>JAEEGG010000899.1_pt1 | contig 85442 bp, 91 predicted proteins | sample 9134161 | NCBI WGS metagenome assembly JAEEGG01 (sample SAMN16246543, study PRJNA631951) | gut metagenome | biome: gut microbiome; feature: rumen; material: CR-attached | host: Bos | place: Iran: Karaj | collected 2018-10
AAGCCGAGTGCATACCATCCTGCAACTCGCCTGTCGTTTTCTTTAACTCCAAACAGCGATGTTCATCTTTCTCTACCAGCTCTTGTATCTCTTCATAAGTCATATAATCATTGAATTTACATCCATTAAAAATACCTTCTCGAATCCATATCGCCCCTGCTTCAGGCACATTGGGGCGTTGCTTTATTGATATCCGTCCATTTCCCTGCAGTTTTCCGCAGAGTCTATATTAAGCTCCTTGAGGAGCACGGCGGGGACGAAGGCGATGGCGACACTTGCGATGCCCTCAAGCTCCACCACGACACGCTTGCAGCGCTTCACACGGCGGATCACGCCCGAAACACCTTCAAAGACACCGCCCATTATCTCCACGTGCTTGCCTTCTTTACCTACAACAGTATCAGCATCAAGAAACATTACACTGTCGTCAGTCCTCGAGGCCACCCGCATAAAATTCTCCATCTCCTTGGCCGCCACAGTCATAATAACATGCTCACGCGAGGCCGTATGATCCATCATATAGCGCAATGGTTCCAACACCTCGTTCAACTGCTTCAATTCACTCACCCGCTCCTGCGTCGAACGTACGAAAATCAGGTTATTGATAGCCGGCACCAGTTCGCGATGAGGATGATCAGTCTCTGCATCCACCACCCTGTACGACATCGGCACAAAGTTCTCTATCCCCAGCCGGTCGAGCTCAGCCTTCACCTTCATCTCCCGCTGATACGTCACCCTCATCGGAAACCACGTCTTGGGGTCACCACACATCGTTGTGTCGCGTCCTTGTTCTTTTCCCGCCTTAGTCCTCGACCTTCCAACATCAGACCTCAGACATCTTACATCATCCGTCGTCATCATATCACTCTGATTTTCAGCCGTTTAATGATTTCAACCCGAGCCCCGGATTTCCTCGAAGCCAGATAATACGCTACAAAAATACAAAATATATTCATTACTTCCAAACGAAAAGACAAAAAACTCGCATCCCTCTCCGCTTTCCCACCTATTAATATATAATAAGATATAATCCTGTCTATCATGCAGTTATCTGAACAACGAGAAGATTGCCAACTTATGACTGGGGCCAGGCCTAGGGTGTTAAGTTAATCTGTGCATTATTTGTTAATTTTATAGACAATTATTTAACTAAATATTTTTACATATTTTAGCATAATAATTGCCTGTTTTCTTGTATATCTCGTTGATTTTTAGTAACTTTGTAGAGAATATAATCCTACTCAGTTATGGTAAAATCAGACAAAGAAAAAGAGATCAAGGCACTAAAAAAGGCTTTGAACCAAGAAAAGAGAAAAGTCGAGACTCTCGAAAAGAAGTATAGCGAGGAGAAGTTTAAGAACAAACTGCTGAAATGTGACAGCAAAAAAAAAGCGAGAGAATTGCTTCTCTCCTCTCTCTCAGAGAAAGAGCGGGAGCTGGTGGAATTGCTGTTCCCAGACACCGACACGGAGAAATAGCCATCCGATTCGCCGTCCTGCTCTATGCCTTTGCGGGGATAAGTTCTCATCAGGTTCCTAAGGTCTTGCAACTGGCAGGACTCTTGTGGAACGGTATCACTGACGACATACCATCACATGTGACAGTACTGGACTGGGTGGAGAAGTGCGGACTCTCAATAACCAAGGGGTGCCTGAAGAAAAAGGCGGCAGAGGAAGCCTACTCGATCATCTACGACAACAGCATCACCGTCTGTGGGCAGGACCTGCATTTGGAACTCAAGTCATCCTCGGAGCATCCCGGCCACAGCCTCAGGCATGCCGACGTGAGTGTGCTGAGGATGAAGGCTGGCAAGGGATGGGACACGAAGATGATAAAGGGGCAGTTGGAACAGACAATCAAGGATGAGGGGCGTAAGCCGGACTATGTGGTCAGCGACAACGGGAGCATTATGTGCAAAGCTGGCGAGGCGCTTGGCCTGACACACCACAAGGACATCAGCCACTCTTTCGGAATGTTCCTCGAGAACGTCTATTCCAAGGACCCTGAATTCATGGACTTTATCGTCAAGAAAGGGAATGCCAGGAGATTCTCGCATACGCCGATGGCCAGCCTGATGCCTCCCAGGCGCAGGGAATATGCACGATTCATGAACGTTTTTGATACGGTACACTGGGCGAAGGCCATACTCGAGAACGAACGCCTGCTGAGTGGCCGTGAGAGATACATGCTCAGTTTCGTCAGGGATCACGCCTCTCTGGTGGAGGAACTCGACGATGTCATGCTGGCCTATGAGTACATGGAACAGTTGTGCAAGCAAGAAGGACTGTCGCACAAGACGGCATTGGAGTGCAGGAGATATATCAACCAGAACCTCATGACAAAGGGCGACAGGGTAAGAAGGCTGGCGGATATGCTCATTGCGTACTTCAACAGGGAGGAATCCCTGCTTAATGGGGATGAGATACACAACATCACCTCGGACATCATAGAGTCGACATTCGGATGCTTTAAGGGAAGGATGTCTCCCAACAAGAACAACGGATACACACCGCTAGTACTGCTGATTCCGCTGTCGCTCAGAGTCAGTACAATCGAGGATTGTAAGATTTTCAATGTCAGACAACTGCTTGACAAAACCACCATTACCGACATCAAGAAATGGAGGGGTGACAACCTCTTGCCAAACCCCTCCATTAAGAGAATGAACGTGGTTAAAAATGTAGCATGAAATTAGTATGACTAACTTAACACCCTAGGCCTGACCCCAGACTTAAAATCTGACAGGTCCTGTCAGGATTCATAATCGCCCACAAGGACATCTAATATTTTATGATAAAAGCATGATATCAATGTTTTTCCAGATTTATGTTTTATGACTCCTTAATGGAGAAATGGACATTCACTCCTATTCACCACGACCCCTTTTCCAAACCTCTTATATGCCATCTTTCTTCAGTTCTTCCAATAAATTCTGTAATACCACTGTCTTTCCTTGTCTAGCTGTACCAGACAGAAGGAGTACCTTGTCTTCAGTTGTTGGGTATGTATACACAAGAAAAGATAAGCCATTGCTATAATCCCTGTAACCAGAAATATCCTCTTCATATCACGCCCATTGATTCCTACGTATAAGTCATTAATCAATATCTCCTTGATTATACTTTAAGATTATGATGTTGCTCAGGGTCAGACACCACACCATTTCGGTCAACTTCGCCAAGGTGATATCCATGCTTGTCACACAGTTCGAAACAAAGGTCTGGGCCTTCCAAGTCTATACACAGATAACTAATAGCATAGCCTGTGAACAAACGCTGAGAGTCAAAAACAATGCGTTTCTTTTGGGCACCTGTATTCAAAGTTGAAACTCTTCTATTATAAATCCACCCATTGAACTCCGCCACTTTGCGTCCATAATCGATAAACCGTTGACGCTTCTCTTCCTTAGTTCCACTTATAAAATCCACTCCATTTAGAATTTCCTGAACCACCTCCTGATTCCACAAGGGCTCTTGCTGAGGATTCTTCAATCTGCACTGTGTCAAATCAGTTATAAAAGTAAGATTGTTGGCAGAACCACTGAAAATATTATTTACGGCTGCTTTAACCGCATCCTTCTCTGCGAGTTTTAGCCAACCTTCTAGTTTTTCTTGTGCATAATGGTCGTCAAAGGTAATGCTGACAACAGGTGCTCCATTTTCTGCCGCCTCTCCAACAGATGATGAAGCAACTACCATGTCTTTAGTTTCAGAGAAGAGTGGTTCACCTTGTGTTTTTGGTTTAAACTTACGATAAACCTGCTGTACGAAGTTTCCTTGGTCGTTGGGCAGCGGAGTCCCATCGCTCTTCGTTTTGGCAGCAACATTAACACCGCCTAAAGGCATGCTCCACAAATCTTTGGGAGCCACAAGCGAAACTTGTCCGATTCGGATTAGTTCGTCAATGAGATCATTAAAAGCATTGAACTTATCCCAATCCTCTAAAAGTCCTTTCCCTCCAGTTAATGACAAGTCATTCAAATAAATAGTCATATGTCGCTTTTTCTCTAAGGAATAAGTGATTTCAATGCAGTTTCCCACTCGTCAAAGAATCCGGGAACCCAGTTCTCTACATGACCATCGCTATCTAAGCTAATATGCTGTCTACTATGGGTTACACCGTCTTCCTCTACACCAATCAAATCCATCTCTATATCATCATTCCCTATCAAGCCTTGATGACAAGCTATCCGTATTCCGTTCATTAAGTGGTCGCTATGGGTCTCAATGATAACTTGAATACCCTCATTAGCTGCCCTCGACAGAAATTCTCCCATTCTCGTCTGGGCAGAGGGATGCAGGTGCGACTCTGGATTCTCTATCATGATGAGTGAATCCTTAGGAGCCGTCAATACAGCCAATACGATTGGCATAATATAACTATGACCAAAAGGCATATTCAGAGGCGACAGTACTTGGCCCTCTCCGTCCTTGTTCGTGATTGTATATTCAAATCGCGCTTCCTTATCCTTTTCAGTCTCTTTAGCAGTCACTTCCACAGCCTCACCCATAATATAGCTTATCCAGGCAGAAACATTTCTCAACACAGAAGCATCCTTTGCCTCAGGATGTTTCAGTGTCTCTATAGCAATGCTCTTCTTGGCGTTTATCTCCCTGGCAAACAGGAATGCAGCATTGTTTGCAGAGATATCACCCAGTCGGCTGTCCATCCTGGAAGTCTTGGCCTCATATTTTCCACGCGGCCGCTCACGGTCGGCATACAGATACACGAAACTGTCTGCGAACAAGGACCACTTCTCTTTCGCTTCATCCAGATTGCCTTCTGTCACGCACGTTGCCACACGGTCTGTCTGCTTGGGCGTAATGGCAAAACTTATCTGCTGTTCACCATCGTTTTCAACCGTAACATCCACGGTTCCTTTGTCTGCATCCGCACTATTATACATCAGAAAACGGGCATTGTCCAAATCTGTCAAATCTCCGTTTATCACGACATGTTCCTTCCAGTCATAGTCTTTATCCCTGCAACTTTGCACAAGCATCAATAGAGCCTGGATTACACTCGATTTACCCGCTCCATTCACACCAGCAATCAGCGTCAGTGGCTTTAGCGGCATATATAAGTGGTTAAAACACTTAAATCTATCTAATGTTATTTCTGTAAGCATACCTTATTTTATTCTCGTTAATATCTCTGCTATCACTCGGCTGAATGTCTCCGCACTATCATCTGTTCGTAATAGTGCATAGTATCTTCTGCCTTCTTCTTTAAAAAACTTTTCTGCCTTCTTACTGTTCCCGTTTTCCTTATAAAAGTTATTATAGAGTACCGACAGATACAGGGCTACTGCCTTTGGCCGTATGATGATGTGCCTCCTTTGCTCAAAGTAAGAAATCAGCACCTGTCTAAAGTCATCCTTTATTCCGCTTTCAAATCCGCCATCGTAAACCTGTTCCATTATCAGGTTGGCCGCTGTGTCTATCTGCGTCAGCCCGCCATCTTTCAAGAACAGTTGGTAATACTTTCCTACAAACATATAGCAGATGAGCGACTCTATCGTTTCCGTCCGCCTCGTCATCGAGACACTTCTTGCCAAATCCCTTATCCATTGATACTTTCTTCCGAATATCTTGGTGCGACACCACTGAAGAGATGTTGCATCAATTCTTGATTTCAGACACAGGTAGATGCCAAATCGCTCATGGGGTGTCAACCCTGGATTAAGCACATTCACTGTTATCTTGGTATTCAAGATATTGCTTTGAGCCAATGGGGATAAATCTGGGAACTTGCGTCCCTCATATTGATTCTTCTTGAAATAAAGCGAGGATAGTCGTAACCCCTTTTTACAGAAAGCATAATAAGCATACATGCGCTCTGCTCCTTCTATTACCACCTGCTCTTCGTTAGTATCATCAATATAGAGCATGGGCTGAGGCATACCAAGCAATACCGACTCAATGATTCGCGACGACTGTGCTTGCGTAGGCCTCCTGAACAGGGCCACAGAGGTAGTCGCATCCGTTTCATTAAACCTATACAACAAATCTTCCACAGTCATTATCTGCGTGCGGAAGTCATTGTACCCTATATTTACGTTATAATCAATATCCATATAAAACCATCAGTTATCAAGTACTATTATGGCAATATAATTGCAAAATTAACGATTCCTCTCTATACAAATTACATTTATCAGCAAATTTTCTGTTTTTTTAACTTTTTGCATCTCTACTCATACTGATTCTTCCGTTTATACTGTTCCGTCAGTTCCAGAAGTTTTCTAAACTTCTCCACCCTCTCATCCTTCATCTTTCAGGCATTATAGACTTTACGGTTAGCCTTTAGCCAGTTGAGCATATCATGCTCTTCTATCCGATGGCGAGACGGATTCCGTCGATTGCTTTCAACAAAACCTACCACCTCTTCATATTTTTTTTGCCACCGTTCACTATACGACGCAATGGCAAGATCTACCGTCCTCGGCACAAGAAGTGCTTTGTTTTTGAAGTTGAGGTGTAGGTGTAATCAACTTGATTGAAAAGGAGGGGCATTATATATGTCCCTCCTTTTATCAATGGTTTAATTGTAATTCACTCCTATTCACCACAACCCCTTTTCCAAACCTCTTATATGCCATCTGAGCCAACAACGGAAAGTTACTCGTTCCCTCCGGCTGCACCGGCCCTATCAGTATCGACTCCAGTTGAAGTCCGACATCCTTCAGGTCACAACCCTCAAACTCGAAGTCCTTATACCACACGCATCGCTTGTCATACAAGGCACTATCCACTTCACCATCATAGTCCACTACCAGCCTCCATTCCTTCTCCTTCCAATATTTATCATTCTTCACGAAGCGGTGGCAATCGTCTATTGCCGAAAAATGAACATGGATACCCTCCTCTTTCAGTTTCTCCACCTTTTCCTTATAGCTTCTCAAACTAGTTTTCTCCTCGTTCACATATTGTATCTGATGAAGACGCTGACCACCTGTCATGCGAAATCCCAGACACACGCCATGTCCTTTATCGCCATAATCCCGCCACATTTCAGCCTTGTCATATTCTGTCGTAAACGAAGAAATCAACACCGTCTGCTCCCTCAGCATACCATTAAATCGCTTGAACTCATTCTCATAGTCGCTACAGATAAAGTCACCCAGATAGAAAGTCTCTGGCTGACATCCATTTCCTGAATCCCTCTGCCAGAGCCTCAACGGTGAATTGCCCCTCCAACTGTACTTCAAACGAAAGCATCATATAATATTTTCTTTATTGGTTATGCTTGTTGTTTGTCGTCATGCTATGACGACCATTGTCCCGTATGTTGCGATATTATCGCGACCTCCTATTCATATTGATTCTTCCGCTTATACTGTTCCGTCAGTTCCAGAAGTTTTCTAAACTTCTCCACCCTCTCCGGCTTCATCTTTCCAGCATTCATCACCTTTCTATTGGCCTTCAACCAGTTCAGCATATCATGCTCCTCAATCCGATACTTCGACGGATTCCTATGATTCTCCTCCAGAAACCCCATCACTTCCTGATACCTCGCTATCCACCTTTCGTCCTGCGTCATACTCGCGCCACTATTTAAAAGCCCTTCCCATGGCACTTCTTAAACTTTTTCCCACTCCCACATGGACAAGGGTCATTCCTTCCTACTCCCTTAAACCGCTCTAGAATCAATGCTTCTTTCGCTTCTTCCTCCTTCTCCTTGATTCTAGCGTCAATTGTCGCCTTAACATTATCATCCAAGAAGAAGTTAGGATGCCATCCCTGCGCCACCTTATTAAGAATAAAACTGTCAAAGGCAGAAGCAACTACACCAGAGACAGAACTGAGCAGCCCCAGCGCATTACAAGCTACAAACCTCACCGCATTCGACAACTTTGTTCCTAGCATATTATGAACTGAGTTCATGATGTCCTGTTGCATCAGTGCCTCTTCATAACCATCTTTCAATGCCCAATACCTAAACAACTTACCTTGCAGACTTTCTCTCAGTTTTAATATATCCTCCAAGTCTATAATGCTGTTGACAAACAGTTCACCCAAATCCGGGAATCCTTTCTTTCTTAGAATTGACTGAATGCCACTAACCCCGTCCCTCAGTTGTCCAGCAAAGACCGAAGCACATTTATGACTCATCAACTCACTGATTTGGCCATCAGTTTTCAGCGCATCAGCTCCAAGCAATCCAGCTGTCACAGCGACCGTATTCAACTCATGAAGCCTCAGTATATTCAATTGATGAAATTCTGTCAATCCAATTCCATTTGTTCTTAATATGCTGTTCTCAGCCGCAAATTGCCAATTCTTCAAGTCATTGAGCGTTTCATTACGCGCCAAATCAATAATCTGCTCCTGATCAACGACCATTTTCTTCTCATCTATCAGATAAAGAAGTGCCTGTGCTTCAGGACCGCCTATTTCCTGATAGTAGAATTTCACTTCTATCTCGCTCCATTCGTCTTGAACAGGTTTGAAAACTGTTTCTCCTTTGTTGTTAACTACGGCCTGCGTATAAGGAAAGAAATCTGGTCTCCACACCTTGTCCGATTTTCTCATCATCACAGGATTGGCCAAGTTGTCAGGTATAAAATGAAGAATATTGCTTCTCAACAGTTCTTCTATGTAAATTGAACCGAACACCTGAAGCACATCCCAGATGTGATTTCCCTCAATATAGACATGATCATACGAAAGGATAGCTGTTATCAGGTCACTTGCAATTTGCAAAGTTACCTGATGTGCATCCACTTTGATGTCATAACCACATTGAATATCTATTGTTTCGTTGCCACCCACCTGTCCGAAAGGCACTTCCTGCCGGATATTGGGATAGTTTGACAATAGTATCTTTGTATCAGTTAACTTCATATTTATTACACCCTCAAGCTCTCTACATCGCTCATTATAACATGTTGCACATTCAACTCGCGCTTCGACAGATCCACCAGCAGAGGAATATTCACGTCTTTGTAGGCAAGATTTGCTCCCAGATATAGGAAAGCTGGTTTCAGCCCAAGTTCCTCAAACGAATAGTCCTTATAAAGGCAAACCAGACCGTCATAATTCGCCACGCCAAGTTCTTCATCGCCTGCTTCCTTCAGTATTCTCCATTCACCTTCATACTTGAACTGCTGACTTTTTGTATAGAAATGATATTTCGACAGATCCTTATAATACAGCGTAATCCCTTCATTCTTCAAGTTCGAGGCCGCCTCTTTCAACTTCTTCGCTTTCTGATTTTTCTCATCCAAATACAGAACAGGCTTCAGCGAATCGTTTTCTATCTGAAATCCCAAACACACCCCTTTACCCCCATCACCGTACAGCCGCCACATCAATGCATCGTCTTTCATTTCCGAGAAGCATCCAATCAAGTTATTCTTATATTCCACCACTTTCTTATTTCGCAAACCACCATCTTGGAAATACCGTGATTTTGGATGCAGCACTTTCCTTCTTTCATCCTCGTATGCCTTGCATAGATAGTCACCCAGATAGAACGTCTCCGAAGAGTCATTCATCGACATAATGGAATTCAGCCTTATCTTCTTGCTCTTCAACATCTCTATATAGGTATTGAACGACATATATTTGAAGAACCGTTTCTTCCGAATATCCACAACCACACCTTCCTCATTACTCTCCTCGTACAGAAAGGAATGAATATCACCCTCCACCACATATTTATAGGTAAATGTGTCAAATTTCACTGTCGCATCTTTGAAGCCTATCTTTACCAATTCGTCGTTAATTCTCTTCACTTTACCCACATCTGCCAAAGGCAAAAGTACATCAAGTAACTTTTCAAACGTAGTAGATTCATTATGAAGCTGACATCTCAGATACTCATCCACGAAAACACCTGTGTCAAGGTCATCATTATCATACCAATAGTCATCAAATACCGCTCTCAAGCTAAACATGCCGTGCACTTGATGCTGTCCATTCACTACCACATTTGATATGAAAGGCCTTACGGTCATTATCTTAATCCCGTCATAGGTCACAGTCACAGCAAGCCTTTCATCATCCTCAACGCCATCCAGCATATATTTATCCCGGTCAACATTGATAAGTACTAGTCTCTCTTGTAGTAGCCTTACTATCTCTGCCTTTATATCCTGCGTCGTATTGTATCGTTTTGTCATCCGCAATTAACCAACATTTAAACACAAAAATTTAACTCTTGCCTTTATACTGGAAGTATACCTTCACTCTCGGATTTTTATGCTTATGTCTCGACATACTGACCTCTTTTATCGTCACATCCTATGCATTGCATAATCATCACCATCAAAAGTAAAGTATTTCTTGAAATTCGTCCTATGACAGAATTCTTCAAAGTTCTCCTGATTAATCTCTAGGCCATGCAGTTGTATACTTCTCTTGTATCTAAACTTTTCTCTAAATGTCCCTATTTCATGCATCCTATCAATAGCATTAAAAATGGCTGGATTCACATAAAAGTTCTGTTCTACAGCGTAACCTATAATGAAATGCGGCAACAAACCACATCTAATGGCTATTTCCTCTTGATTGGGAAATACGGCACTTTCACAATATGGAAGGCCTGTACTCTGCATTTCTGACATCTGATTTGTGTCTACAATATCTATCGTTCTCTTCCGAGTTCTTCGCTTCCATATATTATAGGGTACCCAGCCAAATATACACGCATCATGAGCGAACCTATCGGCTATACCTGCATTGGTCGTTGTTGAAATATACTCCGAGGTTTCTTTATACTCTTTGTCTCCTATAGTATGCGCGATAGCCAAATAATAAAGATTCACTTTCAGTTTTACTTCAGGTTTCAGTTCCTCATAAGCACTAACAAAAGCCTCTCCTTTTTTTATTCCATCATAAAACTTTTCTTCTTTCTCACAAAAAGCCTTTATTCTTTTTGCTCGGTTTCCGCCCGCTCTTAGACCTTCATTAATATATTTTGCCAGAGACGTACAGATTCTTAGGAAGTTTTCGGTACTAACATCATCTGGGGTTATCCCTTCATTTTCTGTCCAACAGATTCTCCCTTTTTCACCTGTCATAAAAAGGCATTCAGACAACATTTCGGGTGTTCTGGTATCAAAATTAAATTGGCGCATCAAATTCCTGTTAGACTCGCCTCTAAAGATAAATCTAGAATTTAGCGAACCCGACATCATGTTATAGAATTCAAAGAGCTTGTTCAACTCTTCCAGAATCAACTCATCACCATTGCTACTTAGCAACCTATAATTTGATAGCATTAAAAACATTTAATTATAATACTTTCCTTTCTCAAAAAATCAAGCATTCACACCCACTGATTCACCCTCTTATATTTTTCGCACAATTCCAACAGTTCCAAGAACTGACCGAACCTCGGTTCCGCTAGTTCTCCTGCATTCAGCATTTTCCGTCCACGCTTCAAGAAGTGAACCATCAACCTTTCCTCCGCCATATACTTCGACGGATTTCGTTTATTCGTCTCAATGAAGCTCTTCACTTCTTTATATCGCGCATTCCATCTCTCTTCCTGCCTCATACATTCTTTTCAATCATTGGTTCCAGCACCCTCACGACATGAAAAAATGTCGATGGGTCATAATGATCAATCTCGTAGATAGCATTATCAAACTCATTCACCAAATAATGCATCTCCTTCAGATAGCTATCCAAAAACCTCGGATTTATCTCCTGAAATGAGTCATGGAAGATTAAACACCTCTCACTATCATCACCAGAGCCCTCTTCAACCATCAGATTAAAGAACGCTTCGCATATCTTATACTGCTGCTTGTAGTCCAAAGCCCTCACAGCCTCCATCAGCCTACTGCTGCTAAAATACTTTGGGCTTTCATCCTCTAATTCAAAATCATCATCCATAACTAACGCTTTCGTTATTTTCATATAACCCCAAGCTGCTTCGCCACATCCTGCACCAGCTTCGCCAGCGGCCTTTTATGAATATCCTCTTCCCTGTCATAGTTTCCCAGCACAAACCTGTTCCAGTCACCCTCGTGCGGCAGCAGATGCTCATAGCTATCTTTCAATGCCTGCCGCCCCGCCTTGTTATATACGCGATACTTCCATATAACCTCCTCCACGGTATCCTTCAGGTTTCCATACAGTTTCTCCACATGGAAATAATTCTCATACTCAGTTGCTCTTTGGGCAGATATCCCCGTCCGCGTCCCGAACTTAATTTCCAGGTCATCAGCATCGCCGCTCATGCTATACTTCACAAACGAAGCCTTATCCAGCCTGAACTCAAACGGATTCCGTTCCTCCACTGGGTCCGTCGGTTTAACATATAACTCAAATATCGGGTCTCTCGCACTTTTTGTCTGATTACACGTTGCACACGTCGGGTACAAATTAAAGAACGATGTCGCCAGATGCGGATATTTCGATTTCGGCCAATAGTGATCTATCGTGAATGTTGCCCGATAATTTTTCCCAGCATCGGTCTTGCCTCTCTTTGCAGAAATCACATATTGCGCATTGCAGTACACACAGCTCTTAATTCCAAGCTTCTTCACATACTTCGGAAATATCTTTTCCTGTACATCGTCATAACATAGTGCATCCGTAACAAGCTGATAGAACTTCTTCTTCACTTGCTTATATATCCCGTCATTCTGCCTCCAATACACAGGAAATTCGAAAGCCATATCCCGAACATTACAACCATTAAAAAGAGTAGCAACTACACCGTTATTCACATCCATCTCATCAGGCTTTGCAGTAATAATAAAACCATAATTTCGATTGATGGTTCGAACATAATCCGAAAAAGGGCTAGGCAATTGGTTTTCTAAATCCCACAACAACTGCCGAGGATTCTCCGTCAGCCCTCTCAGGTCTCTCAGAAACTCCGTAGCATACCCTTCTACCACTGGTGTCAATACAATCCTTTTCATCTCTGCATCCGTTCCAATCGTTCTATCTCTTCTCTATACAGGGCTATCTTATCCCGTACGCCGGCCACGTTGCTTTCCTTATAGAGTACAAGCAGCTGCTCTCTTATCAACGGTTCACCTATCTCTTTGATAAACAGCTTTGCCTTTTCCGGCGTCCAATCATCGTGGTTTCCCTTTTCTTCCAAATAAGCCACTAACGACAACACCTTCTGCCTGGCATATTCGCCCACAAAACCTTTCTCCAAGAAAAAGCTCTGGTGCAGTATATCATTCACATTTGCTGCCATCGTAGGCAAGATTTCTCGTTCTTTAATCTCGTCTTTTGTCAGTTGATGCCCGTCCTCCATATAAACGATGTTACCTTCTGGTATGTCGCTCAACACAAATGGACTATGAGTAGTCATCCAAATATGGATGCCAAAAGCGTCGTTCAAATGCAGTCTATCCACCAGCAAGTCTAAAACTCGTGTCACAAACATTCGCTGATATTCTGGATGAAAACACACTTCTATTTCATCAAGTACAATGTTCACATCCCGGTATTTTATCTCTGTATCTGGAACCGATTTAAGGTTGAGCAGATGATAGATTAGCGTGGACAACTGGTAAAGTATCTGTTTCTGGCCCGACGATAATTTCGTAAATGGTATGCCCGTATCCCATCCACCATCTTCGCGTTTTCTCTTCAGATAGATAGTCTGCCGGAATATATTTGGCGGCAGGCTTCTGAGGCATTCTTCAATACTCTTAAATTCCGTTGCCAAGTCAAGATGCGCCCGATATTCCTCAAAGGTAAACGGCTGGTCCAGCCATTGGGTATCAAAGTCTGCATGATAGAGCCTCAAATCATTCAACTTTGTGATGAATTTTAGCACCTGGTGAACTTTCTGTTCTATATGAGTCTTCCTGTCATAAACCTCCCTTACCAGATTTTTCAAATCATCCTGCGACAGTTCCAGTTCATTAGAGTCCAATGTTCTCTCAATGTCGCCATATTTAAGATACTCCGAATAATGTGGATATGTACCTGCGATATTCAGTATTTTATACACCAAATACATCCTTGCATAAGCCTCTGTTTCCGAAAGGTTGGAATGCATCGGACACGACAGTTCCGATAATATAATCCACGCCGCTGTTCCTTGCTTGTAGGCAGCTTCCTTAAATCGCTTCAAGTCGCCCCCATTCGCAAGCACGTTTTCCTTTTCTTCTCTTGGCAGGTCTTTATTAATCTTATATATGGGTCTGAACCGTTTATAAAAGTCCTTCTTCAGTTCATAACTAATCCTGTCTAGAAGAAAGGACTCTACCAAAGGATGTTTGTCCATATGTTCACTGATAAGAAGTGCCGAAAGCCTACTCTCCGTCAGTGCTGCTTCATTATCAACTTTAATCTCTCCTCCATTTCTATATGGGTTCAACACGACAGGACACATGTATCCGTCATTCTTATGGAACAAACCGGTTATCCAGTTCTTTCTTGCCACCCAGTCCGATGCAGTAACATATTTCTCATCTTCCATAACCACAAATTTATGGTCTTCTGTTACTACAAATAATTCATCTACCCATTCCAGAGAGTCTTCATCTTCATAATCTGCTGCCTGAAATCCAACCATCGAGTAATTGGTTGCAACGGTATAGAAAAGCAACTGGCCCAGTTTCCTTTTATTCTCAAGAGACCGCATGTCCGAAAGGTCATAGAATTCTCTATTTTCAACTTTTACCTTATCGTAATACGTATCATTTTCTTCCGATACTCCCCTTAGCGCACCGTCGCTCAGCCAATATACTTTTGAGTCACACTCGATCCACAGTGACGTATCCCTACAACATAGTTTACATCTCTTACCATTATCATATTCCAGATCTGCATAGATATGTCTCACATAGCGCACCCTGTCTGCGGCTTCGCGTATTTCCTGCTTACACATCACTGCACCAACATTGTTTACCATGCGGAATACAATGTCCAGCAGCGATGACTTACCGCTACCATTCTTTCCTACCAGAGTATGCAAAGTGATGTTTCTACCGAAGAAATCCTTCAGCACGCTATTCCCTAATGTATAAGTTCCTGCATTCAGATTTCTCCTGTACTTACACTCGCTGTATATGGTCAAACTCTTAACATCAAACATAATCCCCCCTTTTTAGCCAACAAAGATACATATCCACCTATCACCCTTCGTCATAACAAGTTAAGTTTTTATCCGATACCAATTGTTCTAAAATAGAAATTACATTCATCCTCACTCCAGTTAAAGCACTCACGCATAAAGTCCTTAAAGAAAGGAACATCCACAAAATATCTTTCAATATCGTTTACCACCTCTCTCTCAATATATACATCAGCGTAACCACTATTTACCATCTCATCGTCAGGCTTGAATTTATCTGTAATAACCTGAACCGGATTACTATCCTTCTTTGCCTTAAAATAGTCAAGTACATATTTACAAAGTATGGTAGAATTTTCCTCTATCATACCATCCGTCTCCACTATTTTCGAACAGTTCATCATTCGATGCAAATCACTTTGTGAATTAACAATTTCCTCTACGCCAACATCAAACCCTTCCACAAACTTATCGAAAGCCATTTTCAGGTATTCCTTCATCTGATTGAATGGTATAATAACGGGATTCATTGTTTCTCCGTCCATTTCCAAAGGATAAATCTCTGCTATTATCTTTACTACAATCGCACAGTTCTCTCTCTTTTCAAGCAGATGTCTTATCATAGCATCAAACTGCCTTATCAACTCCTCCTTGGTATCTTCTCTGCTGTTATTCTTCTGATTAACCATGATAGCACAAAGCTCAGGCACATAGTCAAGGCAATACTTGTCATTTTTATAATCAACCCAAGTTTGGAGTGTGAGTATATAATTCTTCAAGAAAGCGCTATTAGGTCTAGTCCTTCCTATCTTCATACCCTTGTATCGCGTATAAAGAGAGTATCTCTTATCATCTTCCGAATCAAGCCACTCTTTCATTTTTGCTTCAGCCTGCTCCTGGCTACAATTATTCAGCGTATTGATATACTCAGTCCATCCTATCTGGTTGACGTATGGTCTAAGACTAAAATAGGTAGAATAACTGTTCACATTCTGTATACTTCGTGGATTTTGATAACCAGAAAACAAGAAGTGCAGTACTGCATACAAATGCCTATCTATTTTTTCCTTTGTAGCCTCTTCATCTTTAATCATCAGGCAGTCATCAAATTTGCGTTTTTCCAATAAAACACTATAATCGTTCCGAAGTTGTAAGTATGTATCTTCAAAAGCATAGTGGATTATTTCTATCCAAAAGAGGCACCTCGCCAGTATATCATACTTAATGTTAGAGAAGGCTATCTGTTCTATTTCAAGAGATATGGTATTGGCAAACCTCTTCACATCCCTGAAGTTATGCAGGAAATGGTTCAATGCCATATCGCCACGTGCCGTTAACATTATCTCGCTCTTAATTTCACTCAAATACTCCAGCTTGCCTTCTCCTGTCAACTGCTTGTTCAGTTCTTCTATCAGCATTTTATCTATCATATCACCCTCGAAAGCAGGCAACAGCAGTTCCATCTGAAATATCTTATGCAAATAGGTATCTGGATTAACGATTCCTTTCTGTTTCAGTGTTTCGCATATATAGTTTCGGTCATACGCAGCCACATAAATCAGACTTTTGAATTTCGCCGTATTGCGAATCAATTTCATCACCTCATAGATTTCTTCTTTCTCCAACCGGTCAAGGTCATCCACGATAACGATTACCCTCTTCCCAATCTTATCAATACGGTCTTGAATATTATTCCTTGACTTCTCTATACTTTTCGAAACGGTTCCTTTCCACATCTTTGCCGCTGCCGTCAGATAGTCATTCACCTCCATCTCAACCAGGAGATTTACGTAGTCATCGATGTAACTGTCCAACAGTTCATCCTCCTTCCTGAGTTTATCTTTCAGGTTTTCAAAGAAGTCCTTTATTATCTGGTCCGTAGAGCTACTAAGCCAAGGATTAAACTCTATCAGAATCTCTTTTTCTGTCACGCAGTCTTTTATATGACCAAGGAAAGTAGTTTTACCATATCCCCATTGGGCATTTATTCCAACAGCGTATGCCTCCTCCACATTAGTAACAAGCAACTTGTCATATAGGTTCTTCGCGTAATTGGCCCACCCAATATCCTTTAAATCATCTGTTTGTGTAATATTTGCAAACCCAGTTGCCCCATTCTCTACACTTTCAGAATCGTTACTACCGCTAATGCCGTTGTTATTCCGATAAGTTCTCCATAGCATATACCCCTCTTTCGCGCCACAAAGCAACAGCCATATTCCGGCAACCAACATAAAGTGCAGCGAATGTCCCATTATCTCTGGTTGGGGCAGGTTTGAATAAAATAGTATCAGAATTCCTGTCGTAACAAATAGCGATATTCTATAAGGGGAACCTTTCTTTCTCTCAGACTCTAGCCATGAGTAATACACTATAATCGAATAGAATAAGACAATAGTCACTCCTAACAGCCACCAACGCACTTCAATGGCATCCATCAGCTTACGCCACCAAGCATAATGAGTATCAATATAACTCATCACCTTGCTTCTTACGGCAATAAGCAATAGTTCAAAATAGCATACAACTACGGTAAGAATTATCTTGATTCTCATATATAATCAATACTTATCATTCGGTCAATTTATCGACAAAATCGACGATATTGATATTATTATTATCAATGCCATTCAGGAGTTCTTCGATAGTCTCTGGGGTAATCCTTCTATCGGGAATAATATAACGCTGTGAAACGTAATCCAAAGCATGGGGTTCCAATGGTTTAGCGACCCAATGATACTCATCTTCATTATCTCCATCTATATTACGGTCTAAAGAGATAAAACCTTTAACGGCATAATAGGAGAAGGGAGGAATATAGTATCGTTTCAAAAATATATCAGGTATTTCTTCACGGACATAATCTTCATCTTTTCGAAGGGCTGTCAGCACCTTTTCGTATTCAGAAACGTTTTGCTCGCTGAAGTTAAGGATGTTTTTCAACTCCTGATTAAATTTCAGCTCCTTAGACTTATATAAATCATGCTTTTTCTGTCTGACCTCTTTCACCATTGCATTTGATTCCTCAATTGAGGATTTCACAATGCGTGGTATCTTTCCACCCGCAGACGCCACATGTATCGGATAATCTCCTATCTGGAAAAACCAGTCTATGTCAATAGTTGACAACATCTCGTCACTGAATTCCATAAGCTAGAGTCTAAATAGTTTTTTACATACGTCACAGTAGGGGACAATCTGCGCCGTTCTCACACGATAGGCTTTTGTGAAATGAACGGAAGACACATTCAATCTGTCATCTGCCATCAGCACCTTGTTGCATGCGTGCTGCTCTGCGCAGTTACCCAAATGTTGGTTATTACCGACTTTGTCGCCAATGTGATTGGCAGGATAATGCAATAGATAATGGTCTTGCATTCTTTGACAATACTCCGCATAATAATCCATTCTGTTTTCATACCATCGATTATGATCCATGTACATATTGTATTGAACATAAGCTCCAGCGACTGTAAAGATACGATGATTGTTTTTATCGTATTTCCTATTCCATTTTCCTTTTGCCGCCTTAATAACCTCCTTATTAAAGTCTTCAAGGGCAGCACTAAATCCTCTATTTCTAGACATAAGTAAATCAATTTGTTCCTTTTATTTGTCTCAACCTATCCATATACCAATTCCCAAAATCCCCAAGATGGCCATAATACCGATTCTCGTTATCAAACATATTGCCCCCTACGGCAGTCATTCTCTGTGAAGTACCATGTTCACCTTGCAGGATAAGGAGCTCAGACTATGAACGTACTCATGTCTTTTTTCTCACTCTTCCTGTTCCTTTACAAGTTGGACATTTCTCAGTATCTGAGGGCATAATTTCCTTGCAGTTTTTGAGTTTTGAAAAATCAATATCACCTTTTTGCTTTTCTATCTCTCGCAATGGTTTTCGAAATCCTTGGTATTTTTTGTTATTGAAGTCAATCTCGATTAGATCATTTTTTACAGCATCGTAAAAAAGTTCTTTCAAATCTTGCTCTGCAATATACTGTTGATTGCCTGCAGAAGTGATATCATAGATAATCTCTGCCAAATCACCAAGTTCATAGAGTGTAGGAACAACAATATTTGTATGCATACTTCTCATATTGATATAAGGAGTGGTACTTGGCACAAGATTGAATCCCAAACCCTTTTTACTCACATCCACATCAGGTATCCTCACATAATACAAATCTCTTATCTTTCCTGTTGTTAATACAAATGCTAGAAGAAGGTGTTTGTACTTGTTTGGCGAATTATCATCCATCCATACGGAGATGTCATTATCATCGGTAGAAAGGTCAGAAATAGAGACTGAATCATGAAGGATTTTACCATCCCACTTTGTTTTTTCAACTTTCCTTATGTAGTACATCTTACATCAATAATTTCTTTTATCCGCTTGTACTTCATACGCATCCATGGGTCTGTCGGCTCTTCTACAGCATCCATTATTCTCTTGGCATTAATGTCACACCAATGTCCCAAAAGACTTAAATTCACATCTTGCACTTCTAAAGACTTATTATGAATACACATCTCTGAAATAGCCCCCGCCTGTTCATTAAAAAAACTATAATCATAACAACGAAACAATTCAAGCAAAGGAATAACTATTTGAGGATTATCCTGATAATGCATAAAAAATTCAAGCATCCAGTTGAGAAAGGCCTCCCTATGCTTCACAATATACCTTTCCACAAAAGCTGTTGCATCATTCTCATATTCAGTTTCGAAGTCTGATGTCAACAAATAATCTATAAACTCCATTTCGGAGTTCTTCAATTCTTTTTTTACATCATCGTCGGTTGTTACCTTCTCAGAAAGCAAAGAAAAGTATCCGAATGAAGAGTCTAATACATAGTCTGAGACTGACTCAACTTGTGGATCCCGAGTCTCTGGGACATCCTCTAGTTGCTGTTCATAACTATGCATCAACTTATTGCGCAAGCGCAGCATAGATAGGCGCTGTAAGGTTTCTACATCAACTGTGGCCATAAGCAGATTTCTTTTTTAACAGGTCGATAATGGGAGCATCGTCCTTGTGCTCTTCGGGTATCACAGGATTGTCTGATGCAAGTATCGCCATTGAGTCGACATCGTTTTCTCCTATTGTCCAGGCCTCTCTGAAATAGATATTCTGAACTGGTATAACACGAGGATATCTGTTATCACCAGAGAGTTGCATCTGATTATCAGATGTGATGGCAGCAGCCGATAGGCCTATAAAATGATGTATACCATACATACGTCGAAGTAATCGGATATTTGCATCGTCTTTGGCCTGCATCAGGTGGAAACGTGATGCAGCAACAACATATCTACCGTTATTTTCTTTAATAGGGTATTTACTAATGTCTGGAGAAATAAGCACTTTATACCACATCGGATGCTTCTTATCCACTCCAGTAATAATAGTCACCTTTATGTTAAGTTTAGACTGCTTATAATCTTCTTCCCACTTCTCGAATATCTTTTTCCCATAAGAGATACTCCTGAAAAGAAGAATCATTATTGGCGGTTCTTCCATGTAGCGATCGAGCATGTAACCACAACCTGACCATTTAGCCTTATCCCAAAGAGGATAATCTATCAAGTCTGTTATTATCATACCGTTCTGACGGCTTTGATAATTCACGTTAGTTGTTTCTTCATGCATATTCTTGTTTGGATAGAACTTATCATCTTGTTCCACCCACTTGTCTACATACGCCAGATAATCATACTGTAAGGCGTTTTGAGTTTCAGATATGTGGGAATTAAGAGTTGCAATGCGATTCCCTATTCCTTCTTCTTTTTCTTTCTTTTCAAGCAAACTCTTAAAATCCTTCATCACAGCATTCTGAGCAAGATATAAAGAAAGAAGATTAATACTAAGTTCCCATAGACTTTTGTCATCTATGGAACTTGTATTTATCTTCAGGATATACTGATTGCTCTTATCACCCTTCTTTACTTCATTTTTCCCACCAGTCTGCACTTTCATTTTAATATGAACTGTCGGAGTTGATGGTATCATTTCCTGCATCTGCATGGTTGAAAGCATCGCTTCAAACAAGGCAAGTACCTGTTCGGCATAGACCACAGAAGTAAAGCTACTGTTTGTATTAACAGTAATTCTGCATCCCTTTATAACAGTTTCTAATATACTCTGTTTCTTGGTATCAAGATGTAATGGAAATAGCAGATTCACTTCGTTTGATTTTGACCTCAACTTCTCTTCCCAATCATCTTCCACCATGATTGTATTTCTGAATTCTTCACTGACTAACTCAGAATATCCAAGCTTATATAAAATGATATCATATGAAACGTTCAGACCGAACCTCTCAATAATAGCTGGTAGTTTCTCAAAACTTTCTTGTGAAGCATCTGCATTGAGGAGTGCTGTCGCACACACAGCGTCAATCATAAGGGCTTTCTCGTTGTCATCATAACCATCAAACTGAACATTATTTACAATTAAACTCATTCCACGAGCCCAATTTAAGAAGCAGACAAAGCGTCCTAATCGAAGTTGTATGTGGCAAATCTCATCTAATATAGTTATTGCCAAATGGTTCAAGGTTCCTTCAACATGCCACTGATGGAACAACAAAGAAAGCGCCTTTACAAGCATAACATGAGCAGCGTACAGCAAGTCGAGCCCTTTATAAGCCATTGCCAACATGCCACATGTTTGTACCAAGTCACGACGTGTCTGTTCTTTTTGATACGGAACAACACATTGCCCCAAATGCTTTATTGCTAACTCGAAATTCTTATGGTTAAGATTCTGTACTCCGCGAGCATAATGAGTATCTGCCGCTGCAATTTCACTAACCCGTTTACTTTGAATGATGGCCATTTCATCAATAATTTCTTCGTAAACAGGATTATCAACAATAAAATCTCCCATCCCTTCAAGAATAGTCAGATGAGATTCAAAAGGCACATCAATATGCTGAGTGGTTTTTCGTAAGGCCGACTGTAATTCTCGAAGTTTCTCGTCTATTCCTTCATTCTTGTGGATACTCTCAATAAGCATCTCCTCGAGTCTTACAATATGAAGATACAAGAAAGAGGACTGGTGACTATTGTCATCTTTTAACTTATCGTATAGTTCTTTCCAGAAAATATTATCTTCTTTTGTGTCAGGGACTTGCTTGAATAAGTTTGCTGCGATTGCTGTACGCTCAAGATTCCTAAGATTATAGGCTTTCTCTATCCTTGTAGGATTAATCTCTACTCGCAACATCTTTTTCAGATCTGCATAGTGGGAAATCATTTGATCAGGATTCTCGAACCAGTAGAATTCCGTCCATGCCAGCTGATAAAGAATATTAAATTCTTGCTGAGGGGAACCAAGTTTTTTTGCTTCGGTCAAAGCCTGATTAAATCTTCCTTTGATAATGATTGGCGATTCTTCAAGCTCCCTCGTAAGTATTGCTGCCCTCAACAGATCTTCTACATAGTCTGTATTGACTGCCTTTTCTTGTTGAGCAACAGATATTCTTTCATCTATCTCCTTTAGCTCTTTTTTGCGTTCCTTATCAAGCGGCCCCTCCTCAATTTTCTCTTCCAGCCCATCAATGTGTAGGGTATTAATAGCAATTTGATAACACCCATTCTCAAAGACAGATTGTTCGTACCAGTTGTAGTCAAGGATTTCCAAATTAATTTTATGTTGAGCCTTTCCCCAGTCAAACAACTCTGCACGATCCTTTGAAGGGACTTTCTGGTTTGTACAGAAGAAGATTTTCGTAAAGTCTCGATTTTTCTCAACAATCTTCTTCACATCATCCTTCATCTTTGGTTTCCAATCACTCTTGCAACTAATCGCAAAAGCCCATCTATCTTTACTCTTACAAGTGTCTATAAGATACCACTTATCAGCAATGTCATCTGACACAGGATATGTCTCCAAGTCAGTACCTCCATCGCCGCCTCCTGTAGGTCCAGTTTGTGGGACGATATTTTGTGTTATCAACCTAACAACCAACTGGCGGGTAAATTCTTCAAAGAGGTCTTGTTTCTTATCTTTAGATAATTGACTCATATAATAGTCAAACTGCTCCCTGGACATGCTCTGTATCTTTTTCGAATCCGAAAAATAATAAGGGCGCATCCTGCGATAGAGCTGATAAGGAGTCTTAATCCCGGTCATATCAACCTCTTCTCCAAATACCGTTGTTGTATTCTTATCCATGATTCCTTTGGTTTACATTCTTCGTTTTCTTATACACCGCCTTTCTTCCCCTTCCACCATCAGCTTCGGCAACATCCCTTCTATCTTCGAGCACTTCACCTTGCCATAACGGTCAAAGTCCATATCGTCCAACAACTCATTCTCCCCCTTCCTTCTACCACATCCCCCACATGGGACACTTCTCCAACTCGGAATAGTCGCCGTATTGGGCTTGGGCATCACAGAGCATATCTGTGAAGCGGGAGCTGCAGTGCAGGTCACCGAAGAAATCGGTTTCGAGGTTGAACACTTCCAGGTTGATATCCATCTCATCGGCCATGCGCTTGGAGGGGTCGAGCTTTTGACGAAGGTGACAGTATAGTTCCACTACTGCCTCGGTGAATATCGCCAGTTTCGTGTAGGTATCACCATAACCTGTAAAGCCAGAGCGCTCGGCATCCCCGTAGGAGTGACGCTTGCCACCATCGGGACGCAAGAACCAGTCTTCATGCTCCTTGCACGTCTTGGCCAGACATCTGAAGATGGCATAGAGCTACCGGCTGCAGCTTCGTATGCTCCGCCTTTCACCAGTTCTGCCGTTTTCCGAGCAAATGGCGACAAGGCTAAAGCAATAGCCAAATCATCTTTCTTCTTCAAAGCTGTTTGATAAGCCAATTCTATCTCCTTCTGCATGGGCGACTCGAAGCCATACCACTCATCGGTAATCCAATAGCAGATATCATCCTTTGCTTTCCGATAGCGAGAGGGATCATCCTGCCGCCACTCGTCCAAGAACTCGATGAGTTGACGATTCACGATTTCCTGTGACGCCTTTGTTTTCAGTTCAAAGAGGTCTCTGTAGCACCAGCAATAGCTCTCCACCTGATTCTCATCACGGAAGTCATAGTCAGAGTAGTCGATATAGTCGGCCATGAACAGCCGATGAACCTTCTCTGCCAGTTCCACGCTCATCCCATCCAACATCTCATGAACAGTTTTTAGGGTAATGCGCTTCTGCTTGTTTTCCATCTGCTTCAACCATTAACCATTAACCCTGAACCATGAACCATAATTGCCAAATATTCCTTTTCCGAGCCATAGACCATAACCATCTACTACTCAGCATATTACAAATTTACCTCAACAAAAAGACCTGTACTTAGGATGAATTTAGATATCGATATCCCTTTCCGTGTGCAAATATAGCATAAATATCCGAATCCACCAAATTTTTTCTAAGTATTTTACAGACATGGTCCCATCCGCCTTTCTTCCTAAACAACAATCATCCGCCCTACTCTACCTCTATACCCCGCGATGATCCTTCAGCCCATAACCAATCTCTGATTTTCGGTTAATCCGCGGCGAATTAAACGAAAAAGGGTCTGGGAATAGAAATAAACACAAACAAGATAATGAAGATATTAGTAACAGGTGCCAAGGGGTTCGTGGGTAAGAATCTCTGCTGGGCACTAAAGAACATACAGGCAGGGAAGGATAAGACTCATCCTGGACTGACTGTAGAAGCGGTGTTCGAGTATGATTTGGACTCTACGCCTGAGGAATTGGATGCATGGTGTAAGGATTGCGACTTTGTGTTCAATCTCGCGGGTGTGAATAGGCCCAAGGAGCAGAGCGAGTTCATGGAAGGGAACTTCGGGTTTGCTTCCACGCTGCTTGATACGTTGAAGAAGTACGGGAATACCTGTCCCGTGATGCTGAGCAGTAGCCAGCAGGCCAGTTTGACAGGCCGCTTTGGTAACTCTGAGTATGGACGCAGCAAGAAGGCAGGCGAAGACCTGTTCCTCGAATATAGCAAGGAAACAGGCACCAAAGTGCTGGTTTACCGCTTCCCTAATCTTTTTGGTAAGTGGTGCCGCCCGAACTATAACTCTGCAGTGGCTACGTTCTGCAACGCCTTTGCCAATGACCTCTCTTACACTGTCAACGACCCTTCAGTAGAACTGGAATTATTGTATATCGACGACCTCGTTGACGAGATGATTTTAGGATTACAAGGCAAAGAGCATCACTGTGAGTTCGATGGTCTTGACGTACTGCCAAAGGCAGACGGCAGGTATTGCTATTGCCCGGTTACACATCATGTTACTTTGGGTGAGATAGTGGAACTGCTGAAGACCTTCGCAGACCAGCCAAAGACATTGATGATTCCTGAGATTCCTGCTAACAGTTTTGCCAAGAAACTCTATAGTACTTATCTGAGTTACCTGCCTTACAAAAAGACCACTTTCCCACTGAAAATGAATGTGGATGAGCGTGGAAGCTTTACCGAACTTGTTCATACCCTCAATGCAGGCCAGGTATCAATCAATATCAGTAAACCGAGCATAACTAAGGGCCAGCACTGGCACAATACCAAGTTCGAGCAGTTTATTGTGGTGAAGGGGCATGGCCTGATTCAACAGCGTAACCTGAACGATCCTGATGGCAAGGTGCTGGAATGGGAAGTGAGTGGTGACAAGATTGAGGCCGTTCATATGCTCCCTGGCTATACACATAATATTATTAATCTGAGTGAAACAGAAGACCTCGTGACAGTCATGTACTGTAACGAAATATTTAATCCAAACAAACCGGATACATTTTTTGAACCTGTTAAGTAAACGATATGGCACAATTTAAAAACAACGGTAAATTAAAACTGCTGATCATTGTTGGCACACGCCCGGAAATTATTCGTCTCGCTGCAGTGATAAACAAATGCCGTCAGTACTTTGACTGTCTGCTGGCACACACGGGTCAGAACTATGACTATAATCTCAATGGTGTGTTCTTCAAAGATCTGAAACTCCAGGATCCTGATATCTATATGGAGGCAGTGGGTGATGACCTTGGAGCCACGATGGGTAACATCATCGATAAGAGTTATAAGGTGATGGTAGAGACGAAGCCCGATGCAGTACTCGTGTTGGGCGACACCAACAGCTGTTTGTCAGTCATTGGTGCCAAGCGCCTGCACATCCCCATCTTCCACATGGAAGCCGGCAACAGATGTAAGGATGAGTGCCTGCCCGAGGAGACTAACCGCAGAATCGTGGATATTATCAGCGATGTCAACATGGCCTATTCAGAGCATGCCCGTAGATATTTGGCCGATTGTGGCCTGCCCAAGGAACGCACCTATGTCACTGGTAGCCCTATGGCCGAGGTGCTCCATCAGAACCTCGCAGAGATAGAGGCATCAGACATCCATCAGCGACTGAACCTAGAGAAAGGTAAGTATATTCTGCTCTCAGCCCATAGAGAAGAGAACATCGACACAGAGAAGAACTTCCTCTCCCTCTTCACTGCTATCAACAAAATGGCCGAGAAATACGACTTGCCCATTCTCTACTCCTGCCACCCAAGAAGCAAAAAGCGCCTCGAAGCTTCCGGCTTCCAGCTCGACAAACGCGTGATTCAGCACGAACCTTTAGGCTTCCACGACTACAACTGCCTGCAGATGAATGCCTTTGCGGTGGTGAGCGATAGCGGAACCCTGCCCGAGGAGAGCAGCTTCTTCACGAGTGTTGGTCATCCTTTCCCAGCTATTTGTATCCGCACAAGCACTGAGCGTCCTGAAGCACTGGATAAGGCATGCTTCTTTATTGCAGGTATCGATGAAAAGTCATTGCTTCAGGCTGTTGATACCGCAGTAACCATGAATCAGAATGGTGACTATGGCATCCCAGTGCCCGACTACATCGAGGAAAATGTATCTACGAAGGTCGTGAAGATTATCCAGTCATACGTTGGCATCGTCAATAAGATGGTCTGGCGCAAAGAAATATAATCTGTGATTTCTATGTAATCTGTGTGACAATATAGAATAAATAATTAGTGAGATATTATGTCAGTATTTAAAGACAAAGTATTGTTGATAACCGGCGGTACCGGTAGTTTTGGTAATGCAGTGTTGAACAGGTTTCTAAGGACCGATATCGGAGAAATCCGCATTTTCTCCCGTGACGAGAAGAAACAGGACGACATGCGCCACGATTTCCAAGCCCGTATGCCTGAGGTGGCTGGAAAGATCAAGTTCTATATCGGTGATGTGCGTAACAAAAGCACACTGAAATATGCGATGAAAGGTGTGGATTATGTATTCCATGCCGCTGCGCTGAAACAGGTTCCCAGCTGCGAGTTTTTCCCGATGGAGGCCGTTAAGACTAACGTGATAGGTACAGACAATACGCTGGATGCGGCTATTGATGCAGGTGTGAAATGTGTAATTTGCCTCTCCACAGACAAGGCCGCTTATCCCATCAATGCTATGGGTATCACCAAAGCCATTGAGGAGAAGATTGCTGTAGCCAAGAGCCGTCTGAGTGGTGACACTAAGATATGCTGCACCCGCTATGGTAACGTAATGTGTTCGCGTGGTAGTGTTATTCCTCTTTGGATTGACCAGATCCGTAAGGGTAATCCCATTACACTCACCGAACCAAAGATGACACGTTTCATTATGTCTCTGGAAGAAGCCGTGGACCTCGTACTGTTTGCATTCGAGAATGGCAAGAATGGTGACATCCTTGTTCAGAAAGCCCCTGCTTGCACCATTCAGACCCAAGCGGAGGCAGTGAAAGCATTGTTTAAACATCAGGCACCTGAGGGTACGGAACCCGAAATTCGTGTTATTGGTATCCGTCACGGTGAGAAGATGTACGAGACATTGCTCACCAAGGAGGAGGCTGCCAAGGCGATTGACATTGGTAACTTTTATGCAGTGCCTGCAGACAACCGTGACTTGAACTATGATAAGTACTTCAAAGAGGGCGATGTGAAGCGCGCTACCATTGAGGAATTCAACAGCGACAACACCAAGCGCCTGAACCTTGAAGAAACGAAAGAAAAAATATCTAGTCTCGAATATATACAAAATGAGTTAAACGGAATACCTAACTTGGTATAAATGACAGGAACTTGACTCCAGTCATAATAAGAAGTTTCTATTTTAATTCTAAAATAAAATGATTAACGTTGGAATTATTGGATGTGGCTTCGTAGGTGGAGCCCTCAAAGATTGGTTGGAACACAACAACCCTGAGTGTAAACTGTTCATCAGCGACCCCTACAAAGGGTACAATGATGACCTGAGTAATATTGACATTGCTTTCTTGCAGATTCATGTTCCTACTGAAGACGATGGCACACAGGATTTGACTCTCATGAAGGAGCTGATTACAAACCTTCCTGATGTGCCAGTGTTTGTTCGTACCACTATTCTCCCTGGAACCAGTGACAGACTATCTAAAGAAACAGGTCATAAGGTTCACTATATGCCTGAGTTTCTGACCGAGCGCACTCACATTGAGGATTTCAAGAAACAGACGATGGTGTTCACTGGTGCACATGAGCTGCTCACCAAGATCTTCGTAGGCAAGAAGTTTACTGTTATGACTCCGCTGGAAGCTGAGTTAACTAAGTATATGCACAATGTTTTTGGAGCTTATAAGGTTACCTATTTCAATGCTTGTCGTGAGTACTGCGAACAAATGGGCGCTGATTGGCGTAAGGTACATACTGGTGTACTGTTGTCTGGATATATCAATGATACCCATACCTATGTTCCTGGCCCAGACGGTAAGTTCGGCTATGGCGGCAAGTGCTTCCCTAAAGATGTTAATGCCTTTGCCAAAATGACTGAAGGAACGTCTCTTGGAACACTTTTGGAGCATCTCCATGAACTTAATGTTCATTTCCGTGGGGTAGAGGAACATATCTAATGCGATTGCGCAGTTCCAGGTTTCAAGCTTTAAGTGACTCCACATGGAACGGTCGCAAGATCTATGAAGCTTGAAACGTAAAACCATAGTATCCCAATGCAACAGGCATTGTGTTCACTCACATTCCCCATGTTCTTACCAATAGCACTTTTGAGTTTTGGTTACCTCTTGTAAGCTGTCAATTTTGACGTATTGTGTATGATTGGGAATTAGACACCTTTGGCCACGTTTTAAGAAGGCAAATGATATGCAGTTCAAAAGATTCTGAGAGCCTTTGGTTTTTGCACCAGCCCGAGGACCTTCCGAAGAACATCTCGATAGAGGAGTTCCGCACAAAGCACGGAGTTTTTTGCAAGCAAAGTGACCGAGGTCGAGCGGACCATGCTACTTTCAACAACTGGTATAGGAAGACGCATAAGAAACTCTATTCAATTACAGTTATGGGATGCCTGCTGACTAAGTGGCAGAGACCTGGCTGAAGTGGATAAAGTAGCTGAGGAGAGTAAAGTCCACGATCCATTCAGACAGCCCTTCAATTATCCCACTGACCGGGTCAAGTGACCATAGGTGTTAAATAGTATTAACGTTTAATTTGATATAGACGCCTTAGGTGGCAAAAGCTGCCCTAAGAGGTCGTCTTTAGACTTGGGCGCCAGAATTCAATTTGTCAGACAAATTAAGTCAATTATAATATCTTTTTATGAAGTAATTATGAATAGATTAAAGCTTTATCTAGCATTTATATATTTGTGGCCTCATGTGTTGTCTTTTTTTCTTTCATCTCAAAGAATTCTTATCTCTCAAGATGTGGAATCCTTTTTGAATCATAGAGGTTATAAAGACAATAAATTGATTGGATTAGTCAGATTGTTAGTTGAAAATAAATGGTATAGAAATCTTTTCTATATGCGTATTGGGAGATTTTCATATGTGTTTAGATGGTATTTTATAGGAGATCCAACTTTTCACCCTTGTAGAAATATGCTGGGAGGGGCATATTTTGCCCACTCTTTCTCTACATACCTAGGTGCAAAAAAAATTGGTAAGAATTTTTCCTGTAGAAATAACACGACAATAGGAAACAAATATGATGGCAGGAATGATTTAATACCGACCATTATGGATAATGTTACTGTTGGCGCAAATGCAGTAATTATTGGCAACATAACGATTGGTAATAATGTAATTATTGGTGCAGGATCGGTCGTCATTAAAGATGTTCCTGACAACGCTATTGTTGTTGGTAACCCTGCAAGAATAATCAAATATAGATCAAATTATTAGATGCGAAATAAAAAGGCATATATTTGGGGACTTTTGGCGCGGGTGTTACCCTCTGTGATTCAGGTAATTACAATGATGATATTAGCCCGATTCTTGAGTCCGAGCGATTTTGGGAAGGTCGGCGTATTGGCAATCCTTTTTTCTGTAGCAAATGTCCTGATAGATTCAGGACTCGGAGGTAGTTTGTTGAAGGAAAAGGATATTTCAACACTTGATTGTTCAACAGTTGCCTCTTTTAATATATTTGTTGGACTCTTTTTCTATTTGGTTTTGTTCTTTGCGTCTGACTTTATCGAACAATGGTTCGGTATTGAGGAATTATCAAAAATAGCCAAGTTGCTTGGACTTGTTTTTCTAATAGGACCGCTTGGTATGATTCCCAAAGCACTTATGTATCGCGAATTGAAGTTTAAAAAGATATCTATAATCACTATTTCATCCATTGTTATAGCTGCAATCTGTGCTATTTTATTTGCCAATTGTGGTGCTGGTGTTTATGCTTTGGTATCATTACAAGTGTTAAATGTGGCTTTCAGTGTTTCATTGTTTTGTATAGCATATAAATACAGGCCGTCTCTCAAGTTTAGCATGACGAGTTTCAGGCGGTTAATACCATTTGGTTTCTTTACAACAGTAACTTCCGTTATAGATACTTTGTATGAGAATCTACTCGCAACATTGACAGGAAAATTTTTAGGTGTTAAGCAAGCAGGTTATTTGGCTCAATCAAAAAAATTAGAAGAAGCTATAGGTTCTTCGATTTCTGGCACAATAGGAAATATTACTTTTCCAATCATTACCAAATTAAGATACAATTTAGATGATTTTTCAAAAGAAGCTAATAGTATTTATAAGACAGTGATATTGTTAGTAACTCCGATTTTAGTTGTTGTTATTATTTATTCAAAGGAAATAATGAGAATGCTGTTTGGTGAACAATGGGTACCAGCTTCATCTTATTTGTCTCTATTAACTATTGCAGGGGTTTTTGTTATTATGGAAACATTGGTTAGGTGTTTTGTGAAATCATTAGATAAAGCAAAACAGCTAATGAAGATAACTATCGTAAAACGTATTATTGACATTTCTATCATCATGTTATGTATGATATATATTCCTAATTACGCCTTATTGGGTTATATTGTTTGCGCAATAATTGGTTTTTTGCTAAATGCCACATTATATTGCTTCATAATTTCGTTTTCACCACTAAAATACATTACAAATACCGTTTTGTTGTTATCCCCTTCTTTATTTCTATATATAGCCCTTTTCTTTTTGTCGGTCAAGACAAACACATCGCTTGTTGTTCAAATAAGTATGATAATGATTTTTGCTTTCTTATATTATATCATAGTTCTCCCTTTATATAGAGTCGTTACAATTAAGAGAATTGAAGAATTCTTAAGAAATGTTGTATGAATTTTTTTATTCTTTCTCTCCTATCTATATTCCTATTCATTATAGCTCCTCATGGTTTTAGCCTTGAGATAAGTTCATTGTGTCTGGTTTTATTTATTATAGGGGCTATTGATATTATCAGAAAGGACAAAGCAAGACTTGGAAGTTACTTCGGGTTTAACACCATTTTTCTTTTTAGTTTTTTGGTAGTTACTTATTTTTTCCCCCTATTGATATATGAAAATGTTGCCAATACTTTATTAAATCCACTCGTGGTATTTAGTGATTATTCAGTAAATAAGATGGTGACTATTTCAACAATTGCTATTAATGTATATTTTTATTTTTATGAAAAAAACTATACAAGATATTTTAAAAGAAGATGTAAAGTGGTAACAGAAAATGAAGTTTTTTCAATTAAATCGATTCGCTTTATTAAAAAACTATCTGTTATTTCTGTTATTATGTTTACTCTAAATGTCATTTATTTTATTTTGACAAGTTCCGCTGATAAAAATGACTTGACGACAAATCCTTATATCTCTGAATTTACGAAGTGTTCCATAACAGTTGCCCTTATAGTAACATCTCACAGATATCGCACTTTAATAATACATAATACATCCAAGTTTTTTAAATATAACAGCCTTGTTCTGATGTGTTTTTTTATTGTCATTTTGGAATATATGTTTTTGGGAGATAGAGGTTACATTATTACAGGATCGTTAACCATTCTTTTTGTATATAGTGTATACGTTAAACCGATAAAAATGAAGTTACTCGTATCTTTGGGTGTTTTTGGTGTTATTTTACTTTCATTGATAGGGCAGCTTAGAAAAACTGAAGGCTCGATTAGAGAAGGCGGAATCGGTGGATTTGTTTCATCATCTCGGGAGTTGCTTTCGTCGTCAGATGGGAATGCACTTGATTTTTTATCCGACTTAACAGTAGTTGCGTGTGTTTCTTATATTGGTTATGATTATAAAGATGCAAATGGATATTTTTATCCTTTAAGATTAATTATCATTCCTTTAAATCCAATACCTTTTGTTCCATCAATACTATCATATATCTTTTTGGATGGTAAACCAGAAAAGATGTCTACAGGAACCGCTATCACTGACTATTACCATCAACTTAGCGGCTGGGATGGTGAAGGAGGTACAGGTACTAATGCAGTAATAGATTTATATATGTCTTGGGGTGTTATTGGAGTGGTTATTGGTTTCGGGCTATTAGGTTATTTTATTGGCCGGGCTAATGCAACATCAAAAAATAGTTTAATACAGTTAGTTGTTATAATCGCTTTTTTCGGAATGGCTGTTTATATACCACGTTCCACCGTATATGTCTGTTATCGTAGCATTGTCTGGCAATTATTACTCCTTTATTTTTTAAAAAAACAGTCAAAACAACTGAAATTGGTGTGAGTCAGAAAAGTTTATATGCGCTGACGAGATATGAATTGGACGAAAGCGATGGATTGTTTAAGGATTCGATAACGATTAACCCACTATATTAGACGGAAGGTTATAACTATGGGACTTGCATATAGAATATGGAAAATTGGTAATTGGGCGTATCTCCACAAGATTCCCCTTTTACCTGGCATTTTTTGTCGATTGAATCGTATTATTAATTCATGTGATATTCCCTCAGGCACCAAGATTGGGAAGAAAGTTGCATTCAAGCATAATGCCCTTGGTGTGGTAATCAACGAATATACGGTTATCGGCGATGGTTGTGTGATTTACCAAAATGTTACATTTGCTGGAAAGAATCATAAGCGCCCCACGCTGGGAAAAAATGTTATGGTCGGTGCTGGTGCCGTGATAATAGGTGGGGTAAAAATTGGAGATGGAGCGAAAGTGGGAGCTAATGCAGTAGTGACTTCAGACGTGCCAGTAGGAAAAACAGTTGTGGGAATTCCTGCCAGAGTGATAGAAAAATAATTCTGAAATAATTAACACATTATTTAGTTGTTAGGATGTGTTGTGGGGGGTGTAGAATAATTGCAGCTATGTTGCTATGTTTTCTCTTAAATGCAGTTGCATGGCCTATAAATAGTGGTAAAAAGATAATAAACATAGATAGCATAAATGTTTGTAACACAATTACTAAAAGCAACAGCATTTATGTTGTCTCTGGAGAAATAGATTTAAAAGGTAAGACGATACAGATTCCTTCTGGTTGTATGTTGGACTTGCAAAAAGGCTCAATTTCAAATGGTGTTCTTGTTGGTCACAATACTCAGATGACTGGTCTACATAAAAAATGCATCGGTTCAATTATAAAAGGGTCTTGGTTGCTTCCAACCATAAATGATGACTATTTTAAAACAGAATTATTGTCGGATGATCAGATTATAAACAATGTCAATCATCTTCAAAACGACCGTATTGAGAATATTGTCACCTTGAAAAAAAATAAATATGAATGCTCAATTTCCAAAAATGACGGTTGTCTCATAAATGTGTCTAGCAACACAAAACTATCACTACACACAATAATATCCATAAAGGGGAACAACTTCATAAGTTATAACATTATTAGGATTAAAGGCAAAGAAAATGTAGCCGTTTCAGGAGGTGTGTTGATAGGTGATGTGGGCAAACACCAATACGTAGATGGATCAACCAGCCAATGGGGACACGGAGTCCATATTTATAATTCTAGGAATGTCAAGATTGAGAAAATGACTGTAATGAAATGCATCGGTGATGGTTTTGCTATTTCAGGAGAGTTAAATTCTCATGCTGGAGATATGTCTAAAGCAAGCTCAAATGTGATTGTTAAGAACGTTGTTTCAAAATATAATAGGAGACAAGGCATTAGTATAATCCATGCAGAGCATGTGGCAATTGAAAACAGTTCCTTTTCTGATACTGGTGAAATTGAGGCGAATTCTCCTTCTGCAGGAATAGACATTGAGCCGAATATTCAAGGTACTAAATCGCAAACAGTTCGTAATTTAAAGGTTGAGAATTGTGTCTTTGAGAGAAATGCTGGTGCTTCGATTTTATCGAATCACTATGTTAACTACCAAGGTTTGAAGAGTGTAGATTCTGTAGTATTTGTGAATTGCAGATGTGATAATCGCGTAGAACTACATACTGGAGGAATTAATTTCACTCGTACGAGAATGGGATCACTAAAGATTATTGCCGATAAAAATCCAATAGTTAGTATAAAATTCCTAAATTGCAGCATAAACGGACATGGTATAGATCTTTATGCTTCCAATATGGGATGGAGAGTAAATATGGTAATAGGAAATGTGTTGTTTGATAGTTGTTCTATTAATATGCCTCAAACAATTTGGAATAATAATGGAGAATCTTCAATAAAGAAAAGTGGTAAGACTGATTGTATAGGAGGTATAAAATTACGTAATTGCACAGTAAAAGTAATCAAATAGGATGGTATTATCTGATAAGAAGATTCTCTTTGTTGTCAGCCAACTCAAAGTCGGTGGCGCAGCAAAAATGATTAAATATGTGGCTAATCTATGTGTCTCTCATTTTGGGAGTGTCACAATGCTGAGCTACCTTGATGATTTCACGCCAGATGACCTTAATCCTGCAATCAAAAGGATAGATTTAGGCATAAAGATTCATAAGATACCTACTTGGCGTCTCAAAGCCTTGGCTGGCCACAGAAAGGTTTTGAAAGAAGGAAAGTTTGACATCGTTTGCACTTTCCTTCCGGATATGTCGTTGATGAGCCGCCTTGCTTCTTTTGGCACAAAAACCATCGTGGTATCTGCTGAAAGAGGAGATCCGTTTGAATTCAGCAAGCTATGGAGAACGCTCATAGGCTGGACTTATCGAAAGAGTGATTATTGTTTCTTTCAGTTGGAACGGGCCCGTGATTTCTTTGGCAAATCAGTCGGTAGGCATAGCTTTGTGATCCCGAATCCGTACGTTCCTGCTCAAGGCGCAACCCCTTTTTCTGGCACACGTGATAAAACAATTGTAAGTGCGGGGCGATTTGCAGATCAGAAACGTTTTGATATTTTAATACGGGCTTTTGCAAAGGTACATGAAAAGCATCCTGATTACAGGTTGGTTTTGTATGGAGAAGGTGACTGCAGGGCTATGTACGAAGAACTGTCAAAGGAGCTTGGCATAACTGGTTTTGTGGATTATCCAGGCTATGTGAAGAATGTTGCAGCATCTATTCGCCAAGATGGTGTCTTTGTCCTTTCTTCAGACTATGAAGGTATTCCCAATTCGCTGATAGAGGCAATGACGGTAGGACTACCATGTGTGGCCACTGATTGTACTCCAGGTGGGCCGGATTTCCTGACTAATTCTGGTAAACGTGGCCTTTTGGTGCCTATACGGGACATAGATGCCATGGCCGCTGCCATAAATCAAATAATAGAGACGCCGGAATTGGCAGATAGATTGTCACAGGAAGGCATTAAACTGATTGAAATCTTAGATATAAATGTCATAAATAAAGCGTGGGTGGACGCTTTCACCACGATGATTAATAAGAGAGATGGAAGAAAAGAAAGTTAGTATAATCATCCCGTTCTATAATGGGGCGGAGTGGCTTTGTGAAGCTGTACAAAGTGTTCTGGATCAGACGTATGAGAATCTGGAGATTATTGTGGTCAACGATGGCTCAAAGGAGGATGTGCAGCCTTTCCTTGACAAATATGGAGATAAGATAAAGTATTTCTATCAGGAAAATGCCGGTTCAGCAGCAGCACGTAACCTTGCCATGCGAAATGCCACTGGGGATTACTATGCTTTGCTTGATTCAGACGACATGTGGTTCCCGGATAAGACTGCCCGCCAGGTTGCATTCATGGAGAAGACGGGAGTGATGTGGTCACACACGGGATTTAACTATTGGTGGCCGGGGACAGGGAAGAAGACTACTCCTGATGTGGCAACGAATTATGGTAATGTCTTTAATAGGATGTTAGTTGCTTTTAAAGTGGCGACTCCAACCGTAATGTTCAATGCAAAGTGTTTTAAGGAAAACCCTGATATGGTGTTTCCCGTACACATGAGAAAGGCTCAGGATTTTGGACTTTTCATTCAAGTGGCAAAAAAATACCCCATAGGAGTTATAGAAGAACCACTTGCGAATATTCGTATGCGTGGTACTAATACTAATTCGAGAGCCATGGTGAGGATTCAGGTGAACACAAGAACATTGAACTCCATTCGCACAGACACGACGGGGCTTTATTCCAACGTCCCTGGGATGGTGAAGTTTATCTATAGCCTTTATGAGGTGAACGGTAAAATTGTCCAGTTCTTCAAAAAGTTGTTCAATCTATCAGATAATGCGACAGAGTCGTTTGCTAAAGTGTTATGGGTGTTCCCGTTCTCATTGGAAAGAATATATGCCCGTGTCCTTACCCGAAAAGGGGTACGTGGATATAATGAGTTGAAAGCTTAAATAATGCCTATTTCTTCAATTCTGCCTTATAAAATACTCCTTGTAAAAGAGGATGGTTATATCTACGCCAAGGGGTACCGTCTTTATGAAGATGACTTATCTACTGGGAAGTCAAGTTATATAGGACGTATTCCTGATAGGAAGTATGGCTTGTTGGCAAATTTCAAACTGACAAGGCGTTTCTTCCGTGCGGAGATAACCGGACTATATCAGTTGACAGATGGCTCATTGATCGCAATTGCCAAGAAAGGATTGTTTAAGTGTGCTTCGGGTACTAAGCAATTTGTCAAGTGCTTCTCTGTCCCGAGAGGATCTAAGCCGCTGAATCTGTGTGTTCTTCCTAACGGTCATATCTTCTTTGGCGAGTATTTCATGAACATGGAGAAGAAAAGCGTCCATGTTTATTGCTCAGTAGATAATGGTGACACGTGGAGTGTGGCCTATACCTTTGAAGAAGGCAATATCAATCACATTCATGGGCTGTTCTATGATAAATATACCGACCGGATGTGGTGTCTGACAGGAGACAGGGAGAATGAGTGTATTATTGGTTACACAAAGGACGAGTTTAAGACCTTTGTTGAGGTATTCCGGGGAGGACAGGAGTATCGGGCCTGTCAGCTGTTTTTCTACCCAGATTTCTTTGTTTATGCGACCGATTCGCAGTATATGAAGAATACTATTAAGAAAGTGGATAGGAAAACAATGGAGATAACACCACTATGTGAGATTCAAGGAACTGCAATCAAGGGTGGGCAAATAAATAATGAGACTTTTATCTCCACTACGATAGAACCATCCGAGGTGAATAAAGATCATTCGGCTCATGTGTGGTTGACGCATGACGGGCTACAATGGAGTGACATTTTTGCCGCCGAAAAGGACAGATGGCCCGCAATATTACAATTCGGGACATTTGAGTTCCCGCAGTATTGTGAGCCTTTAGACTATTTATATGCTTATGGTAGAGCATTGAAGGATTATGACGGACATACTATAATTATCAAAAATATAAAAAATGTATAGACTTGCTAAATATTCGGATCTTAAGGATATAACGACTATTCGTTATTCTATAAGAGAAAAGAATCCTCTAGGTATTTTTGCAAAAATGGGGAAACCATTTATAAAAGAATATTATAGAATTGTAATCAACGACCCAACGACATTGTTCATTTGTTATGAGAATGACAATCAGAAAATAGAGGGCTTTGTGTTTGCCGTATTGAATAGTAAACGATTCCAAGTAAGTATAAAACGGAATAAGGTTAGGTTAGCATGCGCTTCACTATCCTCTTTTTTGTTAAAACCATCCCTTTTCAAAGAGCTTTTCAAACGTTTTAAATCGGTTGAAAAACAAACGGACGACTTCGTTCACATGTCAGGAGCTAGAATCGGATATTGGGGCTGGGATCCCCACATGCCCAATCCGGAAATGTCTGTTGGAATGCATGAGGTTTTGTTGCGAATGACAAAATTACTAGGATATGAAAAGATATATTTAGAAGTTGATAAAGAAAACAAAAGCATATATAAATTCCACAAGATCAATGGTGCAATTGTTGAGGAAGAAAAGAAGTTGTGTGACAATAGAACAAGGGCGTTAATGTATTATGATTTAAATAACAAATAAAAACTACAATTATGGAATTAAACGATTTTATTAAAAATTTTGCTGACCAGTTTGAGGATACAGATCCAGAAGAAATCACAGCGGAAGCTAAGTTTCACGACTTTGATGAGTGGGATTCGCTGATTGCTCTTGCCGTTCTCAACATGACCGAAAAACGGTATGGCAAGAAAATCACTTTTGACGAGATGAAAGCTTGCGTCACAGTGAATGATTTATTCACCCTAATTGCAAAAAAATGACGAATACCCCGTTTTCATTAGACAATAAGACAATACTGATTACAGGTGGTGCATCAGGCATAGGCAGGGCTACGGCTTTGCTCTGTGCCCAGATGGGTGCTGATGTGATTCTTGTGGACCTTAACGAACAAGGGTTGCAACAGACCGCTCAAGAGATAGGGAAAGATAGCACGATAATCAAGGCCGTCAACCTTACAAACTTGGAGCAACTGGAGGAGATGATTTCTTCATTGCCCAAGTTGGATGGAATAGTAAGTAATGCTGGCATAGTGTATTCTCTGTTGGCAAAGTTTAACGAACCTTCAGACATGGAGAGAATATTCAACATTAACACGTTCTCTCATATCAATCTTGTTCAAGGTCTGATTAAACAGAAAAAGCTTAACAAGGGAGCGTCAATTGTGTTCACATCTTCCATGTCGGGTGTGTATTGCGGAATTGCCGGAGGAAGCCTGTATGGTGCCACAAAATCTGCACTTGCTGGTTATTCCAAGGCTCTTGCGTTAGAGCTTGCGCCTCGTGGTATTCGAGTGAACACCGTTCATCCAGGCATGATACAGACGCCATTAACAGCAAACACTTCTTTATCTCAAGAGTTGCTGGAAGAGGATGCCAAGAATTATCCGCTAGGTCGATATGGTAAACCTGAAGAAGTTGCTTCTGCAATGGTTTATCTCCTGTCAGATGCAACCGTTTGGATGACTGGCACCCAACTTCTTATTGACGGTGGTTATTCCATGAAATAATCTGAAAATCATTATGGATGCATTCATAAAAGCAATATCATACTATCTGCCGGAGAAGGTCGTCACTAATGAACAGTTAGTGGAAGAGTTCCCCGAGTGGAGTGTGGATAAAATAGCCAAGAAGGTTGGTATTAATGAGCGCCATATTGCAGCTGATGATGAAACAGCAGGTGATTTGGCCTACAAGGCAGCAGATAAGCTGATAACAGAGAATGGAATAAAGAGAGATTGTATTGACTTCGTGCTTTTATGTACTCAAAGTCCCGACTACTTCCTTCCCAGCACATCCTGTATTATCCAGCATCGTTTGGGACTCTCGACTAAATGTGGAGCCTTTGATTTCAATCTTGGGTGCTCTGGATATGAATATGGTTTGGCTGTTGCCAAGAGCCTGGTTCTATCCGGGATAGCCAAGAATGTTCTTCTGCTAACAGCAGAGACTTACAACAAGCACATTCACCCCAAGGATAAGGGCAATCGTACCATCTTTGGTGATGGCGCTTCTGCCTCGCTCATTTCATCTGAAGGTTTTGCCAAGATAGGGGAGTTCGTTCTTGGAACTGATGGTAGTGGCTATGACCGGTTAATCCATAAGACTGGTGCAATGCGCCACTATGCACCATTGAATGATGTGGTTTTTGATGAGAATAACAATCCTCTATCCAGTGACCACCTTTTCATGGACGGCAAGGCAATATTTGATTTCACATCAGATGTGGTGCCTCCAATGATTGAAGAGACTTTAACCAAGCATCAACTGAAAATGAATGATGTGGATTTGTTTGTGTTCCATCAGGCAAATAAGTATATGATTAATTATCTGCGCAAGTTGATGGAAATAGACAGTGACAAGTTCTATGTTTTTATGGAGAGCGTTGGTAATACTGTATCATCTACGATACCGATTGCGCTATGCGAGGCGAAAAATGAAGGGCGCTTACACGGAAATGTGGTGTTAGCAGGTTTCGGTGTGGGATTGTCATATGGTGCGACATTGTTAATGTGTAAATAATGGATATCCTTCTAATATCTCCTGTTTTCTACCCTGAACCCTTAGCAATGTCAACGATAGTTGAAGATCTCGCTAATTACCTTGGGGAACAGAATCACAGTGTGACGGTTTTGACGTCATACCCTTGTCGGCCATATGGCCATCAACTGCCACCAACCCATAATAAGGCTAATTGGAAGTTTAAAAGGGTAATACTGTCTTCATATGTTAACCCTAAATCAGAATTCATTCCCCGTTTCAGAGAAAACATTAGTTTTGGTACTGCAATTTGTCAGTATATAGATGCACATCATCACGTTATTGATGTTATTTATATGACGACATTTCCTCTTTTTGCCCCCAAGGCCATACTAAAGACGGCTTTGAAATATAACATCCCTGTGGTTAATCATATAGAAGATATTTATCCAGAGCCTTTCAAGCAGAAGATTCCTTTTTTAGGGAATCTTGTTTATAGGTGTTTGCTACCGATGGATAAATGGATTGTCAAGAATACTACAGTTTCTATTGTAATTGGAAAAAAGATAAAAGATTTTTTCATCCGTACGAGAAATGTGTTGCCCGACAAAATTCAGGTGGTATATAATTGGCAAGATGAAAGCAGATACCAATATGTTTCGACGCAAAAAGAAGATAATGAGCCATTTACATTTATGTATGTTGGTAGCATTAGTAAGGCGGCAAATTTGTTTTTAGTATTGAACGCTTTTATTGAAGCTAATATTGAAAATTCCAGATTGGTTTTTGCTGGAAGCGGAAACGAATTGGAATCATTAAAAGCCTCCTCTGCAGGAGATGCTCGCATTTCATTCATAGAAGCCAGAGCTGAGAATGTAGGTGAAATTCAGTCAAAGGCCGACGTTCTTATCCTTCCGTTGTTGCCAACAGTCGCATTAAGGGCTGTTCCCTCAAAAACGGCGGCTTATCTTTTCTCACACAAGCCAGTATTGGCGTGTGTGGAGAGTGACAGTGACGTGGCTGAGATTATCAATGAAGGGGATTGTGGATGGATAGCTTCGCCGTCTGACATTCATAGTGTTTCTTCTCAGATGAAGCTAGCAGCCATGAAGACAAAGGAGCAATTGAGCACAATGGGTGAGAAGGGGTATAAGTATTCTCAGCTGCATCTGACGAAAGAAGTAAACTTAAAGAAGTTGGCAGATATTATAACGAGTTGTAAAGGTATATAGGTTTATATGCCTTACCTGCATAGACATAGTCAATAGTATTGAACAGAAATAATATGAGCGAAAAAAAGAAACTAAGTCTAACTTTCAGACTACTTAGAAAATTGGGCTTTAACTATTCCGAAGAAGAGTATGGTCAAGTCAGTTTGTTTAGGGTAATCGGACAGTTCTTCAAGAATATCCGACATAAGAGGTTAATTAAAATGATGGACTGGGCTATACTGGAGCCGTTTAATCCCAGAAAGCTTCGTCCTATCTTCTTGAAGAAGTTAGGTTGTAAGGTGGGTAAGGATGTATATGTTGGAGATTTTGTCAGGGTGGATTTGAGTCATGCTGATATGATCACTATAGAGGATCATGTTCATATAGCTGATGCATGTAGGTTGCTATGTCATCAAAGAAATCTTTCTGAGTATTATGTAGGGGATGATTATGCCAAGTTGGGGTATATTATCAAACCTATTGTTCTGAAAAAAGGATGTCTGCTGGGAATGGAAACTTTTGTGATGCCGGGTGTAACAGTTGGTGAAGGTGCTATTGTTGGTGCCGGCTCGTTGGTTACAAAAGATATTCCTGCATGGACAATCGCTGCAGGCAGACCGGCAAAGGTACTGAAAGAGATTCCCAAGAGGGAAGAGATAACTGAGTAAAAGATTATATTTTGGTTAAGTATATCACGGCAGATGAAGCCGTATCAAGAATAAAATCAGGAAGCCATACACACATCGCATCGGCATCGCAAGTGCCGACAGTACTCATCGAAGCCCTAACCCGCAGGGTGAAAGACGAAGGCCTGAAAGATCTGCATTTCCACCACTCCTATAGCGAAGGAAATGCATTGTTTGCAGGCAAGGAGTATGCGGGTGCGTTCATAGACCAGCCGTTCTTTATTGGCCCCAAAGTCCGTCCATCAATAGCAGAAGGTTTTGCAGACTACCTACCGGTACACCTGTCAGAGACACAATTGCTCTATCGTTCCGGGATACTTCCTTGTGATGCAGCACTAATTATGGTGGCACCTACTAGAGATGGGAAAGCGGTTTCGTTGGGCGGTGATGTGGTATGCTCTATAGCTGCCATCGAAGTGGCTAAACAGGTGATAGCTATTGTGAATCCCAATGTGCCTTACACCTTTGGAGATGCCGTTATTCCTATTGAGAAGATTAGTGCATTTGTTTATGATGAATCTCCTCTACCAGAAACCAATATACCAGAATCAACTGAAATAGAAGTGGCTATTGGTAAAGAGTGTGCAGCATTGATTCCAGATGGAGCTTGTATTCAGATGGGTATTGGTTCATTGCCTAACGCTATTGCGGCTCAACTTAGAGACCATAAGCATTTGGGAATGCATACAGAAATGTTCTCCAATGGTCTGATGGAGCTGATGCGGGCAGGAGTATTGGACGGAACCAGAAAGCAGATTGATTACGGTAAGGCTGTGTCCTCGTTTGTATTGGGAGATAAAGAACTGTTTGACTTTGTAAACGAGAACTGGTCTGTCCTTATGATGGATATCAATTATACTAACAATCCTGGTATCATTTGCCGGAACGAGAATGTCGTGGCGGTTAATGCGGCTGTGGAAATTGACTTATCAGGGCAGGTTTGTGCAGATTCTGTAGGAAGCAGAGTAATTTCAGGAACTGGGGGTCAGCTGGATTTTATCCGTGGAGCCAGTATGTCACGTAAGGGTAAATCCATCATCGCGATGACCTCACGGGCGAAGAACGGACAATCAAAGATTGTTTCAATGCTTAAGCAAGGAGCTGGTGTTGTTACACCAAGGGCTTCCATTCAGTGGGTGGTAACGGAGTTTGGTGCAGTGAATCTATATGGTCATTCTGTACAAGTGCGTGCCAATATGCTGATTAGCATTGCGCATCCGGATGATAGAGAGAGATTGGAAAGAGAGGCTTATGAGTTGTTTGGGTCTTATTTAAAAATGTATTCTGTTAATTGAAACCGTTATTAATGAAGAATCAAAGGATTATAACTTTTGACATTGAAGACTGGTACAACCACGATGACTACTCCCGTGATTTTGCCTGGGAGAAGCATGAGGTACGTATCTACGAAGGAACCGAGAAGATTCTTACTGCTATGGCTGATAGAGGGCTTAAGGGTACCTTCTTTTGCGTAGGTTGGATAGCAGAGCATCATCCGCAGGTCATCAAAGATATTGCCGCTGCGGGACACCATCTGGGGTGTCATTCCTACCAACATGAACTGGCTTCAAGATTTACACCTCAGGAGTTCAAGGAAGATACGTACAAAGCGAAATGCCTAATTGAGGATGTGGCAGGGGTTATGGTTGACGCCTTCAGAGTGCCGTCTTTCTCCATAACGACCAAGAACCTTTGGACATTTGATGTATTGGCAGAGTTGGGCTTCAAGTATGACAGCTCTGTGTTCCCGTCAAATCACGAGTTTGGCGGCATGCCTTCATATCCCGCTGAACCATCGATACTGCGTACACACAACGGTGATTTGAAAGAGTTTCCGATATGTTTAGCTAAGTTGTTGGGAAGAGAGATTGTGTATTCGGGCGGAGGATATTTCCGAGTGACGCCTTATTCACTCTTGAAGAAATGGACAGCAAAAGATCCTTATGTCCTTTCATATTTCCATCCGTCTGATTTTGACCCAGGACAGCCCCAGATGCCACAACTATCGAAGATACGGCAGTTTAAGAACAGGGTGGGCCTAAAAGGATCGTATGAAAAGTTCAAGAGATACATCAAGGATTTCGACTTTGTTGATTTGGTGTCTGCAGATAAAGTAATTGACTGGACATCGCGTCAACATATTGATATAGATAACATAAATGGATAATATTCTATGAATATGAAATTAAGAAATATTCCCTTCTCTCCGCCGGATATGACGGAACAGGAGGCTGCAGAAGTGAGAGAGGCTATTCTCTCGGGTTGGATTACAACTGGTCCAAGAACGAAGAAACTGGAGGCACAGATTTCAGAGTTTGTGCATACGGATAAAACGGTGTGCCTTAACTCGGCCACAGCAGCTATGGAAATGGTGCTGCACCTGCTGGGCGTAGGTCCTGGGGATGAAGTGATTGTGCCGGCATATACCTACACGGCCACGGCAAGTGTGGTGCAGCATGTGGGGGCTAAAATTGTGTTTGTTGACTCGCAGAAAGACAGCGTGGAGATGGACTACGACCAGCTGGCAGATGCTATTACTGAAAAGACAAAGGTGATTGTGCCTGTGGATCTGGGTGGTATTGTAGCTGATTATGATCGTGTGTTCTCTATCGTTGAAGCAAAGAGAGCATTGTTCAAACCAAGCAATGCTTTACAGGAAAAGATTGGCAGAATTGTTGTGTCAGCGGACTGTGCGCACAGCTTCGGTGGCAGTCGCAAAGGCAAAATGGCTGGTTCAATCGCTGATTTCAGTTCTTTCAGCTTCCATGCCGTAAAGAATTTCACAACGGCTGAAGGTGGTGCTATGACGTGGAATCTGCTATTTGGTAATGAGGTTGTTCCTACGGATGTGGATTACATGCCTACTGTTCCCAAGAAGGAAGGTGAGACATGGAATGAGTTGCTTTATCGCATTTCGCAGCTGTTCTCATTGCACGGACAGAACAAAGATGCATTGGCCAAGACTAAGCTCGGTGCCTGGGAATATGACATCATCGGTCCGTGGTATAAGTGTAATATGACAGATATTATGGCTGCATTGGGCTTGGTGCAGATGGAACGTTATCCGAAGTTGTTGGAACGACGGTATGAGATAGTTGCCAAATATAACGCAGCCCTAAAGGGTTTGAATGTGGCTGTCCTGAACCATAAGGATGCAGATCATTGCAGCTCTCATCATTTGTATCTGGTTCGCTTACTGGGCAAGACTCGTGAAGAGACTAACAAGGTGATTGAGCAGATGGCTGAGCGTGGCATCGCCACCAACGTGCACTACAAGCCACTGCCCATGATGACAGCATACAAGGCCTTGGGCTTCGACATCAAGAACTATCCCAATGCCTATCATCTGTTCGAGAACGAGGTGACGCTGCCGCTGCACACGTGCCTGACGGACGAGGATGTGGAGTACATAACAAGTAACTTCGTAGATATTATCAAGAATTCGTGAAAAGATTATTTGATATCGTAGCGAGTGGACTAGGCCTGATAGTGCTCAGTCCGCTCTTTTTGGTACTCGCCATCTGGATCAAGATGGACTCAAAAGGGCCAGTGTTCTATAGGCAGGTAAGAGTCGGTTATAAGAACAAGGATTTCCGTATCTTTAAGTTCCGCTCGATGAGAATGGGAGCGGATAAGGGTAGTTTAGTTACTATCGGTGGTCACGATCCTCGTGTGACTAAAAGTGGTTATTTTATCAGGAAGTTTAAGTTTGATGAACTGCCACAGTTGATCAATGTGTTCCTTGGGGATATGTCGCTGGTTGGGCCAAGACCTGAAGTAAGGCATTATGTGGATTTTTGGACACCCGAGCAGATGCACGTGTTAGATGTGCGTCCTGGCATCACTGACCCTGCATCCATTAAATTTCGCAACGAGAACGAATTGATGGAAAAGGCTGATAATCCCGAAAAGTATTATATTGAGGTTATTATGCAGGAGAAAATCAAGTTGTACTTGGAGTATGTGGAGAAACACAGTTTCTGGTATGACTTGGGGCTGATATTTAAGACTTTCTGGGTGATTGTGAAGGAACGTTGACATATGACCATGACGCTGACGATATGGACAGTTTGAAAGTCCGATTAAAGGAACTGATGGAGAATGAGGCTCGAAGCTGTTCGATGGATTTTGGCTGTATTACTCCAGAGTACATAAGTAGAATGTGGGGTGGCGATGTTTCGAAAGAAGAAATTTCAGTTGCCCTCAAAGAACTGAAATCATCTGGTTTTAGTCTATGAAGATTCTGAAAGCCATTTGGCAATTCTGCAGTTACCTATTTGTTCCACAATGGGGAAGGAGGAAAAATCAAGATTAGTACATGACAAGGGACAAGTACTGTCAGATTTTAAGTCTGGGGTCAGGCCCCAGTCCTAAGTTTTTTTCGCAAAAAATCATTTTTTAGACAATAAGGATGAACGATTTGGTTTCAATCATCATGATGTCACGGAACAAAGCGCAGTTTGTGGAGGAGAGCGTCAGGAGTGTCTTGGCGCAGACCTATACGAACTGGGAACTATTGTTGGTGGATGACAACTCAAAGGATGGCACTATCACTAAATTGATGGAGCTGAAGGATGAAATCGGAAAGGCAATCGCCAGTAAGATGAGGATTCTTCAGACGGTCAACACTAGTGGAACGACGCGTAACAGAAATACGGCACTGAAAGCGGCTAAAGGGCGGTGGATAGCTTTCCTGGATGCTGGGGATGTGTGGATGCCTGACAAGCTGGAGAAGCAGATCGCCTTTATGGAGGAGAACGGGTATGCTTGTTCTTATACCTGCTATGGGCTGATGGACTCGGCCTCGAAGGATCGTGGATTGGTGGTGAGTGGCAAGGCGCATATCAATCATCGTGATATGCTGAAGTGCTGCTGGCCGGCGTATATGACGGTGATGTATGATGCCAATAAGGTGGGCAGGATGTGCGTTCGGACTTGTCGGCACAATGATTATGCATTATGGCTGAACGTCTCGGATAAGCATGATTTCTACCTCCTGCCGGAGAAGTTGGCCATGTTCCGCACGAAGTGGAATGTCCTCGGGCGCATTCTCTTGACGGATAATGCGAAATGGCGCTATGATGCGTATCGTATCGATGAGGACCTCGGACCCGTCACCTCTTTCTTCTATACCGTTCGCAACGGCCTCTACGGCCTTGTGAAGTGGTTTAAGTACGTTAAAAGGGTGTAGCGATGAAAGTACAATTGATAAATGATGAGCTGCTGAAGGGACTGCATGAAAAGGCGGCGCAGAATGAGCGGCGGAGGATGAACTTTGATCTGAGGACGACAGCGGAGGATACGAGTCAAAGGATGCTGAATGCGCTAGAGGTGGGGACTCACGTTCCAATCCACAGACACTTAAAAACCTCTGAGACAGTTATCTGCCTCGAAGGGTGCCTGGAATGGGTGTTCTACGAGGAACTGCCGAATATGGATGCCGGAGGACCTATCCATGATGGAGAGACGGCTACTGACGAAACGTGCTTTGTTGAAACAGCCCGCTTCAAGGTCTGTCCTCGCGAAGGTGTCCATGGCATTCAAGTCCCGCAAGGAGCATGGCATTCGGTCATCGTTCATGAACCCAGCACAATCCTTGAAGCGAAGGATGGGGCGTATGTCCCTCAGAAATAGGGCTTTCTTATACCTGCTACGGAATGATGGACTCGGCTCCGAAGAATCGCGGGATGGTGGTGAGTAGCAAGGCGCATGTCAATCATCGTGACATGCTGAAGTGCTGCTGGCCGGCGTATATGACGGTGATGTATGATGCCAATAAGGTGGGCAGGATGTGCGTTCGGACTTGTCGGCACAATGATTATGCATTATGGCTGAACGTCTCGGATAAGCATGATTTCTACCTCCTGCCGGAGAAGTTGGCCATGCTCCGCACGAAATGGAATCATCTGGGGCGGATCTTATTGACCAACAACGCCAAATGGCGTTATGATGCCTACCGCATCGACGAAGACCTCGGTCCCGTGAAGTCGTTCTTCTATACCGTCCGTAATGGTTGGTATGGCATCGTGAAGTGGATGAAGTACGTGAAGAGGGCATGAAGATACTGAAAGCCATCTGGCAGTTCTGTGCCTACCTTTTCTGGCCCCAGTGGGGCAGGAAAAGAAACAAAAAACCTCCTGCTGGGGCCTGACCCCAGCAGGAGGTTTTTTTATAGCCCGAACGCCGCATTAAGGAGGGCGTAGCGGTCGGAGAGTTCGAGGCTGGTATAGCGGAAGACAGCATCGGAGCCTGTGTGGTGAAGGCCAGCGACGTAGAAGTTGATCTGCACCTTGTTGAGCATGTCGATGTGCGTCTTGCGGGCGAGTTTCGAGGTGGCGACTTCATAGAGGGGCCGGTAGACGTTCTCCCTCGTCTCGTGGCAAAAGAGACTCACCTGCCGCGTGATACCACAATACTGCAACAGCTCGCGCAACGCCTTGTTATACCGCTGTTTGCCGTAGTGCTGATTGTCGCCCATCAGCTTTAGGCGCGTCCTTTGGATGATCTCCAGTGCAGGGTCGATCAGCGGAGTCATGACCTCGACATTCGTGGTCTGCATCCGGGAAGTCTTCGATGGCATATAGTGCACATACGGGATGCCATCCTCCGACACCGCCACATGATCCATCGTCAGACGCAGCAGGTCGCTGATACGACATCCGATGGCGCAGTTCAACACGAACAGATCCTTCACCCATTGCAATTCCGCAGGCACGACAGTCCTCATCACCTGCTTGAGCTCCTCGGCCCTCAGGAAAACCGGGACATCATACATCACATGCATGATAATACGCCGCTTCTCTACCGAAATTCTTCGGAAAGGGGAGCGGCGTATTTCGTTGGTATCCTCAAGCTCTGCAAAGAATGCCTGCAGCAGCTTCAGGTCGTGGACCACAGTGGTTATTCGTAGGCGTTTCTTGGGTGGCCGGTGACCAGAACCTCGCGGATACAGGTCGGGATAGATGGACACATACTTGTACTCGTCGAAGATGAACTGACGGAATTCCAGCACCATCTCGGCCGTGAAATCCTTTGCCGTCATCGACCGACGGCCATTGATGATGAGGAACCGTCGCAGTTTACTGGCCTTGCCGAGTGCGACGGCATAACGGGCATCCCCCATCACCCCATCGCGGTGAGCCTCGTCAATGTAGCGCAACAGACGGGCATACAACGTTTCCGACTTCTTCCTGATGTGGAAGACACACAAGCAGCGGTTCAGATAATTAGTCATAGGTTCCATAAGCTTTCATTTTTGTTTGCTTTATAATAACGGCCGAATGTCGGATTATATTGTGTCACCTCGCTGGGACATACGCCCCATCCTTCGCTTCAAGGATTGTGCTGGGTTCATGGACGATGACTGAATGCCAGGTGGTTTGCGGGACTTGAATGCCATGGACACCTTCGCGAGGACAGACCCTGAATCTTGCTGTCTCCCGGAAATTAGTCTCATCAGCCGCCGTCTCTCCATCATGGATCGGCCCTCCGGCATCCATATTCGGCAGTTCCTCGTAGAACACCCAGTCCAGGCACCCTTCAAGGCAGATGACCGTCTCAGAGGTCTTCAGATGCCGATGGATGGGCACCTTCGTCCCCACCTCCAGCGCATTCAGCATTCTCTGACTCGTATCCTCCGCTGTCGTCCTCAGATCAAAGTTCATCCTCCTCCGCTCATTCTGCGCTGCCTTCTCGTGCAGCCCCCTCAGCAGCTCATCATTTATCAATTGTACTTTCATCATTCCCAAAACTTAGTACTGGGGTCAGGCCCCAGACCACACTAATAGGCTCTAAGTACAGCCTCGAAGGCCTCAGCATAGTTAACGCCCCACTGACTTCCACGAACTGCGGCCAATCCGGAAATATATTCTGCTGAACGCGGATGAGGATAAGGCCGCATCACACCCCGGTACATCGAAAGTGCTTTGATTTTAGCATCAACGCCCTCCTTCCCTACCTCCACGTAACAGTTGGGCACAAAATCCTGCATCGCATTATTCACTTTCCACTCAGTACACGACGGGACCTCCATATACCAGAACTCCTTCACACGCTTTACCTCCGGTCTGCGCTGAAATAATCTGATAGCCTCCTGACAAGCCATAGAAGTCTGCAAGTGGTCATTGTTTGTGTCTGCCGGATGATGAGTAATGATGACATCAGGTTCGCTTTCTTTGATGGCCGACTCAATGAATTGTACCAGCTTCAAATGTGATACCGTATTCATCTCAATATTGGGGAAAGTACCCTCAAATTTCTTCCCGATACCCAAAAATAAAGCCGATGCATTCAGATCATCATCCAGTTCCTGGTCTTCAGGGCGGAAAGCCCGGGCTTTTGCCTCTGTACTCATAATACATACATCTACGATGTCACCTGTATGCGTCCACTTCCATATAGATGCGCCTGCACCCAACACCTCATCATCAGGATGAGCAACTACAATTAAATATTTCATATCTTAGTTTCTTTATTCACATAATACATCCACTTCACAATCCCGTACCACCCATTCCTGATAGTATAGAAAAAAGACTTGACTGGTCCGAGATCCTCATCGATGCGATAGGCATCATAGCGCCATTTGGCATTGTTGGTCAACAGGATCCGCCCCAGAAAATTCCACTTCGTGCGGAACATGGCCAACTTCTCCGGCAGGAGGTAGAAATCATGCTTATCCGAGACGTTCAACCATAATGCATAGTCATTATGCCGACAGGTGCGAACACACATCCTACCCACCTTACTGGCATCATACATCACCGTCATATATGCCGGCCAACAGCATTTAAGCATGTCTTCATGATTGACATGAGTTTTACCACTCACTACGACCCCACGATCCATCGAGATCATATCAATTAAACCATAGCAGGTATATGAACAGGAATACCCATTTTCCTCCATGAATGCGATTTGCCTCTCCAGTTTCTCGGGCATCCATACATCCCCCGCATCCAAAAAAGCAATCCACCGACCTTTAGCAGCCTTCAGAGCCGAATTTCGGTTGCGAGTCTCTCCGCTCGTGTTGACAGTCTGAAGGATTCTCATTTTACGGGCCAGATCTTTACCAATCTCATCCCTGAGTTCCATCATTTTCGTAATGGTACCATCCTTCGAGTTGTCATCCAAGAACAGCAGTTCCCAGTTTGTGTAGCTCTGTGCCAGCACACTCTTGACACTTTCTTCCACGAACTGCGCCTTCTTATGCGACAGCATAATAATGCTAACTAAATCATTATTCATTGCCATATTCTTGTGCTGAAGCTGTTAGTTCGTTCAAAATCCATGTACATTCTTTTCCCACTAAAGCATAAAGAATGCATATCATTGTATAAATAATCATCTTCAGATCATAGAAGATACCAGCTTTCTTTACATATACATATTCCAGTTCCCTGCGGGTCTCAAACACCTTCTCCATGTATTCCTTCTCATCCGTGAACTGGTCACCATAAATGAAGTCATACAAAGCCGCAGGCCCACTCAATCCTACTGGCACCTCTGCTGCAAGATTCCACTTTCCAGTGCGGAATAAATCGAACTGATCCTGTGCTACAGGCCGAGGACCGACTATAGACATAGTACCGTTCAAGATATTTAGCAACTGCGGCAATTCATCTATCTTCACTTTACGGATGAAATGCCCAAAAGCAAAGATTCTATCCTCATCTGGTCTTAACGAAGCCTCATTTGCAGCTTTCGCTACTCTCATGGAGCGGAACTTATACATCTTGAAAGGCTTATTTCCTTTGCCAATACGATGTGCCGTGTAAAAAATTGGTCCCCAGTCAGAAACCAATATACCAACAATCGCAATGAGCCAAAATGGACTTGTTCCTATAATGCCAATTATAGCACAAATAAAATCAAAGATACGTTTAATAAATTGATACATTTACGAAATATTTATTTCCCATCATATGGGGGACTAATCATCATAGCTCACAACATCCTTGCTGTCCCTTTGGGGCAATTACATGAAAACAGTTTAATGAAAAAGAACCCTAATAAACAGCCTAATGTATTATGAAAGATATCGTCAAATTCAAACAAGCCTCTTCTAAAGACATATTGCATCAACTCTATAAAAACAGATAAACTTGCGGCTAATATAACTGGCAAAAGCCACCTCTTACCATTCGTGATAGCACATAATAAGAGACCTATTGGGATAAAAAGTAAGGTATTAAGTATATTAGCTCTTAGAAGATGCATATCCCCATTTATAATCCTATTATAGCTCCAGAATGGTATCATCTCCGATTGATATTCCGCGCTAATTGGTCTAAAAAAAACAGTTGCAAGCATTATGACAATAACATATTCTATTAATGCTAGTCCAAGTGAAACCATTGTTATCATTTCTTTTGAGCATCTCATTACCATCATTAAAATGATAATGATTAAATAGGCAGACAAAAGAAACATCAAAAGAGATATAGGAATATTATTAAAGAATGACTGAAAGAAAGAAAGCAAATCTCTCATACTTTATCGTTAACTAATTTACGCTCCTGCCTCGGTTCCAGGTCGTTGAGGAATGTTTTTTAAGACTTTCGCAGGTCTGCCTGCAGCAATTGTCCATGCCGGTATGTCTTTGGTGACTAGGGATCCTGCACCAACTATAGCACCTTCACCAACTGTTACGCCAGGCATTACAAAACTCTCCATACCTATCAGACAACCCTTCTTCAAGACAATAGGCTTGATGACATAACCTAATTTCATATAGTCATCACCTGCAAAAAAATCAGAAAAGTCACGCTGGTGGCACAAAAGTCTAGATCCACTAGCGATACTAACGCTATCCTCGATTGTTATCATATCGGCATGACCACAATCTACCCTGACATAATCTCCAATAAAGCATCCTTTACCCACTTTACACCCCATTTTACGAAGAAGGATAGGACGTATTTTACGTGGATTAAAAGATTGCAATATGGGCCAGTCCATCATCTTTTCTAACCTCTTCCTGTAGATGTTTCCGCAAAATCTACTGATAACACGCCATAGGCTGACATCACCGTATTCTTCCTCTGAGTAATTGAAACCAAAGGCGCGTAGCATTCTAAATGTTATACTTAGCTTCTTATTCTCCATTATTATTAATTCTTATGATTCCATATTTTCTTAAACAAAGCACTCCTTAGGCCACTAGGCATCAATCTCGCTGCTATTCTTATACTTGAATTAACAACAAAGTCCTTAAAACTATAAAAGCCCATGTCATAAAATTCTTTAAGATATTTCAGTTCATTTCTTAAATAAGAAATGCCTCCTCGTCTTTTTAGCTGAGCTTCTGTGGTACGTACATCATAAAGCACTTCCTGAACATTATAGAATTTAGCTCCGTTTAAAATCATCCTAATCCAAAGATTATAGTCTTCATAATACTGACGATGCTGATAGTTTCCTGCATTAATTACAGAACTCTTTCTCATAAATGCTGCTGCATGACATACTGGTGATCGACGATGAGCTAATTTAACAATATCCTCATGATACTCCGGTCTTGTCTTAACTGCTATTATTTCATTACTATCATTCATAAACAGTCGAGACCAGCAACTAACCACATCATACCCTTCTTCGATTTTTACTAATTGTTTCTCAAATCTCTCTTTGGGAATAATATCATCTGTATCCATTCGAGCTATAATTTCATGAGAACAAGCCAGAACCCCCTTTTGAAGAGCCAATCCCAAACCGAGATTTTTTTCATTGATAACAATACTGAATATTGGGAATTTGGCCTTATATTCATCTATCACTGTATACAACTCAGGCGTAAGCGGGCCGTCTTCAACAAGAACAATTTCATCTGGCTTTATCGTCTGGGCAAAGACACTATCCAAAGCCTCACGAAACCATTCTGGTCGTTCATTCTTATAGATTGATATTAATACTGAAAACTTATTCATTTCTTTCGATTATTGCTTTGGCTAATTCATAATCACGTTTTTCATTGATATCCAGAAACTCATCCTTAGGAATCACAAACAACCTAGGTTTCTTTCCAAAGAAATAACAATTCTCCTTCATTTGCTCGTATGGTTGGATAAATATACCACCGTCTTGCATATAAAGAGGTGGCAACTCCCTTGCTGGAGTATGACGTAGCTGATAAGGATCATAATTTAGAGGCTTACCATCTTTCCACAAGTGTTCACGAAGTTCTACCACAGAGAGAAGGCTATCATATCCACAATTTAAGCCATCACAAAAAGATTGAATGGCCATATCGTATGTTTGGGGCTTCAGCATCGGATTAGTGCAATGAGCCCAGACCACTATGTCTGTTTTGCTAATTAAAGTCATCATGTTTCCAATCATGTCATTAGCAGATGCTTGCTCTTCATCACAGAAAAAAACAGGTCTTCTCACGCACTCTGCCCCATGATCCTTTGCTTGGGCTAGTATTTCATCCGAATCAGAACCTACAATTACTTTGTCAATAAACGTCGATTCTTTAAGTTGCCTGATTTTTCTTGAAATAAGCGTCTCATTCCCTATTTTTAATAGATTCTTTGAAGGGATCCTAACCGACCCACTTCTGGCCACAATAATGGCTGAGACTTCTTTTTTGTTGATCATATTCTTATTGTATTATCAATTCTTTCTTCAATTCTTCTGGTGTCTTAACATTATTTAGGCCCCAATAATAGTCAACTATTTTTCGTTGCTTCTCGGTAATCGTTGTCGGAGATTCTGAAAAAAATGACGCTATTTCTGCTTTAACGCTATCAAAAGAATGGAACGATTCACTACTCATATTCTGACGTTTCATAAAAACATCATCACCGTCATCCCATCCTATTTTTTGTTGATAAACATAATGAGGTTTCCCCATATAGATACAATACCCGAGATTAGTGCCTACTTCGTTAGACATTGTATAATCCGCCAGTTCGATAATACTCTTCAGCCTCGACATAAAAAGATAGTCATTTCTATGACCAGCACACACAATCTTAAAACCATGACTCTCATAGATCTTACAACATTGATCATCTTCTACATCTTTCCAATACAAGCATACAAAAACACTATCACACGAAATTTTTGATTTCACATAATCAATCTCTTTGCAAAATGCATCAATATCATAGGTAACATTACCGATTTTTGCTACAGAATGGCTGGGAAACACCAAAAGAATCTTACCAAAGGTTTCCTTGATTTCTCTTTTTTCTTGCTCTTTTAGCAAAGAAAAGGAATAATGTATATAAGGACCAATTTTTAATATTGGAATATGCCTTTGTGAGAATTCAAGGTGACTGTTTAAGACCTTTTCCCTAAAATCTCCAAATGTTATAACCTTCCTAATTTCGCTATAATTATAAGAGAACCAATTAACATAGTCACCCATATAAAGACCGTGTTCGACATAGCAAAGTGTTTTCATCCTCTTTTTCTCATCATCGCCAATATAGCGTCTGAGCTGATACGACAAACCGTACAAATTATTCTCCGGAAAGACATCAACATAATTCATAGCGACAGGTTTTGCCAAATGTTCATAGTCAAAAAATTTTAACGGTGCACGACATGATACCTCCCTCTGCAAGCGGCTCCCATTCAGAATACAATTAGCAGCCCCATATAAATCAACTAATCTACTATTTCTTCTCAATACCCTCCTAACGTCCATACTAAAATATCATTCCCTAAAAATCATACGATACAAACAATCTGGTGTTTGGGCACATTTTAAACCCCAGTAATAATCAACCACCTCTTTCTGACAAGCAGTGATTTCATCAGATGGATTGCTGAACTCTTTACTTATGTCATTCTTTGCTTCCAATATGGAATCAAAAGTTTGCTTATTGATTTTTTCTTCTTTAAGAATTGCATCTAATCCCTCTTTAAAATCTTGTTTTTGAACATACATGAAGTGAGGTTTGTCTAAATATATGCAATAACCAAGATTCGTACCGACATCATTAGACATGGTAACATCGGATAGTTCAATGATACTTCGTAATCTTGGTAGAAAGAAAGGGTCATTTACATGACCTGCCGAAACAATATAGAATCCGTTTTGTCTATATATCTCAACATTGTCCTTTTCTTCAATATCTTTCCAATATAGGCAGATAAAAACACTATTACATTTTAATTCTTTTTTTACATCTAGTATTGTTTTTACAAACGCATGTATATCAAATGACACAGTCTGTCCTGGTATTGAATGAGATGGGAATACTAATAATATCCTACCATATTTAATTTTGTAAGTCTGTATTTCATCAGCACTGTGAAAAGAATTAGCATAATGAATATATGGCCCAATTTTCAATATATTTATCTCTTTTCTTTTTATATTTTCATTTTTTGCTAGCATTCCTTCCCGATAATCCCCAAATGTAATTACATTTCTGACATCTGAATATTCATAGCAATAATGATTAACATAATTTCCTAGGAAAAGACCATGTTCTATGTAACTATGGCTTGACATTTGCCTACTTTCAATTTTCAAATATGCCCTTAACACCTCTGCCATTCCATAAAGGTTATTCTCTGGATAGGTGTCGACAAAACGCATAGGCATTAAGCCAGCATTCTCTTCATAATCAAAAATCGATTTTAAGCGTCTTTGGGATAACTCTTTCTCAATAACTCTATTACAATACAGATTTGAGAGTCTGGCAAATCCTCCCATAATTGTAGAATTACTCCTCAAGAATTGTCTAATTGTATTCATTTACAAAGCTGTTTATTGATATTACACCAACCTATATGGCCGATATAAAGTATATACATGTACAAGGGGAATTGATATAACATCTGACCTATTTTAAAACTATGGCTGAAGAAATAGATTAGGGCGATAGCTATTATAGCGGCATTCTTATCTTTAGAAAGAAACATTCTGAAAATCGCGGCGAACAATATAACTTGGTTGGAAATAATGAGAAAGAAGTTTATAATTCCAATATCTCTTGCATTTTCATTATAAGAATAAATAAAGATATCAGAACCAATCAGGCTTTCTGGTTGATACATGTAGGAAACGATATTTGATGATATCTCGTTAGATGCATTTGAGCTGTCAAGTTTATCAATAATGATACCGAGACCCAAATATTCAACTAAGTAGACATATACTGCAATTATTAAAAGGGATAGTGCGATTGTTACTATTATGTATGCCGCATGGAATCGGGTATTCCTATTAATAACCTCAAAATATAATAGAATACAAACCGGCAATAGAAGGAGATTCGTTACTGAGCAGGCCATCAGACAAAACAAAAGGTATGAAATTATATAAAGACCATGTTTTTTTACATCCATGAATAGCAAAACAAACAATGCAGGCGATATTAATAAGGTTATCAAATGGGGCTCATGACAGAGACCTGTGAAAATACCGAAATCACCAAAAAATGGTACATTGCGCATTGAATCTGTGATAAATACAAGATTAAGAGGAAAAAATAGACTACCGTCATTATTCTGCAGGTTTCCATAGAATAATTCAAACTTATCATTAGGAACTTGAAAGCTTTCCAATGATATTATATGAGCATGAAGTAATACAAGAATGAAAAGAGATGCAAATACAATATAGTTTGAAAAATATATATATGGTTTCAACGTTAATCCTATGTTACCTGAAAAACACTTCAAGAGCAAATAGAACAGGAAATTAACGATTAGCAAGGATATGATCAGGAAAAGCGAATTTGAATCATTTAGTATTGAAATAAATATATTTACAAAAAGCATTAGAAAGTATAGTTTCATTAAAACCGAGAATGGAGTAAGCTGCATCCTCCCATTATATCTACTTCTAACATATAAATAGCACGAAGAATCAATAATTATAATAAATACTGTTTGCGCAGCTCTCGAATTCAAAATGATCAGATCCCATAGTACAGAGTAAAGGAAGCAAAAATTAAGTATAATTACTATCCCTATTATGATGGTTTCAATATTGAGTAATCGAAACTTTGTTTTCATAAATTTACTATATTAGAATTTTTCAAAAGTTTCAATGTAACATTTCGCATATATATTAAATCAAATCTATTGAGATAAATAAATACCAGAAAGGTTGCAATATGCATGGCTTTTATCTCTAACACAGAAGCTGCTATGCTTATTAAAACTGGTATTACTATTTTTAACGGGAAAATAGATTTAACCAATATAAAAGGTGAATAATCATCAAATATATCTTTAGTAAACCATGCAACCATTAATGTGAACATCACATACGAAATCATTGTCGCAAATGAAATATAAGAATATCCTACACCTAAGATATTTGTCATAGTAAGTGCTAATATCGCATTAACCACCAATGCCATCACAGATGCTAAAGCTGCTTTTCTTTCTCGATTTCTTGCGACTAAAATTGTACAGTAAACAAAACTACTTGTGTTAATCAGGATTGTCAAAGAAATAATGTTAAATGCAGTAACTGCCCCATCATATTTTGGTAGAAAATATAGAAGTAGCGGAAAAACCAAGATAGCTATATATACCAGAAAATGGGCCGATGTGACATATGATTTCTGAAGAGAAGAAACGGTTGCTTTTACTTCCTCATGATTGTCAGAAGATAATTTGCTAATCAGTTTGGGGAATGCTACAAAAGCAACGGCATCTAATAATAAGATCATGGCATTGGCCAGTGTCCATGAGAATGTGAATATTCCGAATTCCGACACGGTGTAATACGCACTTACGATGGTACGAAGTGAGATAAGGATAAAATAGAAACATGAATTATACAAGAAAAGGAAAAAGCCTTTGTCAAGTATTTTGCCTTGAATAGAAGTAGAAATATACTCAATTTTTATTGGGGGTATGGTTTTCGAAAAGACTGCCATCAGAAATGCCAGTCCATTTCCTAATACATATCCCGCTATCAGCCAATTAATAAGGGCTTCACCTTCAAACAAGAAAAGAACCGAGAAGTTCAACAATATGATAATTGATTGAGCAAAAATAACATAATTCAGGTTGTTATATACCCTGAAAATATTTATAAAAAGCATCCGATAGTACTGAAGGGAGGCTATCACGCAAATACTAAGAACATATTTTGAAATACCATATTTCTCAAAAAAAGAAAAATTAAATAGCAGATTAAGTACATAAAGACCCATAACTATTATAGAGAGATAAGTCACTAAAATAAGAGAGTTGGAGATGTAAATCCTGCATTTGAATTGATCGTTAATATTATGAACCAGCATAACATTTGCAGAATTTGCGATTCCAAAATGAATCTGCTGAAAATAGTTCAATACTAGAATAATACTACCCCAAACACCGAAATAAAATGGACCAAGTTTGGCCGCTATTATTAATGATGTGAGAAATTCAATAAAGTAGGTGAAATATCTGCTAAATAAATAAAAGACTACTTTATTCTTTATTATATCTACTAACTTCATTTCTATAGAATAAAAGAATACTATACATAACTAATAGATAGATGAATTCCTAAATTTCATCTCAAATCAATCTTATCTATCATTCAGTATTTATATTAAAGAGTAAAGTCCTAATTACTGTTTTTTCATTACCAGTATAATAGCTCATAAGGTATTGATTCTTTTTTATCCTTAGGAAACTAGGATAGCCTTGATCAGCTCCTTCACTATTGACTATATATTTGTTTTTTACCTCACCATCTTGATTTAATGTATAGATAGATACATTCTGTTTCCTTGAGTTTGTGGAGAGTTCATAATCATATTCTCTCCCTGCAAGCAAAATAGTAGAATCATTATGCAAGATCATCTCTGGAGATGCAACACTAATATCCATTGATGTCCATGACGTACTGGAGAAAGGATATTTTGATTTACCCCACATGGAATTAGACCCTGTAGGATTATCAACCCTAATACAAATATACATTGTGTCACCTATAAATACCATATCGGCTTCTGACGCGTTTCCACCTAATTTAAATTCATCTATCACCTCCCACTTCTTTGCATCTTTTGACTTCAATAACATAGGCCATTTACCTCCAGAGTTTCCTATCCCATATAACTCACCTTTATATTCTCGAAACTTCCATATCCTAAGATGATGATACGCATTATGCTCTACCCTATAAAACTCGGACCACTTCCCTTCCTTAAATTCAGAGAAATACAACCAAGTATACAGATACATTTTATTTCCCCATTTGAATACGAAGGGGTCGCGCAAATCCACACCTTTCTTTTCAAAAACTGTGTCATTTAACCACTCTCCTTTCATATTTTTCAAAATTCTTATTCGGCCTTTATCTGTTGGCGTTTCGCTATGATGACTTGCATCACGAAAGGCTACATACAAACAATCACCATATTTTTCCAAAGATGTAAATGCTGCATGAGTATTTTTATTATAGATACATGTATCTTTGATTACATTTATCCAAGATTTGGATTTACCCTCAATACTTCGAGCTCCAATACATAATGAACAGATTAGAGTAAGCGAGAGAATAAAGCCACTCCTAACTGTTTTATATTTTAACTGCATACTACATACAATCTACAGCACCATAACAAGGCCTGAGTGCAAGATGGCGGTGAATACTAAAACCATTTTTGTTAACACCATCTACATCATGATACTTACCCACATATATACGATCACCATTATGGTCTACATCTGAGCACCAAACAAAATCATGATACCAGATTTTCTCACCTATCGACAACCATATGACAAAAAAAGAATATGTGCATAGAACTGCAGATGGGAATACTAAACTCTTCATCAATTCGTTTGGCATTACTGCCCTACTATCTTCAAAAACGCCTTTTCTAATTAAATACCAGTTCTCTTGCAATGGAATGTTTATAAATTCTTCTTGATCATACCAATCCTGATTATAAAAGCAAGGCTCGCCTACATCTGGATCTTTCCCAAAAATTGCCTTAAGATTGTTGATAGTAACATTTTTGTTATCAGTCATTTTGGAAACGCCCAATATTAGATAATAATCATTCTTTACTTCTCTGAGCTTTTCCTCAGCATAAGGTATTTCCGGAATTGTTGAAGGAATGAGTAAAGACAAAGACGGAGAACATTTCCGTAATTCATCCGGTCCAATGAAGGAGTCAGACATAATCTCCCTTGCAAGCTCTATTGTAGTCATATTAATCATGATTTATTTTTATTTTAATAACAACCTTTTTTACTTTCATGGGATTATTTACGCAAATTCCTGGCTCATGACCATCATTCGGGTACAAAATGGCAAAATATCCTTTGCCAAGTTTTAAAGCTGACGGTTCAGATACGGTATTACAGTAAAAGGCTATGTCGTTCATCTTATTGTATCCCTTAGTTAATAAAAGCTCAGCAGTGGGTTTGCACAAGATAACTTCTTCTCCCGATACAAGATATTGTATATCTATGTAATCAACGTGAGACTCGTAACCATTATCATTAACGTGCATTGTATTATATTCAGAGACTACGGCTTTTATATAAGGAGTTACCTCATAAACGCCAACACTGATACTAGAATCCAAAGATTGTAAATAGTCTAGTCCTTTAGCAATATCTTCAGACAATCCTATATATAAATGTATATTCGCTATGTTATCGTAAACCATATCACATTTTATTGAAGTGATTCCTTCCACATTTGATATTCTACTACTTCTTGTGCATTTGCTAAATGACCAAATGCGCTATATTTCTCAATGCGTTCAATCTCTGCTTTTAATCGGTCGAAACGCATACCCCAGCCACTATCCACAAACCAGTCGAGATTCCTTACCGGGGCGTTATAAAGAATAATCCCACTCTTTGAATCAAGAACTTGACGAAGGAAAGTCAGATAGGCTCTGTACTGGTGCTCATGTGATGCCACCAATGCCAGCCGTTTCCAGCCGTTTTCCATAGCCATCTTAACTACCTCAACTGCTTGTTGCTGAGTATGTAGCGATTTGTCCTCATGAATCAAGTCTTCTTCAGGCACACCAGCATTTAATATGAACGGCTTTACCTCCTCAAAAGGATAGCTGCCATATTCTTTCTGAACAATGGCACCACTAAAGACAATCTTCTTGCCGTATCCCTTTTTGTAAAGGTCTACCGCTTTTTGGAACCGGTGGAAACCATCACCCTCCAAGAGGATGATGGCGTCCGACGGTTTCAGGCAATCGTTGTCCACGATTGCCATGATAATTTCTCTGTCAGTAATCATTGATTAGAGATCTTCCCAGAAAATAGGATCACGGGCAGGAATATCTTTGTTGACAGCCTTACCAATGATCACGTTCTTATACTTAGGCAGGATACCCAAAGCAGGGCGCAATACGTCCAGATCTTCCTCGGTAATTACCTGACCCTTCTTCAAATCCTTCTTGGCATAGAGGCAGCGACGCTGTACAAACACAGTCTCACCCTCTTCCTTCTGCACTTCCTTACGTGTGCTACCCATGGCCTTTTCAACCTCTCTGATACTATCCACCATAAACTTGAACTCTGCGGGTTCCATGGAGTGCGGATGGTCAGGACCTTTGTCCTTCTTATTCAGGGTGAAGTGCTTTTCAATCACACGGCCACCCAAAACCACAGAGGCAATAGCCACAACGGGACCGGGAGCGTGGTCGCTGTAACCAGTCAAACAGCCAAAGGCGTTCTGATAGGTCTTCAGCACGTTCACATTGGCACTTTCCAACTTGGAAGGATAGTTGGTGATGCATTGCATCAACACAAAGTCCTTGTTACCGGTCTTTTCAATGGTGCGTACAGCCTCATCAATTTCAGACATGGTGGCATCACCTGTAGCCAGCATGATGGGCATACCCTGACGGGCAATGTAGTCCAGCATTTCCAACCATGTGATTTCGCCGGAACCAATTTTGATGAAAGGAAGTTTCATTTTGGCACAAAGGTCAACGGCTTCTTTGTTGTAAGGAGAGGTAGAGAAATCAATACCTACTTTCTTACAATAGTCAGCCAATTCCTGGTGCCACTCAAGAGGGAGTTCCACATCCTTGAACACCTCACTCACTGTACGGCCCCAGGAGCCGTGAACACCGTGGAGCTGCATCTTGGAGAATCCGCCCTCAGAGACAATGCTCTCAGCCTTGAAGGTTTGGAACTTGGCGCAATCTGCACCGGCTTCTTTCGCTGCATCAATGAGCCGCTTGGCTTTCTCCAAACTGCCATCGAAGTTACCACCAATCTCAGCAATGATATAGGTGGGATAGTCGGGACCTATCATGCGGTCACCGATCTTGATGTTTTGATTAAAGTCTAACATATGTGATTATTACTTTTGGAAATCTTCAATTGTCTTGCGGAGAATCTCAGCCTGAACCTTACATTCATCAAGATTCCAATAGTTGGTCTTGAGCTGAATCATGCGCAACTGGAGATACTCCGAATTCGGGCAAAGTCCGGGTTCGTATGATTGCCAAATACCTTGCTGGTTGTGAACAATATTCTGGAAAGCAGGTTCCTGGTAAGAAAGCTTCCATGCAGCATAGTAAGGATCACCGCCATTCTTCTGGAACAGGTCACGGAACTCATACCAATCCTTCTGAGGATTATCGGTATTGAGGACACAGCAATAAGTCCAGTAAGAAGACTCACAGCCCTCCGGTCCTTTCTCAGGAATAAGCAGATTCTGCCCTTGAATAGCCTCTGCAAATATTTTAGCGCAGTTTTTATGGTTAGCAACCAATTCATCTGAACGCTGCAACTGACCAAGAGCACAAGCAGCCTGCAACTCAGACATACGGTAGTTGAAGCCAACACTCACATGGCGGAAATAGGCAGGGTCTTGAATGTCATTGCGGGAAATTTTCTGCTTGGTGGCACCTACGCTACCATAACCAAGGCATCCAAAGCGACGGGCCTCATCAGCATACTCAAGATTGTTAGTCAGCAGCATACCGCCCTCACCAGTTGTCAGGTGCTTTGATGCCTGGAAACTGAAGCTAGAGAAATCACCGAATGTACCAACCAGTTTGCCTTTATACTTGGCACCAAATGCCTCAGCATTATCCTCAATAAGATAAAGATTATGCTTCTTGCAAATTTCCAAAATCTTATCGTAGTCAGGGCAGAAACCATAAAGGGCAACTGACATAATGGCCTTGGTATTAGGCGTGATGCACTTCTCAATGCTTTCTGCAGAAATCTGGAAAGTCTCGCGGTCACTGTCAGCAAATACTGGATTTACACCAGCCATAATGATACCAAAAGAAGAACTGGCCATAGTCAAAGCGGGAGCAATGACTTCGTCGCCAGGCTTGATGCCAAGGGCTGCTACAGCTTGGTGCAGGGTTGCTGTACCATTGCTGCTACCAATAGCGTATTTCATTCCAAACTTCTCTGCAAACTCCTTTTCAAGGCGAGAGTTAAAAATGGAGTTCTTGGATGTGGCAAAGGCATTATCCAAAGCCTCATTCACATATTTTCTTTCTAAATCGGAAATACGTTCCATAACACTAATTATTTGATTATTTATACATTGCACTTCTTTCAACCTCAGAGTTAATTTTCTCAATCTCTGGGTTGGCTTTCAAAATTTCAAGGATTTCATCCATCAGCAAGATACCCTTGTTGGCAGGATTACGGTGAGCATATACTGCTTTTACCATCTCGAAGTCCACATCTTTATCAACCGTCCAGCGCAGGTAAGAAAGGTTCTCACCATTGCTTACGTTGCCAATTTTGAAGATTTCAGGATGGTGGTAGATATACTGGGTTACATGCTCACGTTCAAATGCGGTCTCTGCCTCTTTCTCTGAACGGTCAAGTGCTGACTTCTTGAATGCTTCGCAATCCAAACCCTCAGGGAATGAAGGAGGAAGATTATTTGTTACATGATCATAACCTTCTTCAATCAGTTTGGTAATAACCGCATCAATCACTTTGGGCTCCTTAAAGGGGTCGTCTGCAGTTATGCGTACCACATAGTCAGAAGGAAATGCCTCAGATGCGCTATAGTAGCGGTTCAAAACATTCTCTTCACTACCACGGAAGCAATGAACATTATTCTCCTTGCACCACTTTTCAATCTTGTCATCTTTTTCACTGACGGTGGTAGCCACAACGATATCATCAATCTTTGTGGCATATTTCAAGCGGTTCACCACATGCCAAAGCAGCGGCTTGCCATCAATAAGGGCGAAAACCTTATTAGGGAAACGGGTTGAGCCACAACGGGCCTGGATGATAGCGTTTACACTCATTTTACTACGAAGTTGGGATCAACGTACTTCTTTATATTTTCACGCATAGACTCTACGGTCTCCCAATCTTCATTGTTATTAGAGGCATAATAGAATCCATCGGGAACTGGCTTTGCGTTGTGATGCTTGATAAAGTCTTCGCGGGTATAGCGGTCAGAAACAGAAGGCATAATAACATAATATCTGCCCAAATCAATGGTATCCAAAGCATCAGTAACCGTAATCATTTCTTCGTGAAGTTTCTCACCCGGACGAATACCTACCTCAACCTGCTTCATGTTAGGAGCAATAGCAGTAGCTACATCACAAATCTTGTATGAAGGAATCTTCGGGATGAAGATTTCACCACCCAGATGGTGGCCAATAGCATACATCACCATTGCAACGCCTGCTTCAAGAGAAATATTGAAGCGGGTCATGCGCATATCAGTAATTGGCAATTCCTTGGCACCTTCATCACGCAGACGGGTAAAGAAGGGAATCACAGAACCACGAGAGCCCATCACGTTACCATAGCGTACTACAGAGAAACGAATGTCCTTTGAACCTTTTATATTGTTTGCTGCGCAGAACAGTTTATCACTAGTAAGCTTTGTTGCACCATAAAGGTTTATAGGTGCACATGCTTTATCTGTAGAGAGTGCAACCACATCGTGCACACCACAAGCAAGTGCAGCCTTAATCACATTCTGTGCACCATGAACGTTTGTCTTAATACACTCCTCAGGGTTGTATTCTGCGGTATCCACCTGCTTAATGGCTGCAGCATGAATAATGACATCCACCCCTTCACATGCACGAGTCAAACGCTCCAAATCACGAACGTCACCAATATAGTAACGCATCATTGGATACTTAACAGCTGGATATTTCAGCTTCAGTTCATACTGTTTTAACTCATCACGTGAGTAGATGATGATTTTCTTCACATTGGGATAATCACGAAGAATTACCTCGATAAACTTCTTACCGAACGAACCTGTGCCGCCAGTAATCAAAACAACTTTTCCGTTTAACATGACAAACAAATGTATAAAAATTTAACTATATAATCCAAAAGCAATCTTTAGTAATTTTTCCTTATATAATAACCTGATTGTTAAACATACAGAAAATAGTATCATAATCATGACACAAATAAGCAATCTTTTCGGGCCGGCTTTTTTTAATGGAACTGACGCTGATTGGAGTGTTGTAAAGACTGGTTTCTTTACTTGAATTTTATCTTCTGCAGCTTGTCTTTGAGATACTAACTCAGAATAATTATCAAATTTTATCTGAGTTTCGTTTTCCAATTCTGCAATTTCCTGTCTGATAGATTCTGAAACAACATCTCTATTTGCATCTGCAAATTCTGCATATTCTTGTCTTGCTTTAACATATTTATCTTTTGCAACAGCACATATTTTCTTATAATATTCGTAATTTTCTCTTGCTTTTTTTATCCGATAATCCGTTATATATTCCTGTAATCTCTGTTTTACTGTGTCTGCTATTATAGCGCAAACAAGCGGATTCTGATCCGTAACGCTTATTGTTATAACAGATGTCTTCTTATCAACACTACAAACTATGTTTTTATCAATTTCAGCTAACACCTCTGTTTGTCTTAGACTTAAGCGAAAAGGATTAATAACAGAATCAACAGGATAGGGATCAACAAATAAAGAAGGAAACCATTGCAAGGCACTTTTAAAGACTGATATCCACCAAGGTTTTCTCTGCTCTTTATCAATATAGTTATAATAAGAAACACATCGAATCGAATCGTTGTTTATGTCAACTATATTAACAGGAACCTTAAATAAGGAGGTCTTAAATTCTGCGCTTTTAATCAAATCTGGATATAATAATGGAAACAATGCATCAGTACCAATACTACTAGAAATACCACCTAATTTCACTCCGAAACTGCGAGCTAAATCTATCAAACTATTTTTACTAGTGTTGTTGCCATTAATTTCAGGAGCCATTTTTATTTGGCAGGTGTAATAATCCGGCAAACTAATAGTAATTGCAGCAGCTATAATAAAAGCGATTATTACAGTTTTCAAATATAATCGTTTATACTTGAATAATATCTTTACGATTTTAATGAAATTGGTAGAATAGTCATCTTCTATTTTTATTTTAAACTGATTATTATCCATGGATTATCTAGGATTCATTATATTGTTCCGACTGGCAGTATCGAACTACATCGCTTTGCGACCACCTGTGCAGTCAGAAACCATTCATCGTTTTACAGAATGTTGTTCTTCTCGATATCCTTAAAATACTTATAGGTATCAACCTTGAGTTCGCCACAAGCAGCTTCATCTGCAACAATAATGGCATGAGGATGCATTTGGAGGGCACTAATTGTCCACATGTGGTTGACAGCTTCCTCTACACCATGCTGAAGAGCACGGGCTTTGTTGTGACCATTGACCATTATCATAATTTGTTTAGCATCCATCACTGTGGCTACACCAACAGTCAGCGCTGTCTTTGGCACCAAATCTACATTATTGTCAAAGAAACGACAATTGGCAATGATGGTGTCTGTGGTGAGAGTTTTCTGACGGGTTCTACTCTGTAGGCTTGAACCAGGTTCATTGAAGGCAATATGACCATCAGGACCAATGCCACCCATGAAAAGATCGATACCTCCTGCTGCAACAATCGCTTGCTCATAATCTTCACATTCTTTCTGGAGGTCTTTGGCATTGCCATTGAGTATATGAACATTCTCCTTTTTGATGTCTATGTGGCTAAAGAAGTTGTTCCACATAAAAGAGTGGTAGCTCTCAGGATGATCCTCTGGCAGGTTTACATATTCATCCATGTTGAATGTAATAACATTTTGGAACGAAACCTTACCCGCTTTGTTCAGAGCAATCAGCTCACGATACATCCCCAATGGGGAACTACCCGTTGGACAGCCTAACTTGAACGGCTTGTCAACCGTTGGTTTTGCTTCGTTAATACACTTGGCCACATAGTTTGCAGCCCACTTCGACATCTTCTCGTAGTCGGGTTCAATAATGAGTCTCATACTTTTTTATATTATTATTCTACTGTTACTGATTTAGCCAGATTTCTTGGCATATCTACATTAAGTCCTTTAAGAACTGCCACATGATAAGCAAGCATCTGGAGGGGTATAACACTCAAGAGAGGTGCTAAGAAGTTCAATGTATTTGGTACTTCTATAGTCTGATCTGCTATTTCTTTCACCTGATCATCACCTTCTGTGACCACTGCAATGATTCTACCACCACGAGATTTTACTTCTTCCATGTTGGAAACAATCTTCTGGTATTGCTGATGATGAGTAGCAATAAACAAAACAGGCATATCTGCATCAATCAGGGCAATTGGACCATGCTTCATCTCAGCAGCCGGATACCCTTCTGCATGGATATAACTAATTTCTTTCAGCTTCAAAGCACCTTCCAAGGCTACTGGGAAATTCCAACCACGACCCAAATACATGAAGTTATGAGCATAAGTGAAGGTCTTAGCAATTTCTGCTATTCTATCATTTTGCTCCAGCACTTTTGTAATCATGGATGGTATTTTGGATAATTCCTCCGTGTAATGTGAGAAGTCTTCATCAGACAAGAATCCCTTTTCATGACCAAGGGTCAATGCCAACATTGTTAATACGGTCAATTGACCTGTGAATGCTTTTGTTGAAGCAACACCTATTTCTGGGCCTACATGGATATAGGTTCCTGTTTCTGTATTACGAGCAATACTGCTGCCTACGGCATTGACAATGCCAAAAACAAAAGCACCTTTGCTACGAGCAAGCTCTATGGCAGCTAAGGTATCCGCAGTTTCACCGCTCTGAGAAATCGCGAAAACAACATCATCTTCTTTGATGACAGGATTACGGTATCTAAACTCGCTGGCATATTCCACCTGAACAGGTATCCGGCAGAATGTCTCAAAGAGTTGTTTTCCTATCAATCCAGCGTGCCAACTTGTTCCACAGGCAACAATAATAAATCGACGAGCGTTCATTAGTTGTTGTTTGTATTGCTTGACTGCAGACAAGTTAATACCGTACTGATTGTTCTCTGGTTCAATCTTTAAGCGTTTATCCATAGCCTCCAATCTGCCTCGCATACAGTCTTCTAGACACTTGGGCTGGTCGAAGATCTCTTTGAGCATAAAGTGAGGGAAGCCTCCCTTGTCGAGCATGTCCAGATCAACATCAATCTCCGTAACATCAACATCTACATGTTCTGCTTGAAGGTTGGAGATTTCCATCTCTTCTCCACGTTCTATCTTAACAATCTGCTCTTCGTCGATATATACCACATGATTGGTGTATTCTGCAATAGGTGTGGCATCAGAGGCAATAAAAAACTCATTATAGTTTTCACCAATACCTACTACCAGCGGACTACTTTTGCGTGCAGCAATCAGCACATCAGGCTGACGCCTGTCTATAAGCACGATGGCATAAGCGCCAATAACCTTGTTGAGGGCATAACGCACTGCTGATACCACATCACATTGATGTTTTATCTCATAGTACTCAATGAGTTGAACAAGTACCTCTGTGTCTGTCGCACTTTTGAATGTATACCCTTTGGCCTTCAACTGTTCGCGCAACACTGAGAAATTCTCAATGATACCATTATGAACCAACGCTAAGTTGCCACTCTCCGAAAGATGAGGGTGTGCATTGATGACAGAGGGTTCGCCATGGGTTGCCCATCGAGTATGGGCTATGCCAATAGTTCCTTGACAATCTTTTTCCTTTGCAGCCTCTTCTAAGGCAGAAACCTTACCTTTGGCCTTATATATGGATATCTGCTGCTGATTGTCTCCCAGCAGGGCTACGCCAGCGGAATCATATCCACGATATTCAAGCCTATGAAGGCCTGATATTAATATGGGGTAAGCCTGGCGAGTTCCTATATATCCTACGATTCCACACATAATATTTTCTCTTTATTATCCGAAATCATTTCAAATTATCGGATGGCTCAATCATCAAATGGCATTCTTCCTTCCCATCTTTGCAAGTCATCATGACCAGCAACATCCTTAATATTAATTTTAAAGTATCTCATCTTATTTAATATAGGGTGAGAATAGTTCTTTCGAACTATCTATATATGCTTTATGAACAGCTTCTATGATTTCCTTTAATTCGGGATCTAAATCCAGGGTTTTTGATGTATCACCCTCCTCAGTTGGATTGTATTCTATCTTCAGATTATCAGGGCCAGTTATACGTACAATTGGTATATCATGCTCCAGATACTCGACATTTATATCGTAGCGACAATCTCTTATTATACGCTTACATCCTAAAGCAAGTGCTAATTGATTATGAAATCTATCTTTGTTAAACATCTCTATTATTTTTGGATAAAAGGACAGGATTATCAGAGCTTGTAGGAACTCTCATAAGAGCCTGTCCCAAACGATTTATTATCAGAATGCTGCCTCACGGCAGTATGGGATAAGAAAAAACTATCACTTATTTAAAAATCTTCGTTTCCTCTCCTTGTTTACCTAGAACTTGTTTTAATTAGCGTCTTACAACATGTTTTGGGGATGCTTAGGGGAGAGGGGGACGAAGATATGTTGTTACTCCTTTTGTAATCGTTCTCTGGCTTGAACATAACGACTCATGTATGAGAACAAGTCGTTAGTGGTTTCGTTATCAGAAACGCCATCAACAAATCGAAGCGTCAAATCAGTCTGCATAATATTAGCAGCATTCTTGCCTAGCCATACTTTCAGAAGAATATTTATCACATTTCCTTGTTTAGAAACATTCATTAGCTTTATCTTCTTAACGGTAAAATATAGTTTCTCTAATGCTTCATTCTGCTCACTTAACAAGTGGGCTATCTGTCGCTCGTATGTTCCTTGATTGTAGTTCTCAAAAAGATAATCAAGGAAGTTGGCTAGGCGTGGACCCATAATTTTGGAATCGATCTTTTTGGTGTTGAAGTCGGGTACTGACAGGTCAAGACCTATCTGCTGTTTGTATTTAGCGATTTCTGCCGAGTCTGACCGCACGGTTCTTGCTTGAGCAGATACGCACATTGCTCCAAGGAGCAACAGCATGGTTATTAGTATCTGTTTCATAAGCTTTTTGTGTATTGTTTATCGTAGTCGGTAGTATCATTAATTAAAATCCCGGCCGGATTAACCGATAAAGATGGAAGATTGAAGAGGGAAGAAGGAAGAAAGTGCTTCCGCCTACCCGATCTTACGCATTTCCTTATTTCTTCGCATCTGTTGTATCCTCAGAATTATTTAATGTTTTACATCTTGTTACCAAGATTTTTACTAGTTCCTCGCAGTCTTTATGATGGAAGAAGGAAGAAGGAAGAGGTTAGACCTCTACTTCGTTCAACTTCTTGCATCGGGTTACGAGTATTTTTACTAGTTCTTCAGCATCGTTGTATATACTCTGGAATTGTTTATCGTCCAGATAATCGTTACGATGTAGCAAGTCTATCCAATACAGAGATTCCCTCGCTTCTTTAAGAGCGATGAAACTCTTGGACTTGAAATCTGCCTTGCTTACCGCGTTACATGCTTCCGCATTATTTGCTCCGATAGAGGTACCTGCACGAAGCAATTGGTTGCACAAATTACTGACTGCCTGTAAATATACTGGTACTGCTGCTACGCTGATGGAAGAAGGCTGATGTAAGAAGGAAGATGTTTGTTTTCCTTTCTTTTGAATCTTCGACTTCTTATAATTCTCATGGGCTGCTACCGCCTGCGCCAGTAAGTAGTCGTTAAGTTTAATGATCCTGTCGCCAAATGCGAGACATTTCGCTTGAATGGAATCTCCAATTTCAGACATCGTGTATCAATAATTGCTTTGGGTATTATCCGCTATATCCAAAAGACTGCAGCCATGCCTTCATCTCTTCTATTGTATGAACATTCTTGAAACCTATGGAACAAGCGACTTCGTCGAGTCCCCGTCAGGATATGTTCCTTAAGTGACTCCGTTACTTCCTTGAAATTTTAGATTTGAAACACCTTGCAATGCTAGTAGATAGGATCATTTCATATTAATATTTTAACGCTCCTCAAAAACAAATGTGGGTATCTGCCCTATGCCTACAGAATACTTTGTATGCATAAAAGGAGTTCCATTTATCTGAGTCAGATAATGATGAGAAATCAAATACAACTCTAACTGTGCCTCGTCAGTAATATTGAGGATAGTCGGGTCGTTTAGCATTGCGGAAATTCCAGCCTTATCCATCAAGTCCTCTGAGACGACATTGCCTGTATTATCTTTCAAAATCACCCTATATTGAACGCCATGCCTAGGCTGGTTGAGTTCTGTAAAAACAATAGTAACAGGTTTTCCTATACCCATAGAAACATTGGACTGATAATAGGGTACTCCCCCTATTATAGTATGGAAATGATTCCTTGCTATATAATCCAAAAGCCCCAAAATACTTGCTTGGTTCAATATGGCCGGATCATTCAATGCTGCTGCAAATCCACTAATGTCTGTTATAACATTTGTAACTTGACCCATTGCATCTTTTAGAAACACTTGTAACATAGCTCTATAATAATTATAATGTTCATTCAACAATTTATTATGATGCGCAATGCTTTCATCATTTGTCCTGCATTTTATATTATCGTTCTCCTTAATCCTATACTCGAAAGAAATCAATTATAAATTATCATTTCGGGTTTTTCAGCCACTCCCACAAGCCAGCTTTTGCCCTACCCCAAGTTCCGTATTCGGTGTTCTGAACAAGCACTTCTAATACACTAGATTCTTTTAGGTCCGTGCCTGTTATCTTTTCATGAACTTTATTCGTGCTAAAATCTGTTTGAACAAAGATGTGATAGTCATCCAATTCAAAACTCTTCCCAAGTGACTTTACCCTATCACGGAGTATCGCCACGTTGGACTCAGGTACACTTTTATTTATAACAACAAATATGATATTCATCTTATGATTCCTTTACTATACTACTCTTTAAATGCTTATCCATATCAAATGAGCGGTTTTCCCATACGCCATCCCAAGTTAATTCTGTTTGAATTAGCTTGGACTCAATAGAAAGGGTGTTTAATCTAATTGAAATACTCAATTTTCCTTTGCTATATTGTGAGGGAATAATAATACCACATACAGATAACTGTGGTTGGGGCTGTTCATTCATTCCTTTGGTCTGCCCTTGCTCTTCAGCTGCACGTAGTTCATACAACAGAATACTCTTTTTACCGTTTACAGAAATATAGTTTTTACCTCCCATGAAACTAATTTCAGTTTCATCTGGTAGGAGTTCAATTATATCATTGCCCTGACTATATGTTATTTTTTCTAAGATAAGCTCACAATCAGAAGCATTTTGTTTGCCGGAATTATGAATATCAAGAATATTATAAAACCTTTTTGCTCGCTTCTGCGCTGCTTTAGGATCCATTAGTTCCTCTTTAATTGTATCGGAACGTAATTTGGATGACAGAGAAGGATGCCGTAAAAGTTGACGAACCGAATCACCAAAAATCGCCAGCAACGCCGTTATAATCATCATTATAACCTGGAAGAAGCATATAAGGTAATATACGGATTCGCCTTTGGAGGTCGTCTTCGATGAATCTATTACAAACGTAAAAATAGAAAAGGGGAACAAACATCCTATTATATAAAATACAAGCCCTATTATGAATATGAAGACAAAATGCTTTAGTACTTTTTCCATCTAATAATATTCTATTATCAACTTAAATATAATTCCCATGATAATGACTGGCTGGTTTTTACCCGACCTTTTCTCGCCATGCCATAGCTCAAACGAGTTTGGCTTTGGCCATTTGGCTTAGCGAAAAGGTTCAAAATCCTCCCAGGAAACTTCCCATCTGCGGACGAAGAACTTCTACTACCATATTAATATTTCGCATTTTATCACAAGAGACCTTGCTCATCACGACATCCGAATTTCAAGGTTCAATATCATTGAGATACCAAGTCTTGTTTTTCAACATGATTACAGAATCCTTTTTCTCATTGTTTGAGATGTAGTTAGATACCTTAAAGTGGTATTTATCTACTGTTTGGGCAATTACATCTCCAGCCTTGGTCGTAAGTAGTGGGATTTCTGCTGTATTTAACCTTTGCCTAATAATTGGAAGAGGATGTTCGTACTTATTACCAATATCAGAACAACTGATTGCAATACGCGGATTTATTGCCCTCAGAAAATCCAATGTGGTAAAATCAGGAGATGAGCCATGATGCGCAAGTATCATCACATCTACCTCACTTCTTAGAATCTCGTCAGAAGTCAAAGTTTTGGAAATATCTGCAGATTCACAGTCGCCAAGACTCAATATCTGGAAAGAGCCTACTCGAAATAGCTTAACATAAGAATTGTCGTTAGCACATGTTGGTGAGTAGTTTACTGGATTATAATATATATCCTGACCTTTTAGAGGTGTTTTCACTTGCAAACGAATTGCACCTGCAGAGATTCGTTTTATCTCCTTGATGGCACCAACGTCTAAATAAGCCTGAATCAGTTTAAGGCTACTCTTACCTGTATCTGTATGAGGCTCATAAGAAGGACATTCAACGACATCTGGCGTCAAATAACGTAATATATAATACAGCTCATCATAGTTACAATGATCTTTGTCCCAACTGGTAATATGCAGCGTGTCTATATACTTTTTCCCTATATTGGAAAGTTCCCACCTAATACCGGGCAAGTTCTTCTCATTGCATCGAGCCTCTACGAGAGTGAAATGGCCATTCACAGATATGGAGAATGATGCGCCCTCATTACCTAATTGATAGGCACGTAATCTGGTATAATACAAACTTGACATACTAATTCCTGATTAAGAATGGAAGATATATACGTATCTGTATCTCTGATAGCCATTCTGAATGGGCTATAAGTGCATTTATCTCTTTTTTCTTCAATGCTCTTAGATTTGTTCCAACGGATTGAGCAATATCAAGGGTTTCGCGTGATGGAATCTTTGAACTTAGCTCATCCCAGTGTATATTCTCTTTAACCTGATTAACTATCACTTTAAAGGCCTTAGAACTTTCAGTCTTGTCGGCAGACTTTAATGAAGTGAGCATCTCTTCTGTAATACGATGAGTGCACAGGACGTCATCGTTGACAAGTCCTTTCTTTATATCTGTGACAAATCGTTCCACTTCAGTATTATCATCCCACTTTAATGCTACATAAGCAAAACGACTGTCTGGGTGCAGATCAGTAAACATGTTCAGAAATGACTGCATACTTCTGATACGATTCATCAGAATGTCAACGGTCTTAAGGATAAGTCGCAAAGAGTTCCGCGAACCTTTATTATTCAAATATGTGTTTCCAGCATCACTCACAATACAATATTCTGTATAATATGAGCTATTCGTCTGTGTCAGTTTATGAGCACCCTGATTGTCATACAAACCACCATCGAGCAAAACGACATTGGGAAGAATCTTACCCTCTTGATAGGTTTCATCTATTCTCACAGGTGGAAACAGATGAGGAACACAAGAAGATGCCATTACAGCCTTGCTGACAGGAAAATTTTCAGTTTTAAACTTGGTTGGCTCCTGACAATAGGTGTATTTATAGCAACTCATTTTATTCCGCGAGAAAGTAAAAAGAGTACCTGTTTCTACATCTGTGGCATTAATGGCAACTAAAGGACGCACTGGCAAGTCTTTCAACGTAGCCTCGCCAAAGAAATGCTTGATATATTGTCGCTCGATGAAACAACTCCACGGCAACAGTTTATATTGCCAAAAGAAGAAAGCTACACCTATTAACAAAATGATTACATTGGCAAGGCCACTTACGAAGAACGGTGCAACAAGAAACAAAACAGCCATCAGAATCAACAATGACCATCCTGTCCGATATACAGCCTTTAGAGAACTATGCTGTAGTTCCTGAATGAAAGATTTCTCAAATACATCATAGCCATCACTTTTATGTAATGCATAATATGCTGCAACAATAGAACCACCCGACACAGAAGATATGACATCAACCTTATCAAGAATCCGCAATCTATTTAGAGTTCGCAATACTCCAATATGATAGGCTGCAGCACGATAACCGCCACCAGAGAATGCGAGTCCAATTCTTTTTCCACTATCAGTCATTATCGTTTGGCTAATTTGCCAATTTACGTTCCAATCTTCTTTTTAAAGGGAGTTGCACTGTTTGTATGTGGTTCACTGGTATAATACAACCCAGGTGTCTTGTGGGTAGAATATACGTGTCCATACTTGCTGAGATAATAGACAATACTATTATTAGGATGTTTTTCGTTACCGGCACAGCAAATAACAGATGCATATGGCTCAATATCGTCAATTAAATCTGTATCTAAGTTGTTTATACTCCCATGATGAGGTACTTTCAATATGCACTTTTTAATTCTGTCCGTATAGTTATCATATATTTCTCGCAAGGAGTTACAAGAAGCATCTCCTGCCAATAGAATCTTGAACTGAGGTTTAGGCTCAAATAGCAATACAATACTACCGATATTAGTATATGACAGATCTTTGGGGCCATTTATCATGCTTTTGGCAGATAATTCATCACATTGGGCAGTCTCGTCATATGGTTTCAGATTCGGATCAGTAGTCAACTCTGCAAAATCTCCTACTATTCCTTTGGCTGCTTCACGATATAATCCATCACAAGGACCAAGCACTGTTAATGGTATATAGGGATGATTAAGTCCACGCGAAACATCCAGCATTTTTGTCCCTCTTGAAAATACAATATCCAATAGATTCTTGCTTCTATCTAACGGATGATTATATATTTTGCTGCATGCAATTACTTTACTCTCTTGCTTTTTCATCTTGGCAAAATCATCATCACTGATGTAGTTATAAGGATCTTTATACCAAAATTCATCAATAATGATGGACTTATCTTCGAAAAGATTAAAGAATCCACCTTTATGGTCTTTGTCAGGATGTGTACAAACCGCGAGGTTTATGTGTTGAGTTCTCCACCTATTCCCAATAAAACTCTTGATAGTTGTTGAATCATCAACATTACCTGCGTCTATCACTGCTATCTGAGGTGATGAAGAAGAATAACGCTGATACCAAACTATAATAGCATCAGCATCTCCAACACCAAGAAAATGCACTTCATATTTTGGATAGCCTTTTTCAGTGAAAATAGTACTCATTTCATTTAAAGATTAATCCACGACTCCTCCTACTTATCCTTCTACATCAAGTATTCGGGCAAGAGAGGAATGTTAGACTGTTCATTACACATGACCATCATCGGCTAAAATCGTATTCACTCTATACCATTGGAAAAAAATCCGGGGTATGGGGTGGACCCCCAGGCTAGTCGGCAATCCAAAGGATTGGGGGGAGGGGTGGCGACCTCTATAATACTAAATAACCTTTGAGATTAGGATTCGTGGATGGGATTAATATAAATCAACGAGTTGAAAGAAGCGCTCTTTGCTAATATGTAGGTCTATCGACTTATCAATAATCCGCAGTATCTCAGCCTCTGGCAGTTTACTGAACTCCTCGTAAGTAATCTGGTTCTCACGATAGAGCTTCACCAACGAGTCCGTCGTCCCATTAAAGACCTCACGTTCTTCTTCCCTATCTATCTCCCGCCTCCTCGGCAACAAAACATTGTTATACATCACCTCGTAATGCAGCTCCTTTTCCATCATCTCTTACTTTCTATCGGGGTGTAAACTGAGAACGCAAGGTGGCTGCGACTTATTTGACTTTCTGAACGTAGAATTTAAGAAGAAAATCCTTTTCTTCGTAACGCATGGTCACAGTGTAGCATCCGAACTGGTTCAGCGAGACATTACCAAGAACAATATTCAAGTCGTAGGTTGTCAACTGATCCTGATTTTCAGGCTGAGCTAGTTGCTTAGTCTCGCAACGCAACTCAGGCACAAGCGGTGTACCGTCTGGTTTGTTGATAAAGAAATAGAATGTCTTGTCGCCACTCTCTTCCTTTTCAAAAGAAACACGTACTGCCAGGGTGAGATTGGGTACTACGACTGGAAGTTTCTTGGCCTTCACCTGATTGAAGGCCCCCATCACTACGGCCTTGCCTGCATAGACCTGAGCATTGTCACATATTGTAAAAATCTCAATCTGCATCGTCATCTATTATTAAAGCGTTATTACTCATGCCAAGCTTCTTCATCAGATTGGGAAGAGGCATCTTCACAGTGGCTATGGTGTGGTCGGTCACACTGGCAAAATTGGTGCCATGTTGGCTGGAGGCCCCTTCACCATGTATAGTCTCAGGCCGCACCTTTGCCTTTATATCAGTATAGACGCTCAATGCGTCGGCTGTCACTTTATCATCCACGGCACGGTGAAAATGGGCGGTAGCCTGCTTGACTTCCTCATCTGCAGGTTCCACTCCGGCTTTCCGCACAACCGCATGACTGTTACGATCGGTGGTAAAGAGTTTCATTGTCTTCTTGGTCAAAGGGTGCTTTTTGGCTCCCTGCGCACGAATAGAGCGTCCATCGAAATCAACGGCTTCACCCTCAATGGTATCACCTACATTGTTGTAAACTGCCATCAGATTCAATCTTTTTCAATTCAAAATCGGTTGCTTCGGAACTAAATGAGAAAAGGGTTGACAAATCTTCTGAATTTTGAACATCCTTAATGCCCTGACTGAGAATCATGGCATGACGCAGCCGTTCTGGAGAAGGGGATTCCATCTCCTCAACGACATATTCATCTTCTTTCTCTTCAATCTCCTTATAGAAATCATCTTCGGAGATGATACCTTCGAGCAGGTTATTCTGCAAACGGAAATAATTACGTTGGCGGGTACGGTTATTGACAGCACGGGTCAGCAGCTCGACCATCTCCGCATAGTCTGCGCCCACCATGCGACTTATGACACTGGATCCTTGAGAGATACCAGCAAAGAAAACATTGCCATTATCTGATGGCTTGACAGCCACAAATGCACCATCTTGCATCTGGCACATGGTCACAGTAGGAGAGACTTCGTCTGAACGCGATTGTTCCACATAGACGGATGTCTTAGCGATGGATACTGTTGAATTATTATTTTTTCTCATAATACTTTGTTTCAGTATTTAAGTGCAATATGAACACAAATAACACAAATCTTTAGAATGCAGCTTTGCCGCTTAAATAACCCATTGCCTGTGCCCCAAAGAGGCCTCGCGGAATAATTGTTACCTTAATAACTATACCATTGGAAAACACTCCGGGGTATGGGGTGGAAAACCCCAGGCTAGTCGGCAATCCCCACGTCATTCAATGTGATGGCATTTCCACTTAGCTGAAAACTGGAAGGGATATGTCTCATACAGTAAGAGATGCATTGATATATGCACTCGGGTGAAAGGATCGATTGAGCCGGATGAAGGGATTGGTTGAGCCGGGTGGTTGGATCGATTGAGCCGAGTGGTTGGATCGATTGAGCCGAGTGGGGGTTTACTCATGTTTGGAATGGCCGAAGTCACATGACCTGAAATGTTGCTTGAGGTCGTTGAAGAGATGGTCAATTGCTGACTTGTCTGAACTGAGCTTCACGCATATGTAGAGAAAAACAGCCACATAATAATATATATGTACGGGTTCTCCACTTAATACTTTTTCAATATGGGATGGCTGATGTTCAGGACTGCCATCATCTCCTTCATGTTTGTCCCGCTGATGACACGGTAGGTGTCTAACTCTTCAGCCAATTCCCGGAGGAGCCGGGCATAGAGTTTCAAACGGAACTTGGGTGAAAAAGTAAATTTCATGAGTGATTCGTTTGTTTATATTTGTTAATAATGTTAAAGAGTCGTCTTTTTATTCCACGCCATACCGTGAAACCGGACTGCTGGCTGGGTATGTAATTTTGCACCGTCGGTTCACAGAAGCGAGGTTGCTGACGTGGAAAAAACAAGTCCTCTACCGGCAAGGGGCAAGCAAATGATATCTACACAGTTTATTAAAAGTAAGAATGCCATGATCGATGAGGACATCGTAACGGCGCGTATCGTGAACATGCAGTCGATGGAGTTTGATGAGTGGTGCGAGCACCTGGCCGACGGATCTACCGTGACTGCAGCCGACGTATCGGCGGTGATGAAGCAGATTGAGAAGCGTCTGCCTACCATCCTGGGGTTCAACACGAAAGTGATCTGTTCGCCTGAGGGCCTGACCTTCCGTCCGAAAGTGAGCGGTTCGATTACCCAGAGTGAACTCAAGGCGAAACTCGTGGCGCGTAAGGCAGCTGAGACTGACCCGGAGAAGGCTGCGGCTATCGACGTGGACCGCGCGCTGACCACCAGTGACCTGACCATCAGTGACTGTACCGTGAGTATCGTGGTGGATCTGCCTAAGTCGTGGAGCACTGCCTTTATGCAGAAGGCTAAGCTGAAGCGCGTGACGAAGACTCTCACGGATACCGCTGAAAGCACGGATGATGCTGGTGAGGGTGGCTCGGAGAACACTGGCGGTGATGAGACTCAGGGCGGTCAGCAGACAGGCGGCTCTACCGAGAGCGGCGGATCCGGCTCGGGCTCAGGCTCCGGTGACAACGGTGGCGGTTCGGACTCGGGAGACAACGGATCTGGATCTGGCGGCGGTGACAACGGCGGCGGAGACGGAGGCGATGGACTCACTAATGATTAATTTCACAACGAATTTCACTAATTAAATGATTACGATTATGACAAAGAAAAAAATCATCAGGTTCGTCATTCAGACGACGATTAACATCCTCGCTGCCGTTCTGACGGCAATGGGAACTACATCCTGCCTCTAATTTCATGTCTCACAGATTGCACAGATGACACAGATTATTATCACCGCCGGTGAAGATATTAATTACACAGATTTAAATTATGAGAAGTATTAATCTATTGGTAGTACACTGCAGTGCAGTGAGACCTTATGAGACGAGTTCTGCGGCTGAGATAGACGAACGGCACAAGAGGCGTAAGACGCACGGTATCCCCTGGAAGGGCATCGGCTATCACTTTGTGGTGCGTCGGGACGGGACCATCGAGAAGGGTCGACCTGTCTCGGAGAAGGGTGCCCATGTGGTGGGACACAACCGATATAGCATCGGTATCTGCTATGAGGGTGGCCTGGACGCTGTCGGGCATAAAGTCGACACGCGGACGCCGGAGCAGAAAAAGGCTCTGCGTGAGTTGCTGGAGAAACTGCATGAGGCGTATCCGAAGGCGATGATCGTTGGGCATCGTGACTTGGATCATCTCAAGGAGTGTCCGTGCTTTAACGCTGTGACGGAGTATTTGGATCTGCAGCCGAAGTAAACGGAGGGAAGAGGAAGGGCCCCACCTTGGCGGTGGGGTTTTTCCTTCATATTTATTTTTTTACTTTATTCCCGTGGGATCAATCACCTTAATAACCTTCATAATCGTTAAAGGTAGTTTTTGAATCTCTTGCGGACAGCATCAGAGTTTTTAAGGCAGTCTTTGATGGCTGTGAAAATTTCGTCTTTCAATTTACCCTTTTCCTCAATTACCGTCTCGCCAGAAACCGTCTGACCTAAAAAAGACGCTGTATTATAGGTTTTGATGTTCTGACCATAAATAAAGGTGTTCTTATCAAAAAAGAAACCATTATCTGTGACAATTTCATTCGCCATAAAAATAAAGGCATTTACCATTCGTTCAGCAATCTCCAAACATCCAGATGTCACTTCTACATCTGAGGGGATGTGATCTTTTGATGTTGGCAGTGATGCTAACAGGACCGTATCTTCTACCTCTCCTAATACTACAAAGAATTTTGGTTTTGGTTCTCCCCCATCTGGAAAGATAAAGGGATTGAAGTATAACAAGTTGCCTGGTTCAAACATGGTCTAACAATATGCGTTAGAAGCATTGTGGAGAGCTAATGCCTCCCGATAATATTCTGCGGCACAGGGGAGCATGGCATCTGTGAAGTCTATCACATAATCGGAATTGTTACACTCATGCTTACGAAATGCTTCCAGCAAGCCTTTCTCCTTTGCAATCTTATACCACAGGGTGTTCTCCTTGTGAACAATATCAACAAGTTCTGTAGCCGTCTTATCGCCATACTCTTTCAGGACTTCATCCATCAAGCGAATCTCATAGGCAGAGAAATCTTCATCGTCGAATGCAGCCACCGGATAAATGTATTGTGCATCCTTGCCATCGTCCAACTTTACGAGTTCTGTCTTGATGTATTTTGACAGCAACACAGCTCCGTCGCTCAGGTCTATATAGATGTCCTTGGCTACCGGACCAGCCTGCCATACTTCATAAGGAAGGGCAAGAAATGGCTGTTGATACTTCAGGGCTGAGCGTTCTTCCATAAGATACAGCAATTTAAGCAATTTGGTCTTACTCAAATCGCTGGTATGTTCAGCTATATAAACAGCTGCATTGCCTATTCTAGAAATGTTCTCTTCAGAATACTTACTCATAACCTTAATTCGTTTTATTTCTGACTGGGGACAGGGACCTGACAGGGGTATCTGCGGCAAGGGGCTGACAGGTACCTGTCCCCTGTCAGGGTTAGAAGTCCTGGGTGTAGTCGGTGAGGTAATCGGTGGAGAGGGTGAAGGCGGCGGTGAGGCCGGCGGTGAAGAGGGGACCACGGAGCTTCGTGAGGCGGTTGCGCTTGAAGGGGACATCGGTGATCTCCTTGGTGAAGAGGACCTCGTCGGAGGCGGTGAGGACCTCGATGGTGACAGTCATCGTCTGCTCGTCGGTGGCGAGGAAGAGGAAGTTGCTGATGCCTATCGTGGTTCCGACGGATGAACTGACGTTGCTTAGCTCTGAACGGCTGGCGTCGGATAATGCCAAGCCGGTCGAAGGACTGAAGTTCTTGTTGCCTGCACCGAAAGTGGTTCTTATCTTAGCTGCGTTTGCCGGACAGTTATCAGTAGAGACGATTCCCAAGCGGGAGACGATGCGGTCGAGGGCAATCTCACCGAGGTCGACGGGGGCAGTGCTGGAGATCGTGACGCTCTGGGTCTTGGCGAAGGTCTCGCGGGCCTTTTCTGTGGTGTAGGCTGCCTCCGTGGGACTGGTGAGGGTGAACGCGTCGCCATCCCTGAAATCGCGGCCTATGATGACCATGGTGTAGGTTCCGAAGGGAAGGGAACAGGTGAACTCACCGAAGGTGTCGTAGGTGGTGGCGTCGCTCTTGTCCTGCGTGACCGAAAGGACTTCGGTGGACCCGTCGAAGAAGGCGAGGGTCATGATCTTGACATTGCTGTAGGAGGCGGCGGCAGTGGCTCTGGTCTCGGGAAGGTCTTCCTGGGAGATGGAGAAGCCGTTGACGCGGAGGCGGACTTGGGCGCAGGGGCCGGATTCCTGGGGTTCCTGTGTAACAGGGGTCAGGGGTTCGTCGGGGGCGGTACAGCTTGTGAGGGTTACTACTGTTGAAAGGGTTACAACTGTTAATACTTTGCCCAGGAGGGCAGCATTCAAAAAACTGAAATTTTTCATTTTCTGGTCTTTTTAATAGGATTAAACTTTGTGTTAACTTTGGTTGCGCTTGGGGCGCTTTTCTCGTCATTTGACGAGGGCAAAGTTATTAAGTCTTTTCCAAAAGACCAAATTTTAGAAAGAAATTTAACTATTTTTTATATTTAAGGGATAAATCCCTATATACCTTATACCTATTTTATTTTAGGGGCCGGCCCCTAAGACACTGTGAGCTCGCTGGGGGACGTCCCCCAGACCCCTGTCCCCACCAAGGTGGGGTATCTCATCAACCCCAACCCCTTCTTACCGTAAGAAGGGGCTTCAATCTCTTCTCCAAACCTCTTCCCTTTTCAAAGGGACGAGGCTTAACCGCTCCTCCTGTCGCTCTTTCATTAAGGTAAGCTCGACCCATCAAAGGGTCGGCTTGGGTTCTTAACTGCCGTGCTAGTATGCCGAGGGACGTTGAGATAGCCCGAGTGCCCCTGTTAGACCTGGGCGGTAGCAGCCCTTCCCTCTCAGGGGAGGGTTGGGAGAGGTGTAGGAACTCAAGATTCACCCGGAGGGCGAAAGCTTGTGAATCTTACCAAAACTCTGACGGAGGGCGGTCTTCCCCCGGAGGCAGTTAAGTCTCTTGCCAACGATTGGCGAGAGATTTAGAGAGTGGTTCGAGGTCCTCCTTAGGACAAGGAGGATGAGGTGGTTGTGACCTCGCAGGGGAACCCTGCATTAGAGCCGCCCCTTATCAAGGGGCTCTAAATCTTTGCGCCAGAGAAATGAATGAATCCTTTTGCTTCTTTTCGAAAAGAAGGATCTGACAGGGGACAGGTACCTGTCAGATGCATTGGTGCGAGATGAGGGCCTGACAGGTACCTGTCCCCTGTCAGGAGAGGCCGAGGAGGGGCTTGAGATCATCCTCACGGTAGAGGATATAAGCCGTGGTGCCGAGGAAGGCGAGGAAAAGGAAGATGATACACATCTGGGCACGCTTGGGGCCAGCCTTCTTGACGGGAACCGTCGCTGACTGGAGCGTGGTGAAAGCAGGCGTCTCCTCCTGCACCTTGGCCTCAGCAGCCAACAGCTGCGCCGCCACCTGCTGGTAGGCATTATACTGCAGCTGCATCTCGTTTTCGAGATCCGTCTGCCGCTGACGTACCGTCTGCAGGATGATGTCGTTGTTGGCATCCATGAACTCCGCATAACGCTGACGGGCCTTCTCATAGCGCGCCTTCGTCTCGGCCGTGATCTTCTTGTTGTATTCCAGGTCAACACGGGCCTTGGAGGTACGGTAGGC
>JAEEGG010000901.1_pt1 | contig 85315 bp, 77 predicted proteins | sample 9134161 | NCBI WGS metagenome assembly JAEEGG01 (sample SAMN16246543, study PRJNA631951) | gut metagenome | biome: gut microbiome; feature: rumen; material: CR-attached | host: Bos | place: Iran: Karaj | collected 2018-10
TCCTATAAATGAAATTATTCCCCGGATTGCTTGGCAGTTCGGGGGATTATTTTGTATCTTTTGCTTTGCCGAAGATAGGATGCACCCAAGAAAAGAAAAAAGCCGAAACATTTGGAAGTTTCAGAAAGACTTCTTATCTTTGCAGCAGAAATAAAATACAAAGATAATGGAAACAGATAAACTCGAAAATGAAGTTAATGAGCCAGCTGCAGCCCTCACTTATGGTATGAGCGCTGAACTCCGTAATAGCGAGCTTTTGAATATGGTCCGCAATTTGAGCCATGAAGACAAGGTTTGCCTTATTCGCTATATATACGGAACAGAGAAGCCTGATGCTGTTTATTATGAAGAACTTGTAGATGATCAGCAACCCTATACGATGGAAGAAATAAATGCACGTATTGACGAGGCTGAAGCCGAAATAGACAGAGGTGAGGGTAAGTCATTTGAAGAAATGATGAATGGTTTCAAGAAAGATCTCTTATGGCTGAAGTAAAGTGGCAGAAGCGCGCAGAGCGCGAACTTTATAGGTTACTTGTTAGAGGGTTTGTCGAGTTTGGAGAAGGTACAGCAAACAATTTCGCAGAAAAGGTTGCCAAGCTTAATGATTATCTTAGTAAATATCCAGAAACAGGCTTCCCTGAGCCATTGCTTGCGGATCGGAAAAGATTATATCGAGCCCGTCATATATTAAAGCGATTCAAGCTTATATATTATTATTCAGATAGTTCTGACACCGTTCATGTTGCAGATATCTGGGACACAAGGCGCGAACCTGCGAAATTAGCGAAGAGAATCAAATAATACACCAGTTATACACACTCAGGGACGGTTCTTTTGTGTCTGACCCGAGTGTGACATAGCATAAACCCCTGGATTGCTTTGCAGTTCGGGGGCTTTTGGTGTTCGCTCTACTTCAGGTCATCTCACATATATTTTCAAATTATACCTACTTAATATATGTAATCTTGTCTGAAAACCTATGTAATCTTGTCCGCGCTATTGCAAGTGCGGACTTTTTCGTCTATCTTTGCAGCAAAAAACTTATTAACGTAAATATAGCTCGCTTATGACAATAACAATCATCGTATTACTATCGGTCGCCGTTGTGGTGTTGGTTGTAATCGTAGCTGTATTGACAAAGAACAGCATACGTCAGGAAAAAGAACTCCGGCAGAAGAACGATGTCATTGTCCATGAGGTGCGACGAAACCAATCCCTCATTAATCGGAATATTCTATAAGTCAAGATAAGACATAAACAACATAATTATAAAAAATGATGAAGAAAACCTACATGAACTATCTGCGCTTGCGATCTTTTGTCACAACAGGGGCTGCCAGTCTGTTCTTCCTGTTAGTTCCCTTCACGGCGGCTGCTCAGACTGGGAATACCGAATCAGCCCTCGGCTGGTATGTGGGCGTCGAGGCCGGCACAGCCCTCGGCCAGAGTACCTTCCGCAGTATCTCCGAACACAAGACGCGTTTCGGCTGGCAAGGCGGTGTCATGGCCGGCTATCAGTTTACGAGGCTGGTATCCGTTGAAGGCTCAGTTGTCTTTGGCAGTCAGAAGCAGGGTGCCTGCGATTGCTGCCCCTACTGGCTTGGCGACGATGGCAACCGTTACTACGCCCCGGCTAATGGTCATGAGGGGTGGTATTACAAGGATCTCACAGCCCGTACTTCCTGGCAGCGTATCGGCGCGCAAGTCAACTTCGACGTCATCTCATTATTATATAAGAGGTACACGCGATGGAGTATCAACCTGTCGCCGCAACTCTCTGCCGTCCACACCTCTACCGACATAGAGGCTGCTGATGGTAACAAAATTACGTTTAGCGGTTCCGAGAGCTCTCAGTGGCACTTGGGCTTGGGCGGTCAAGTTGCAGCAGGCTACAAGTTCTCGAAGACCATTGGTGTCCAGCTCTTCGGTGGCATCACCTGTCTCACAGGCTCCCGCTTCGACATGATTCCCAAGTATTATCACAAGAGCAACCTCATCTACGAAGGCGGCTTACGATTAACTTATAACATCAAATGATGACGATATGAGAATAAGACACTATATTTTACTCTTGTCGGTAGCAGCCCTGCTTGGCAGTTGCTACCACGACGTGCATGACTTCGGCAACGAACCTACTCCGTCAAGTGAAGAAGTGGGCTATCTGACGCCCCAGCTCGATTATGAGTTTCCGGAGGATAAGGGCACTCCCGTTGATTCCTTGCAGATTACCATTGGCGGTGCCAATGGCACGGATTACAATCACGGTTTCTCCTCTATGGAGGAGGCCGCCTCTTGGTTGAAACAGCTCAACGTGGGCGAGTACGATGTGCTTGTGACGCAGAACATGACCGCCCGCCACGGTTACACGCTCCAGAACGGCATCGTGAGTCTCTTCGATCCGGCCTCGTCGCCCGATCAGGCTTGGTATGCCATGACCCATGTCACCATCAGGAATCAGGAGATTACGGTGGCTGAGTTCGAGCTGAAGCGACTCATGGCCTATCTGGAGCTGGGCATCTCCAATACGCCCGATGGCACGACTATCGATGTGACGGTCGATCACATGGCCAAGAGTGTCGACCTTATGACCAACGACTACCGAGGCCGTCTGGGGCAGCCCGACTCGGAATACATGGCCGTACCTCTCGGCAAGGCCCATACCTCCACGCGCAACGGCACACGCTCTGTCCGTCTGTCAACAGGTATGCAGAGCCTACTGCCCACCTCAAGCACTTTCGACCGTACCTATGTCGACCTTTGGGTCATTACTCCTACGGGTAAGGAACTCTTCTGCTTAGGTGACACGCCACGCATGGAGTCGGGTTACACCTATATCATCGACCTCGACTATCGCTACCTGAAGCCTTATATGCGCCTGGAGTGGTATCGTATCAATGAATGGACATATGGCGCCGTCATCGAAGGCGCAGTGGAAGTACCCGATGAAGAGAAATAAACAGCATGACAATGAATACTATTATTAAAAAATCCGTTTTTTCTGCCTGTATGATGTGCTGCGCCATCGGCGCAGCCTCATGCTCAGGGGATGAGAAAGCAGACACCCCACAAGGTGTGCCTGGTCCCATTACGATTGTACCCACTATTGCTGGCAGCACCACACGTACTGCTACCGAGGGTATTAATACCAGTTTTATCGCTGGCGACCAGCTGACGGTCTATGCCTGGACAGGCAATAGGAACCGTGTACAGGAAATGGTGGTCGACGGTGTGACCAACACCTTGGGCAGCGATGGTGCATGGACCTCCTCACCACAGATGCTCTGGGGCGACATGGTGAGCAAACACTATTTCATGGGCATCTATCCTGCCCATAAGATCACTGACCTCAGTGCCGACGAGGTTACCTTGATGGGAAACTACGACGCCGACGACCTGCTGGCCGGTTTCAACACCACGGGACTGAAGGCCACCGACATGGCTACCGTAGGCATTGTGTTCGACCACCTGTTGGCCCGCCTCAATGTGAACCTCACCTTCAAAAGCCAGTGGGAGACAACACCCGAGGATATCACCGCTACGTATACAGCCGTCGCCGACGCCATCGTGAACTATTGGGAGGGCACCTCCCAGCCTAACGGTACCGCTAAGGTGCTGCCACTTAGCGATGCTACTACCACACCCGGTTTCCAATACTCGCTCCACGGCATCATCATTCCCCAGACAGGGTTCAGGGTTATTACGGTTAATGTCGAAGGAAAGAACTATACTTATACCCACCCGGGCGATATCCCTCTCGGGAAGGGCATGATTACCACTGTCAACCTGATTATCGGTCGCCAGACGATTGAGCTGGGCACACTGAGCATCGATCGGTGGTCTGATGGTGGCAGCTTTGATGGCACAGGACAAAGACAATAATAAGCATAAATAATAAAACAATAATAAATATGAAAACAAAGATCTTTACCCTTTCAACCGTAGCATTATTGATGTTTGCAGGTTGTACTAACGACAATGAAGGTGCTAACGACCCTATCGACGGAGAGATTAGACTTTCTGCCGCAGGCCTCTCAGTCAGCACACGAAGTGCCTCACAGACCATTCAGTCAGAACGCTTCGACAACAACGAGAAGATGGATATCTTTATGACTGATGATGCAGGCTCGGGCGATGGCTATTCTAGTTACGCCCAGCCATTGGTAGCCACCGCCAAAACAACCAGTGGCGTTACCAATCTGAAGTTCGATGCTGGTGCACAGTTTTGGCCCATCCTGGACCATAGCCTGAATATCTGGGCTGTGTACCCCAGTGGTTTAGCCACCAGTGCAGGAGCCACGGGCGTGTCTTTCTCTGTGAAGGCCGACCAGAGTACCGATGCCAATTATAAGGCCAGCGATCTGATGACGGGCATTCCCAGTGCCGGCAATCCGCTTCCTGCCAGCAAATCATTCGATGCCAGCATCCCTTTGAAGTTTAGGCACCTGCTGACAAAGATCAACATCAATCTGTCGAAGACATCTACCACGACGGAAATCAGCGATGACGAACTGAAGAAAGCCAAGGTCACACTGCTGGGCATCCTGCCTACGACCACCTTCACTGCCAAGGCTGATGTAACCCAGGAGGTGACTGCTGCCACCGGCACAGCCACCGATATCCTGTTGTATGACGGCAAAAGTAAGGCTAACGACGCCCTCACCTATTCGTGCATCATCGTACCGCAGACGATTGCTGCTGCAGCCCAGTTTATCAAGATTGAGTTACCCACAGCCAGCAATGATTTGTTCCTTTATGCTACTCCGTCGGCTCTGACGCTCGACGCCCAGAAGGTGTACACCTATAACATCAAGATCCACAAGGCCAGCATCATCCTCACGGCCGAGATTCAGGACTGGGGAGATGGTGGAGATACCGACGGTACTGCACACATCCAATAAATGTATCGGCTATGAAGAGAAAGATCATCATTCTGCTCACTGCTATTCCGATGGTGGCATCGCTGGTGGGGGCCTGTTCCTCTGACACAGGAACCGATGTCATTACTACGGACTCACAAGGCGCAAGACTCATACTCTCTACCACTATCGTGACCAATGGTACACGAGCCGTCACTACCGAGGAGCTACAGAACACCGGCAGTTTCCTGAGTGGCGAGAAAGTGGATATCTGGCTCGAGGATGCCGACGACGACTGCACCACCTATACCGGTCTGCCCCTTACCTATGAGTCCGACGGTACTAACATCCTCGCCTCGTATTCCTTTAAGAACATCGGAACTGCCGAGACACCCGTCATCGCTGAGGTGGAGAATCGCCCATTATGGCCCAAGCTCATGCATAGTCTGAACGCCTACGGTCTCTATCCGTCGGGACTCGCTGATGCCAATGCCATCACCGACGGTGGCAGTGGCTATCCCTCTTACCCCTTCACGGTATCGGCCGATCAGACCAAGCCTGGCAGCGGTGCTGGAAATAACGATGCTACCCGTGGTTACATCGGCAGCGACCTCATGTTGGGCGTGCCCACTAATGGCAATCCGCAGTCGCAGATCACTACCTCTCGCGAATTGCCCATGACCTTCCGCCACATGCTCTCTAAGATTGTTGTCCATCTGGTTATCCCTGCCGGAGGAGAATATACTGAGGATCAGTTGAAAGGGGCTACGGTGACTATTCTCAACACCAAGCCCTCTACTACGTTCTGCGTGAAGAATCAGACGCTCACAGCCGCTACGGGCTCATCGACGCCGATCATCGCCCGAAACACGGCCCTGCAGGTTACCTACGACGAGGATCCCACCTCGGCCACCTATGGCGAGGCTCAGTCCACCGTGCTCTATACCGGTATGGAGGTGGCTGCCATCATCGTGCCGCAGACAGTGAATGCCGGCACATCGTTCATCCGTCTGGATGTGGGCAACAACGCGTTTGTCTATCCTCTGGCTGCTACAACCAATTTCCAAAGTGGTAAGGTCTATACTTTCAACGTTGATGTCGACGAGGCCAATATGGTACTCACCGCTACCATTGGCAATTGGGGCGCTGGAGGCGCACTCGACTCAGGAACGCTATACTATTAACAGAAGTAACATAAGATATGAAACATCGCAAACATATCGGCTACGGCGCATTGGCAGCGGTCATGCTGCTCACAGCGGCATCGTGCTCTGAATTCTCCGAGTTCATCGGCGATGGGGGCGTACCTGTGAACCTCACCGCCTCAGCCGACAGCACCGTCGCCACGGCCATGACCCGCGCTGCCGACGGTCTCTATACCGCCGCCACGGGCTTCGACGGGGGCGAACAGGTGAAGGTGTTTATGAACACCATCGCTAAAAACGGTATCTACGACGTGGGAGCATCTTACGACGATGGAGGGCTCAAGAAGTCTAACCTCACGGTAGCTACCGGTTCTTCGCCTGTCAGTCTGCCAACAGACGACGACGGCTCGGCCACCATCTTCAGTGTGTTCCCTGCCACCAGTGCCGAAGAACACACCGTGAAATACGATCAGGTAAGCAATGCCAACTACAAACAGAGCGACCTGATGTTTGCCACCACCACCGTTACATGGGCTACGGCACTTGAGAAGTACGCCTTGACGCCCAATTTGCCCTTTACCCACCAGTTGGTAAAGCTGAAGCTTACTGTGGTGAAGGCTGCCGACGTCAGTCAGATCAATGAGGTGAAGATGCAGAACGTGAAGCGCACCGTCAGCGTCGACCCGTCAGCCGAAGGCATCACCTTCGGCACACCAACAGCGGCCAGTGACGGCCTGGGCAATCAGATCCTGCTATCATCGGGTGAGGCATCATCATCCAGCGAGCAGTCCTACACCTACTGCTGTGTGTTCCCTGCCCAGGCGTGGGATGATGGTAACGGTGGGGCTACCGACTTCATCGCCATCAAAGCCGATGGCGGTACTGCCGTCTACCGCTTGCAGCGCGACGGGTGGATGCCGGGGCATGAGTACACCCTCACGCTCAACCTGAACACCTTCCTGCTTGGCATGACCGCCACACTCAACAACTGGGACGACAACCAGTATACCGTCACCATCAACCCCACGGCTGCCGATGGCGGTACGCTGACTGTAGCGCATATCGACGACGCCACCTATACGGGGAGTGCCATCGTGCCCGATCCTGCACCTGCCGTCAGCTTCGGGGCTACAACGCTGACCCCAGGCACCGACTACGACCTGATTTACTACAACAACACCAATGTAGGTACAGCGCTTATCGTGGCTCAGGGAAAGGGCACCTACGCCGGACAGATAGGTATCGGCTCGTTCAATATCGTCTCGAAAGACCTGTCTTCAGGTAGCATTGCCCCTGTTGCCGACCAAATCTACAACGGTGTGGGCATTGAGCCGGCAATCAACGTCTATGCCAACGATGGAACGCTGCTCGTCAAGAATACCGACTATATCGTTACCTATGAAGCGAATGTCAATGTAGGCACAGCCACCATCAACGTGACAGCCACTCCTGGCGGAAACTATACAGGCTCGCTCAGCACCTCGTTTAAGATTCTGCCGCGCAGCCTCTCCACCTTCAGCGACTTCTTCATCATCACCTTCGATCCTGCGACTCAGATCTTCACTGGCAGCACACTTAGCACTACCGTTGCCAGTGTGGTAGACAACGGACTGGCTACCCAGACACCGTACACCATGGTCTCAACGACCGACTACACCGTCAGCGGACAGACCAGTGGCACCGACAAGGGTACCTATACCGTTACCATTACGGGGCAGGGTAACTACTGCGATACCAAGACGGCCACCTGGGCTATCACCATTGCCCCGTGTACCGTTGAGACTGCGCCCACAGCCAAGACGTATGTTTATGATGCAAGTGTCAAAGAGCTTATTAATACCGGTACAGCCGGTCCTGGCGGTACGATGTACTATGGAATGCCCCCAAAAGGAAATAATATTGATAAGGGTGATCTGAAACTTACAACCAGCCCTACGGCAACACTGCCGGATAGGTACTATATTTGGTATTATGTGAAGGCCGATGATGCCAACCATTCAGATTCGAAGATTCTCGGGCCGATCATATCGACCATCTCGAAGCGTCCCGTTACGCTGACCGCCAAAGATGCCACTGTTTCAATGGATGATCTGGATAAGACGTATGATGCTTATTCGGGCAAGACCTACAGCGGGCTCACTCCTCCAACAGGAGCAAAACCATTTACGGGTTATGTCACACCTTCCGCTCCAGATGCAAACTCCGGTTTGGTCAGCGGGCACTATGTGTCGAGCATAAGATACAAACCAGGCATCAGTAGCATCGGCTCAGGACCACTCACGCCCAGTAATGCCGTCATCAAAGATGCGGGTGGCAATGACGTGACAAAGAATTATGAGATTACCTATGTCGACGGCACGCTGACCATCACTGATCCCGGTGTACCCCTGGCCTCGTCCCAGGTTCAATACAGAGTGGGATCTAACGGTAAGGCCTATGCGCCCTCAAGCAATCTGCCTCAGGGTGTAAGCGTCGTGGGCATGGTTGTTCACAAGAGTGGCTCCAATGGAATCGTTATGGCTAAGGAGAATGTGGAGAATCGTACCTTTAGCCAGGCAAAAGCCTATTCTTCCAGTGCCGGCAGCTTCTACGTGTCCAACCTCTCATCCAAAGAGTCCAAGACGTGGATCTGCGGTAATAAGACCCAGTATGAGAATATCCTGAATAATTGGAATAACAATATCCTCTCCTTGAGTTTTGACCTTGAAGGAAATGGATGTGCCACGATGCATATGAAAGATCTATACTGGACATCGACAAATGGCAGCAGTTCTGGTGGCCAGGTTTATTCCATTGTCGGCTGGTTTGACAACTGGGATCCTTCCTATCAACTATCGGTGCGTCCCATCTTCGCATTCTAACAGAAAAAAATTATTATGAAGAAAAGTAAATATTTATTCAGCACCGTGGCAGTAGCGGCAACGCTGCTGGCCGGATGCTCTGAGACGATAGACCTGCTCAACAACGGTAGCGACAATGTAGACGTGCAGCTTACCGCTACCAGCGGCACCGGCATCGCCCTGACTCGTGCTGCCGACGGCATCTACGAGAGCACCACGGGCTTCGACGGCGGCGAACACGTACAGGTATATATGAAGGACGCCACAACCACGACCGACGCCCTTTACACTGTGGGCAGCCCGCAGAAGGATAACAGCACAGGGGTGATGAAGTCGGACCTGACGGCAGCGGCAACGCCCATGCGCTACCCTGCAGGCCCCAGCGGCTCCGTCAGCCTCTATGCTGTCTATCCCGCTACGAGCACAAGTACCCACACCGTAGCGCATGATCAGATTGCTGACGCCAACTACAAGCAGAGCGACCTGATGTACGGGGCACCCCTCGATGGCAATGGCAACATCACGGCCGTCAGCTGGAGCTCGCTCACCGACAAGGCAGCCCTCGCCACGACCAGCATGCCCAACCTCGTGTTCCGCCACCAGCTGATCAAGCTGAAGGTGGTGCTCGTCAAAGCCCCCGATGTGAAGCAGGTGACGCAGGTGAAGATGCTGAATGTAAAGCGCAGCGTCTCTGTCACACCGTCGGAGACAGCTCTGGCACTTGGTGCTCCCACCACAGCCGCTGATGCCCTGGGCGATGAAATTCTGATAGGCGGCTCAGAGAGTGCCACCACCGATCAGGCCAAGACCTACATCTACTGCTGCGTCTTCCCAGCACAGGCATGGGACGATGAAGACTTCTTGGCCATCACGGCCGACAGCTACACCACCACCTACCGTCTGAAGCGCGACAGCTGGGCCATGGGCAATGAATACACGGTGACCATCAACCTCAACGAACTGGCACTGGGCTCCACCATCGACATTGGTGAATGGGGCGATGCCGTCATCGACCAGACACCCACCGTGGTTGGCGGATCGCTGAAGATAGAGGAAGTGGCGGATCAAACCTACCGAGGCACGGCCTACAACCTGACGCCCGCCGTCAGCTACAAAGGCACACCGCTCACCAGTGGCACCGACTTCGACTATAGCTATTTCGGTACGACGAATGCAGGCACAGCAGTCATCCTGGTCACAGGAAAAGTCGGCACCGATTACGAAGGCAAGATGGGCGTCTGCCAATTCAACATCCTGCCCCGAAGTCTCGTTACCTATAGTGATAAGATTGATATCGTAGCTTCGAATCCTATTTATAACGCATCAGCGCAAACCAACAGCTTTACGCTGACGGATAATGGGTTGGCTACGGGTACCCCCTACGAGATGACAGCAGCCGACTATAATCTTGTCTACGACGACGGCATATCGAGTGGCACCGTCGTAGAGACGACTCCACACCCCGTTACAGTCACAGGTATTGGCAACTACTGCGACACCAGGAACTTAACGTGGAACATCACCCCTCGCCCCGTTACCATCACTGCTGTTGAGCGGGAGTTGGAAGAGGCCGTAACAAAAAGCAATCTCACCTTATCTGGAGAGACTGCATTTACCACTTACGTCACAGTTAATGCCCCAACCACTACGACTGGCCTCTTAACAGGAGACTACATCTCTGAAGTAACGTTGACACCAGCCACTAACATCACCCCCTCTGCAGCAACCATCCTGGATGCCGGTGGGAACGATGTTACCTCGAATTACAATATCACTTACGTAGATGGAAATCTCTTATCATCAAAATGGGTGGATATTGGTTTGTCAGTGAAGTGGGCAGCTACCAACGTAGGTGCGACAAATGAAGATGACATGGGATTGTTCTTCGCCTGGGGCGAGACGCTGGGACATTCGCGAACAGAGACTACCTATGATTTCAGTAAGGATGTTTATCGTTTCTATGATAAAGTTAACAATGTTTTTACCAAGTACAGTACTAATACGAAAAAAAGATTAGAGGCTGAAGATGATGCTGCAGTAAATAGTACAGATTACAAAGGTGGAAGAATGCCGACAAAAGCAGAAGCTGAAGAACTTGCTAATGTAATACGTCAAGTTAATAATAATAATTCAGCGTACACCTCGAAGTATAAGCTCGAATTTATCTCCAGTAAAAAAGCAATTAAGTTAACATACAAAGTGAATGGTAACTATATCATATTTGTACATAGTGGGTTATGGAGAGCCAACGAAAGCACCGGATATTGGGATCCAAGAGAGACCGGGTCGAACACGTATGGTTGCAAGCTTTGGACAGCAGACCTAGATTACTATTACAATTCTGGGGATCCGAATGCCTATTATTTGGAATTTCAATATCAGCCAGATTATTCTTACTTTAGCGCTCACGCTTCTGGTTCCCAAACATCCTATTACGGGCAACCGGTGCGCGCCGTCAAGGATAAATAGCCACCAACACGGTAAGGATCAGGGAACTACGTCCTAACTCCTGTAGGAAATTATCACTTCCCGGGCGAGGCTTCACCCCCTCGCCCGGGAAGTTCTCTTCTCACGTTACGCATGTTGTCTAAATAGTCATTGAACTATGTAATCTTGTCCGCGCTATAAACACACAGGGACGGTTTTTTTGTGTCTGTCCCGAGTGTGATATCCTATAAATGAAATTATTCCCCGGATTGCTTGGCAGTTCGGGGGATTATTTTGTATCTTTTGCTTTGCCGAAGATAGGATGCACCCAAGAAAAGAAAAAAGCCGAAACATTTGGAAGTTTCAGAAACTTGTCGTATATTTGCACCCAGAAATAAGAAAGAATTATTATGGAAGCAAAGACAAATTATAAGAAACGAACACGCGAAGAGGTTTTGGCTTGGCTTCAAAGAGCCAGAGACCGCAAGGAAGCCTTTCAGAGAAAGGCAAACGAGATATTCGCTGAAGAGGAACGGTTGAGGAAAATCGCTGCTGATTCACATTATTATGATATAGCAGTGAAATGATAACAGCCCTCGACATTACGCGAAACACACATGGACGGTTCTTTTGTGTCTGACCCGAGTGTGACATAGCATAAACCCCTGAATTGCTTGGCAGTTCGGGGGTTTTTGGTACTGAATTGTTAAAATGCAAACTTGTTAATACTTTTTAAATGTAGACTTACATTAATTGGTGTTTATGATACCTCGAAGTTAGTCTACATCTCGGAAAAATACCTTCAAAACAAAGATTTTTGTACAAAAATGCCACAATTATAAAAATTTGTGGTAACTTTGTACCGATTTTCAAGAATGCAGTATGGCAAAAGATCAGAATTCATACATCTCGTCAGCCAGTGTAAAGGAGCAGGGCAGGACGGCCTACTACAAAATGCTGGAGAGTGCACGGCAGGGCGAACTCATTCAAGTGCGCCGCGGTGTGTATGCCAATATCGACCAACTGAGCGGCAACATGATTGACATTAACACCATCGTTCCAGATGGTATCTTGTGCCTGTGGTCGGCTTGGAGCATTCACCAGCTAACGACCTCGATGCCGCAGGCTTTTCATGTGGCCATCAAAAGAGATAGAAAGGTAACGGTTCCGTCGTTCCCTAAAGTGGAGATTCACCATTACACAGAGGCTATCCTTGGAATTGGCTTGATGACAATGGAGATTGACGGCTTCAACATCCGACTTTATGATGTGGAACGTTGCGTGTGTGATGCGGTGAAGTTCCGCAACAAGATAGGAATGGATGTCTGCTCTGAAATCATCGGCAACTATCTTGAACGTCCCAGCAGAAACCTGAGCAAGTTGATGGACTATGCCCGGAAACTCCGTGTAGGCACCATTCTCGAACAATATCTGCAAGTGAAACTATGAGCAAGGACAACATAACGCCAACGAAAAAATAATCAGCGATAAATTTGGGCGTCTTAGAGAATAATCAGTCTCCTAAGTAGGCAAGGTATGTAATCTTGTCAGAAAACCTATGTAATCTTGTCCGCGCTATTGTTAGTGCGGACTTAATTATAAAAATGGTACGTAAATCTTTAGGTTAAGACCTTGTTTTTTGGTGTTTTTCTTGCATAAGTCGTATATTATGCTTATTTTTGTAAGCAAATCGACAATCTGGATATTTAACTAAGTATGAACACTAATAAACCGGGCTCACTCTGTTGGGCAGCATTCCTCGAAATGGGGGCTCGTCATGAGAACTCCCCTAATGTCCCCAAGTAACTTTTGGGACAATAGAAATAATTGGATTATTCATTTTATTTATTCTTTTGATAATGAAAAATAGCAAAAGGGTCAAGACTCTTTTAGGGCTATTTAGGCCCGAATTCTGGCCCGATATAAGGAGTATAATCGAAGAATGCAAGCTGATGAGTGAGGCAACGAAGGCCGTCAAGCCAGACTATCTGGTGGACATAGAATTCGTCTTTGAAAGAGGTGATAAGATGGTAGTATATCGTGAGTTCATTCATGCCTTGAATAAAGGAATGCTCAGATATAAGTTGGGCGTGGTCATTGTTTATATGGCGGAGCACTCGAATCTGGCCGAAAATGATTGCCTGCAAATGCGGATCAACGCCATCCGTCAAGGTTTCAAAAGACATAGAAAGACATTCAGCTAATCAGCATTGTTATGGTAAAATCAACCAAGAAAACCCCGGCCGAGAGTGGGGAGGCGAAGGAGCACAAGAAGAACTGGCGGGAGGTGTATGCGTCGGTGGAGGACATCCAGGCATTCCTCAGCGGCCATATCATGCTGCGCTACAACGTGATCACGCGGCGCGTGGAGTGTCATCTGCTGGAGGGCAGTCCGTGGGATTCGTACGACGGAAGTCCGGAGAGTGCGATGGAGTTGCTGATGGCGATGGCGGATCAGACCCCAGGGGGAGAGAAGCCCATGCTGTGGCGGCCGATCACCGACCGTATTGTGAACTCGCTGTGGGTGGAGCTCTCGAAAGAGAAGCCCGTGCGCATACAGGACATCTACCACGTGCTGGAGTCGGACTTCGTGCCTGAGTACCACCCCTTCCGCTACTACCTCGAACACCTGCCGCCCTGGAACGGCGACAACCACATCCTGGTGATGTCGACCTCGGTGCGGGTGAAGGGCGGTACGGAGGAGCAGATGCGGTTCTACGAGTACCTGCGCAAGTGGCTCGTAGGTATGGTGGCGGGGTGGCTCGACGACCAGGCGGTGAACCATGTGATCCTGACCTTCATCGGCGAGCAGGGCATCTACAAGACCACCTGGTTCAACTACCTGCTGCCGCCCGAGTTGCGCAGCTATTTCTACACGAAGACCAATGCGGGACGGCTTACGAAGGACGACCTGCTGACGCTGGCACAGTACGGACTGGTGTGCTACGAGGAGCTCGACACGATGTCGCCCCGCGAGCTGAACCAGCTGAAGTCGGCCGTCACCATGCCCTCCATCGACGAGCGTGCGGCCTATGCCCACTTCCACGAGCACCGCGCGCACATCGCCTCGTTCTGCGGCACGGGTAACAACACGCAGTTCCTCAGCGACGATACAGGCAACCGCCGCTGGCTGCCCTTCGAGGTGGAGAGCATCGACTCGCCCCGCGAACAGCCCTTCGACTATCAGAAGATCTATGCCGAGGCCTACGCCCTGTATAAAGAAGGTTTCCAGTACTGGTTCTCGCAGGAGGAGATACGCCAGCTGACGGAATACAACCGCCAGTTCGAGACCCCGCAGAGTGAGATGGAGCTGGTGGACTACTACTTCCGGCATCCCTCAGGTACGGACAGGGGCGAGTTCATGCCCACGGCCATCGCCCTGCAGATCGTGGCCACGCCTGGCACCTCAGTCAATAAGGTGGCTCTGGGACGTGCGTTTAAGAAGTTAGGCTTCGAGCATGCTACCGTATCCAACTGCCGCGGCTACTTCGTGATACGCCGTACGGAGGAGGAGCGCCGTATGCGGGCCCGTTCGCTGGCCTACGACCAGGCTGTCAACCCCATACAGATGACAGATGATACAGATGATTCCTAAAACCACTCGCGTACCGCGCACGCCTGTACGGTACGCGTAGACTTTTCTATTTTATCTGTATAATCTGTAAATGTGTAAGAAGTAAAGGGAGATAATTTTCAATTTTCAATCTTCAATTAAATACATGAAAGCAATGTCAAAAAGTGAACTGGCCGATGCTGCCGGTGTGAGCGTAAAGGTGCTGATGAACTGGTGCAAACCGTTCCGCAGTGAGTTGGAAGCGATGGGACTGAAGGCAAAAGACAGGGTACTGACGCCAGGCATGGTGAAGTTTATTGCCGACAGACTCTGCATCGATGTGGATAATGACTGAGCGTGTCTGTTTTATTGTGCCTAAACAGCCTTATCGTGCCTGGTCTGCCTGAGTGGGAAAGTGGTCTTTGAAATAGTTGTAATTTTGTACTCGTAAGGCAAGCGAGTCTGTAAGGAACGTCATTTTAGGGTCGTCGGAGCGTCACCTACGCGGTGTCCGAGTATCAAGTACGACCTGTTCCGATGATACTTTGGGGGGGCAAAGTGATATCAGGACACCCCGAGAGTACTACTGGGACGACAGCAAGGAACGTCAGGAAGCACCCGAAGATGACATCCCCACGACAAGCGCGCCGAAACAACGTTTTCAATGTTCAATTTTTAATTTTCAATTAATCAAAATGAGTCAGAAGTACATTAAGACAAAGAACAACAACCGCTTCTCGAAGGCCTACAACAAGTACTATGCGCAGGCCGTGTATGACGAGAAGTTCATTGAGACCGACGAGATCGCCGACTTCATCCAGACGCAGGCCACACTGAAGCGCTCCGACATCAAAGCCGCCCTCGACGAGCTGGGCGCCGCCCTGAAGCACTTCCTGGAGATGGGTCAGAAAGTCCGTCTGAGGGGTATCGGCATCTTCAAGGTGGGATTCTCATCCATCGGTGTCGCCAAGGTAGAGGACTGCTCGGCAGCCACCATCACCACGCGCCGTGTGCTGTTCCAGCCCGAGGTGGAGCGTATCGTGGTAGGTTCGGCCATCAAGGATGGAAAGATTATCCAGAAGTACGTGAATGCCAAGAGCCTGATCAAAGACGTGGTCTTTGAGGAGACGCATGATAATGCGATGAACGTGGAGCCCGAGCCGTCGGGCGATGACAACGATGAAGGCAACAACGGTGATTAGTGGTAGAGAATTCCCCTCTTCACGAGAGGAGGGGAATTTAATTAAGAAACGAAAGAAAGGAGAAAGTTATGATTAAAATGAATTGGAAGACTGTTAAGAAAGTGTTGCAGATTATTGCAACGGTGATAACCACGATTCTGGGTGCAAACATCATTCAGAGCTGCATGTGTTGATAGTTTACAGTTTACTGTTGACAGTTTACAGATATGAGGATTATTTCTTTAGTCATTCTACATTGTTCAGCGGTGAAGCCTGACCAGGAATCGTCGGCGGCTCAGATCGATACCTGGCATAGGAACCGAGGCTGGAAACTCGGTATCGGCTACCACTACGTCGTCCGTCGTAACGGAGAGATTGAGCTTGGCAGACCGGAGTACATGGTCGGGGCGCACTGTCTGAACCACAACACCCATTCGATTGGCGTATGCTATGAGGGTGGGTTGGATGCGCGGGGACAACCCGCTGATACCCGAACGGCTGAACAGAAAGCATCACTCCGACGACTCTTAGAGGACCTTCACCGCCGCTATCCGCGTGCTATCATCGTGGGCCACCACGATCTGGATCCCAAGAAGGCTTGTCCGTGCATTGAGAATGTCGCCCGTGAGTACGCCGATCTGCAGCCGTGATCAGACCCCCTCTATCTCCCCCCGCTCGAGCTTTGCTCGCTTGGCTCGTCCAAGAACTCAGGGGGGAGAATATGTCCCGAGTGTGACGTAGTTCCCACCATTTTTTTCGCCGTTTACTTGCAAGTTTCGAATTATTGTCGTATTTTTGCACACAAATAATGAGCGATATGGATGTAGCTTTCATTTTAGACAAGTATTTTAAAGGAACTGAAAATGTCTCGATTGATGTTTTTGATGCACAATCATTAAACTCTGTGTACAGAGATGTTGTGAATGCAATGACCTCACATTTTGAAATTGAGGTCAGCGTGCTTCAAGCCTTGAGCTATTGTCTTTATGAAATGATGGATAATGTGCATATTCATTCTGGCAAGCCATTGGGTACCGCAATGACACATTATGATGATGTCTGCAAAACACTGCGTATATTGATTGCTGATGATGGAATGGGAATCAGAGCGTCGCTGGCTGAGAACGAGAAATACAAGGATATCACAGAGGCAGAAGCACTGAAGTTATGCTTGGAGGATACAATTACCGATGGTAAGGGAATGGGGTTTGGACTATATACTACATCCAGGCTTGTAGATAACATCGGAAAAGAGTTTATACTGCACTCGGGAAATCACAAACTAATTATAAAAGACGGTAGCACTTCGGTTATTGAGAATGGTTTCTGGCAGGGTACTCTCATCTATATGGAAATAGGAACAGGCGAGGAAATTGATCCCAACCAGATTGTAGATCATCGTGCTGATGTAGCTGAAGAATATAATGAGTCATTTGTTGAAACAGGAGAATTAGAATCACTATGGTAGAATTTAAATTCATTGAATACGGTACTGATTTTGGTACGCGTGACATGGGGCAGAAACTCCGTGAGAAGCTGTTACCGCTTATTAACGGTAACGACAAGGTAGTTCTTGATTTTACCGGTGTAAACGTGGTTTCAAACTCCTTTGCAGACGAGTGCATAGCTAAACTACTTTTGGAAATGCCATTAGACGAACTGAAACGTCGCACTACATTTCGAGGGTTAAACCCATTGGCAGAGCGAAGTGTATTGGTTGCACTCCAACGTAGATATAAGGTATTATTATCCCAATGACATAGCGTGCTCTGACCCAGATCTTTTATTTGGCGAGGTTCAGTAGGTATTTGCCGTAGTCGTTCTTGGCCATGGGCTCGGCCAGCTTGCGGAGTTGCGCCTTGTCGATCCAGCCCCGTTTGTAGGCTATCTCCTCGATACAGGCCACCTTCAGACCCTGACGTTTCTCGATGACCTCGATAAAGGTAGATGCTTCCGAGAGGGAGTCGTGGGTTCCTGTGTCGAGCCAGGCAAAGCCGCGCTGGAGGGTCTGCACCAAAAGTTCCTTCTTAGCCAGGTATTCCTGGTTCACCGTGGTAATCTCCAACTCGCCACGTGCTGAAGGCTTGATGTTCTTGGCGATCTCAACCACACTGTTGGGATAGAAGTAAAGGCCTACCACAGCATAGTTCGACTTCGGATGGGCTGGCTTCTCCTCGATACTCAGACAGTTGCCGTCTTGATCGAACTCGGCCACACCATAGCGCTCCGGATCGTTCACATAGTAGCCGAATACGGTAGCACGTCCGTCCTGCTCGGCACTGGCAACAGCCTGCTTCAGCATACCCGTAAAGCCACCACCATAGAAGATGTTATCGCCAAGCACCAGACAGGCACAGTCGTCGCCGATAAACTCCTCACCAATGATAAAGGCCTGAGCCAGTCCGTCGGGTGAGGGCTGCTCGGCATACTCGAAACGGACACCGATGTCGGAGCCGTCGCCCAGCAGGCGCTTGAAGCCCGGCAGGTCGTAAGGCGTAGAGATAATCAGGATCTCGCGGATGCCAGCCAGCATCAGGGTGGAGATGGGGTAATAGATCATCGGCTTGTCGAAGATGGGGATCAGCTGCTTGCTGATGCCTTTGGTGATAGGGTAGAGGCGTGTGCCAGAACCACCTGCTAATACGATACCTTTCATGCTATTTATTGATTTGTTGGGGGCAAAGATACAAAAAAATGATAAATGATAAATGATAAATGATAATATTTTTGTAATTTTGCAGCCAAATTATATTTAATTAGATTAATTATGGGATTTTGGAATAAACTTTTCGGAAAGAAAGACGAGCAAAAGATAGGCGGTATGGAGGATTTTATGACACTGATCCGTGTTTACTTCCAGGCTGCGCTCGCTGCTGACCTCGGCATCACGAACCTGGCAGCGTTACCCGACCTCCGTGTGTTCAAGGCTACGCTGAAGGTGCCAACTGTTAATAATAAATTAGGTGTGGGCGAGCGAACCCGTTGTAAGAAGATGCTGAAGGATATGTATGGCATGGAGGATGATTTCTTCAAGGAGATCGACCAGAGTCTGCGCAAGCGTTGTAAGAAAATGCAGGATGCCCAGACTTATCTTCTGCAGTTCCAGGGCTTTACACAGGACTTGATGATGCTGACGGGTAACCTGATGAAATACAAGCTCCGCCTGCCTGGTTTCATGAAGAAGATGCTCTACTCGATGACGGAGAAGACGGTGAACGATATCTTCAATAAGAACGACTATACGGATGCCAGTGTGATGAAAACCGTGGTGTCTGTACGTGAGTACGATCGTCGACTGGGCTTCTCGCAGAAGTGGATCACCGACTTTGTCTATAAGGTGGTGATGCTGGCCAAGAAAGAACCGAAGAAGGTTGAAAATTGAAAGGTGAAGGTCGGAGATTAAAGCAATGGCTATTGTTAAAAAACAATAATCTTCAATGTTCAATCTTCAATGTTCAATTAAAAAGGATTACCTTTGTACACAAATAGTAACATAATGAATCCAAACGAGCAGACATTGACGACATTCGAGACGCGTGTGCGGCAGATGATCCTCCGTTTTCAGGAACTGAAAAAGGAGAATGAGGATCTGCAGGCGCTGGTGGCCAAGAATGAGCAGGACATCAAGGACCTGCAAGCCAAGCTGGCTCAGACGGATAACGATTATCAAGCTTTGAAAACGGCTAAGATGATTGAGATTACTGATGGCGATCTGGAGCAGGCGAAGGCGCGTCTGGCGAAACTCATCAGGGATGTCAATAAGTCGATAGCCATTCTGAGCAATGATGAATAAACAGTGCTGAAAATGGCAGAAGTGAATAATGAGAAACTCAAGATAACACTGCACGTCTACGACGAGGAGATCCAAGTCGCAGTCAAACGTTCCGATGAAGAATATTATCGTGCAGCGGCCAAACTCATCACCGACCGTTATAATGCCTATGCACAGGCTTATAAAGGGCGGAAAGGCGAGCATACTATCGCGCTGATGACGCTGATAGACATTGCCCTGATGTATGAGCAGGAGCGTGGTAAAAACAGCACGGCTCCCTTTGAGAGTGTTCTTGCTAAGTTGACTTCTGAGATTGAGGAAGCGCTTAAGTGAGAATACATTTAACAATATAGATTTTATATGGATTTAATTTTTGTACTTTTGATTGCTGCAGGCGCCCTTGCATTAGGAGGAGTCTGCGGATATCTTGTTTTCCGTTATGTCATCAAGGGGAAATACAAGGAGATGATTGATGCCGCTGAAAAGGAGGCTGACGTCATCAAAGAGAAGAAGCTGCTCGAAGTGAAGGAGAAGTTCCTGAACAAGAAGAGCGAGCTGGAAAAGGAAGTGCAGCAGCGCAACCAGCACATCCAGCAGAGTGAGAACAAGCTGAAGCAGCGTGAGATCTCTCTGAACCAGCGCCAGGAAGAACTGGGCCGTCGTAAGAACGAGCTCGACAACCAGCAGAACCGCATCGACAATGAGAAGAAACTGTTGGCTGTCAAGGCTGAGGAACTGGAGAAGATGCAGCTGAAGGAGCGTGAGAAGTTAGAAGAGGTTTCCGGCCTGAGTGCTGAAGAGGCTAAGAACCGCTTGGTGGAGTCGATGAAGGATGAGGCTAAGACGGCTGCTGCCAGCTACATCAATGAGATTATGGACGAGGCCAAGCTCAATGCCGATCAGGAGGCCAAGAAGATTGTAATCAAGACTATCCAGCGTGTGGCTACTGAGACGGCTATCGAGAACTCTGTCAGCGTGTTCCATATCGACAACGATGAGGTGAAAGGCCGTATCATTGGTCGTGAGGGTCGTAATATCCGTGCTTTGGAGGCTGCTGCCGGCGTTGAAATTGTGGTCGACGATACCCCGGAGGCTATCGTTATCTCTGGTTTCGATCCCGTACGTCGTGAGACCTGTCGTCTGGCCCTGCACCAGTTGGTGAGCGATGGTCGTATCCATCCTGCCCGTATCGAAGAGGTGGTGGCAAAGGTGAAGAAACAGCTTGATAATGAGATTATTGAGACAGGTAAGCGCACCGCTATCGACCTGGGTATCCACGGTCTGCATCCTGAGTTGATCCGTATCATTGGTAAGATGAAATACCGTTCTTCGTACGGACAGAACCTGTTGCAGCATGCCCGTGAGACTGCTAACCTCTGTGCTGTGATGGCTGCTGAGCTGGGTCTGAACCCCAAGAAGGCCAAGCGTGCCGGACTGTTGCACGATATTGGTAAGGTGCCCGATGAGGAGAGCGAGTTGCCACACGCTATCTATGGTGCCAAGATTGCTGAGAAATACAAGGAGAAGCCCGATATCTGCAATGCCATCGGTGCCCACCACGACGAGATGGAGATGCAGTCGCTGCTGGCTCCTATCGTTCAGGTGTGCGATGCCATCAGCGGTGCCCGTCCTGGTGCCCGTCGTGAGATCGTCGAGGCTTACATCAAGCGTCTGAACGATCTGGAGGCCATCGCCATGAGCTATCCTGGTGTGACCAAGACCTACGCCATCCAGGCTGGTCGTGAGCTCCGTGTGATTGTGGGTGCTGATAAGATGAATGATGCTGAGAGCGAGGCTCTGAGCACGGATATCGCCACAAAGATCCAGAACGAGATGACCTATCCTGGTCAGGTGAAGATCACCGTGATCCGCGAGACACGTTCAGTGGCATACGCGAAGTAATCATAAAATTGCAATATGAATCATCCCCGCTCGGCCGAGCGGGGATGATTCGTTTTAGAAGGTAATTGGTATTAACACCTTAAACATGATGTTTCGTCCCATGTTGTAAACACCCTGTTTACCTGTTACGTTGTTCACATCCGTGTACTTCAGTCGGCTCAGATGGTTCTGGTAGGCGCGATTCAGCAGATTATCTGCGGTGATACTGACCTCTGCCACCTTCTTCTTATGGATGTTCACGTCGGAACCCACAGACAGACTGAGTAGGGTATAGCTGGGTGTTCTCGTCTCCGTATCATCAGCCTTGTAGTAATGGTTCTGCGCCAGGTTACACTCCAGACTGAGTGCTGCATAGGCATTGTTCAGTGCGAAGTGGCCATGGTGCGTCAGCTCATACTTCAACTCTGATGTCCAGCGAGGGGCTGGGGTCATGGGCAGATACTTCGTATCCTCTGACTGATGCAGTTGCCGGGCATCGACATACGAGAACGTGTTTTCGAAGTGGATGCTGTGGATAGGGTGGAAGTCGATACCGGCCTCGAAACCTAACAGTCTGGCATCGCCCTGCGTATATTCGTAGGTACGCAGCCCTTCCTCTATCACCATATCGATACGCTTGGCAAAGATATAGTTCTCAATGCGGTTGGCGAAGAGGGCTACCTGGGCAGAGACATATTGAGAGGTGAAGTCGAGACCTAAGTCAGCCTGCCAGCTGTACTCCGGCTTCAGGTCAGGATTACCTAACTCGTAGCGCAGAGTTCCCTCATGCACACCATCAGCACCTAACTCACTCATATTGGGCGCACGGAAACCACGCGCCATGTTCAGTCGCAGGTTGAAGTGGTCGCTGATGTTGCACACAGCGCCGATGCTGCCTGAGAGTCCGCTGAAGTTCCTGGAGTGGAAGTTCAGACTTCTGTTGTCGAAGCGCAGACCGCCATTCAGCGTCCATTGGTTGATCGACTTGCTCACCGTGGCATAGCCGCCTATGTCGAAGAGCTTGTACTCAGGGATGAGCGACTCTTCGCCTAAGTTCTGTGAGTGCTGCCACATGCCGTTCACGCCTCCTGCCATCTTCCAGCCACCAAACTCCTGTGAGAGATAGCGCACGTCGTAGGTCAGCGTGTGGAGCTTGAAGTAGAGCTCATACTCATCCTCCGACTCCTCGAACTCCTGACGACGGTTCTGCTGATAGCCCACGATGGCCTTCAGCCAGCCCTTAGGCAGATTGAACGAGTTGTCGAGCACCACCTTGTCATGTCTCACCTTCTGGAAAGGCAGCGCCTTTGAGTAAGTCTTGATGTTACTTGAGTTACATATCAGCTCACCGGTTACCTCGTCGCGCTCACCCTCTACGATGCTGGGTGTCAGGTGGATCGTGCTCCAAATCAGGTGCGAGTAGCCCCAACGTTTGTTGAGGCCCAGCATCAGTCGCCCGGCTCGCTCCTTGAACTGCGAGCCAGGCACGTAGCCATCCACCTTGTTCTTATAGGCATGCGCCATCTTGTCGCTGAAACGTGCATCCCAGACGAACCCCAGCTGATGACCGGCAAAGTTCAGCGAGTAGTCGAAGAGGCCGTTGTTCGTTTGATACTCCGTACTCACATTCGCCCTCATCTCGCCCTCGGGCAGAATGGGGGCAGCGTGCAGAATCAGCACACCAGCCATGGCGTCGCTGCCGTACATCAAGCTTGCAGGACCTTTCAGAATCTCTACGGAGTTCACAACCTGCGGATCGATCTCGATGCCATGTTCGTCGCCCCATTGCTGTCCCTCCTGGCGCACGCCCTCGTTCATCACGATGATGCGGTTGTAACCCAGTCCGCGGATGATCGGCTTCGAGATGCCACTGCCCGTTGTGATCTGTGCCATTCCAGGCTGATGGGCGATGGCATCGATGATGTTCGTCGATGTGGCGTGTCGTAAGTCCTTATTCGATACAATTGAGATGGGGGCGGTCGAGTTCTTCAGCTTCGTATCGCCCGTCACACCCGTCACCACCAACTCGTTCAGCTTCAGGTGTCGGAAAAACACGTCGCTCGAATCGTTAGGGTGCAGGTGGTTGCCATGATGATGATGGTCTTCTTGTGCTGCCATCGTCATGCTCATACACAACAATGGCAGAATGATATATCTTGTCTTCATTCTGTAATTTCTTAAAAATAAATAATGTGTAAATCGCTTTTCTTGGAATTACAGCATGAAAGGCGGTGCGCGTGGCGATTTTCTATGACCAACTTCGCTGGCAACCATCTGTGTGCCGGCGATGCTGACCATCGTGGTGAGGGCGACAAAGGTAACGGCCTGAACGACAGCGGCTGGCGTGTAAACCAGACTCAGGAACTGACACAGCACGCAATCGTCGAGATGCTCTATGGCTGAGGTGAAATGGCCTGGGTGGTTCACATGGTGAGCGCACTCCACACAACTGGCAGACTCATCAACTGCTGGCTGATGGATGTGTACAGCACTCAGCAGCATCATCGGCACAAATACCGACAACAATGCCCATGCTACTCTGTTTCTAAACCTTTGTCTTCCCATTCCGCCTGCAAAATTACTCATTTTTTCCCTTTTACGTGCTTACTTTAAGAAAAAAGCACTATCTTTGCAGAAAATAAACAAACTCTCGTACGTTCGAAGCCCTTATATATAATAAGGAGTAAAAGATGAGACGTAAAACCAAATTGATATGAAGAAAAGTGTTTTTTGCCTGATGGCGTTTGTGATGATGGCTTGTGCTGCCGGGGCGCAGACGCTGGAGCCGAGTGCGTTTACTGTGGTGTTCTCTACATCGGATGATGGTTTCCTGAACGTGAGGGATCAGCCTTCGATGAAGGGACGGGTGGTGACGAAGCTCTGGATACCTATGCATGGGCTGGGCAGTGGCGTGCTCATAGAGAGTGGTGAGAAATGGAGCAAGGTGAGCGTTGGCAAAGAGATAGGCTGGGTGTACAACAAATACCTGGGCTATCAGTCGTGGTACAACGGCGATGGTGAGAACAAACTGGTTGCTGCCATCGACAATATGCCCGTCTATACAGAGAACTATGTGGATGAGGATGAGGGGCTGCCCTTGTTTACTACGGTGAAGAAGGGTACGGTGATGGCCGATCAGTATGATACCTGGAAGGAGTACTATGTGCTGAAGACGGGGCACGACTACTTGTTTATCAAGATGACAGACGTGGAGGTGGTTAAACAATAAAACAATCCCCGCCAACTGGCGGGGATTGTTATTCCTTTTGGAGAGCCTCTTGTCGGATTCGAACCAACGACCCCGAGATTACAAATCACGTGCTCTGGCCAACTGAGCTAAAGAGGCAGGGTGGGCAGCTACCTGCATCGCGCCGCTACAACCTAATACCCTTGCTGCGTTCCCACCCTGGGGGATTCAAAGGGAGCTGGCCGTACAGGACTGCCCGTTTTTAAACGGGGCAAAATCAGTGCAAGCCGAATGCAGAGAGCTCGCTCTTTGCTGAGGCGAAGCCTGATTTCGCAGGCGATTTTCTTCAAAATCGGCTGCAAAGGTATAACAAAAATGTGAGAATTAAGAATTAAGAATTAAGAATTATACTCTTTTTAACTATTTTTTGAGGCGAAGCACTCGTTATGTGCGAGAAAATGCGTAATTTTGCACCTTGAAATCAGTAAATGTTAAAAATGACATCATCAGAATACATACAACTAAAGGCTTTTGCAAGAAACGACGGTTTTCTGTTGTCGCTCTTGTGGGTGGCCAGTTTTGCCAGCTATATCCTGGGTATTACCAACCAGATATTGGCTTTATTGGCAGTGGTGCTGGCCGTCATGACGCCTTTCTTCGTCTTCAGTCGTCTGCGTAGATATCGCGACTGGGGTCGTAACGGGCTGATCTCCTTCCGAAGGGGCTATGCCTACGCCGTGTTTGTGTTTTTCTACGGAGGGGTGCTCTTTGCGGTGGTCCAGTATCTGTACTTTGCGTATGTGGACAACGGCTATCTTTTGAATACCTTTTCCAAGATGATCTCTTCTGAAGAAGGTCAGCAGCTGTTGCAGCAATACGGCATGACGCAGATGGCGGATGAGAGCCTGTCGCAGATGGCGATGACGCGTCCGATAGATTATGCCCTGAATATCCTGACAGTGAATATCGTACTTGGTTTTATCTTAGGTATCCCCATCGGACTGTTAGGACAAAGGAGAGTAGAAGTGAAAGAGTGATAAGTTAGGAAGTTAAATGGATATATCAGTAGTTATACCTCTTTATAATGAGGCGGAGTCGTTGCCTGAGCTTTATGCTTGGATAGAGCGTGTGATGCAGGAGAACGGCTATTCGTTTGAAGTGATTTTTGTGAACGACGGTTCTACCGATGCGTCGTGGCAGGTGATCAACGATCTGGCTCGTGAGTCGGCCCATGTGAAAGGTATCAAGTTCCGCAGGAACTATGGTAAGAGTCCTGCCCTCTATTGTGGTTTCGAGCAAGCCGAGGGCGATGTGGTGATTACGATGGATGCTGACTTGCAGGACTCGCCCGATGAGATTCCTGAGTTGTACCGTATGATTAAGGAGCAGGGCTTCGACCTTGTGAGCGGTTATAAGCAGAAGCGTTACGACCCCATCTCAAAGACCCTTCCCACGAAACTCTTCAATGCCACAGCCCGTAAGATCAGTGGCATTCACAATCTGCATGATTTCAACTGCGGATTGAAGGCCTATCGTAAGGCTGTGGTGAAGAATATCGAGGTGTATGGCGAGATGCATCGTTATATTCCTTATCTGGCGAAGAATGCCGGTTTCGATAAGATCGGCGAGAAGGTGGTTCACCACCAGGCCCGTAAGTACGGCTCGTCGAAGTTTATGGGCTTGAACCGTTTTGTGAACGGCTATCTTGACCTGTTGACACTGTGGTTCCTCTCTACCTTTGGCAAGAAGCCGATGCACGTGTTCGGTTTCTTGGGTACAATGATGTTCTTTATCGGATTCATCGCTGCCTTCTGGATCGGTGCTGATAAGCTGTGGTGTCTGGCCAACCATATCCCCCAGCGACTGGTAACGGATTCACCTTTCTTCTATATCGCCCTGACGATGATGATGATTGGTACCCAGCTGTTCCTTACCGGATTCCTTGGCGATCTGATCAGTCGTTCGTCGAGTGGTCGTAATGACTATCAAATAGAAGAGAAGATATGAAGGCTTTACCATTTTACTTGTTTGCCTTTTTACTTTTCTTCGTGGGTTGTTCTACGATCGACTGTCCTGTAGACTCCTCTGTGCGGACGAAGTATCAGATACGCGACAGCTATGGACAGGAACTGACGCTCACGGATACAATTACGATCGTTTCCACACGATTTGACGGCAAGGATACCTCGCTCATAGATCCTACGCTTTATAATAAAGGTGTAAACATCAGCGAGTTCTCAATCCCCATCAGCTATACCCATCCGGAAGATGAGTTAGTGTTCCATTTCGATAATGGCAATATCGACCGACACATCGTTGATACGGTGTGGATCAAGAAGGAAGACTATGCCCATTTCGAATCGATAGACTGCAATTCGGCTTACTTCCACAACGTGACAGATGTGAGGTACACCCGCAACTACATCGACTCATTAGTGATAAACAATCCCTCAGTGACCTATGACTCTCAGACGGTTCATTTCTACCTCTATCCTAAGAGCAACCTTTAGTCTGCTGTTGCTATCAGTCGCATCGGCAGCCTCGGGCCAGCTGAAGTTTTTCTCATTCCAGAAAGACTCCATTCCCATCTTCCGTGGGTTTGCCGTTTCGTTCGATCTGGTGGGAGCCGGTATGATGACATTCTCGGATTGTGGTCAGTATGAGGGCGCCTTGCGCCTGAATCTGCACGATGAGTGGTTCCCGATTGTCGAGGCTGGATATGGAAAGGCTGATCACTACGATGAGGTGACGCAGATTTACTATAGCACCTCAGCGCCTTATTTCAGGATCGGTATCGATAAGAACCTCCTGAAAAACAAGCACGGCAAGAACCGTTTGTATGGTGGTTTGCGCTATGGTTTCACTTCATATAAGGTGGACATCGCCCGTTCTGAATTCCCTGATCCTGTCTGGAAGTGGCCTACGGGCTATGGCGTCAAGGACGATCCCTGTAGTTTCCATTGGTTAGAGGCCGTGGTAGGTGTCGATGCCCAGATCTTCGGTCCGTTGCATCTGGGGTGGAGCGTCAGGTTCAAGCGGCGTATTGCGCATGACGACGGTGTGATGGGGAATACTTGGTATGTACCTGGCTTTGGTAATAATGATGATACACGACTGGGTGGTACGTTTAATGTGATTATTGATATTTAGGATGGACGAGAAGCAGAAGAAAAAGCTGATCTGGCAGATTCCCTTCCTCACCCTGTTGATTGTGGGGACGATCCTGATTCTTCGTCAGCAGCAGTCATCACCCTATCAGAAGAGTGCCGACAAGGTGTTTGGTACCTTCTATCATATTGTCTATCAGTGTGATTCCGATCTGACACAGAGTATCAATGCCGAGTTGGCAAAGGTCGACCAGTCGTTGTCGCCCTTTAATGAGCACTCTGTGATTACAGCCGTTAATAATAATCAGGAGGTGGTGCTCGACTCGATGTTCCTGGATGTGTATCAGAAAGCCCTGCAGATATCCCGTGAGACGGATGGCGCCTTCGATATCACGGTGGCTCCTTTGGTGAATGCCTGGGGCTTTGGGTTCAAGAACGGATCGCAGCCCTCCGCCCCTCAGGTAGACAGTCTGAAGCAGATCGTTGGCTACCAGAAGGTATCGTTAGTGGATGGAAAGATCGTGAAGCAGGATTCCCGTATGATGCTCGACTGTTCGGCTATCGCCAAAGGCTATGGCTGTGATGCTGTGGCCAGACTTCTGCGGAACAGGGGTATCAGGAACTTTATGGTTGAGATTGGCGGTGAGATTGTGGCCAGTGGTGTCAACGACAAGCAGAAACCCTGGACGATTGGCGTTACGAAGCCTACTGACGACTCGCTGAATATCGCTAACGAGCTACAGACAATCCTGAACGTAACAGATAAGGCGATGGCTACGAGTGGAAACTATCGTAATTTCTACTATCAAGGTGGTAAGAAGTTTGCCCATACCATCGATCCCAAGACGGGCTATCCTGTGCAGCACAGTATCCTCTCTGCCACGGTGCTGGCCGATGAGTGTGCCATTGCCGATGCCTATGCCACCTCTTTTATGGTCATGGGGCTGGAGGGCGCCAAAGTCATCCTTCAGCGCCATCCTGAGTTGATGGCCTATCTGATCTATAGCGACGAGAACGGAAATAATGCTGTGTGGTTTTCGCCCTCCTTAAAAGATAAAATCGCTCAATAACTCCCTGTATGGCCGTACTGCAGATATATGACCAGCTACTTCAGTTCCCTTTGTTTCAGGGCATGAGTCGCGACGATCTGGAGATTGTGGCAGGACATACGCGTTTCGGCTTTATGAAATTCACGGCAGGGAAACAGATTGTGAAGGATGGTGATGCCTGTACGCAACTCTACTTCCTCATCAATGGCTCTGTTAAGGTGGTGACGGCCTCGGAGGGGCATGATTACTGGGTGGTTGAGCAGATGTCGGCTCCCTATATCCTACAACAGGAGGCCGTGTTTGGGTATCACCAACGTTATACCAGTACTATCACGGCCCTCTCGGACTCTAATTTCATTCTCATCGACAAAGAGGAAATCGTGAGACTGAGTGAGGACTTCCTGGTATTCCGTCTGAATATGCTCAATGCCTTTGCTACCCAGACGCAGAAACTGCGAATGCAGTTATGGCGCAGAGAGCCGGAATCCCTTCGCGAACGGGTTATCCGCTTCTTCGCGTCGCATTGTGTCTATCCGGCTGGTGTGAAGGAGTTTCATATCCTGATGACTTGTCTGGCCGACCAGTTGAACGACAGTCGTCTGAACGTCTCGCGTGTCCTGAATCAGTTGGAACATGAAGGACTGATTACGCTCACCAGAGGGTGTATCAGCATCCCGCAGCTGGAGCGTCTGTTGATGCAGTAACCCCTTTTCAGTTTTTTTAATGGTATAATCCTTGGTTTTTCGCTTGGTTTGCACTACCTTTGCAATCCGAAAGATGTTAGTATGATTATGAGTGAAAATAAAGAGAGACAGAATCCGTTTTTCCTTCCGTATAATACCCCACACGATGTGGCCCCCTTCGACCGTATCCGCATAGAAGACTATGAGGAGGCGATGCTGGAAGGTATCCGTCGTGATGATGAGCAGTTAGAGAAGATTATCAATAATCCGGCTAAACCGACCTTCGACAACACCATTATCAGTGTGGATGACGAGAAGGATGATAATGGCTATTACGACTTGTTGAGTCGTGTGTCGAGCGTGTTTTTTAATCTGCTTTCTGCAGAGACGAACGACGAGATGGATGCGCTGGCCCAGAAGATGAGTCCGATCCTGACGAAGCATGCCAATGATATCCGACTGAATGAGAAACTCTTTGAGCGTATTAAATATGTTCATCGTCATCATCGTAAGCTGACACCCGAGGAGCAGATGCTGCTCGACAACTGCTATGATGGTTTTGTGCGTAGTGGTGCCCTGCTCGATGCGGCTGGTAAGGAGCGTCTGCGCCAGTTGACGGAAGAGGCTTCGATGCTGGGACTTCAGTTCTCGCAGAACCTGCTGAAGGAGAACAAAGCCTTCACTCTGCATATCACAGACGAAGCACAGCTCGACGGTCTGCCTGAGACGGCCCGTGAGGCTGCAGCACTGGCTGCGAAGGAGATGGATAAGGAGGGTTGGGTGTTCACGCTCGATTTTCCCTCGTATTCGCCGTTTATGACCTATAGTACTCAGCGCGAATTGCGCAAGCAGTTGTATATGGCCAAGAATACCGAGTGTATCCACAATAATACAGAGAATAATCTTGAAATCTGCAAGCGACTCATCAACTTGAGACGTGAACTCGCACAGCTCTTAGGTCATAAGACCTATGCCGACTATGTGCTGAAGCACCGTATGGCCGGGAATGTACGCCATGTCTATAAGTTGCTGAACGACCTGATTAAGGCGTATATGCCAACAGCCAAAAAGGAAGTGGCAGCCATCGAGAAAATGGCTCGCAAGTCGGAGGGCAAGGATTTCAAGCTTGAGCCTTGGGATTTCAGCTTTTACTCCCATAAACTACAGCTCCAGAAATACAATATCGATGCTGAGATGCTGCGTCCTTACTTCGAGCTTTCGAAGGTGATCGATGGCGTGTTTGGCCTGGCCAATCGTCTGTATGGCATTACGTTTAAGGAAAACAAGGATATCCCCGTTTATCATCCCGATGTGAAGGCCTACGAGGTGTTCGATGAGGATGGCTCGTTCCTGGCTGTGTTCTATGCCGACTTCCACCCTCGCAAAGGTAAGCAGGGTGGGGCTTGGATGACGGAGTATCAGGGGCAGTGGAAAGAGCGCCTGGATATGAAGAAGCCCTTCGGTCCTGAGAATATGAAGAACGTGCGACCTCATGTCAGTGTGGTGATGAACCTCACGAAGCCTACAGAGGAGAAGCCCGCTCTGCTCACGTTGGGCGAGGTAGAGACCTTCCTCCATGAGTTTGGTCACTCCCTGCATGGGATGTTTGCCAATACCCGTTTTGAGAGTCTGAGCGGTACGAACGTGTGGTGGGATTTTGTGGAACTGCCTTCGCAGTTTATGGAGAACTTCGCCATCGAGAAGGAGTTCCTGCGCACCTTCGCCTTCCATTACCAGACGGGTGAGCCTCTGCCTGACGAACTTATCGACCGCATCGTTCGCAGTCGTAACTTCAACGTGGCCTATGCTTGTATGCGTCAGGTGAGTTTCGGTCTGCTCGATATGGCCTATTATACCAAGAAGGACGAGTTTACCGATGATATCATCCCCTTTGAGAAGAAAGCCTGGGAGAAGGCGATGGTGCAGCCCCAGTTGCCCGATACCTGTATGACGGTGCAGTTCTCGCATATCATGGCTGGTGGCTATGCCGCTGGTTACTATAGCTATAAATGGGCCGAGGTGCTTGATGCCGATGCCTTCAGTGTCTTCAAGAAACATGGTATCTTCAACAAGAAGATCGCCAGCAGTTTCCGAGAGAACATCCTCTCGAAAGGCGGCACAGAGAATCCGATGACATTATATAAACGGTTCAAGGGTGGTGAACCCACCATTGACGCATTACTGAAGAGAAATGGAATCAAGCGCGCCAAGCGCTAATGAATAGTGAATGATGAATAACGATAAACAGCAAAAACTGGATGAACGCTATCTGAGGATGGCGCGGATATGGGCGGAGAACTCCTATTGCAAGCGTCGTCAGGTAGGTGCCCTGGTGGTCAAGGACAAGATGATCATCAGCGACGGGTATAATGGTACGCCCAGTGGTTTCGAGAACGTGTGTGAGGACGATGATAATGTTACCAAACCCTACGTGCTCCATGCTGAGGCGAATGCCATTACGAAGCTCGCCCGCAGTAATAACAATAGCGATGGTGCTACGATCTATATCACTGCTTCGCCCTGTATTGAGTGTGCCAAACTCATTATTCAGGCAGGCATTAAGCGCGTGGTATATGGTGAGAAATACCGTCTGACAGATGGCATCGACCTGTTGGAACGTGCTGGTATAGAAGTCATCTATATGGAAGTGAAAAGTGATGAGTGAAAAGTGAAGAGTATGAACAAATATAATCGTTTTATGCCCCTGTGGATGGCACTGTGTGTTGTCATCGGCGTGTTGGTAGGCTCGTTCTATGCCAACCATTTCTCGGGCAACCGTCTGAGTATCATCAACTCTAGCGGTAATAAGCTTAATAACCTGCTTCATATTATTGACGACCAGTATGTGGATACCGTCAATATCAATGATCTCGTTGAGAAGGCTATGCCGCAGATCCTGGCAGAGCTTGATCCGCATTCCGTCTATATCACTGCCCGTGAGGGAGAGATTGCCAACGACGACCTGCGTGGCTCGTTCTTCGGCATCGGTATTGAGTTCGTGATCCGTCAGGATACCATCCGTGTGCAGAACGTGATTGGCAACGGACCGGCTGAACGTGCTGGTGTGCTGGCAGGCGATAAGATCGTAGAGGTGGACGATTCTGTCTTCGTGGGTAAGAAATGTACCAACGAAGAGGCGATGCATCGTCTGAAGGGGCCGAAGGATACCAAGGTGAAACTCGGCATCCTGCGTTATGGTGAGAAGAAGCTCCGTCATATTACCATCACCCGTGGTGAGATACCTACGAAGAGTGTGACGGCCACCTATATGATCGACGATGAGACGGGTTATATCAAGATCCGTAACTTCGGCGAGAACACTTATCCGGAGCTCTTGATCGCCCTCGCTAATCTGTCTCAGCAGGGATTCAGCAACCTGATTATCGATTTGCGTGGCAATACGGGCGGCTATTTAGAGTCAGCCGTACAGATAGCCAATGAGTTCCTCTCCAAGGGTCAGCTGATTGTGTACACAGAAGGTCGTCGTTCGCCTCGTATGGAGTATCGTGCTGATGGTCGTGGCTCTTACCAACGTATGCCGTTGGTGGTGCTGGTTGATGAAGCCTCTGCCTCTGCCTCTGAAATTCTGGCAGGTTCTATCCAGGATAATGATCGCGGTACGATCATTGGCCGTCGCTCATTCGGCAAGGGTCTGGTGCAGAAACCCATGGAGTTCAGTGACCACTCGATGATCCGTCTGACGATAGCCCGCTACTATACGCCTTCTGGACGATGTATCCAGAAACCCTATACTGATGGTAAGAACTACGAGGACGATTGGCTTTCACGCTATCAGCACGGAGAGTTCTTCTCGCAGGACAGTATCAAGCATACTGGTCCTGAGTATCATACCTCGAATGGTCGTATCGTCTATGGTGGTGGTGGTATCACGCCTGATATCTTCATTCCAGAGGATACTATCGACGTTACTTCTTATTATAAGGAGGCTTCTATGAGCGGACTGATTCTTCAGTATGCTTTTGAGTACACCGATGAGAATCGCCAGAAGCTTAGTGGTATGGAGGATGTTAAGGAAATGGAGAAGTACTTGAAGAGCCAGAATACGGTGGAGAAGTTTGCGACCTATGCCGAGAAGAACGGACTGAAGCGTCGTAACCTGATGATTCAGAAGTCGCATAAGCTGTTGGAGCGCTTTATCAACAGTCGTATCATTTATAACATCCTGAACGAACAGGCCTGGACGGAGTATCTCAATCAGGACGATCCTTCTATCAACGAGTCACTCCGTCTCTTTAAGAACGGTGAGGCCTTCCCCAAAGCCCCACAGCCTTCGGAGCCAGGTAAACGGGTGGCTTACGATCAGCGTGCTCGCCATTTCGGTCATGTCCTGATTGCCCATGCATAAGGATGAACTGCGCCAACAGATGCGCCAACTTAAGCGACAGTACACCCAACAACAGTTGGAGGTGCTGTCGCTTCCTATTATCGAACGCCTGAAAATCCGCCTCGAGGATGCCCAGACGATAGTGGCTTATTATGCTCTGCCCGATGAGGTGAATACCCACGCCCTCATTGACGAACTGGTAGCTGAGGGTAAGACCATTTTGCTCCCCAAGGTGATAGATGGTGAACACATGGAACTGCGCCGTTATACAGGGCGTCAGGACTTGCAGGAAGGTGCCTTCCATATCATGGAACCCGTGGGTGAGTTGTACGAAGGTGTTCCTGATGTCATCCTTGTACCAGGTATGGCTTTCGATGCCAAAGGGCATCGTCTTGGACGTGGCAAAGGTTACTACGACCGTTTTCTGGAACGTAGTAACAGTGTCCGGACCATTGGTGTTTGCTTTGACTTTCAGAAAGTGGCTGAGGTTCCTACGGAAAAGCACGACCTCTCTGTTGACGAAATCATCTGATCCTCAATTTTCAATTAAACCTGATACTGGCAATCACCTGACTGCCTACATGTTCATTTAACTTCCTCACCAACTCCTGTTGCATCATGGAAAGATCAGATCGTAGGGCAGGACTCGTCAGGTGTACAAATAGCGTCTGGTTGCGGATGTAGAGGTTGTCAGTATACGATGCCACCATGTCGCCAGCTATTGTAGGCCATGCGTCAATAAGCCTCTTCTGCAGCAATGGCGTCTCCAGTCCCTGCGCCCGCAAGTTCTTCATAATGAGGTCTTTAATATTTTGAACGTCTTTCCTGAACATCCCTTTTGACTTTAAGCTCTATGATTTCTTTTTTATCGTTTGTCGTTTATCTCTCCATTATTGACGTAGAAGATCTGATAGTCGTGCGATGAGCTCTTGAGTATCTGATCCAGATGGTCACGGTTCGTATCCGTTACAAAGATTTGTCCAAACTCATCACTGCCCACCAGTCTGACGATCTGCTCCACACGCTCAGCATCGAGCTTGTCGAAGATATCGTCAAGCAGGAGTAGGGGAGTGGTTTTGGCGTTGGTACGCTTCAAGAAGTCAAACTGTGCCAGTTTCAGGGAGATCACAAACGTCTTGTTCTGTCCCTGACTGCCCTCGCGTTTCATTGGATGTCCGCCCAAAGTGAACTCTAAGTCGTCACGATGGATGCCATGCAGGGAATAGCCTACTGCACGATCCTTATAACGGTCGCGCTGTATCACTTCCAGCAATGGCCCCCGTTGGCAATGCGAGATATAGTTGAGCGATACTTGTTCGCGGTTGCCAGAGATGGTCTCGTAATAGCGTTGGAAGATGGGAATCAACTGTTCCGTAAAGGCTTTCCGTTGACGATAGATGATCTCTCCCGTGGTAGCCATCTGCTCCTCCCACAGACTGAGCACATCCATATCCGGCTCCTCTTCCATCTTCAACATCGTGTTACGTTGCTGGAGAGCTTTGTTATATCGGTTCATGGCCTCGATATAACTGCGGTCATACTGCGAGATCACCATATCCATCAGCTTCCGTCGTTCCTCGCTTCCGCCTTCTATCAGCAGGGTGTCTGAGGGTGATACAAGTACAACAGGGATGAGTCCGATATGTTCTGACAATCGTTTATATTCTTTCTTATTGCGCTTGAAGTGCTTCTTCTGTCCCCGCTTCATTGCTGCCGTAACTGTTCCACTCGAATACACACCTTCCAGCACAAAGAACTCCTGTCCGTGCTTGATCACTTGCGAGTCGATGGGATTATTGGCCGAATGACAGAACGACAGGAAGTAGATGGCATCGAGTACGTTCGTTTTTCCTACGCCGTTCTGACCGATGAAACAGTTAATCTTAGGCGACAACTCCAACGTAGCCGCCCCGATGTTCTTATAGTTAATGATGGATAATTTCTCAAGAATCATAGGCCAAAGGTACGAATAAAAGGTGAGAAAAAGCAGAATTATGGCAAAAAAATCGTTAAAAACTAAAAACTCTTAATTCTTAATTCTTAATTCTTAATTAAAAGTAGTAATTTTGCAGCCGATTTTGAAAATTAATACATAAAATATAATGGCAAATACAAAGAATCAAAAGCAGGCCGCTCCCACGATGGAGGAGAGCCTGAACAAGAGTGAGGCTTTCTTCCTGAAGTATAAGAAGGCTATTATTGGTGCGGTTGTGGCCGTTATCGTCATTATCGCAGGTGCAGTGCTTTATAAGACTTATATCTCTGAGCCCAACGAGCAGAAGGCCAGCACTGCTATTGCAAAGGGGCAGGATCTCTTCGCTCAGGGTCAGTACGAGAAGGCTCTCAATGGCGATAGCCTTAACTACAAAGGTTTTGTTAAGCTCGCCAGCGAGTATAGCAGCACCGATGCAGGTAATCTGGCAAACCTCTATGCCGGTCTTTGCTGTGCTCAGTTGAATAAGTGGGAGGATGCCGTGAAGTATCTGGAGCAGTATGATGGTGCTGATGACCAGATGGTCTCTCCCTCTGCTGAAGCTGCTCTCGGTAATGCCTATGCTCACCTGAACCAGTTGGATAAAGCAGTCTCTCATCTGAAGAAGGCTGCTGAGATGGCTGATAACAATGCACTGTCTCCCACTTTCCTCATCCAGGCTGGTGAGATCCTTGAGAGCCAGGGTAAAAAAGATGAGGCTTTAAAACTCTATCAGGAGATAAAGAATAAGTACTTCCAGTCTATGCAGTACCAGACCATTGACGCTTACATCGAGCGCGTTTCAGCAAAGTAATATGGCAACAGCACTCCATAACCTCAGCGACTACGACTTTGATGCCGTTCCCGATGCATCGAACATGACCTTTGGCGTGGTGGTGGCCGAGTGGAATCCTGAAATCACAGGTGCTCTGCTTGAGGGTTGTGCATCTACCCTCGAGAAACACGGTGCTCTGCCTGAGAATATTCATGTGAAGACCGTTCCCGGCTCTTTCGAGCTTATCTACGGTGCTCACCAGATGACACTCAACGACGGTTACGATGCCGTTATCATCCTTGGTAGCGTCATCCGTGGCGAGACGCCTCATTTTGACTATATCTGTCAAGGTGTTACTGAGGGTATTGCCCGTTTGAATGCCACAAGCGCCGTTCCTGTCGTGTTTGGTCTCCTGACCACCAACGACCTCCAGCAGGCAAAGGATCGCGCCGGTGGCCGTCTCGGCAACAAGGGCGATGAGTGCGCTGTTGTCGCCATTAAGATGGCAAAGTTTTAAGAAGCGTTTTGAACGTATATAAAAAGAGACCTTCCTCGTAAAAGTGGAAGGTCTCTTTGTGTTATATGGGGAGACTGTTAGTCCTCTGCAGGGAAGACAAAGTCAACCTTCACTACATCAGGGCCGTAGATGGTCTTGAAATCATCCTTCATGGAGATGACGTGATAGCCTAAGTCGCGCCACTTCTGTCCTAATGAGAGTGCCTTCTCACGGTTGGCATGGTCGCGCTCATCATCATCGGCTATGAGCATGAAGGAAGCACTGCGGTGTTGTTTGTTGCTTAGACAGTAGTTATGCATGGCGCAGTCGCCACTGCTGTTGCCGAATGTCAGTACGGGTACTTTACCAATTTCTTGAGAGATTTGCAGTACCTTATTGGTTTTCAGGTTCTTAATCAGCACGCTATCGGTACGAATCAGGTATTCCTCTTTGTCCAAGGTGTAGTTCACACCTGCTTCCTCGCCCTGTTTGCTGGATACCAGTTTCACGTCCATGCCGATCACCCTGTTTGGTGCAATGCCGATAGACTCTACCAGAGTGCGACAGATAAAGCGATCGGAACCAGAGACAACATAGAAGGTGAAGTTCTTGGCTCTCAGATAGTCGAACACCTCCAACATGGGCTGATAGAAACTCTGTCCGTAAGTCATTCCTACAAATCCGTTAGCAGGCAGGGCGGCGTATGCCTTCACATAGTTGTCAAACTCGGCGCGTGTCATTCCGGCATAGGCCTTGGCTGCTGCACGGGCATGAATCATATCGAAATGATCGGGCAGTGCTGTTCCCTTACGTACAAAATCCCTGATGTTCTGTGCCGCTGTGCGCACATCCTCTGGTGCTTTGTTTTTGTATGAGGCATCGTCGAGCGCACGGTATTCCAGCATGTTATATTCAAAATAGGTTGGATAGAGCTCGCCTACGAATGTGCCGTCCATATCGAAGGTGGCAATACGGTCTTCCACGCTGATAAAGTTGGGTGAGTTCGGATTAGTCACATCTTCAACAAAATCCTGCAGAGCTGTCAGTGCCTCACACTTGTTCCATGAGGGAAAATAATCCTTTGCCTCAATGTTCTCCGTGTAGTTCTTACTACAACCGGTTAGTATCGTAACCAGTACGACAGTGATAATTAAAAAGTACTTTCTGTTCATAATTTATAATAGACGTTTCGTTTCTAATATTTTATCCATTCGTTGAGATCGACGTTGTCGATGAAGTCCTGAGGAGCGATGCGAATGTCGTTGGTATTGATGTCTGTCTTGCCCAACAGGAACTTGTCGATGAAGGCCTCTACCTCTGGATACTGGCTCTCGGGTAGTTGACAGTGCATATGACCACCATTGATGGAGTATCCCATACGGTCGGCGATGCCAAACTGGCTCCAAACCTTACGGGCGGCATTCAGCGAGACGTAGGCGCTCTCGTCGGCCAGCCATCTGTAGTCGGTATTACCCAATACGAGCAGGGCACGGGGGCATACCATCGCACAGAGTTCATGATGGTCGTAGGGCATCAGGTAGACACTGTCACCGTGGAAGTTCTCGCGCATGGATTCGAGGAACCAGTGGTAGTCGGTACGGTCGAGATTCTCTACGCTGTCTACGTGACAGTTGTAGCGCCATGAGGCAGCACCGCCACCACCAGGCTCTTGGGCGATGGTCAGGGCGACACGCTCGTCGAATGCACCACAGAAGAGGGCCATCTTTCCCGCATACGAACAACCTGACACACCAATGCGCTTCACGTCGATCTTCGTTTTCTCAGGACCTAATTGCTCCAGTCCGTCAATCAGACGGCTCAGTCCCCAGGCCCATTCGCTGTAGGCGCCATTGTCCTTCAGCTCGGGATAGAGACGGTCGAAGTTGTGTTCGCCCCGTTCTTTGTGGGCGCGCCATCGTCCTTGCGTATAGTCGTTTACTTGTGCCTCGTGGTAGTTCATGATGGCGATAGGACGGTTCTCGAAGAGGGCTTTGGGCAGTGAGAGCATACTGGTACCGATCATCAGGGCGTATGGGGCCTCACCCGTGGTGGGGTAGGTAATAGCCGATTTCAGGGTGAGCGTCTCATTGTTCACCGTCACGTCTACGATGAGCGTGTCGCCATCCATTCTGGCCTTGATGGCCTCAGGGGCAACGTCGGGCTTCTGGCCAATGCCGTACTTCTGTATCATCTCACCGATTTCCTGACGGCGGAGGCTCCAGTCTTTGAGTTCTGTTACATGTGTCTTACCGTCGTTCATCAGCAACGGGTCAGGCAAATCTGTCTGTGGGGTAGCGAGTTGTGCGCTGGCGGTCATTCCCCAGGTCAGCAGGATCGTTGATAATAAATGTTTCATGAGTATGATAAATTTGTTGGGGCAAAGGTAGTGATTTTCTCTTGATTCACCAAATTTTTAGTTGTTTTCTTGGTCGAATGGATTTTATTGCCTATATTTGCAACGGTTTTACGCTTAAAACAACTATCGTATGAAGAAGAAATGGTACAAGACGGTGAACAAGGCGGTGCTCATGCTGTTGACGATGCTGGGTATCGGCTCCTCATCTATGTTGTTTATGGCTTGCTATGGTCCCCCTCCCCAGAACTACAGAATGGCAGAGGAAGACTCTACCATTGTTGTGATGGAAGGTGACAGTATAGCAGCAACCATTGATCTGGCCGAGAATGCCGACGAGGCGGCTGATCCAGCCGAAGTGAAGAAGTAGGCATGAAGGTAACGCCTTTATCATTCAGGAAGCGACTGGCTCTTGAACTGTGGCGCCGACGTGAGCAGAATATGCTGGCGGAACATCCGTTACAGCAGTTATTCTGGGAGTGTACGTTGCGCTGTAATTTGCATTGTCGCCATTGCGGCAGCGATTGCAAGACACTTTCTGGTCGTCAGGATATGCCCAAGGAAGATTTCCTGAAGGTACTCGATAGTGTGGCCCGTAAGACTGATCCACATCAGGTTTTTGTTGTAATCTCGGGTGGGGAGCCTCTGATGCGTGAGGATCTCGAAGAATGCTGTGCCGCTATCTATGCGAAAGGCTTTCCCTGGGGTATGGTTACTAATGGTCTCTATCTCACCCGTGATCGTCTGAAGGCGCTCCTCAAGGCAGGTATGCACTCCGTCACCATTAGTCTTGACGGTCTCGAAGAGGATCATAATTGGATGCGTGGACACAAGCAGAGTTTCCAGAGGGTCGACGAAGCGATTTCGATGCTTGTTCAGTTGCCTGATTTTATTTTCGATATTGTCACCTGTGTCAATCGTCGCAATTACTCCCAGCTTGATGCCATCAAGGAATACCTGATTCATAAAGGTGTCAAGCGTTGGCGTATCTTCACCGTATTCCCCGTGGGACGTGCTGCCCAGGATCCGATGATGCAGCTTACAGACGAGGAGTTTCATGGTGTGTTCGACTTTATCCGCGAAGCCCGCAAGGAGAAACGTCTTCAGGTGGACTACGGCTGTGAGGGGTTCTTAGGCAACTACGAAGGTGAGGTGCGCGATCATCTCTATACCTGTCAGGCAGGTGTTACTATCGGCTCCGTCTTGATCGACGGCTCCATCTCTGCTTGTACCAGTATCCGTGGCAGTTACAAGCAGGGTAATATCTATGAAGACGACTTTATGGATGTGTGGGAACGCCGGTTCCAGTCTTACCGTGATCGAAAGTGGATGCGGAAAGACGAGTGTGGCGAATGTAAATTCTTCCGCTATTGTCGGGGAGGCGGCATGCACCTCCGTGACAATAACGGAAGACTATTGCTTTGTCATATCCACCGACTTACATCGTAACTTCTACGACGTGCTTACCAGCAGAGTAGGGGATCACAGTACCATCGACGGGCTGGCCATCAAGGGTGATGGTCTTCACACCCTTCTGGGCACCATTCGGATGGATGGTGATCTCGTAGTCGGCCTCGCGGAACTTACGATTAATGGTATAATCGGTAGCTGTCTCAGGCAGACATGGATCAATGCGGATACCATCGTAATCGGGTTTGATACCCAGGATGAACTCAGAAACGGTGTACCACATCCAAGCTGCTGTACCTGTAAGCCATGAGTTCTTACCCTCGCCTGGCTTGAAGGCATCTTTACCAGCTACCATCTGACAGTTCACGTAAGGCTCTACCTTATGCAGCGTCTGGTATTTCTCCTCCACGTAAGAGGGAAGTATCTTAGCGTAGTGGCTCCAGGCATCGTTACCACGACCAGCGAGACACTCACCAATGATCACCCAAGGATTGTTGTGGCAGAAGATACCTGCGTTCTCCTTGTAGCCCTCGGGATATGAAGAGATCTCACCATATTCGTAGATGTACTTCGAGAAGGCGGGGTTGTTGAGTACCATACCGTGCTCGCACTCGAGGTACTTCTTACAAGAGTCAAGGCTCTTGGCAACTAAACCGTCTTCAGCGCCAATCTCAGCCATGGTGCACCAGCCCTGCGACTCGATGAAGATCTTTGCTTCGTCGTTCTCGTTGGAACCAATCTTACGACCATAGAAATCGTAGGCGCGCAGATACCACTCACCATCCCAGCCGTGTTTCTTCACTGCATCAATCATTTCATCGACAGCCTTCTGCATACGAGCAGCCTCGTCATCCTTACCAATCTTCTTGCAAAGGGCGACGTAATCCTTACCTGTTACTACGAACAGACCTGCAATCATGAGACTTTCGGCCTTAGTGCCTTCGCTGACATTCTCAGTGGTCTGGAAACTCTCGTTAGGATCCCATGAGAAGCAGTTCAGGTTCAGACAGTCGTTCCAGTCAGCACGTCCGATCAATGGGAGCATATGGGGACCGAGGTTCTTGATGACATGATCCATCGAAATCTTCAGGTGTTCGAACAGGGTGACCTCAGAGCCAGGCTGATTGTCGAAGGGCACCATCTCGTCGAGAATTGAGAAGTCGCCAGTCTCCTTGATATAAGCCACCGTACCAAAGATGAGCCAGCAGGGATCATCGTTGAAGCCACCACCGATATCGTTATTGCCACGTTTGGTGAGGGGCTGGTACTGGTGATAGCAGCCACCATCAGGGAACTGGGTGGAGGCGATGTCGATGATGCGCTGACGAGCACGTGGTGGAATCTGATGAACGAAGCCCACGAGGTCCTGATTGGAATCACGGAAGCCCATGCCACGACCTACGCCACTCTCGAAGAACGAAGCCGAACGCGAGAAGTTGAAGGTCACCATACACTGGTACTGGTTCCAGATGTTGACCATGCGATCGAGTTTATCGTTACCCGTGCGTACCTTATATATATTGAGGAGGTTGTCCCAGAGGGCATTCAACTCAGCAAAAGCCTTGTCAACCTTCTCGGTGGTATCGAGCTCGCTAATGAGGGCGTGAGCCTTCTTCTTGTTGATCACCTGAGGTGCCTCAAACTTCTCGTCCTGCTCGTTTTCGATGTAACCCAGCAGGAACACAAAGTCCTTGCTCTCACCTGGGGCCAACGTTACCTCGATGTAATGGGAGGCGATGGGGCTCCAGCCATGAGCGTGACTATTGCGAGGTTTGCCCTCCATCACGGCCTGAGGATCGGCAAACTCGTTGTAGAGGCCTACGAAGGTCTCACGATCCGTATCAAAGCCCTGAATGGGAGCATTCACATGATAGAATGCATAATGGTTACGACGCTCGCGATACTCCGTCTTGTGGTAGATAGTTGAACCCTCGATCTCTACCTCACCAGTAGAGAAATTACGCTGAAAATTCTCCATATCAGTGGCAGCATTCCAAAGACACCACTCCTCAAAGCTGAATAACTTGAGCGACTTGGTCTCGGAAGACTCGTTCTTCAGGGTGAGTTTTTGCACCTCGGCCCATTTCTTCAGGGGCACAAAGAACAATACGCTGGCCTCGACGCCATTCTTCTTACCAGTGATGCGGGTGTAGCTCATGCCATGACGGCACTCGTAGAAATCGAGTGGGGTCTTGCAGGGCTTCCAACCAGGATTCCAGACGGTATCGCCATCCTTGATATAGAAATAGCGACCACCATTATCCATCGGCACGTTGTTGTAACGATAGCGGGTGATGCGGCGGAACTTGGCATCCTTATAGAAACTATAACCGCCAGCGGTGTTACTGATGAGAGAGAAAAAGTCTTCGTTGCCTAAGTAGTTTATCCAAGGCCAAGGGGTCTGCGGGTCTGTGATAACATACTCGCGATGCTGGTCGTCGAAATGACCGTAACGTTTTTGCTGTTCCATAAATATGAATAGTTTAATTGTTTTATATCTCGTAGTCGATACCTTTCGACTGCAAAGATACAAAAAAGATTTGGTTCAACCTGCAATATTTCCCACATTTTTTATGGAAAAAGCTGAAATGTCAATATAAGCGTCAACTTTGCAATATTTTGCAAAGTATCATGTGGTATGACTGATTGCTTTTGCCACCGTATAAGCGGTAGTCCAGGCAGCCTGGAAATTAAAGCCTCCTGTGATGCCGTCGATATCGAGCACCTCACCAGCAAAGTAGAGGTTGGGGATGTCTTTCGACTCTAATGTGTGAGGGTTGATTGTCGAGAGATCAATACCTCCACAGGTTACAAACTCGTCTTTAAAAGCTGCCCGTCCTGCAATCTGGTAACTATCGTTACATAATATGTTCACCAAACGGTTCAGTTCTTTCTTGTTGAGGTTCTGCCATCGGTTCTGGGCCCGTTCGCCTAAAGCCTTTTCCAAGAGATAGCTCCACAATCGGCTGGGCAAATCGAAAGGACGAACCTTCGATACTTTAAGCATGGCGCTTTGAGCTTGTAGCTTGATGATTTCCTCTTTGACAGCTTCTTGATTGCCAGCCACTTTCCCACTGATCCAGTTGATGGCCAAGGGCATCTGGTAGTTGTGGTCGTGTAGTTCACGAGCCGCATAGCTGGAGAGTTTCAGAATGGCAGGACCACTCATGCCCCAGTGGGTGATGAGCAATGGTCCAGTAGCTCGGAAGTTGGTACCAGGGATGAAAGCAGTAGCGTCTTCTACCACTGTGCCCATCAAGGCGTGTAATGCCTCGTCTTCGATGGAGAAGGTGAAGAGGGAGGGGACAGGAGGAGTGAAAAGTGAATGGTGAAAAGTGAAAAGTGAATCGTGTGCCTTTGGCATACCGCCAGTGGTGATGGCGATGTAATCGAATTCACTGAGCTGGTCGAGGGACTCGATTTTGGATTGGGTGCAGATGTCAATGTGGTGTCGACGGGCTTCTGCGAGAAAGAGGTTGATGATGGTGTGCGAATCTTGTGAGGCAGGAAAGACGCAATCGTCATCCTGTGTCACCAAACGCACGCCATGACGTTCGAACCATGCATAGGCATCATGGTAATCGAAAGCCTTGAAGAGACGTTTCATCAAACGATGTCCGCGAGGGTAGACCTGTGAGAGATCGCTGACGCTTTCAAAAGAGTTGGTGCAGTTGCACCTTCCACCCCCAGAGACTTCCACCTTCGCCAGCACCTTCTTCGATTTCTCGAAGATCGTCACCTCCATCTGGGGACATAACTCTTTCAGGTTAATGGCCAGGAAGAACCCCGCAGCTCCTCCGCCTACGATGGCTGTCCTCATTGATAGATGGCTTTAGCAAGTGATTGCATGGCCCGTTCAAGATATAGACGGTCTGTCTCGTCGAAGCAAGCCAGCTCCTTACTGTCTATGTCTAACACGGCACATACCTCTCCTTTCTCATCGAAGACGGGTACGACAATCTCTGAGCGTGAGAGCGAGCTACATGCTATATGACCAGGGAACTCCTCCACATCGGGCACAACGAGCGTTTTCTGCTCTTTCCAGGCAGAACCACAGACGCCTCTTCCAAAAGGAATCTGATAGCATGCCACAGGTCCTTGGAAGGGTCCTAATACCAGCTTGTTGCCTCGTACCAGATAAAAGCCCGTCCACCACCAGCCAAACTCCGCATGGAGGGCAGCGCACACATTAGCCAGTACACTTACGGCCTCCTGTGTCTCATCAATCAGTCCCTGCAACTGGGGCAGAAACGCTTCGTATTTCTCTTGTTTTGTCATCTTTCAATCAGTATGCGTGCGTCTACGGCTACGATATCATTCTCGTTAGCCAACAACGGGTTGATGTCCATTTCCTTGATCTCTGTAGCGAAGCGGAGTAGGGTAGAGAGACGTACGATGATCTCAGCGTATTTCTGTTCGTTGATGCCCTTTTGTCCGCGCGTACCTTTTAATATCTTATAGCCGCGCAATGAGTGGATCATCGAGTATGCCTCACCATAGCTTAGGGGCGCCAGACCAGAAGATACATCCTTCAACACCTCTACGAAGATGCCACCCAGACCACAGAGTACCACATGACCAAAGCGCGTCTCATACTTGGCGCCGATGAAGAGTTCCGTACCCTTCAGCATTTTCTGCACCATCACACTTGTGGCATCCTGAATCTGCATCATCCTGTCGAACTCCAGAGCTAAGTGTTCTGGCGTGCGGATATTAAGCGCCACACCTCCCACATCGCTCTTATGCACAGGACCTACCACCTTGGCTACTACTGGGAATCCCACCTTCTCAGCAAAGGCAATGAGCTCCTCCTTCGAGGTGGATACCATCTCAGGCACAAGGGGGATGCCTGCACATGAGAGCAACTCACGTACAGCATCAGGGGCTAAGTAGCCACTCTCGATGCCCTCAAACTTCAACCTACGTGTCTCGCGATAGATGATGTCGCGAATCTTAGGCACATCCACGCCGTAGAGCTCCAGCTCAGGTGGGGCAGGTTGTGGGGTACGGATAATCTGACTCACAGTGGTAGCCAACGTCACCTCGTCGCTGAAGTTCACGTGACCCTTCTTCAGGAATTCTTCCACCTCAGGACCAGCGGTATGCAGACTGGGTAGAATGGGGAATATCGGTTTCTTACACTCACGGATCTTCTTGTCCAGCACGTCGTAAGCCTCGTAGAGCTGGGTCAGTCCTGGTGTACCATAAATCACAGCGATGGCATCGATGTTGTCGAATTTGTTCTCGCAATAGTCAATCACAGTGCCTAACTGTTCTGCAGTACCTGTAGCGAGGAAGTCGATAGGGTTGGCCACTGACGAGCCTGCGAAGAGTTTCGTCTTCAGCTCCTCAGCAGCGGGTTCTGCAGCCAATGAAGGCACGTTCAGTCCACCCTTCGAGAGGGCATCCGTCAGCATCACACCAGGACCACCCGCATGCGTCACAATAGCGAAGTTGATGGGTCGCTCGTCCAGGTTCTTAGGTTTCTCGCAATTGGCTGTCACCATGAAAATACAACCAGCTGTGGTGAGTTCCTCGCGCGAGTAACAACGTACGATACCAGCCTTACGGAACAAGGCCTCTACAGCAGAATCGGAGGATGCAATGGCGCCTGTATGACTCGAAGCCGCTCTCGAACCACTCTCGCTCGAACCAGCCTTGATGGCAGCGATGCTGCAGCCTTTACGTATCAGACTGCTGGCATGGAACAACAGTTTATCGGGATTTGATATATTCTCAATGTAAAGTAGTTTGACCTTAGAATCTGTCTCTGGATTGAAGTTCTCATCCATATATTGCAGCACGTCTTCGATGCCGATCTGCTTACCGTTTCCGATGCTCCACACGCTGTTAAACTGCAAGCCCTTGATGACAGCACTCTCGAGGATGAATACGGCTGTGGCACCAGAACCTGAGATAAAGTCACACCCTTGCGGATTCAGGTTGGGAATGGGCAACGTAAAGACGCTGTGGTGGTTGCGCGTCAGGAGTCCTATGCAGTTGGGTCCTATCAGCGCGGCTCCGTATTTTTCGCAGGTGTCGAGTATCCGTTGCTCTAATGCAGCACCCTCTTTCGTCTCCTCTCCAAAACCAGCAGAGATAATGACGAATGCCCGCACGCCTTTCTCCTTGCAGAGATAGTCCACGTAGTCAGGACAGAACTTCGCGGCCACCACGAGCACGGCCAGATCCGTCTGAGGGATATCCTTCACATCCTTGAGCACCTTGATACCCTGCACTTCGTCCTCCTTGGGGTTTACGATGTGCAGCGGACCACCGAAACCACCATTCAAAATATTTCGCACAATAGAGCCACCTGGCTTATGTACGTTATTAGAGCCGCCAATCACGACGATACTCCCCGGATTTAATAGCTGTTGGTTAATCATGGATGCAAAGATACGAAGAAGTGAGCAAAAAACCAAAATAAAATAATATAATAATTGCTAATTTCCAAAGGAAATTGGAAATAAATCATTACCTTTGCAAATAAAACCATAAATGGGAGAATGAAATGAAGAAAAGTTTAATCCTGTTATTCGTATTGATGATGCCCATGTTTCTATTCGGACAATCGTACAAGTCGCTTTGGAATCAAGTGGAAGAGGCAGAGGATAAGGATCTGCCCCAGACAGCGTATCAGGTGTTGCAGAAGATCGTGAAGAAGGCTACGAAAGAGAAAGCCTATGGTCAGCTGCTGAAAGCTGAGTTGCAGAGTGCTCAGGTCATGGCGATGGTCGCTCCCGATTCGTTAAGACCAACCATGGATCGTATGCAGCAAGCGTGTGAAGGCACCAAGGACGAGGTGCTCAAGCTGGTATGGCAGACGGTGCTCTACAAAGTGTCGCAGGATAATCGCAGTCTGGCGATGCGGGCGGAGCGTCCCAAACTCACCGATGACCTCTGTGCGAAACTTGCCCGCATCAAAGACGAGGCCTATAGTCCTTTGGTCATCAAAGGGGCTGATGCCGATATCTTCAACCATGACCTCCTGCATGTCATCGGGTATGAGTTGGATGAATACCGGATCCTCCACAAGTACTACGACCAGTCTGGCAATCGTCGGGCGGCCTGTATCACGGCTTCCGAGGTGTACGACTATTCCAGCGTCGAGGAGATCGATTCCGTCATCAAGGTATACGAGGATCTGCCCGAGGCTGGTGAGCTGGCCATCGTGCGCTATAACCGTATCAGGTATAAGCAGGAAGTTCCCATGGGCGAGAAACTCGCCTTCCTCCGTGAGGCTCAGAAGAAATGGTCTTTGTGGAAACGGATCGCCATCCTGAACAATGCTGAGAACGATATGACCAATCCCCAGTTCCGCGTGAACATGAGCAAACGGATGGTGATGCCCCAGCAATCACAGGACGTGACGCTGGATCAGCTCCGCAACCTCTCTTCTCTCACGATGAAGGTGTATAGTGTCCGTGCCAATGGCAATATCGACTATTCTCCAGGCAGCGAGACAGGATATAAGAAGATCAAGCCCCTCTTGGGCGATGTCGTTTTCCAACAGCAACGTTCCTATGAGGGTAAGGAACCTTACGAGCTTTTCAAGGACACACTGACACTCGAAGGACTTCCTGTAGGCGTGTATATGGTGGAGTTCAAGACCAACCCCGCTACTGAGACAGTACGCAGTCTCTATTTTGTCACCGATGTCTACACCATTGCCGAGCCCCAGCCTGTCGACGAAGGTACGCGTTTTGTGGTGGTCAGTGCCTCTACGGGTCAGCCCATCGCTGGAGCGAAGTTGCACATCAAAGAGGCTATTGCCTATAATAAATATAAGGAAACGGATGCTGTGACCAACGATCAGGGCGAGTATATCTATCAAGCCCGTGATGACCAAAACCATCGTGAGGTCTTTGCCTATACCGATACCGATAAGGCTTGTCCGCCTCTGAGTGGTAGCAGCCACTATTCTTACTATGGTGGTAAGAGCGTGGTGGAGAAAACCTGTATTTATACCGATCGCTCTATCTATCGTCCTGGACAGGCCGTTCATGCCTCCGTCATCCTCTATAATGTCATCGATGGCATCAACCATACGGTACGGGCTAACGAGTCAGTGAGACTCGTCCTCCGCGATGTGAACTATAAGATTGTGGAGGAGAAACAGCTGACCACCGATGCCTATGGTACCTGTGCGGCTGATTTCACATTGCCCTCTTCTGGGCTTACAGGTCGTTTCTCCCTCCATATAGGTAATGATAGCTACTCCTTCCGTGTCGAGGAATACAAACGTCCTACGTTCCATGTCGACTTCGACGAGGTGAAGGAGGCCTATGAGGCGGGCGATACCTTGACCGTGAAGGGTACGGCCCTGAGTTATGCAGGAGTACCTGTCCAGGGTGCGAAAGTGAAATATAAGGTGATGCGTCGCACAGCCTTCTGGTGGTGGTCGTATAGCCGCTACTGGGATGTCGCAGCCCTGAACTATCGTAGTGAGGGCGATGAGATCTGCAGTGGTGAGGTCGTTTCTGGCGATGATGGTTCGTTCCATGTCGACATGCCACTGACGATGCCCGAGACCAGCTATCCCATGTTCTACCATTTCGTGGTGACAGCCGATGTCACAGATACCGCTGGTGAGACCCGTAGTGGCGAACTCTCCGTGCCTCTTGGCAATCGCAAACAGGCTCTGAGTGTCGACCTCGCCGAGAAGATCCTGAAGGAAGACGATCCCAAGGTCACCTTCCACCTCCTCAATGCTGCTGGAAAGGATCTCGATGCCGAAGTGAAATATAGAATAGATAATGGCGCCTGGAAAGTCGCCAAAACTAACTATCAACTGTCAATTGCCAATTCTCAATTGAAGAGCGGCAAGCATACGCTCGACGCGACCTGTCAAGGCGATACCATCACCCGCAACTTCGTGCTCTTCTCTGCTGACGATACCGAACCAGCCATTGTGACTAACGACTGGTTCTGGCAATCTGCCACGCAATTTGGTAACGATGGCAAACCTGTCACCGTTCAGGTGGGCTCTTCTGCCAAGGATATGCATATTGTCTATAGCATCTTTGCAGGTAGTAAGATTATCAAGCAGGGTTCTGTCGACAAGAGCAACCAGTTGCTCAATCTCAAGCTCACGTACGAAGAGGAATACGGTAATGGTTTGTTGCTCACCTTCGCATGGGTGAAACAGGGGCGTTGCTATACCCACTCTGCCACCATCCGTCGTCCTTTGCCCGATAAGCATCTGACGATGGAGTGGAAGACCTTCCGTAACCGTCTGACACCTGGTCAACAGGAGGAATGGACGCTGACTATCAAGGATTGCAATGGCAAACCTGTTGACGCTCAACTCATGGCGACACTCTATGATCAGAGTCTCGACCAGTTGTATAAGCACAACTGGAGTCTCGTACCTTATATATCAGTACCCCTCCCCAGCAGTTATTGGAGTTTCCTGTCGCTTCATGGTCTGAATGGCAGTGGTTATTATCCTTGGCGTACGCAACCCGTCGATGATCTCGTGCTGAGTCATTTCGACGAAGATGTCTTCCCCTCGTTCTATCGCTCCAGCTTCCGTCGCTTCTCGCGTGGTGGTGTGATGGAAGACGGTATGGTACTCTACGATGCTGCACCCATGCCAGAGCCTATGATGATGGAGAAACAGGTCATGGCCGCTTCCCGCGAAGTTGAAGTGGCTAATGATGAGGCCGCAGAGGAAGCACCTGAGGAGAAAGAGACGGAACAGGTTCAGATGCGCGAGAACCTCAACGAGACCGCCTTCTTCTATCCTCAGCTCGTCACCTCCGACGACGGCTCCGTCGCCCTGAAGTTTACGCTCCCAGAGTGCCTGACCACCTGGCGTTTCATGGGTATCGCCCATACCAAGGATATGTTCTATGGTGCCCTTACTGATGAGGCGGTTGCCCAGAAGGATGTGATGATCCAGCCCAACATACCGCGCTTCCTCCGCATGGGTGATGAGGCTGCTATCTCTGCCCGTATCTTCAATACCAGCGAGAAAGTCCTCAAGGGCAAAGCTACGATGAAGTTCCTCGACCCTGAGACCAACAAGGTGCTCCTCGAACAAACCCAGAATGTGACGCTGGCTCCTAACTCCACCACCCCCGCCACCTTCAATTGTCAGTTGTCATCTGTCAATTGTCAACTGATCATCGTTCAGATGAGCATCGCCGGCAACGGCTATAATGATGGCGAGCAGCACTATCTCCCCCTGTTGCCCTCAACAGAGCGTGTCACGGTGACTGTTCCTATCACCCAGCACCATCAGGGCGAGATGAAGGTCGACCTCGACGCCCTGATCCCTGACGATGCGACGCAGGGTAAGCTCACCCTCGAATATACCAACCATCCCGCATGGCTGATGATCCAGGCGCTGCCTACCGTTGGCAATCCCATTGACGAGAACGCCGTCTCTCAGGCAGCCTCGTTCTATGCCAATGCCATCGGAAAATATATCCTCGACCAGAACCCTCAGGCCAAGACCGCCTTCGACCTCTGGAAACAGGAATCAAAAGATTCTCAATCGTCAATTCTCAATTCTCAATTAGAGAAGAACGAAGAGCTGAAGGATCTCCTTCTCAACGAAACGCCTTGGGTGCTCGATGCTGAGCGTGAGACGGAGCAGAAACAGCGCCTTGCCGATTTCTTCGACGAGAACCTCATGCAGAATCGTCTGAACGCTGCTGTATCGAAACTCAAGAAACTCCAGTCGTCCGAAGGCTCATGGTCGTGGTGGAAGGGCATGCCAGGCTCGTTCTATATGACCGTAGCCGTATCAGAGATGCTCGTCCGCCTGAATGATATGACAGGTACGCAGCAATCTACCAGCGATATGCTCACCCGCGCGTTCGACTTTATGGGTCAGGAGATCATTGAGGAAGTTGAGAACATGAAGAAGTGGGAGAAAGAAGGTCATAAAGTATCCTTCCCCAGCTTCAAGGCCCTCCAGTGGCTCTACCTTGCCACCCTCGACGGACGTGAGCTCCCTGCTGATGTGCAGGCAGCCAACAACTACCTCCTGAAGCTCCTGAAGAAAGACATTAAGTCGCAGAGTATCTACGAGAAGGCCCTCACGGCTGTGATCCTCTCCAAGAGCGATCCCAAGCGCGCCCTCGAATACGCCCAGTCGCTGAAGGAGTACACCGTCTTCAAGGAAGAGATGGGCCGTTATTACGACACCCCACGTGCTGGTTACTCTTGGTACGACTATAAGATCCCCACGCAGACCGTGGCCATCGAAGCCCTCCAGCGTCTCACGCCCGATGATCGTCAGACCATCATCGAGATGCAGCGCTGGCTCCTCCAGGAGAAGCGCACCCAAGCCTGGGACACCCCGATCAACAGCGTCAATGCCGTTTATGCGTTCTTAATGGAGAAAGGAGACCAGAAGACAGGTAATTCTCTGAGACTGGATGCTGAGAATGCTACCATCAAGGTGGACGGAAGTCCCCTTGACCTCCCCAAGGCTACGGCTGCCATCGGCTATGTGAAGACCAACGTGTCTGCAGAGTCGAAGGAGCTTGCCATCGAGAAGACCTCCGAAGGCACCTCTTGGGGCGCTGTCTATGCCCAGTTCTTCCAAGAGTCGAAGAACATCGCCGATAGTGGAAGTGGCATCACTGTCAAACGCGAGATCTTGACGAGCGATAATTCTCAATTAAAAGTCGGTGATCGCATCAAAGTCCGCATCACCATCACCTCCGATCGCGACTACGACTTCGTACAGGTGGTTGAGAAACGTGCGGCTTGTATGGAACCCGTCCACCAGCTCAGTGGTTGGCACTATGGATCCTACTGTGCACCCCACGATTGTGCGACGAACTATTACTTCGACTGCTTGTCTAAGGGCACGCACGTCATCGAGAACGAATACTTCATTGATCGTGCCGGCACCTACGAGACGGGCACCTGCACCGTAGAGTGCGCCTACGCCCCAGAGTTCCGCGCCACGACTAAATCGCAAACAATTATAGTACGATGAAACGACTGATTATAACAAGCATGATGGCGTTGGTAATGCTGCCAGCAGCAGCACAACGTCTATCCATCGAGAAGACCACTGTCGACTGTGGTCGTACGGGCTTTGAACAGCCCGTCACAGCCACGTTCGAACTCCGTAACAAAGGTATGCGCCGCTTGGTCATCGAGAGCGTCAAACCCGATTGCGGCTGTACGGCAGTGGAGTTCCCCAAGGAGGTGGGCGCAGGTGATAAGTTCACTATTAAGATGACCTACGATGCCCGTCAACTGGGACATTTCCAGAAGATGGCGGCCATCGTGAGCAACGGTTCCAAGAAACCCGTCTACCTCACCATGAAGGGTGTGGTACTCTCCCAGGTGCTCGACTATACAGGCAACTATCCCTTCGCCATGGGTGAGATGTTGCTCGACAAGAACGAGTTGGTGTTCGACGATGTGAACAAGGGTGATTTCCCCATCGCCGACATCCACATCTTTAACAACGGCACCACCACGATGACGCCCAACGTGCAGCACATGCCGCCTTATCTCTCCGCCATCGTCACCCCTGAGCGCCTCGCCCCTGGTCGCGCTGGTACCATCTCTGTATCGCTCAACTCCAGTAAGCTGCGCGACTACGGACTTACCCAGACACAGGTCTATATCGCCAAACAACTCGGTGAGAAGATCAGCAGTGAGACGGAGATGGATGTCTCTGCTGTGCTCCTGCCCGATCTGCGCCACTACGATGCCTCCAACAAGGCCCTGGCGCCCCAGTTGCAGATCTCGGCTACTGAGGTAGACTTCACCGACTTCAACGGAAAGGCGAAGAAGACGGAGAGTGTCACCCTGCATAATACAGGTACGACCGATCTGAAGATTTCCTCGCTGCAGATGTTTACGAGTGGTCTGAAGGTGACGCTCAGCAAACAGGATATCGCCCCAGGACAATCGGCCACGCTGAAGATCACGGCCACCGCCGCCGATCTCCAGAAGCTCCGCACCCGTCCGCGTATCCTCATGATCACCAACGACCCTGACCATGCGAAAGTCATTATTACCATAAAGAAATAGAAATGGAACACCCCGAGAATAGTGAAGAATACGCTGGCTTGCAGGTGAATAGCGGTGTGAAGCAGCCCCCGATTGTGAACCCCTACCTGAAGCGCAACCGTCGTCGCGACCTGACTGCCGCAGAGATGGTAGAGGGCATCCTGAAGGGCGATGTCACCATCCTCTCCCAGGCCGTCACCCTCATCGAGAGTGTCAACCCCGACCACCAGGCCCGTGCGCAGGAGGTCATCAATAAATGTCTGCCCTATAGCGGCCATTCCATACGCGTAGGAATCAGTGGTGTGCCAGGTGCTGGAAAGAGTACCTCCATCGACGAGTTCGGCATCCATGTGCTGAAGGAGAAAGGCGGCAAGCTCGCCGTTCTCGCCATCGACCCCTCCAGCGAGCGCACCAAAGGCTCTATCTTAGGTGATAAGACGCGTATGGAGAAGCTGGCGCTCCATCCCGACTCGTTCATCCGCCCCAGTCCGTCGGCAGGTTCCCTCGGTGGTGTGGCGCGAAAGACGCGTGAGACCATCATCCTCTGCGAGGCTGCTGGCTTCGACAAGATCTTCGTCGAGACCGTTGGCGTTGGTCAGAGCGAGACAGCCTGTCACTCGATGGTCGACTTCTTCCTGCTCATCCAGGTGGCAGGTACGGGCGACGAGCTGCAGGGCATCAAGCGCGGCATCATGGAGATCTCCGACGGCATCGTCATCAACAAGTGCGATGGCGACAATGTAGACCGTTGTCAGATGGCTGCCACGAACTTCCGCAACGCCCTCCATTTCTTCCCCATGCCCGAGAGCGGCTGGGCGCCAAAAGTGCTCTGTTACAGCGGGTTCTATGGTACGGGCGTGAAGGAGATCTGGGATATGATCTACGAGTATATCGCCTTCGTCAAGGCCAACGGCTACTTCGACTATCGTCGCAACGAACAGTCGAAATACTGGATGTACGAGAGCATCAACGAGCATCTGCGTCTGAACTTCTACAACAACCCGCTCATCAAGTCTCAGCTCTCTGCCGCCGAGCAATCCGTCCTCGCCGGCCACAAAACCAGCTTCATCGCCGCCCAAGATCTGCTGGATGAATATTTTAGTCTATTAAAGAAATGATACAAATTGAAATCGACAACGGCAGTGGCTTCTGCTTCGGAGTGACCACCGCTATAAAGAAAGCCGAAGAAGAACTCGCTCAAGGCGAGACACTATATTGTCTGGGCGATATCGTCCACAACGGTATGGAGTGCGAACGCCTGCGTGAGATGGGACTGATTACTATCAACCACGAACAGATGCGCGAGCTCCACAATGCGAAGGTGCTCCTCCGCGCCCATGGTGAACCCCCTGAGACCTACGAGCTCGCCCGTCGTAACAACATCGAGATCATCGACGCCACCTGTCCCGTGGTGCTTCAGCTCCAGAAACGCATCAAGAAGCAATACGAACTCCCCTCCTCTGGGGAGGAAGGGGCAGGGGGGGAGGCGAAACCCCAGATCGTCATCTTCGGCAAGAAAGGTCATGCCGAGGTGCTCGGTCTCGTAGGTCAGACGCAATCCACCGCCATCGTCATCGAGAGCTTCGACGAGGTGAAGCGGCTCGACTTCTCGCGCGACATCTTCCTCTACTCACAGACCACGAAGTCGCTCGACGAGTTCCACCGCATCATCGACTATATCCAGACGCACATCTCGCCCGAGGCCACCTTCAAGAGCTTCGACACCATCTGTCGTTCGGTAGCCAACCGTATGCCGAACATCTCGCAGTTTGCCGCCCGTCACGACCTCATTCTCTTCGTCTGCGGACGAAAGAGCTCTAATGGCAAGGTGCTCTTCAACGAGTGTCTGCGTGTGAACCCCAACACCCACCTCGTGGAGGATCCCCAGGAGATTGAGCGCGAGTGGCTGGAGGGCATCCACACCGTGGGCATCTGTGGTGCCACCAGCACCCCCAAATGGCTCATGGAACAATGCCGCGACGCCATCCAGAACATGCAAGCATAACAAAACCGGAAACGATATGAAACCATTCCAGCAACTAAAAGCCTTCGCTCTGGTCCTGATGACCCTGGGCTTCGCTGCCTGCGAGACGAGTAATAACCACGCCTTCTCACCGCCGATAGGCCCTGAGCCCACCGCGATGTTACTGGAGGTTCAAGGCGAGCAGTACGTGGTTGACCTATCCTCCACCGATACCCTCAACCTGCGCACGCTCTGCGCTGAGTTCGGCCCTGTCGAGTTCAAGGTGCTCAACGCCGTCGATTTCAAATCCATCTCCATCTATCAAAAGCCCGTCACTGATGGCGTAGCAGAAATTGACTTCTACGGAAATATCCCTTTGGATGAGCAGATGACTTGCGTATACACCACCGCTAACGGGGGAGGTTCGTTCCTCATCAATACCTACCCCAGCAAGGCCCCCAAGTACATCAAGAGTGGCACCTCTGCCGAGATACCAGGCGACTTCTACCTCTCGTTTATCTACCAGCCCCTCATCATGAAGGTTGATAACTCAGGGAGTCTGCTGTATTACCGCTTCGAGCCTACCGATTACAACGGTACCTTCAAGGAGTTGGGCTGCTGGGACTTCAAGAAGCATGTGTTCGACGATGGCAAGACCTATTACAGCTATCACGCCCCCGACTGGAAGTTTGGCGAGAATGCCACCACGGGCTATGTGCCAGGCATGCGCATCCTGATGGACGATCATTACAATCCCATCGACACCATCCACGCCCTCGCCAGTCTCGATGGCTATCTGCCCGATGGCTCGCCCCTCGACGGCCACGACTTCTACTTCTTCTCGCCCACCCACTGGATAGCCTCTGCCTCTTACATCAAGCGCGATCTCCTCGATGGCACCAGGCGCGCTGTGGCCTATCTGCAGGAGGTGGATAACGGCAAGGTGGTGTTCGACTGGTGGAGCAGCAGGCATCCTGAGTTGAAGACGATGGGCAGTCCTGAGTTCGACACCGACGACGACTATGTGCACTTCAACTCCATCGACGTGCTGCCCGATGGCAACTGGCTCGTGTCTTTCCGCGCTCTGAGTACCATCGCTGTCATCAATCATGAAGATGGTAGTTTTAATTGTAAATTCAAAGGGGATGTCAGGGATTCTGAAGAAAGTTACGTTTTTTTTTCAGGCCAGCATTATGTCCGCTACCACGAGATGGATGGCAAGCACTATATCACCCTCTTCAACAATGGCAACGCCACAGGAACGACCTCGGCGGTCCGTCTTGAAGTGGAAAATGTCAATACAAATAGTCTTAATATTAAAAGGGTCGAGAATCTGCTTGATTCAAGCTTCCCCAAGTACTTCACGCAGGCCTGCGGCGCCCTCGACTATTTTGGCGATCAGGGCTTTGTCATGGGGTGGGGCTGGAGCACCGATCCAGGCAACTGCACCCGCCTCGTCAGCGAGTTCGATCGCAATGGAAAAGAGATCTTCCGCCTCGATCGCGACGATCCCGACCCCATGTCTGTCGATCCCTCCTACCGTTGCGTCAAATGTCCGTAATCATTTAAAATAATAATAATACAAAACGACAATGAAAAAATTACACCAGCGTACGGTCGAGGGTGTCAGAGGCGCCGCCATCTACGACATGCAGGGCCGTCAGCTCAACGCCAAACCCAATCATGGCGTGTATATCCAGAACGGCCAGAAACACATAGAAAAGTAATATCCCATCAAACTAAACAAACAGCCCCTCAGCATCCAATGCCAAGGGGCTGTTTCTATATTCTCTCCCCTCGTGTGGTCTGAGCAGACGCCATTGCTCAGATCTTTATCCCCTAATTGCGATACAAAGGTACGAAAAATATTGCTCGAAACCAAACTTTTTCCCCATTTGTTTCCAAAAAGTTTTAAGTGTTAAAATGTAAAGCAATCAGAGGTATTTTATGAAAATCTCCTATATCGCCCGCCTGCGACGAGAATAGTTCAACGATGCAGTGAGAACTATCCAACCACCAAGAGAGAACTATCCCCGCCAAATTAAGCATTTATCCCCCTGCAAAAACGCCTGACTCCCGTTGTGCCGTTTTCCCGTTTTCCCGTTTCGTCAGCGTTTTGCTAAAAGCAGAGAAATAATCTACATAATATATTAATCTTATATTATATTATAATATAATATAAGATTAAAGTAAAATTCCACCAATCTTAACCTTCCATATCTACAAACCCAAAAGAAACGGCACAACGGGAAAACGGGAAAACGGGTGCCTTGCTTGTATAGAACCCGTAGCCTTTCGAAAATAAATTCAAAATAAATCGCGATTTTTTTGGTATTTTACTCGATTTTTATTATCTTTGCACTCAAATAGTATAGATAGTATAGACATCAAACTAAGACTTATGAGAAAACTAATTTTATCGGCCCTGTGTGCCTTTGCCAGTACCGCCTTTGCGGGTGGTCTGATGACGAACACGAACTATCATATTGCGTTCGACCGAATGTTTGCCCGTGGTGCTACCACGGAGATCGATGCTGCCTACTCAAACCCTGCTGGTCTGGCGTGGGGACACGAGGGTTGGCAACTCTCCCTGAACTTCCAGAAACCCTGGCAGTATCGCGATATCGAGGCAGTGACTACTGCTGGCAATCAGCTGTATGAGGGTAAGGCCTCGGCTCCTATCGTGCCTGCCATCTTCGCCTCGTATAAGAAAGAGAAGTGGGTATTCTCGACGATGATCGGTATCGTGGGCAGTGGCGGATTCGTGGAGTATGATAACGGTGTGCCGATGTTTAATATGCTCGTAGCGGGTATGCTCAGTCAGATGAATATCATGCCTGGTGCCTACGCCATCGACTCTGAGATGAAGGGTAAGCAGTATATCTATGGCGGACAGGTTAACATCACCCGTAAGATCAACGATAACTTCTCGGCCTCCATCGGTGTGCGTGCCAACTACTACGACGGCTATTATCGTGGTCATGTCTTGGCCAATGGTCATCAGCAGTTGGGTGATCTGGCTGTTTTAGAGCTCGATGTAGACCAGCGTGGCTGGGGCTTTGCGCCCATCGTGAGCTTCGACTATCATAACGGTCCGCTCACCATTGGCGCCCGCTATGAGTTCCGTACGAAGATTGAGACGGATAACAAGACGAACATGCTGAATGCTGATCTGGGACAGAACCTGAAGGCTTATCTGATGCAGACCAATCCTGCTGCCCTCCAGCAGATCGCCTCCACACTCGGCACCTACACAGCCGACTATCAGGATGGGGTGAAGACGCGCTACGACATGCCCTCGCTCTTAGTGATTGCTGCCGGCTATGAGTTCTCACCGAAGGTGCGTGGAGCCGTGGAGTATCACTACTTCGACGACAGGCACGCCCAGATGGCTGGCAACCGTCAGAAGGAGTTGGAGCATGGTACACACGAGATTCTGGCTGGTGTGGAGTGGGACATCAACGAGCAGTTTACCGTGAGCTGTGGCGGACAGCGTACCGACTACGGACTCTCAGACGGTTACCAGAAGGATACCTCGTTTGCCTGCGACAGCTATAGCATTGGTGTTGGAGGTGCCTGGAATATCAATGAGAAGCTGCGACTGAATGCCAGCTATTTCTGTTCGCTCTACAGCGACTATACCAAGCCAGCCAGCTATGGTTCAGAGATCTATAGTCGCACGAACCATGTAATAGGCGTTGGATTGGATTACAAGTTCTAAAATTAATCCCCGCCAATGGCGGGGATTAATTTTAAACTCTTTCCTTAAAGCGGGCGAGGAGCCACTCTTTTTGCTCTGGGATTGTCATGTGGGAGTTGTCGAGCTCGATGGCGTCGTCGGCCTTGCGCAAGGGCGATACCTCGCGGTGGGAGTCGATATAGTCGCGCTCCTGCACATTCTTCAGAATCTCGTCGAAGTTGGCTGGCATACCCTTGGCCTTGAGCTCGTCGAAGCGGCGCTGGGCACGTACCTCGGCAGAGGCAGTGACGAAGATCTTCAGCTCGGCATCGGGGAACACGGTGGTGCCGATGTCGCGCCCGTCCATCACCACACCCTTGTCCTTTCCCATCTGCTGTTGCTGGGCAACCATCGCTGTGCGGACGAAGCCTACGGCAGCGATAGGACTGACATGGTTGGAGACTTCGAGTGAACGGATCTCCTGCTCAACGTATTCATCGTTCAGATAGGTGTCGGGACGGCCTGTCTCTGGGTTGAACTTGAAGCTGATGTGGATGTTAGGCATCTCGGCTTCGAGTTCGGCGGTCTTCACACTGCCGTCGTCATTGAACAAGCCCTTGCGGAGGGCATAGAGGGTGACACTACGGTACATGGCACCTGTGTCGACATAGACATAGCCCACCTCGCGGGCCAGATCCTTGGCCATCGTGCTCTTACCGCACGAGCTGTGGCCATCGATTGCAATCGTTATCTTTTTCATAATGCGTATGATATATTTATCAATAGTGATGATGTAGTGACGTGGTATTTGCCGTAGCCCAGATGGAGCTTGAAGCGCTGGAGGGAGAGACCGGCTCCCAGCGACAGACCAGCCCCGTGGGCAGAGTTGCCCTCAGAGTCGCTGATGGTCATCTGGTGGGCCTTGCGGAAGTTGTAACCTGCCGCTATGTAGATGTTCTCGCCCAACAGGACATCGGCTCCGATGGTGAGATGACGCCCGAAACTCTCGTCCCAGTCGGTAAGTCGGCTCAGTGTGGCGTGGAAGCGCAGGGGCGCGCCTTTGAGCTGTTTGCTCACACCTACCTGCAGGTCGAAGGGGATGCGCTCGAACTCGTCGTCGTAGGCCTTCACTTGTCCGCCAAGGTTACGGGCTACTGCCGAGAGACTCAGGTTTTGGTCTTCGAGGAAGTAGTTCAGTCCGAGGTCGACACCCACGGCCATGGAGTTATAACCTGCGATATGCGAGGAGATAAACTTAGCCGTGATGCCACCTGAGAGCTCGTTGGTGAGGGCATAGGCAAAGGTGCCTCCGATGGCGACATCGCGGGCGGAGAAGGTGCCTAAGTCCTGATTGTCGGCAGTGGTCTCTTTCATCGAGCCGTAGTCCATATACTGTGCACTGACACCCCATGTGGCACGCTCGCCAGCTCCCTTGATAAACGAGGCACTGGCTGTTTTGGCCCCTTCCATATAGGTCATGTAGTTGAGGTTGATGGTCTTGTCGCTGACCCCGTTGATGAGGGCAGGATTGTGGAAGATGAGGGTGGCATCGTCGTCGGTGAGCGTGATGTTCTCTCCACCCACTGCCGCCACATGGGCGCTGACGGGAAGACGGAGGAAGTTGTAGGCGGTCTGGCTCTCCTGCGAGAATGACATTGAAGATTGAAAAATGAAGATTGAAAGTATGAGGCAGAGTCTTAGCAGCAGAAGTTTGTGACCTCTGTACCAATCTGGCTCAATGATATGCTGATTATTAATCATTTTAAACTTGAATCTTCTTGCTTTTGCGTGCAAAATTACGAAATAATTCTTAATTTACCCTCTTTTTCACTATTCACTATTCACTTTTCACTTAAAAACATTATCTTTGCAAACTAATAACGGCAAAAAGTCGTTTTTATTATGGAAGAGAAGAAAAGCAGACAGGCTGATTTGGAGCGGAAACGGGGGCAGCGGTTCCTTTTGGGACTGGTGATCGCGGTGGCGGCTCTGTTTGTGGCGCTGGAATGGAACAGCGACGACAGCGGCTGGGCTTTCTTCGATGAAGACGATGACCTGGAGGCGGAGATGGAGCTCTCGCCCCTGAAGCGCGACCAAGACGAGGTGCCGATGATGCTGCCTCAGGAGGAGGTGGAGGAAAAGCCTGAGTCGGAACAGTTGCGCCTGGTGGAGGAGGATGTGGAACTGCCCCCAGAGAAAGACCCTACGGAGATCCCAGAGAAACCTGAGGATCCTGAAACACCTGAGGAAGAGAAGCCCGAGGTGGTGGATATGTACAACGAACCCGTAGACTTCCGTGTGGTGGAAGATCTGCCGCAGTTTCCTGGGGGCGCAGCGGAGTTTATGAAGTGGTTGACGAAGAACCTGAAGTATCCTGCCCAGGCCCAGCAGCAGAAGGTGAAGGGCAGGGTAGTGGCCGAGTTTATCGTGAATACCGATGGCAGTGTATCTGACCTCGCTTTGGTGGAACATCTGAATGCCGCCTGCGATCAGGAGGTGCTGCGGGTGTTGCGGATGATGCCGAAATGGCAGGCTGGGGTGATGAATGCCAAGCCCTGTCGCACGAAGGTGTGCATACCGATTGTGTTCAATCTTTAATGATTGAAAATTGAAGATTGAAGATTGAAAATTGAAAAGTGTAAAGTGAAAAATAAATAATAGATGTATGAAAACAGCTGAAGAATTATTGAAAATGGTGAATGAGGCGTTGGAGAATCTGGCTTACGACCGTCAGCCCGCCTCGTTGTATGAGCCTATCAAGTATGTGCTCTCGTTGGGAGGTAAACGTGTGCGTCCTGTGCTGACACTGATGGGTTACAACCTCTTTAAGGATGATCCTGAGCGTATCATTATGCCCGCTATCGGCTTGGAGACGTATCACAACTTCACGCTGTTGCACGACGATCTGATGGACAATGCCGATATGCGTCGCGGACATGAAACGGTGCATAAGAAGTGGGATGCTAACCAGGCCATCCTCTCGGGCGATACCATGCTCCTTCAGGCTTTTGAACGTGTGGAGGATTGCGATGCGGCGAAGTTGCCCACCGTGTTTAAGGTGTTCCTCGTGACGGCCTTGGAGATTGGTGAGGGGCAGCAGCTCGACGTGGAGTTTGAGACGCGTAACGATGTGAAGGAAGAGGAGTATATCGAGATGATCCGTCTGAAGACCAGCGTGTTGCTGGCTTGCGCCCTGAAGATCGGTGCTATCCTTGGTGGGGCCTCCGATGAGGATGCAGAGAATCTGTATAAGTTTGGTGAGCAGATTGGATTGGCCTTCCAGTTGCAGGACGACCTGCTCGACGTGTATGGCGATCCGAAGGTGTTTGGTAAGAATATCGGTGGTGATATTACCTCGAACAAGAAGACTTATATGCTTATCAATGCCGTTAACCGTGCCAACGATGCTCAGCGTGCAGAGCTGATGAAGTGGATCGAGGCTAAGGAGTTCGACCGTGAGGAGAAGGTGAAGGCTGTGACGAGACTTTACGATGAGATAGGTATCCGTGAGCTCTGTGAGCAGAAGATGGAGGCTTGCTATCAGTTGGCACAGACGTTTATCGACAAGGTGAGCGTGCCCGAGGAGCGCAAGTCGATTCTGAAGGCCTATGCCGCTGCGATGATGAAGAGACAGTCATGATTGATACGCATTGTCATCTCGATGGCGAGGAGTTCAAGGATGACCTTGATGCCGTAGTGGCCAGAGCTAAGGAGGCTGGGGTAACCGCTATCGGTGTGCCTGGGATCGACTTGAAATCGTGCGATTCTGTCATGGCTCTTTGTCAGCGTTATCCCGATTATTGCTACCCCATGCTGGGCCTTCACCCTGAGGAGGTGAAGGCTGATTGGCAGGAAGTGTTGGCACAGATCAAACCCCACCTATTAGAAGGGGTCGCCATCGGCGAGGTCGGATTGGACTTCTACTGGAGCCGTGAGTTCGAACAGGAGCAGTTGCTCGCCTTTGAGGAACAGGTGAAGTGGTCGGTGGAGTTACAGTTGCCTTTGATGATCCATTGTCGGAAGGCGCAAAACGAGATGGTTTCTATATTAAAAAGGTATAAGGACGATCTGCCTGGGGGCGTGTTCCATTGTTTTACGGGCAATGCCTTAGAGGCACAGGAGCTGTTACAGTTCGATCGGTTTGTGTTAGGTATCGGTGGGGTGCTGACGTTTAAGAAGTCGCATCTGCCTGAGGTGTTACCAGCCGTTGTACCCCTGGATCGTATCGTACTTGAGACGGATGCACCCTATATGGCCCCTGTGCCGATGCGTGGTCAGCGTAATGAGCCTGCCTTTGTGGCGTATGTGCTCCGTCGGTTGGCAGAAGCCTACGGGGTTAGTGAGGAGGAAGTGGAACGAGTGACCGATGCGAACGTCGCCCGTGTGTTTGGTGGAAAATGATAAAGAATATTAATTTTTCACTTTTCACTTTTCTCTTTTCACTTTAAAGTATTACCTTTGCATCCGCAATTCGCAAGGAGAGGTGCTCGAGTGGTTGAAGAGGCACGCCTGGAAAGCGTGTAGCCGGCAAAACTGGCTCGCAGGTTCGAATCCTGTTCTCTCCGCTAAGTAACATAGGCTTCGAGGTAAAACCTCGAGGCTTTTTCTTTTGAATTGTTACAAATATTTATTTTTCGTGATTAGTTTCGTAGTTTTCCATTTATTTTTCTTACCTTTGCAACCATATTATAATATGTAAGATATGAAAAGACTGATAGTTCTGTTTTCACTGGTGGGACTGCTTGGTATGCCGTTGAGCGTACAGGCTCAGGTGAAGACGCCTCAAGATACGGTGCTCGTGGCTGACTCTGCGGCCATCGACGACTCTTTGGCCGTGGCCGACTCTCTGTCTGCTGAGGCCTTGCTGATAGATGATGAAGAGGCAGATGAAGGCGGATTCCACAAGCAGCTGAAGACGAAGTTCGTGGATGGAAACGTGGGCTTTATGTCGCTTGTGGCCTTGGCGTTAGTGCTGGGTCTGGCTTTCTGTATTGAGCGTATCATTTATCTGACACTCTCAGAGATTAAGGCCCGTAAGTTAATGGAGGATATTGAACAGCATCTGAAGGATGACGACGTGGAAGGGGCGAAGACGCTCTGTAGGAATACGCGTGGTCCTGTGGCCTCTGTGTGTTACCAGGGCTTGCTCCATATCCGTCAGCCGATGGATGTCATTGAGCGGAGCATCACGAACTATGGCGGTTTGCAGGCTGCCAATCTGGAGAAGGGTTGTTCGTGGATTAAGCTCTTTATTGCCATGGCTCCCTCATTAGGATTCTTAGGTACGGTGATTGGTATGGTGATGGCCTTCGACCAGATTCAGCAGGCAGGTGATATCGGTCCTACCATCGTGGCCCAGGGTATGAAGGTGGCGCTGATCACGACGATCTTCGGTATCATTGTGGCGCTGATCCTTCAGCTGTTCTATAGCTATATCCTCTCGAAGATCGAGCGCCTTACAGCCCAGATGGAGGAAAGTGCGATTACACTGCTCGACCTTATCACGGTTTATAAGGGAGGAGCGAAAAGTGAGAAGTGAAAAGTGAGAAGTGAATCATGAATAGTTTGGTGTCGCCGTTTTTTGCCGATGTGATGTTGGGACTGATGTACCTGATGGTGGCTATCGCACTGGGTGTGACAGTCTACTCAGTATGGCATACCATTCGCAACAGACAAAAGGGCGATGACATCATCAACGGCGTTCCTGCAGGAAAGATCGGGTGGTGTGTAGCCATCGGTCTGGTCGTCTGTCTGGTCGTTACGTTCCTTTTAGGTTCTACGTCGCCCATTGTGACTAATGGCACCGTGTTTGCCGACCATTTCTGGTTGCGCTTGACGGATATGTTTATCTATACCTCAATCCTTTTGATTATCGGATGTTTCATAAGCGCTATCGTCAGCAGATTCCGGAGCTGAACACCACGTCGACAGCTGACATCTCTTTCATGCTGCTGATTTTCTTCCTCGTGACATCGTCGATGGACACGGACAAGGGATTGTTGCGCCAGATGGCTCCGCCGCCACAGGAACAGGAACAGCCGAGAGACGTTAGCAAGGATCATGTGATGCAGGTGGCGCTGGATGCTGGCGATCAGCTGACGTGCGACGGAAAGACGGTTACCTTTGCCCAGCTGACGGATGAGATTCTGACGATGGCCTCGGTGAATCCTACTGGGCATGTGGTGTCTGTTCAGGCTGACCGTGCGTCGACCTACGAGGCTTATTTCAAGATGCAGAATGCCATTGTTGCGGCCTATAGCACCCTACGCCAGCAATATGCCCTCGACCATTATGGCAAGAGCTATGCCCGGTGTTCGGCTGATGAGCGTTCGACCATCAATGAGCACTATCCACAAAGGATCAGTGAGTCACCCTTACAGGAAGGAGGTAGCCGATGAGGCCGATGCAGAGTATGTACCGTCGTCGTCGACATAACGTGCCATCGCTGAATATGGCCTCGATGCCCGACCTGATCTTTACGGTGCTCTTCTTCTTTATGATCGTGACCCACATGCGGAGCGACGAGGTGAAGGTGCGCCTACAGGTGCCACAGGGTAAGGATGTACAGAAACTGACAAACAAGCAGTCGGTGGTGAATATTTATATAGGGAGACAGGGAGACAAAGAAAGGCTACGGGTAGGCGACCATAGGTCGGGAATGACAAGGGGACAGGGAGAGTGGCTCGTGCAGTTGAATGGAGAACTGGTGAATCCTTCAGAGATCCCTGCCCGTATAGAGGCTATCCGTGCGGTGATGGCGCCAGAGAATGCGGAGAAGCTGACGGTAAACCTGCGTGCCGACCGTCATACCCCCATGGGACTGATCAGTGATGTGAAAGAGGCGCTCCAGCAATCGTATGCCCTCCGCATCAACTATAGTGCAACAGAAGAACCAAAAAAAGAATAACAGATATGAGTAAGATTGACAAACTTGACAAGCAGATTCTCAACCTCATCTCTGAGGATGCGAGAATACCGTTCCTGGAAGTGGCCCGTGCCTGTAATGTCAGTGGTGCCGCTATCCATCAGCGCATTCAGAAACTTACATCGATGGGCGTGCTAAAGGGCTCAGAGTTTATTATCGATCCAGAAAAGATTGGTTATGAGACATGCGCCTATATCGGACTGAACCTGAAACATCCTGAGACATTCGATGAGGTGGTGGAGCGACTGAAGGAGATTCCTGAGGTGGTGGAGTGTCACTATACCACGGGTAACTTCGACATGTTCATCAAGATCTATGCTTACAACAACCACCATCTGCTGACGATTATCCACGACAAGCTGCAACCCCTCGGGTTGGCCAGCAGTCAGACCCTCATCTCGTTCCATACAGCTATCAGCCGTCAGTTGCCCGTCAGCACTCTGATGTCTGTCAATGAAGAAGAATAAATATGTTTACCTATGCCTATGTTATATCATAAGAGTTTGACACTACCCAACGACCTTCATGCGATACCTGGGCTCACTGCGTTTATCGATGCCGCATGCGAGGTGACCAGTTTCGACGATGACATGGTGTTGAAGATGAACCTTGCCATCGAAGAGGCTGTGGTAAATGTCATCAGTTATGCCTATCCTGAAGGCACCCAAGGTAAAGTGGAGGTGACGATAACGGTGGATCCGCAGGATTTCATCGTTGTTATCTGTGACAGTGGAAAACCATTCGATCCCACACAGAAGGAGGATGTGGACATCACACTCCCCGCAGAGAAGCGTCCCATCGGTGGTCTGGGCATCTTCCTCGTCCGTCAGCTCATGGACTCCGTCAGCTATGAGCGTCGTAATGGTGAGAATATCCTGACCCTCATTAAGGCTTTACCCCAAGAGAATAAGAATCAATGAATTAATCCAATAAAATTATTTGCAGTATGAAAACAACAATTGAAGAGAAAGATGGCAACCTTGTTGCTGTATTCGAGGGAAGACTTGATACCCTTGCTGCTACAGAGATTGAACAGGATCTCCAGAAACTCAACGAATGCGACGGACGCGACATTCTGCTCGATTGTACCGCTATGGATTATATCTCATCCAGCGGTCTGCGCTTGTTCCTCAGTATCCTGAAGAACGCCAAAGCTAAGGGTAGTCGTGTTATTATCACTGGTACTAATCCCAGTCTGAAACAGATATTCGCTATGACTGGCTTTAGCAAACTATTTGAGTTCAAGTAAAAATAAAGAATCCCGCCGATTGGCGGGATTTCTTTATTTATTGCATATCATATACGACCTGCATGAGTTGCTTGCCTAAGTCGTCGGCCTGTTCCATCGTCTGGGCCTCACTATAGACACGGATGATGGGCTCGGTATTAGACTTGCGCAAGTGTACCCAACGATCGGGGAAATCAATCTTCACACCGTCGATATCGTTTACCTGAGCGGAGTTATCTTGGGCAAACATCTCCTTTACCTTTACGAGAATAGCATCGACATCGGTATCGGGGGTAAGGTCGATACGGTTCTTTGCAATCTGATAATCTGGGAAGGTCTTGCGTAATTCGCTCACGGTGCAACCCTTCTGTGCCAGACTGGAGAGGAAAAGGGCGATACCTACGAGGGCATCGCGACCATAGTGGCTTTCTGGATAGATAACTCCACCATTGCCTTCACCACCAATCACAGCTCCTACTTCCTTCATCTTCGTTGTCACGTTGACCTCGCCAACGGCAGCAGCGGTGTACTTACCACCATGCTTCTCTGTGACGTCGCGCAAAGCTCGTGTTGAGGATAGGTTGCTGACGGTGTTACCAATGGTGTGGCTCAGCACATAGTCGGCCACAGATACAAGTGTGTATTCCTCACCAAACATCGTGCCGTCTTCACTGATGAAAGCCAAACGGTCTACATCAGGATCAACCACGATACCAAGATCAAAACCACCCTGCTTCATCTTGTCCATGATGCCATGGAGGTTCTTCTCCAAGGGCTCTGGATTATGGGCGAAGTCGCCCGTGCACTCTCCATTCAGAATCACATAGTCAACACCCAGGGCTTGGAAGAACTCAGGAAGGATGATACCTCCTACAGAGTTGATGGTATCGACGCATACACGGAAGTTCTTCTTGCGGATAGCCTCTACATCAACGAGTTTCAGTCCTAATACTGCATCGATATGACGACGGTTGTAGCTGTCATCAATGGTGCAGGTGCCAAGCTGGTCAACCTCAGCATATTCGAAGTTCTCTTCCTCTGCCATACGAAGTACCTCTGCACCATCAGCAGCGGTGAGGAACTCGCCCTCGCTGTTAAGCAGCTTCAGGGCATTCCACTGGCGGGGGTTATGCGAGGCAGTGATGATGATACCACCATCGGCTCCAGCCATACGGACAGCGAGTTCAGTAGTAGGAGTAGTGGCATAGCCAATATCGATCACATCATAGCCCATCCCCATGAGGGTACCTACAACGACATTACGAACCATCAGGCCTGAGATACGACCATCACGGCCTACCACAATCAGTGGCTTCTTACCACTGTTATGCCCCCCGATAAACTGGGCATAGGCTGTGGTAAACTTGACAATGTCTAACGGATTGAGTGTGTCTCCTGTGTGTCCGCCAATCGTTCCGCGGATACCTGAGATGGATTTTATAAGTGTCATAATGATTTGTGATTATTCGTTTTATCTTGCCTCACGCTCGTATGTGATGACGTAATAATAGGGCTTTACGTAACTTGTTGCTGTAGAGTGTCCTTGCGAATGGGGAACAATCAGACGGACTTTACTACATTCCTCTTCCATTGACTGTGGACGTCCTATTTTAATATAGGGTAACGGCACAAGCCAGCCGGCAGGTACTGAAGCACCATAAACGCTGTACATAACACCAGAGGTGAAGGAGGCTGTATAGGTGCCGCCTTTACGAGCGATCTGCATAATGTCAGGAATACCTGCGTAGGCCGTAACATCGTTGTGAGCCTGGAGTGTATCGTTGATAATGTCTTTCTCACGGAAACGACATACAATATTTGTGCTCTCACCATCGGCAAGAATATCGCCACATCCACCACGGACAATCTGCATATAGACACCGCTCTTGTCGAGCTTCACAAACTCGTTGCGTGCGAGATTGGTGGTATAACCCTGCTGGTTGAACTGGTCTTCTGAGATGACGGTGATAGATGAGTCGGCAATGAACTTGGAGATGGCGTTGCGTTCTTTCTCCTTCTTGTCGCCGTAGGTCTCGTAGTCGTTACAACTGACGAGGACGGCTGCCATGACTATGATTACATAAAATAACTTCTTCATATCGAGTGCAAAGGTACTCATTTTTAGTGAATAGTGAAAAGTGAATAGTGAAAAGTTGCTTTGCCTTGTTGTTTTTTAACGCTTTAACAGGTCACTGAAGGCAACTATCGCCTGATTCACAATTCGTACGGCCTCTTCCATTGTACCATTGATACGTCCGCCAGAGGCATTAAGATGACCGCCTCCATTGAAGAAACGCTCAGCCATCTGGTTGCAGGGGAAATCATCGACAGAGCGCAGACTAACCCATACGATACCCGGCTTCTCCGTGTCTTCACGTAAGGATACAGATAATTTCAGCCCCTTGATTTGTTGGGGAATATTGACCAATCCCTCTGCATCGCCCTTAATGAAGTGGAATCGTTGCAGCTCTTCTCTTGTAAGGGTGTAGTAGGCTGCATGATATTCGGGCAGGTAGATAAGTTTCTCGTATATCACATAGCCCATGAGGCGGATGCGGTGCTCCGAATAGTTGTGGTAGACGTTGCGATAGACCTTGTCTTTATCGAAATGCTTGGTCAGCAACTGAGAGATGATAAAGAAGATCTCAGGACGACTGGAGTTGAAGGTGAAACCGCCAGTATCTGTCATCATACCACAATAGATGGGAATGGCGAACTGCTTATTCAGCTGTTCGTAGTCGCCCATCTGCCATACAATACGGAAGATCAGTTCACAGGTGCTACACAAATCGGGTTGGGAGATGGTGAGCACAGCTGGTACATCGGGCTTCAGATGATGGTCGATAAGTATACGTTTGGCAGGACTGCTGACGAGAGCCTGTTCCATATCTTCTACACGTGAAGGGGTATTGTAGTCGAGACAGAACACAAGGTCGGCAATCTTGAAGAGCATATCGCATTTCTCGCGGTGCTTGTCGTAACGGACGATCTTCTCCGTGTTGGGCATCCATTGCAGGAAATCAGGATACTGGTCAGGAACGATGATAGTTGTGTCCTTACCTCTGGCACGCAGGAATTCAGCCCAGCCCAGACAAGAACCGATGGCATCGCCGTCAGGACTCTTATGACAAGTGATGAGTACGGTCTGAGAATTCGAAATCAGCTGGTCCAGTTGAACCAGCTGATCTTGTGTTAAGATGTCTATATTCACTTTTTACCTTTTTACTTTTTACCTTTAAAAAAGTTTGTTGGGGTAAATGCCTTCGTCAACGAGTTTCTGGATGCGGGCAACAGTCGAGTCGCGATCTGCTGCATAGGTCACACCGAACCACTTTGACGTGGTGTCGAGTACTTCTACTGTGGCCGTTCCTTCGTTGATGAGTTTGTTAACCATCAGCGGGATAAAGAACTCAGCCTTCAGGTTCTGCATATTCTTAGGATCACTCAAGAACTCCTTGAAATATGCCTCAGAATACTCGAAGTAGTCAGGGGTGAAGCCCCACATATTCATGGATACTGGGGTGTTGTCGTCAACAACCACCCACTTGCCTTCCTCATCCTTATAGCGGATGGGCTCGCTGGCAGCACCGGCGTTGGAGCCATCCTCGGCGCAACGGACGATTTCGGTACGCTCTACAACAGTGGTCAGATGGCCCTTGTCGTTCTTTGAACAGATGCCACGGGCTACGGTACCATTCTCGCTGAGGGTATTTCCCACACGGAAACCTACCATAGCATACTGGTTTTTGGCTCCCTCTGGAAGATTTGCCAGATACTTACCAATCACCATAAAGGCATCGCGATTGTAGAAATCGTCGCAATTAATAACGCAGAAAGGTTCCTTAATCACATCCTTACCCATCAACACGGCATGGTTGGTACCCCATGGCTTCTGACGACCTTCTGGTACACTGAATCCTTCGGGCAGAGCATCGAGCGCCTGGAAACAGAGCTCACAAGGTACCTGCCCCTTGTATTTGGATAGGATCTGAGTACGGAACTGCTCTTCGAAGTCCTTACGGATGACCCATACGATCTTGCCGAATCCAGCTTGAATAGCGTCATAGATACTATAGTCCATGATAGTCTCTCCATTAGGTCCCAGACCATCGAGTTGTTTGAGGCCTCCGTATCGGCTGCCCATACCTGCTGCAAGCAGAAATAGAGTTGGTTTCATAAGCTTTATATTAGAAGTTTATTTAAATTGTTTGCAAAGATACACAAAAAGTGAAAAAGTAAAAAGGTGAAAAGGCGAAAGTTGTTGCGCCTTGTTGTTTTTTAACTTTTCGCCCTTCACTCCCTCTCCTTTTTACCTTTTTAGAACGGATAGCCGATGGCGAAGTTGAGTGTATGGCGGTCCTTGAAGGTCGGACCGGAGAAGTAGCCGCTCTTACCTGTATCGTATGGTAAATGGAGGGCATATCCCCAATCGAGGCGGATGATGAGGAAACCAAAATCATAACGCAGACCAATACCTGTAGCCAGCGCGATGTCATTCAAGAACTTAGAGGGCTTGAACTTCATCTCGTCAGACCATTTGAGGAATAATATTGCCAATGCCATCTCTGATGAATTGGAACCATCGATGCCTGCACTGCTCATATCATCCATAGTGACAAAATCGCCTATTCTCCAGATGTTTCCGGCATCGAGGAATACTGCACCATGCAGGTTGCCGAACAATGGTGTACGGTATTCCAGATTACCTATGATCTTCATATCGCCATTACGCATCAGGTATGCCATCTGCTTATCCAAGAGACGATCACCTGAGAAACGGCCGGGACCTATCATGCGGGCAGAAAAAGCGCGAATGCTATTAGCACCTCCTGCATAGAACATCTCACTGAAGGGCGCTTCGTCGCTGTTGCCGTATGACCAGATGAAGCCTGCGTTAAGATGAGCTAACAGGTTTGAAGAACGGCCCATCGACCAGGTTTTCGTAAAGTCGGTTTCTATACGTAGAAACTGAGCATATGGCGTTTTGAAGAGCTTCTTCTCCTTCTCGTTGAATGACTTCCCTTGAGCTACATCCACGAGCGATAGAAGGTTGCTGGCCTCTTCAATGGTAGTCTCCCACCGGATAGGGTTGCGCATCCTTGATGGACTGTTATAAGTATAGGTGTAGCGCATCTTCGGAATAAAATAGTCATCCATCGTAGCCATCAGGTAGGGATAGACGACCATAATAGAGTCGAAGAGATGGGTGGTACTGTTTTTGAACTGGTATTTCACCGTGAGGGGTGAGAACTCATGATAGCTGTTCTCCGACGACTGCCAGCGGTAGGTCCATTCTCCTGCTACAATATGCATCTTATAGTAGTCAGGCCTGCGCACGATATCAGTGGAGATCTTGGCAAAAGTCGTGGGGGTGGAGTAGAAGCGACGACGCTTGGGGCGTCCGTCCTTTCCTCGACGGATACGGTCGCTGTTGTAGAATGGTGCGATGATTCGTGGGAACTCAATGCTGGCATCGGCACCATACTGGTAAGTCGACATGTCGGAGGTTGAATTATGCTGCCATTCATAGTCACCGTGGAGGTTGATATCGATTTTCTCACCACTACGGAAGGCATTACGACGTGTGATACCGATCTTTGCCTCCGGACCATAACGTCCGTTGGTGCGACCAATGGCATTACATTCAATATAGAAGTCATAGGGTTTGTCGAAAACGCAACTTAGCTTGAGATCGAGTGAGTCTGTGCCTGGGCGTGGGGTAAACAGAAAGTCAGTGCTGCTGAAAACACCTGTGGCATTAATGTTGCTGACAGATTCAACATATTTGTCGAAATTGTACTCCTGACGTGGACGGAGACGAAGTCCTCTCAATACGAAACGTGGACTGACGGGTGGCCTTTTACCATTGAAATGAATGGTCAGATGGCGGCGTTGTATGCTATCGTTTAGTTGCTCACGTTGTGACTTGCGGAATTCTACGTCGATATGTCCTATATACCATTTCTGGAGTGCGTTCTCAGGCAGATCGTTGGCCAACTGGAAACGCAACTGAACTCTGTTTTCAATAGCAAAAGTATCAGCAAGATAAGAGGCATAGCTGGGATTGTAGTAGTAATAACCATTGTTGCGCATGAGGGTGCTGATACGGGTACGCTCACCATCCAGATTTGTTACGCTGAAAGGAGTTTCCTTTACAATAAGGCTTTCCTCTTGTGTTGAGTCAATGAGTTGTTGCAGTGGGGCAGGGAAGTTGACGTATGCTACGGAATCGAGCGTGAATAGAGAGTCCAGATGCACGGTGTAGCCGATTTTACACTTCTTAGGATTTTTCTTGGGGACGATCTCATAATTCACATAGCCATGGAAGTATCCGTTGTTACGCAATACCGAGTTAGCTACTGAAGCACGAAGAGCTGGATTCACTTGACTCATCAGAACAGGTGCCTTACCGAAGGACTTGGTCATCCACTTGGCGAATTTGGAATCCTTGCCCGAATATTTGTTGTATACCCAGAGATGCCAGGACCAGGGAACAGTGATGTAGCTGCTGCCAAAGAGCGAGCCATTAGGTTCGGTGGCGAGTGCAGCCTCTATCTCTTCTTTCGTTGTCTCCAGATGATCCTTGTTGGGATCGTCCTTCATCTCGTCCTCATAGGTAATCTTCGTCAAACCCACGAAAAGCTGTTCGTCTTCGGGGATGTTCTTCGTCATAGAACAGGAAACCACCAGAAGTGATAAGGTAAAAAGAAGGAAAGGCGAGAGGACTATCGCCCTCACCTTCTTTCTAATGGTCATATATCTGAAATCTTTCATTTTATACATTTTTACTCTTTCACTTTCTCACTTTCCATCTTGATACTTTCCATCCTGATACTGTCCGTACCGATACTGTCGTTACGCATTACAGGTCGGAAGGATGGCTGTGGCAGCATTGTCTGTCGCTTCTTGCCGAAGCTGAAGATCTCCCATAAATTGGCGAGTTTTCTGCGCCAGACGAAGCCCACACCATATTCTCCAGTATAACCGTCGAGCCAGTCGTAGACGTTCTGGTTATAGAATACCTTCAAGTTCTGCGTTCCCTCCTGGTTCAGACGGTATTCCATGGTGACATTATCGAAGAACGACTGGTTCTGTCCCATGGCATCGCTATTGCCAGAAGATACCTTACCGCCCAGTTCTATCCTCAGACGGTTGTTGAAGAAGCGCTTGGCAAACTTAAACGAATAGTCGGTGTGCATGGCGCCTGTGGCATCAGTGGTGTTGTCGATACCGACACTCAAGTCAAGGGTCTTCAAAGCTGAACCTGCAATACTGTTGATCTCACTCTGTAGGAAAGAACTCAGGGCTGAGTTCATCGAGAAGCTGCCCGTATTGCCATCAGCAAGATACATGCCTGTGGTCAGCATGGTAACTGCTATCTTACCACGTTCCTCATCAGACATCGTTATGAGTTCGCCGTTAATAGCCTGATCTTCAGGAGCATCGATAATAAACTGCAGACCCATGTCATTGAGCGTCTTGGTAATGATAACGCCACAATCGAAAGTAACGCTACGGCTTGCGCCACTCTCATCATTGACGGTGGCTTTTGTTCGTTCAGTAGCTGTGATGTTCAGTTTCGGATTTGTCGGGTCACCCGTAAATTCTACATAACTACCGTCTTTCACGGTAAAGGTCTTCAACGGAATGACGGGCAGCGAGTATTTCATCTCTCCGTTGGCAAGGGTATAACGTCCTGTGAGGTTGATGCCTTCGGCGTTATATCTCAGTCGGAGATCACCTCCACCCATCAGGTCAATATAGTTCGTTTGTTCTGTATTCAGGTCGCAGACGATGCGGGCTCCTTGTGCTACACTGATTGTCAGATCTACATCGAGCCCGGATGGTGTAGGACGAGTGACTACGGTCTGAGTGCTGTCGCTGAAGTCGGTGAACTTCACCAATTCATCAAGACGGTTATCCGTTGACAATGGAGAGTCGAGCAGCATATATGTCATATCTGTCGATCCAAGGACATCCAGACGACCTCGCATACTTAATGTCTCTAATGGTCCTTGAAGACGGGCAACGAAGTTGACGAAAGCCTTGCCCCATGCAACGGATTTCGCTTCCTGTTTGGCATTGATAAGCATGAAATTCCTGGCTCGCATCCGCATATCCATCGTGATATGATTCATATCAGAGAAGTTAATCTCGCCCATCATGTTCAGCGGTTCGTCATTATAGGCATAAAGTCCGAAGTTCTCGAGTAGCAGACGGGAGTCAACAATACGGATGGGGTCGTTATCAAACCTCATGCGGATACCGTATGGGATACTGATAAGATGGGCATCTTCCACAAATATCTCTCCGTCGATATCCGGTTTCGAGGTGGTACCTCTGATGGTAATGGAGCCTTCGCCATAGCCGTCCAGACCGATGATCTGGTCATCAATGAATCCGTTGACGAGTGATAGTGGCATCCGTGCCATTGTGAAGGTGGCATCGATATGTCCTGGTCCCTCGTTCTGGTAGGTGCCATCGAGTTGCCCGAATTCCTCATCATCAAGCATTAGACGGGCATTAATGGCATGGGTGTCGTCCTCCTTCATCATATAGACGAACTCACTGCTGATGTTTCCTATCTGACTACCTTCGTAAACCATGTCGTCTATTGACATGTCAGATGCTACGGAGATGTTCTCCTGACGATCCTGCATAATATGATAGTCACCATTGAGATAGCCGGTAATTTGTGGTGCATATGGGAGCACGGAAGTCAGTGTTCCGAGGTCAATACGGTTCAGACTGACCGTCAGATCCTGCAACATCGTTGAATCCTGGTTCTCTGTATAGAGCTTCATACCAGTCTTGTCGTCGGCTATCAAGTCAACCTTTGCCTGTATTTTACGATTGTTCGCCAGGAAAATAAAGTTGTCCTTATTCAGGTTAAACTCTTTGTAGCCAACAGTCGGACGGTCTGGCATAAGTTTGAAGCGGATACCTCCTTCCTCCATGTCTACTGTCGCACCGATACGCATACCCATACGGTCTTTGGAATCGTAATAGCGTAATCCTGCAAGGATACCATGCTGGTGGATATGACCGTCGATAAGGGCATTGAATACAAACTGCGGATTTCTTCGATTGTTGCGTATCTGTCCCTGATACGACAGACGCTCGCCTTTCTGTGTCAGGTTCAGACGGATGGTATCTATGCGGGTGCTGTCGTAGTTCAGCGAATATAGGTAGCTTTGTCCGTTAATACCTGTGACAGGCGAGGTGTTTACATCGATCAGCAGTTCCTTGAAACTGATGTCACTCGTACGTAGCAAGTCTACAATGGGATTGTTCTGCTTGCTTTCTACGTGAATCTTCATGACTGGCAACAGACGCTTAATGGCAGGCTGATCAATGATTTTCTCTTCGAACTGCGCTTTCACGGAATCTGTGAGTGTCGTCAGCTGACTCATCAACTGCTCGTAATCTCCGCTGCTGTCGAACTTGACAATAAAGTCTCCGCTCTGGGCTCTCAGACAGGTGGTGTCAGGCGAAGTTTTCAACAGCACGCCGATACGGTCTGGATAATACTTCTTGCTCTCATCCTGAATAAGTATGTCACCAATCAGTCCACTGACCCTGTGAGTTTTATTGAGATCGGAGTTGATATCTATATCACCTGTAAAACCTATAATCAGAGGCTCAGGTACAAGTCGCATCTGATAGAGGTCGGCTTTAGCCAGATTGGCCGTGATGGTACCTTCGATTTTCTGCGTACTTAGCACAGCATCGGCTCCGATGGTTCCGTCGAAGAGCTCGTTATGCCCTGTCACAGAGAATTGTCCGCGCCCATCTTGCAAATTTGCTGTTGCACTGAGGTTTCTGAGATCCCAGCTGCCGTAATGCAATTGGACGACTTTCGCATCGGCTGTCAGACGACTCTGGTTTGAAAGGAAATCTGTTCCGTGTCCCTTCGCTTTGATGTCAGCAGTGAGCGTATAGAGCGAATCTTTGGGCATCCAGTGATTCAGGTTCAGACTCTGGATACTGATGTCTGCATCGTAGGTGATAGCTTCTGGTCTCATCTCACCCTTTGCATCCATCGGTATCGTAGCGTCGGCTATCATCTTTACCTTACCGCTGCCTTCGGTGATGGTCATATCCGTACCATATCTGGTGCCGTTAGCCTTCAGTGTTCCGTCGAGGGTGATGCCATGAGGTATGCGGTAGTCGTTCTGTACCGTAGGACCAGCTAAGGCTAAGGCGAAGTTCAGGTCTTGTGTCTGGGCGCTCACTTTCACATTCGCCTTTAGCTGTCTCATGTCCGTGATGTTCTCTGCCGTACCACTGGCAGTCATATGTAGGGCTGTAGGCAGCGAGATGTCCAGTCCAGTAAAGTCCATCATCTGTGCATTGCCGTTGATGGATCCTTTGATGCTGAGTGGATGATTGGGATAACGCTCGATGAACTTCTGCGGCATATTGCCCATGAAGCACATCAGGTCTTGCTTGCCGAGTTGGGCATTCAATCGAACGCGCATGTTCCCTGGTTGTATATCCTCGAAGGCATTGAAGTCCATATCCACCTCGGTATAGATGTCCGAATCAGGTGTCTTCAGGGCTAATGCCGGAATGGTCATGTGGGTAAAGGTGGAGTCGAAACGTAATCCTCCATTCAGATCCTTAATCTCAAGGCCGCTCTTCTCTTTCAGGGCTGTCTGTCTAATATAAAGTGAGGTTCCTGAGGGCGTATAGCTGATAGAGTCGATCCCCAGTCTGATATCCGTCAATGCGAGATGGTTATAGTCCAGTCCCTTGGCATCTGGCTCGAATTTGTTGTCGTATTGTAGGGCACCATCGTGCCAGTCAAAGCTGGCTATCTGATAGATGCTGTGGTCAAGATCGACATCTGCCCCTCGTGCTACAGCCAGACCGAGATATGTTTTCACGTTGAGTGTATCTCCTGGCAGGTGTAGGGCCAGGTCTGTCTTGGCAATCGTCAGACTATCGGCAAAGATTTTCCATTTCGTTTCCGATTGGCTGGTGTCAGCAGCAGCTGTATCACTCAGTGCAATGTCAATCTTGGCATCAGCCAGTCGGGCACCGTTCACTTCTATAGTTTCCTTGTCGAGGTCAATACCTTTCGATGACAGCCAAAGTTCGTCCAGCTCTCCTTTAATCCTCAGGTCGCCGATGAATCCGTTGGTATTGATCTTTGCCTGGTGCAAGGACAGTTCATCGATGACAACACGCTTCTTCAGCAACGGCAGTAGTCTGACGTCCGCTATCAGTTCCTTCACATCAGCGATGGTATCCGTCACATGAGGCAGAGAGTCGTTTGGATGGAGGGCACGGAATCCTTCTAACGACAAGTCGAGTGGGAATGACAGACTGACATACTCTACCGTAATCTCCATACCAGTCTTCTCCGAAGCGATGGCAGCTACTTTCTTCACCGCCCAGTTCTGTATGGGTGGCAGATAGAGTAGTGCGGTGAGTATGATGAAAAGTAGTATGGGCGTTAAGACCGCAATCCCCATCCACTTCAGGGTTTTCTTCATTCGTTCTTGGGGGGTGGGGCTATGGCTTGCCAGAGGGGATCCTTAGGGATGGTCGCCTCGACGAGAATCCGTTCTTTAGATACCGGGTGGATAAAATCAACGCTTCTTGACATCAAAGAGATGCTGCCGTCAGGATTGCTGCGTGGGGCACCGTATTTCAAGTCACCTTTGATGGGGCAGCCCATCGCAGCCAGCTGACAGCGGATCTGATGGTGACGACCCGTCATGAGATTGACTTCCAGAAGTGTGTAGTTGTCGGAGTGACTGATCACGCGATATTTCAGGATCGCCTTCTTCGCATTGGGCTTTTCTGAATCGTAGGCATAGCTCTTGTTTTGCTTCTCATTTCTCACGAGCCAATTCTCTAATGTATGCCACTCGCCATCGTCCATGAACTTTTCACTTTTCACTTTTCCCTTTTCACTTCCAACGATCGCCCAATACGTCTTATGCACCTCACCCTCGGCAAACATCTTGTTCAGGCGAGTTAGCGCCTTAGAGGTTCTTGCGAAAACAACCAGTCCTGCTACAGGACGATCCAAGCGATGCACCACACCCAAGAATACGGCTCCTGGTTTCTGGTATTTCTCTTTGATATAGTCCTTCACAATATCAGAGAGGGGGCGGTCGCCAGTTTTATCTCCCTGCACGATCTCCCCGCTCTGTTTGTTAACAATGATGATGTGATTATCCTCGTAGACTACATTCATCATTCATCATTTATTGTTTATCATTTAGGGCGAAGCCCGCCTTACATATTCATGCCGCCGTCAACCTGGATCACCTGACCGCTTACATAACTTGAAAGGTCTGATGCCAGGAAGGTAGCCACGTTGGCAATATCCTCTACCTGACCACCGCGACGGAGAGGAATCTTCTGCTTCCACTGCTCGCGAACCTCATCAGGCAGGGCAGCTGTCATAGCTGTCTCGATGAATCCAGGAGCGATGGCGTTAGCACGGATACCCTTCGGACCCATCTCCTGTGCGATACTCTTAGCCAAAGCAATCAAACCAGCCTTTGAGGCAGCATAATTAGCTTGACCAGCGTTACCATGAACACCTACTACAGAGGCCATATTGATGATAGAACCACCACGCTGACGCATCATCACAGGCACACAAGCATGGATGAAGTTGAAGGCACTCTTCAGGTTCACAGCAATCACTGCATCCCACTGCTGCTCAGTCATACGAAGCATCAGTCCGTCCTTGGTGATACCAGCGTTGTTCACCAGAATATCAATGCTGCCAAACTCTTCCTTCACAGCCTTCACCACTTCCTCTGTCTGAGCAAAGTCAGCTGCGTTCGAGGCGTAGCTCTTAGCCTTAACACCCAGAGCAGCGATTTCCTTCTCAGTATCCAGATTCACCTCAAGGTCAGTGAATGCGATGTTTGCGCCCTCAGAGGCATACTTCAGTGCGATAGCCTTTCCGATACCGCGTGCAGCACCAGTAATCAGCGCTGTCTTTCCTTCTAATAATCCCATAATTAATCTTTAATGTTTAATGTATAATATTTCAATTTTCAATCTTCAATTTTTCACTTCCTTTGGAACTTACCCAGTGCACCATAGACCACCTTTGCTACCTGGGGCTTGGTATCCTCCTCTTTCATTCCGTGCGCGATACGCCCGTATATATAAGGTACTTCCAATCCCTTGATACAATAGTGGGTGATGTCGGCCACCAAATCTACATTGTCGATATCAAACTCGCCATCTTCCTTTCCCTCGGTATATACCTTGCGGAAGAGCTCGATCTCTGCATCGTCGAAGTGTTTGCGCACCTTCTCTACCATCCAGATGTTACGGAAGAACTCGGCACGCAGGTTTCCATTGCGTACCACTGTCTCTCGGATCATACTCAGATGAGTATAGATCAGCTCGATGATTTTATCCTGAGGACGGATTTTACGTGCAGCTACCTCGTCGAGTTTATCACTCAGACGTTCCAACTCACTTTCGATAACGGCATAGTAAATCTCCTCTTTCGATTTGAAATAGGTGTAGAGCGTACGTCGGCCTTTACCTGACTGTATGGCGATGTCATTCATCGTCGTATTTTCCAGTCCGTTCTTGGCAAACAACTGACGTGCTACATCAACGAGTTTCTGTCTGGTTTTGGATATAGACATATATGCTTCCTCCTTTTTAAATTGCACACAACAATTACAGTGTGCAAAAGTAAGGTTTTTATTTGAATTGAGCAAGAAAAAAGACGTAAAAAGTTGCAAAAACAGATAAATTGCAAAAAAAGTGCGTAAATATTTGCATAATTCAAAAAATGTTAGTACCTTTGCAGCCGCTTAGAAATAAAAGAGCGTCTTAATAACATCGCGGAGTGGAGCAGTTGGTAGCTCGCCAGGCTCATAACCTGGAGGTCGCACGTTCGAATCCTGCCTCCGCAACTACAGGAACTCAAGCTTTGCTTGGGTTCTTTTTTTATACTCAAACAGAATCCCTTCGTTTTCCCACAAAAAGAATCCGGTCGCCAAGTTTTGCTTGACAACCGGATTCTTTATTAATCTAAAAATTAGATCGTTCATTTCATCTTGCTCATAACCTTCTGGTAGTACCTGTTAGTTGCTCGTACACTGTACTTCGGTCCTCCATTCCACATACGAATAGCTTTCTCAATGCTATTCTGGGGGTTAAGAACTGATTGAATCAAGAGGAACATCTCTTTTGACTTCTCTACGTTGTAGCGATCAGCCAATGTGTAGCGCTTCTTACTCTTCTGCTGTTGCAGGTAGATGTTACACTGCTTCACGAGAATAGGAGTAATCTGCATGGCGCCCACGGAATTGCCGCTCACGGCTCTGGGATTTCCTCCGCTTTCTACCTGGATGATTGCATCCATCACTGGATTCCAGTCAAAACCTGATGATTTGTTGCTCTTTGTGGCGCCTCCTGCTAAAGCGTTAAGGCTGACCAGCATTAGAGCCATCAGGCTCACACATGCTTTCTTAACTAAATTATTCATAATTCTATACTTTAGGCGGACACCTGTCACAGGAACCGCGTTATCCTTTAGATTTCGGGTGCAAAGGTACAAAGTATCAGGCAGTTAGCCAAATATTTTTTGATTTTTTAGCAAAATTGTGTACGCACACTGATTTAAATCAAGATGCAGATTTTGCCAAAAACGCTCTCAGAATCAATCTAAATCCACTACTGTAATGCCTGCTCCACCGAACTGAACATGCTCGTCGCGGAAGTGGCTGACGTTGGGCACAGTACTCAGATACTGGCGTATCAGCTGGCGCAGAATTCCCGTTCCTGTACCATGAAGAATGCGCACTCTGGATACGCCTACCAGAATGGCATCGTCTATGAAATAAGTGATGGCACTGATGGCTTCGTCGCCTCGCATACCCCGAACGTCGATGTCCTGTTTGAAGTTCAGTTTACGGTTATCGATGACTTCGCGGGTATCTTTCGAAACCATACCATACGATCCTGCTATATTGCTATTGCGCTCTTCGGCTTTTGTCATGGTGGTCTTGGGCATTTCTGCATGCTCCAGTCTGTCTACACGCATCTTGGTTTTCATTCCGCCAAAGATGATCACAGCCTTATTGCCATCGATGCTGTCGATAGTGCCCACACTGGTAAGACCCTTTATGCGGACGGTATCGCCAGGGGCCAAAGGGGTGAGAGGTGAGGTGTGAGAGGTGAGAGACTGGTCTGATAACTGAGAATTCTCTGGCTTCTCACCTCTCCCCTCTAACTTCTCTTTCTTGCGCTTTTCTCTCCGTTCCTTTCGTTCCTGAATCTGGCGCATCTTCTTGGCAATGGCCTCGTCGGTATTGGAGGTATCCGCATCAGCAATCTCCTCTTTAAAGGCTTCCAGCTCCTCACGAATCTTGCGTGTCCGTTCTTTTTCGGCTTGAGCCTCACGTATCTCGCGGATAGCATTCTCAATCTTCTTGTTACTTTCGCGCAGCAGCTCTTCAGCCTGCTCCTTTGCTTTGCGCAGAATCTCCTTACGTTCCGATTCTATCTCTTCGATAGTATCCTCTAACTTCTTACCGCTTACCTCCAACCGCTTCTCATGCTGATGGATCGTCTGGCGCTTACCTTCCCAGTAGCGCTTGTCGCGCACGATATCCTGCAGATACTTGTCGCTCTGGATATAGTCGGAGCCCACAATGTCGCTTGCATCCTTGATCACCTCCTCGGGAATACCCGTCTTACGGGCTATCTCGATTGCAAACGAAGAACCTGGTTGCCCGATAGCGAGTTGGAAGAGGGCCTGCATCTCATGACGATCGTAAAGCATCGCTCCGTTCACCACGCCAGGATGATCTTCTGCAAAATGCTTCAGGTTCTGATAGTGGGTGGTAATCACGCCAAACGTCTCCTTCTTCCAGAATTGCTTCAGCATGGCCTCGGCAATGGCGCCGCCGATGGTGGGCTCTGTGCCGCTACCAAACTCGTCTATTAATAATAAGGTACGCGCGTTGGCTTGTTTCATCATCTGCTTCATGTTCATCAGATGACTGGAGTAAGTAGAGAGGTCGTTCTCGATGCTCTGCTCGTCACCAATGTCTATCATGATGCTTTCGAAGATGCCAGTTGTGCTCCTGTCGCCAAGAGGGATGGGTAAGCCGCATTGCAACATATACTGCAATAGTCCCACCGTCTTTAGACAAACCGACTTGCCACCCGCATTCGGACCCGAGATGATCAGAAGGCGTCCGATATTCTTGTCTCCCTGTCTCTCTGTCCCTACCCGTAGCCTTTCCCTGTCTCCTTGCAGACGTATATCCAACGGCACTACCTTCTCACCCTTTTTCGCCAGCGACAGCTGTAACAGCGGATGAATCGCGCGGATCCAATCGATATGTGGACGATCCTCCACGATGGGCTCGTAGGCGTCTGTCAACTCTGCCCATTTCGCTTTCGCCTGTATCAGGTCTATCTGTGCCAGCAACTGGTACGAGTCGAGTATCTCTTTGACGTAGGGGCGCACTTCGTCGGTGAATACCGTCAGGATACGAATCACCTCGCGACGCTCCTCGGCTTCCAACTGGCGTACCTTGTTGTTCGCCTCCACCACCTCCGTTGGCTCAATAAACACCGTCTTTCCCGTTGCACTCTCATCATGCACGATACCGCTGATCCTGCGCTTGATCGATGGGGCTACAGGTATCACCAGTCGCCCATCGCGCATGGTAGGCGTGGCGTCCTTATCTACGATGCCGTCTTTCTGTGCCGCGTGTAATATAGTATATAAGGTACGCGAGATGCTACCCTGAGTCTTTTCCAAGTCATGACGGATACCAGCCAGTGTCATCGAGGCCGAATCCTTAATCTTTCCGAACTTGTCGAGAATGGAGTCTATCCGTCGGATCATGGCGGGGAATGTCACCACACCTTCCGTCAACCTGTATAGGGCAGGGTAGGGCACCTTATCCAGACCCTCCTCGGAGTCCAGTTCCTCCCCTTGGTTGAGGTTAGGAGAGGTTCTTAGGTATCTGACGATATTAGCAATCGTCTCAAGCGAACGCCTCAGATCCCACACCTCATCTTCCTCCAAATGCGTGTTCTCCAGACGGATTCTACTTACAGCCTCCCTTACATCGAAGAAATACTGCATCGGGAAATCATCCTTCTCCTCCTGAATTCTTCGGAATTCTCGCGCTTGAGCCAGCCATTCGTTCACCTCACGACAATCTGTAGAGAAGGCCATTTCGTCTACCTTTTCCTTGCCCAGCGTACTGCGGCAGCGCTCCTTCAGCAACCTCCGTATCTCGTCGAATCCGAGCTTCCGCTCAAAGTTATTCGGATAAATCACGCTGCAAAGGTACAATTTTTAACTTGGATATGCAAAAAGTTGCTTAAAAATTTGTTGGTTTCCAAAAAAACTCGTACCTTTGCACCCGCTTTCGAGACATCAGAGCACTGGAGAGATGGTAGAGTGGTCGATTACAGTAGTCTTGAAAACTACCGTGCTGAGAGGCACCGGGGGTTCGAATCCCTCTCTC
>JAEEGG010000904.1_pt1 | contig 85213 bp, 65 predicted proteins | sample 9134161 | NCBI WGS metagenome assembly JAEEGG01 (sample SAMN16246543, study PRJNA631951) | gut metagenome | biome: gut microbiome; feature: rumen; material: CR-attached | host: Bos | place: Iran: Karaj | collected 2018-10
CCAGTCGACAAAGTAAAAACATTAAACATTTTGCAGGATATTGCCATTTTTATCAATTTGGCAACCTTACAATAGTGTTAATTTGTGTAACCCCGCTCGGAAAAGAGCCACTTTTTCAGTGGGCTCTACGGCACGAGGGGGAACGAATCCGGGCTCGCATAAGCCGAGGTGGATGATTAATCCGATGCAAAGTTACACCAAATTCTTGGAAAGATCAAATATCAAGGGCAAAAAAACACCTGATAGTTTGAATTGCTTCAGGGACTACCAGGAATGAACGATGCAAAGATACGATAAATATCTGAATAATCCAAATATTTTCGCATATATTTGCATATATGCCATCATTTTTTCTCTTTTCAAGCCCTTTTTGTGGTGAAACAAGGTCAAATACACATGATCTTGCTGCATTCTCTACCAACGTGATCTATACCATATAGGAACTGGCCGGCGTCTATACCCATCCATTGAAACAAGGTCATCATTCTTGAATAGTTGTTGAGGGTATAGGTTGTGTCAACACATATAGGAAAGCCAAAACATATTGGCTCGTGGTGGGCTATGCGATTACGAATGTTGTTAATGTAATCCAGTTCAAGAAATATCCTTGAATTGTCGATTTGGTTAGCTCTTGTAGACGTTGGCTTATTGGGAAATATGTGAAGTAGATGTCTTCCACAGAGACCATATTGGAGATTATTGAACATGTATTTCCATACGCCAAACTCCATCTCTGATAGTAGTTTGGAATGGGAATATGTACCAGCAGACATTAACCCATCATACGCCTTCTTGATGATTTTGTAGGTCTTGTCAACACGTGAGTTTGCATAAAAAGCACCTCCTGGCAATACCAAATCACGAAGCCAATCATTGCCATAATGGAGCTTCATTTCCTTGTCAATACGGTTACGTAATGTGACCTCAAAACAGCTGATGAGGGCAAACATCTCCTGAGATAATTTCAGGTTGTAACGATAGAGCGTCATGGCTCTTCTGCTTTCATTATTGCATGCAAGCAGGTACTTGCGCATGCGTTGTTGTGAGATAATATCTTCAAATTCTGAATATTTCATATGCTCATTATTTTAGTGCAAAGTTACTAAATTCTTGGCAAATTCCTGCCATCTTTTCCATTTATTTTTGTTTTCTTGGGCACTTTCTCATTTTATCGTAATGGTACATCAAACCAATCGGCGGAAATGCCCATAAATACAGGGCGAGCTTGCTCTTTTTGTGCCCTGCCTATCCCTGAAATGTTACTTTCAGGGGTATTAGGCTGCCCCAACAGAAAAACGATACACTCAAGCAAGCTCATTTTTGAAGACTCGTTTGATGAGCTTAAAGTTGTTGTCGTTGATGATGGAAAAGTCCTTGGCGATGTAGATGTCGGCCACTTCAAAACTGCCAACGTGGTTGAGTGCCTCGTCCACGTCACCTTTGCTGAACTTCATCAGGTTCCTGGATAGGGTGGCAAAAGTGTGGCGGGCCTGATAGAATTCAAGGTCATTGATGCCGACAGATTTGCCAACAGTTTTCAGTCCAATGTTCAGGTTCTTGTTGAAGCCTCCGTAGTCGTTGTAACGCGAGCAGAAATTGAAGACGGTTTTTGTTCCGGCATATTTCTTCATGAGTGGCTTGATAAACGGATGCACTTTCACTTCGATATAGGCTTCATCACTTCTGCGATCTTTGGTCTTCGTCCTGTTGTACTTGATGAAGCCGTTTTTGTAGTTCGTTGCCGAGAACAAATCTACGGAGTTCATCCCCATCAGACAGAACGATAATATAAAGGTATCACGCGCGAGTTGTGCACGGCTTCCTGGTCTGCCTTGATAGTGATAGACTTTCATCAGCTCTTGAAGGGTGAGTGCACGGACTCCTTTCTTCATCACTTGCTTGGGAACTTTGAAGCGGATGAACGGATCGCTTTTGATGACGGTCTTTTCTTCCGTGTTGTATTCGAGCATGGCCTCACGGAACAGATGGCGAATCTCACCCAGGTAAAGTGACTGTGCTCTGGGCTTCTTGGCGAGGTGGTTTTCGAACGCTTTCAGTAGGGTGTAGGTGAGGTCAGAGAAACACAGACTCTCTTTGCCAAGAAATGAGGAAAAGGTGTTGAGCATGCACTGGTAGTTCTTCTTGCCTTTGATGCTGGTGTGTGCCAACCAATTCTTGGCAAAGGCAAAGAAGTCAACGTCCTCTTCTTTCTTGCTGATGGCGGAGGTGATGCGCTGCGCTTTGACTTTGGCATCAAATATTCCAATGCCTTGCATGCAAATCTTCGCCTCCCATTCAAGCCGCATAATCTCTACGGACATGGCCTTCTCACGATTCTTGATTTTCTTTGTGCGTGGAGAGATCTCGGACTCGGCTACTTTGATCTGCGTATTGATACGCTTTTCCAACTTGCCATTTCTAATTCTCAGATAGACGGTTCTCGTCTTGTTGCTACTCAGCTTTCCAAACTCAGTTGTAATCGTTGCCATTTCTAAATCTTTTAAATGATTAAAATTTGTGCCGATTTTGCGCCGATTTTGGCACTTTGCGCTGATTTTGCGCCGATTTTTCACCTTAAAAGTTTGGCTGAGCCCAATAAATTGGAATGACCACTTTCTAAATGAAAATATCGAGAAGCCCTTTATTTGCTGGGATTCTCGATAAATTCTTGGTTGTGACCCCGGTGGGATTCAAACCCACGACCTTCAGAACCGGAATCTGACGCTCTATTCAGCTAAGCTACGGGGCCGTACTTATGAAAAGCGAGTGCAAAGGTACGATAAAAAAGTGAATAGTGAATAGTGAAGAGTGAAGAATTAATTTCATTTAACGAATTGTGTATCTGTGCATTCTGTTAGTGGAAATCAAGAATTTGTGACGTTTTGCAAAAATAATCGTCGATTTTCTTGCATTTTAATAATAAATGTGTATCTTTGCAGCCATAAAATAATCATAAACTTAGAAATGGGACAAGTAATCAAACCAGTGATGTACGAACCGCTGCTGGATATGAAGCAGACGGAACAAGGCATCAAACTTATCAAAGAATTCTTCCAGCAGAACCTCTCTACGGAGCTGCGTCTGCGTCGTGTGACGGCACCGCTGTTCGTGCTTAAGGGTCTGGGTATCAACGACGACCTGAACGGTGTGGAGCGTGCTGTGACCTTCCCCATCAAGGACCTGGGCGACGCCAAGGCGGAGGTGGTGCACTCGTTGGCGAAGTGGAAGAGACTGTCGCTGGCAGAGTATAAGATAGAACCGGGCTACGGTATCTATACCGACATGAACGCCATCCGCGCCGACGAGGAACTGGATAACCTGCACTCGCTCTACGTGGACCAGTGGGACTGGGAGGCTGTGATCAACCGCGAAGACCGTACGCTGGCCTTCCTGAAGAATATCGTGGAGCGCATCTACGCCGCCATCCGCAGGACGGAGTATCTGACCTGTGAGACCTATCCGCAGCTGAGGCCTTTCCTGCCGGAGAAAATCCACTTCATACACGCTGAGGAACTGTTGAAAATGTATCCCGACAAGACTCCGAAGGAGCGCGAGGATGCCATCTGCGAGGCTTATGGTGCCGTATTTATAATAGGTATAGGCGGTAAGCTGTCGAACGGTGAGAAGCACGACGGACGTGCACCGGACTATGACGACTGGAGCACTATCGCCGAAGATGGACGTGCCGGACTGAACGGTGACATCTTGATCTGGTATCCGGTGCTGGGACGCTCATTCGAGCTCTCGTCGATGGGTATCCGTGTGGACAAGGAGAGCCTGCTGCGCCAGTTGAAACTGGAGGGTAAGGAGGAACGTGAACAGCTTTACTTCCACCAGCAGCTGCTGAACGATAAGTTGCCGCTGTCAATCGGTGGCGGTATCGGACAGAGCCGTCTCTGTATGGTGCTGTTGCAGAAGGGTCACATCGGTGAGATCCAGGCCAGCATCTGGCCGGACGACATGCGCCAGCAGTGCAAGAAACTGGGCATGAACCTGATTTAAGTAAATGGTGAATAGTTGGCTTAGGCCAATTCGAGATCGAAGGCCTGCCGTAGAGCTTCTACGGCAGGATTTTTTTCGCGCATCTGCTCGAACTGCTCCCTGCGGGTGAGGATCTTCACCTCAGCGGGTTTCTCGCTGACAAGGATGGTGAGCGTCAGTTGACTGTTGTTCAGGTAGATCTGCAAGGTCTTGAGGATGCTCTTGAAAATGCGGTCGATATCCTGTTTGACAAGGGCATTGTCGACGGTGACTTCCACCGCAGTCCCCTCGGTGATGACGGGGGTCATGTTCTTCATACGGGCCGCGATGCCGCTGTGCTCCTGAGGCATGCGGTTGCACATCGAGAGCCACTGCAGCTCCAGGTCTTCCTGCGTAAAGGGCATATCAGTCCTGGGACGGTTGGAATTGTCGGCTGGAGTACCTGGGATGATGTTCATCTTGCCGGACTTCTTGTCGTTGTTGCGGAGGTTGCTCCAGGAGAAACCGAGGCCGCCAAGCTTGATGCCAGGTTTAGGGCTTGGAGCTTGGAGTGGAGAGTTCCCTACCGCTGTGGATTTTTCCTGCGGAGCGGAAGCGGGATGGGGGGATGCGACAGGCTTAGCCGCGGCTACCTGCGGGGCCGCTGTCTGGGGCTGAGTCGACTGTCGGATCAGATGCTTAAACAGGGATTTTAATCTTCTGGGGCTACGCCCCGCGCTGGCGCTGTCGTCGGCCTGCGTGATCTGCGCGATCTCGATGAGCGTCAGCTCTACAAGCAAACGCTTGTTGCTGGACTGACGGTAGTTGATGTCGCACTGGTTCATCAGCCGCAGGGCCTGATAGAGGAAACGGGTGTCGATTTTTTTTGCCTGTTCCTGATAGCGCTGGCGCTGTTGGTCGCTGACCTCGAGCAGGGGCAGCGTCTGCGGGTCCTTTGCCATCAGTACGTTACGTACATGCTTGGCCAGCCCCTGAATGAGCAGTCCACCGTCGAAACCTTTGTTGATGACACCGTTGAGCAGTACCATCACATCGCTCACCTTATTATTAATAGAGAGGTCGATAATCTGGAAGTAGTTCTCGGCATCGAGGACGTTCAGGTCTTCGATGACTTTCTGGTAGGTGATGTTCCCCTGACAGAAGGAGGCCGCCTGGTCGAAGATGGAGAGGGCATCGCGCATACCGCCGTCGGCCTTCTCGGCGATGACGGCGAGGGCCTCTTCCTCATAGGTGATACCCTCCTGTCCGGCCACATGCTTCAGGTGGTCGATGGTGTTGCGGACGGTCATGCGCTCGAAGTCGTAGATCTGACAACGGCTCAGGATCGTTGGTAGGATCTTGTGCTTCTCGGTGGTGGCGAGGATGAAGATGACGTGTGCGGGCGGCTCTTCGAGGGTCTTCAGGAAGGCGTTGAAGGCTGCGGTGGAGAGCATGTGCACCTCGTCGATAATGAAGACCTTGTAACGTCCGAGCTGCGGCGGGATGCGCGTCTGCTCCATCAGGGTCTTGATGTGCTCGACGGAGTTGTTTGATGCCGCGTCGAGCTCGAAGATGTTCAGCGAGCGTTGCTCATTGAACGACTGACAACTCTCACATTCATTACAGGCCTCGCCCTCTGCCGTAGGATTTTGGCAGTTGATGGCTTTGGCGAAGATACGGGCGCACGTGGTCTTTCCCACACCTCGGGGACCGCAGAAGAGGTAGGCGTGTGCAAGTTTTCCGCTCTTCACGGCATTCTTCAGCGTAGTGGTCAGCGCCGCTTGTCCTACGACGGTGTCGAAGGAAACAGGGCGATACTTTCGTGCCGAAACGATATATTCCATACGTGTTTTTAGAAATTATGGTGCAAAGATACAAAATAATTCATAATTTATAATTATTAATTCATAATTATTTTGTAATTTTGCAGACGAATATGGATGTATTAAGTAACATTAAGACATTGGCCTTGAAAGTGTGGCGCTCGCAGGCGCTGAAGTACACGGTGGTCGTGGTGCTGGGAGTCCTGATCGTAGGATTCCTCGATGAGAACAGTGTGATGAGTCATCTGAAGAACCAGCGTCGCATCGCTCTCTTGGAGGAGGAGATCGCCGAGTACAACGCCAACTTCGAGCGCGACCAGGCTCAGATTCGCGAACTGGACCGTAATCCGAAGGCAATGGAAAAGATAGCCCGTGAGCGCTACTTCATGAAGGCCGACGATGAGGACATCTTTGTGCTGAGCGATGACAACCGTGTCCCCCAACCGATAGTAAGCCATGAGACCGCTGAGTAAACTTCAGAACACGATCTTTTTGGTAGGCGGGCTGCTCATGGTCATCGGTGCGGGCTCGAGTCTGCTCATGTGGCGCTGGGCGCCCTACCTCTTTGCCGTCGGTGCCCTCGGCTTTGCCTCGATGCAGATGTTGCAGCGCTATGAGGGAAAAAATGTTACCATACGTCGTCTCAGACGGATGATGCTGATTAGCGATGTGCTCTTCTTGCTGGCGGCTCTGCTGATGTTCGCCAGTCAGGGGAACGTCTTCGGGTTGAGTCACATCACCTATGTACAATACATTTATAATAAGTGGGTCGTCGTGTTGCTTATCGCAGCCATCCTGCAACTGTATTCTTCGCACAGAATTGGTCACGAACTGCAGAAAGAACAATAAAAAAGACTAAAAGTTTGCGCAAATGTTTTAAAATGCGCAAATTTTTTTTTCTACTTCGTAAATACGTAGTACATTTGCAGGCGAAAACAATAAGTTATGAACAAAATAATATACGCATTAGTTGCTGCCGTTGTGCTGGCCTCGTGTGCTGAATCCTACAATATTCAGGGTTCATCGACCGTATCGTCGCTCGATGGAAGCAAACTCTATCTGAAGACCGTCAAGGACCAGGAACTGAAAAACCTAGATTCTTGCGACGTGGTTCATGGCAAGTTCCGCTTTGCAGGACTCTTGGACACCGTCCGTATGGCCAGTCTCTTTATGGACGATGAGAGCATTATGCCCATTGTCGTGGAGAAGGGCGAGATAGAGATCAGGATAGATAATACGAGCCAGAAAGTTAGCGGTACGCCGCTGAACGATAAACTCTATGACTTCATCACCCTGCACAACCAGCTGAACAACGAGATGAACGAACTCTCGCACAAACAGAGTCAGATGTTGCTGGAAGGTGAGGATGAAGAGACCATCAACCAGCAGCTGACCGTAGAGGCAGCGATTATCGCCCAGCGCGAGGACAGTCTGGTGACGAACTTCATCGTCGACAACTTCGACAATGTGCTGGGTCCCGGTGTGTTTATGATGATGACTGCTTCGTATCCTTATCCGGTATTGACACCACAGATAGAGGATATCATGAGCAAGGCCTCGAAGAAATTCAAGGACGATCCCTACGTGAAGGAGTACTATCGTGCGGCCAACGAGATTCAGGCCCGTGAGAACGGACTGGTGGACGATACGGGTGCCCAGCCTGCACCTCCCGCCGCTGTGACGCCCGCTCTGCCGGAGCTCCCCAAAGACTCGCTGCACGTGCCCCTGACTAATCTGCCGCAGAAATGAGGACCATCATTCAGGGCGGAACCATTGTCAACGAAGGAAAGGCTTTCGATGGTACTATCATCATCGAAGATGAGAAGATAAAGGAGATTGTTACAGGAAACGTTAATCCCGAAGTATCGACTGACACGGTCATAGATGCTTCGGGATGTTTTGTACTCCCAGGTGTCATCGACGATCATGTGCATTTCCGTGAGCCAGGTCTGACGGAGAAGGCCGACATCGAGAGTGAGAGCAAGGCTGCGGCCGCCGGCGGTGTGACAACCTATTTCGATATGCCGAATACCGTTCCGCAGACGACGACGCTGGAGGCACTTGAGGAGAAGTTTAGACTGGCTGCTGGGAAGAGTCATGTGAACTATAGTTTCTTCTTTGGGGCTACGAATGATAATGTGGCACTGTTCGACCAGCTCGATGAGCACCGTATTCCTGGTATTAAACTGTTTATGGGCAGTTCGACGGGAAATATGCTGGTGGATCGCAGAGCATCGCTGGAACGTATCTTCGCTTCTGCCCGTCTGCCGATCATAACGCATTGTGAAGATACGGAGATCATCAACCGTAATATGGCAGCAGCGAAACAGCAGTATGGCGAGGATCCGAAGGTGGAGCATCATCCGGAGATCCGCAGCGAGGAGGCCTGTTATGAGAGTACCCGTCTGGCTGTAGAACTGGCCAAGAAATACGATGCCCGTCTGCATGTTGCCCACCTCACCACCGCCAGAGAGCTTGAACTGTTTGATAAATGTTCAATGTTCAATGTTCAATGTTCAATGATAACCGCTGAGGCTACGGTGAGTCATCTCTATTTCTCCGACCGCGACTATGCTGCCCTGGGTACGCGTATCAAGTGTAATCCGGCGATAAAGACCGAACGCGACCGCGAGGCACTGCAACAGGCTGCCAACGATGGTCGGATTACTGTCGTCGGCACAGACCACGCGCCTCACTTGCTGTCGCAGAAAGAGGGCGGTTGTGCATGTGCGGCCAGCGGTATGCCAATGATTCAGTTCTCGCTCGTCACGATGCTGGAACTCGTAGACAAGGGCGTATTCTCGCTGGAACGTCTGGTGGAACTGATGTGCCACAACCCGGCCCGACTCTTCGAGGTGCGGCAGAGAGGTTTTATCCGCGAGGGTTATCAGGCAGATCTGGTGCTGGTGCGTCCTCATACGTCTTGGGTGTGCACCAAGGACGTTATCCTGAGCAAGTGCGGGTGGAGTCCGATGGAGGGACACATGTTCCTGTGGCGAGTAGAACAGACGCTCTGCAACGGACATACCGTTTACCGTAACGGTGAGGTAGACACAGACAATATTGGACAGCCTGTCATGTTCAGATGAAGATTACCTACGAGATATCCCAAATCGTACCTTATATCAACTGGGTGTATTTCTATTATGCCTGGGGGATTCATAGCCGTCCTGAAGCAGAACAGCAGAAACTGCGTCAGGAGGCTGAGGAAGCGTTACAGCTGATAGAAGACCGATATCATACGTATGCGCTTTTTGAACTCTATGAGGCCTGTAGCGATGGGGATGATATTATGGTGTCCCGAGGTGTGGGGAGTGAGGCGTGTAGCGTGAGGATTCCCTGCCTGCGACAGCAGCAAGGTAATCCGCCCTTTTACTGCCTTTCAGACTTTATCAGTCCTCACTCTTCGAAACTCGGCGTCTTTGCAACCTCCGTGGATCATGGCTTTGAGACCGACTTTGATGCTGACCCCTATCAGAAAATGCTGATGCAGTTGTTGGCTGACCGTCTGGCAGAGGCTACGGCAGAAAGAATGCATGAGGAAGTGAGAAAACACTACTGGGGCTATGCACCAGACGAGAACCTCTCTATTGCTGAGATGCAGGTAGAGAAATTTCAGGGCATCCGTCCTGCGGTGGGCTATCCCTCGTTGCCGGATACCAGTCTGAACTTCGTCATCGACGAATTGTTGGATATGAAACAAATCGGCATCCGTCTGACGGAGAGTGGGGCGATGAAACCTCATGCCAGTGTATCGGGACTGATGATGGCACATCCCCAAGCGCAGTATTTTTCTTTAGGGAAGATTGGGGAAGACCAGCTTCATGATTATGCCCGTCGTCGGGGGCTGCCTGTAGAGGTGGTCAGAAAATTTCTCGCAGCCAATCTCTAACGTTTCAATTGGATCAGCACAATCTCACCAGGAGCATCGAAGCGGAAGGGAATCAGTCCGCCAAGACCTGCTGTGACGAAAAGCGACTGAGAGCCTTCGTGATACCAGCCGTTGAACTCTTTACCTGTGAGTGACATCGGACACCAGTCAAACAGCGCAAACTGCATCTTGTGGGTATGGCCTGAGAGCGTGAGTTGGGCGCGACCATCGGGGATAATCTTTCTGCGCCAAGAGGAGGGATCGTGTTCGAGAAGGATGGTGAAGCCTTGTGTGCCAGAGAGGGTTTTGCTGATATCACCCTTCTGGGGGAAATGCTTTCCGTCGCCGTCGTTTTCCATTCCTGCGATAACGAGATGATCCTTGCCGCGTTGGATCACCTTGTGGTCATTCAACAACACTGTCCATCCTAATTGTCGTTCCAGACTGATGATCTCTTTGCAGTTGGCAGCTTTCTCGGCATCGCTACACGATACGTATTGAGCATAGTCGTGATTGCCTAAGACAGAATAGATGCCGTCCTTCGCTTTCAGGGTCGAGAGAATGTCCATCTGTTTGTAGAGTTCCTTGGGCTGAAGATTCTGGAGGTCGCCAGTGAAGACAATCATATCGGGACGCAAGGCGTTGATGCTGTCGACGGCTCTTTGCAACATCCACTGCCGACTGCCTGTCAACGTGCCGACGTGGGCATCGGAGAACAATACGATCTTATAATTATTGAAGGCTGAGGGCAGGTCAGGGGAACTGTAGGTATGACGATTGACTTCCAACTTCTGGAAACCTACGAAAGAACCGTAGATGATGATATACCAGATGAGTGGAACGAGTATTGCACCGATAAGGTTGCCGTAGTTACGTTTACTACGAAACAGTTTGCAAGTTCCCAGACCTAGGATGGAAAAAAGTACATAAACCAGTTTGGGAATCGCGATGAGTCCCAACAGCAACAGGTATATATATAATATGGTGGGGTCGTCGGGGATAAAATCTTTCTCGTAAGTCAGTTTCACTGTCAGTGCCGTCAGCAGAATACTGGGCAACCAGTGCAGTAGTCGCTTACTTGTAGAGTATTTGTGACGCCAATAGTGCTGGTCGAGATACAGGTCGGGTATCAGGATCAGCAACAGGAAGAGATAAGGTGCTCGTGAAATCATTGGTCAGGGTTTTCAACAAATCCTTGATACTTCGGGTCGAGGGCCGACATGACAGAGTCGTAGGCCTGGCGCATTGTAGCATCGACATTCTCGGGTCCTTTGCCGATGGGGTAGATCGGCTCGTGGATAGTCAGGCGCAAGGGATGCCAGTCGACGAGATTAAGGAACCCCTTTGTACGCGGCAGGACATCGAAGGAGCCGTTGATGGTCAGGGGAACAACGGGTAACTGCAACTCATCAGCTAGGGCAAAGGCGCCTTTTCTGAACTTCCCCATGTGGCCGGTAAACGAACGGGCTCCTTCAGGGAAGACCGTCACAGAGTAACCCTCTTGCAGGATCTCACGGGCTGTATCGTAAGTCTTCTTGATGGCTTTGGGACCGCTCTTGTCGACGAAAATCTGGTGGGACTTCCTACAGGCATAGCCTAAGAAGGGAATCTTGCCTAACTGTTGCTTCATCATCCACTTGAAATTGCGTCCCAGATGGCCATAGATCAGGAAAATATCGAAGATGCCCTGATGATTTGCCACGAAGACATAACTCTGTTTCTTTTCCAAATTCTTCTCTCCTTCAACCTTTACTGGCAGCAGGAAAGCCTTGAGAATGATTTTTCCCCACCAATGGCCTGGAACATAACTCCAGAAATGGCCGTTGCCGATGGTTGTGCCAATACCTACCTCCAGAGCTGTGACAATCGTCCACAGCACCAATACGGGAAAAGCAATAAAGATCTGATAAACTTTATATAATAAGGAAATCATAATGTTTCTAATCAACTATATTCGGATATTTTCTCGTCATACCGTCCCAACGGAGACGCATCACACCGAAGAATGCCTCGCCGAAGATGCCACCAGACATCTTGCTGACGCCCTCGCGACGATTGACGAAGATAACACTTACCTCCTTGATCTTGAAACCAATTTTATAAGCAGTGTATTTCATCTCAATCTGGAAACCGTAGCCCTTGAAACGGATCTTTTCGAGTTCGATGGTCTTAAGCACACGACGCTTGTAGCACTTAAATCCCGCTGTAGTGTCGTGAACCTTGAAACCTGTGACAATGCGCACGTATTTCGAAGCGAAATAACTCATCAGTACACGCCCGATAGGCCAGTTGACGACATTTACCCCACTGACGTAACGGCTACCGATGGCCAGATCGTAGCCCTCGTCGTGACAGGCTGAATAGAGACGGGGCAGATCGTTGGGGTCGTGACTGAAATCGGCATCCATCTCGAAAATGTAGTCGTAGTTGTGTTCCAAAGCCCACTTGAAGCCCATGATATAGGCTGTACCCAGTCCCAGTTTACCGCTGCGTTCGAGGATAAACAACCGATCGCTGAATTCCTCAGACATCAGTCCTTTCACGATAGCTGCTGTACCATCAGGTGATCCGTCATCGATGACGAGAATATGGAAACACTTTTCCAAACCGAACACGGCTCGGATGATTTTCTCGATGTTTTCCTTTTCGTTATACGTTGGAATGATAACGATACTGTCGCTTGAATGCATATTCTGAGTTATTACGCTGCAAAGATACTATAAAAGTTAGGAAAAGTGAAAAGTGAAAAGTGAAAAGTATTGTCCTTTAACTCCCTTTAACTCCTTTGACTCCCTTAACTCCTTCTTTTTTTGTACCTTTGCACACAATTTCGAATGAATATACAGGAATTAGAGAAATTATATGCACAGTTGCCGCAGGTGTCGGCACTGGCGAATGAGTTGGGGAAATCTTCGGTTCGGACAGTTTTCCTCGATGGCTTATTGGGTTCCAGTGCCCCGATGCTCTTCGGAAGTTTGGCTTTGAAGTGTAAGACGCGACTGTTGTTTATCCTCCAGGATGCTGAGGAGGCGGGGTATTTCTATCACGACCTGACACAGCTGATGGGTACTCAGGACGTTCTGTTCTTCCCGTCAAGCTACCGTCGTGCCATAAAATATGCCCAGCGTGATTCTGCTAACGAGATCCTCCGCACAGAAGTCCTCGCCAGACTCTCAGCTCTCAACTCTCAACTCTACATCGTCACCTATCCCGAGGCGCTGGCTGAGATGGTGGTGTCGAAGAAGACGCTGGACACGAGGACGCTGACGCTGGAGAAAGACCAGACCATCTCTGTCTCGGATATTGCGAAGACCTTGCATGAATTTGGCTTTAGAGAGGTCGATTACGTGTATGAACCTGGACAGTTCGCCCTACGTGGCTCTATTCTTGACGTCTATTCCTATAGTTGTGAATTTCCCTATCGTGTCGATTTCTTTGGTGATGACATCGACTCCATTCGTACGTTTGAGGTGGAGGATCAGTTGTCGAAGGAACAGCGGGATAGGGTAGAGATCGTACCTGAGCTGGCTATGGCAGAGGATAAGGTCTCGTTTATGTCGTTTGTTCCCGAGGATGTCGTACTGGTGACGAAGGACTATTTCTATGTTCGTGATGCTATCGATCGCGTTTACGAGGAGGGCTTCTCCTCGCAGGCTAGGATGGAACAATTGGAGCAGGCCACCGAGATGGAACAGAAGGAGATTGAACAGCAGATGCGCAAGGAGTCGCAGCTGATCACAGGGACGCAGTTTATGTCTGATGCTCAGAATTTCCGCCGGATCGAATTCGGTCACCGCCCCTCAACGCTCAGCTCTCAATTCTCAACTCTCAACTTTCACATCACTGTTCAGCCGCTCTTTCATAAAAATTTCGACCTGCTGACAAAGTCTTTCGAGGATTATCTGCTGCAGGGCTACCAGATTTTTGTTTTGGCAGACAGTCAGAAACAAAACGAACGACTGAAGGATATCTTTGCCGAGAAGGCTAAAGATATTGTCTTTACTCCTGTGGAAAAGACGCTCCATGAGGGCTTTGCCGATGATGACCTGCGCATCTGCGTCTTTACCGACCATCAGATCTTTGACCGTTTCCACAAGTATAACCTCAAGAGTGACAAGGCTCGTAGCGGTAAGATGGCACTCACGCTGAAGGAAATCCAACAGTTTGAGATTGGTGATTTCGTAGTGCATGTCGATCACGGCGTGGGTAAGTTCGGTGGACTGGTTCGGATGCCGGTCAAGAATGCTGCTGGGGAAGATGTCTATCAGGAAATGATAAAGATCCTCTATCAGCATGGAGACTCCATCTACGTCTCGATACATTCACTCTATAAAGTGTCGAAATACCGTTCGCAGGATGGCGGCGAGGGGCCTCGTCTGTCCACACTCGGCACAGGACAGTGGGAGAAACTTAAGGAGCGTACCAAGAAACATATCAAGGACATTGCCCGCGACCTGATCAAACTCTATGCGAAGCGTCGTCGTGAGAAAGGCTTTGCCTTCAGCCACGACAGTTATCTGCAACATGAACTTGAGGCCAGTTTCCTTTATGAGGATACGCCTGACCAGTTGAAAGCCACGCAAGACGTGAAGGCGGATATGGAGATGGCTAAGCCGATGGACCGTCTGGTCTGTGGCGATGTGGGTTTTGGTAAGACTGAAGTGGCCGTGCGTGCAGCCTTTAAGGCGGCTACTGATGGTAAGCAGGTGGCAGTGCTCGTGCCTACAACCGTATTGGCCTATCAGCATTTTCGCACTTTCTCCAGTCGTATGAAGGATATGCCGGTACGGGTAGATTATCTGACGCGGGCCCGTACAACTAAACAGACTACTGAGTTGTTGAAGGATTTGGCAGAAGGTAAGATTGATATTATCATCGGTACACATAAACTGATCGGTAAGACGGTGAAATTTAAGGATCTCGGTCTGCTGATTATTGATGAGGAACAGAAATTCGGTGTCTCTACGAAGGAAAAACTGCGTCAGATGAAATCGAATGTGGATACTCTGACGATGTCTGCAACCCCAATTCCCCGTACGCTTCAGTTCTCACTCGTCGGAGCTCGCGACCTAAGTGTGATACAGACACCACCGCCTAATCGCTATCCTATTCAGACGGAGATACATACCTTTGGCGCGGAGATTATCGCTGATGCCATCAATTTCGAGATGTCGCGTAACGGACAGGTCTATTTCGTCAATAACCGCATCAGTGACCTCACCCATATCGCTGAGATGATCCACAAATATATCCCTGATGCCCGTATTGCCATTGGTCATGGGCAGATGAAGCCCGAGGAACTTGAGAAAATTGTGCTCGACTTCTCCAATTACGATTACGACGTGCTGCTTTCTACAACCATCGTGGAGAATGGTATCGATATCCCCAATGCCAATACGATTATCATCAATGGGGCTCATAACTTTGGACTCTCAGACTTGCATCAGATGCGAGGTCGTGTGGGACGCGGCAACCGCAAGGCCTTCTGTTATCTGCTTGCACCACCGTTGGCGGCACTTCCTCCTGAGTCACGTAGAAGACTTGAGGCACTCGAGAACTTCTCTGACCTTGGATCTGGCATCAATATCGCCATGCAGGATCTCGATATTCGAGGTGCCGGCAATCTTCTGGGGTCCGAACAATCGGGTTTCATCTCCGACCTCGGTTATGAAACCTATCAGAAGATTCTCAATCAGGCGATGACGGAACTTAGAAATGAAAGCGTAGAGTTCTTGCGTCCCTCCGGTAGCAAGCCAGCAGAGTTGGAGCGCACTACCGCTGAAGATGGTAGCGCAAAAGGGGCTGCGGTTGCAAACTCTCAACTCTCAACTCTCAGTTCTCAACTCTCCTTTGTCGATGATTGTGCCCTCGAATCCGATATCGAGATGTACTTCCCCGATCAGTATGTCCCCAGCGACTCGGAACGTATGCTGCTTTACCGTGAACTCGACAACCTCGCCAACAGCCATCACCTCGAAAACGATCTGGAGGCCTATCGCAAACGGCTGGTTGACCGTTTCGGCGTGATTCCAAAGGTGGCAGAGGAATTGATTAATGTCGTACCTCTTCGTGTGCTGGGCAAACAGATGGGTATTGAGAAGATTATGCTGAAGCAGCAGAAGATGTACCTCTACTTCGTCAGTAATCCGGATAGCCTCTATTATCAGAGTGAGGCTTTTGGCAGCATCCTCAATTACGTATCGAAACATCCTCGGCAGTGCAATTTCCGCGAGGCGAATGGAAAGCGTTCTGTCGTGATAGCTTCTGTGGCTTCCGTGACGGAATCTCTGACAATCTGTCGTGCAATTGTGACAGATTGACAGAATAATTTTCTCTGGCATTCTTATTGCTTTACCCCTAGTGAGAGCCGAAGGGTAATCGTTAAAATAGTTAACATGTTTAATTTATAAAAATAGAATTAGGAGGTAAAGATTATGATGCCAGTAATGAGAAGTAACAGTTGGATTCCTAGTGTGTTCAATGATCTGTTTGATACGGACTTTATGCCGAAGGCAAACTGCACGGCTCCAGCTATCAATGTGAAAGAAAGTGACAAAGCCTATACCGTTGAGTTGGCTGCACCGGGCATGAAGAAGGAGGACTTCAACGTTCATATCAATGATGAGGGCAACCTGATTATCAAGATGGAGAGCAAGCAGGAGAAGAAAGACGAGGACAAGAACACTCGCTACCTGCGTCGTGAGTTCTCTTACTCAAAGTTCGAGCAGACACTGATTCTGCCGGATGATGTGAAGAAGGAAGATATCTCCGCTAAGGTTGAACACGGTGTCCTCACCGTCGAACTTCCCAAAGTCATTGAAGAGAAAGTAAAGGTATCACGCCAGATTGATATCGCATAAGTTGTTTTAGATTTGTGGTTAAAAACGAAGCCCCGCCAATCGGCGAGACTTCATTGATTATTACTGTTTGTCGAGTTCTGCGAGGTTTTCTGCAATCATCTCGTCGGTAACTGTGTAGTTCTGTAGGTCGCCCTTGATGAATGCCTCGTACGACGGCATATCGATGAGTCCATGACCGGAGAGGTTGAAGAGGATGACTTTCTCTTCGCCTGTCTCTTTGCATTTTTTTGCCTCACGGATAGTTGCGGCAATGGCATGGGTGCTCTCAGGTGCGGGGATGATGCCCTCGGTACGGGCGAAGAGCATACCTGCCTCGAAAGTCTCAAGCTGAGGAATGTCGACACCATGCATGTAGCCGTCCTTGATAAGTTGCGAGATAATCATGCCAGCACCATGATAGCGCAGACCACCGGCATGGATGTTAGAGGGCTTGAAGTTATGCCCCAGGGTGTACATCGGCAGCAGTGGGGTATAACCGGCCTCGTCACCGAAGTCGTAGCGGAACTGACCGCGTGTCAGCTTCGGACAGCTGTCGGGCTCTGCAGCAATGAACTCCGTATGGCGCTCGCCGCTCAGGTTGTGACGCATGAAGGGGAATGAGATACCACCGAAGTTGGAACCACCACCGAAGCAGCCAATCACGATGTCGGGATATTCGCCGGCCATCTGCATCTGCTTCTCGGCTTCCAGACCGATGATAGTTTGGTGGAGACCTACGTGATTCAGCACAGAACCCAGTGTGTATTTACAATTAGGTGTCGTCGTAGCCAACTCAACAGCCTCAGAGATAGCGGTGCCAAGAGAACCTGAGTGGGTGGGATCCTTTGTCAGGATGTCCTTGCCAGCACGGGTCGACATCGATGGAGAACCGGTAACCACAGCACCAAAGGTGCGCATAATCGAAGAACGATAAGGCTTCTGTTGCATGGTAATCTTCACCTGATAGACAGCGCAGTCGAGTCCGTAGATTTTGGCAGCATACGAAAGGGCAGCACCCCACTGACCAGCACCGGTCTCAGTGGTGACGTTCTTCGTGCCTTCCTGCTTGGCATAATAGCATTGTGGAAGAGCCGAGTTGATTTTGTGTGAACCTAAGGGGTTGGTTGACTCGTTCTTGAAATAGATGTGGGCAGGGGTACCCAGTGCCTCTTCAAGGGCATAGGCACGTACCAACGGGGTAGAACGATAGTACTTGTATTTCTCGAGCACGTCCTCAGGAATGTCTATCCAACGGTGTTCAGTGTCCAGTTCCTGCACACAGCACTCTCTTGGGAAGATGTGTGCAAGGTCATCAACGCCAAGGGGCTGTTTAGTAGCAGGGTGGATAGGTGGCATGGGTTTATTAGGCATGTCGGCCTGAATGTTGTACCATTGTGTAGGAATCTCACTCTCCTGAAGGAGGAATTTTTTCTGTTTAGCCATAATGTTAAGTTTTGGGGATTAAGATATCCGCCTGCAAAGGTACAACTTTTTATGGAGTTAAAGGAGTTAAAGGAGTTAAAGGGAGTTAAAAGGTATTACTTTTTTGTGTGAGGCTCTCCATGAATTCCTTGGGTTGGATGCCAAAATATCTCTTGAAACAGGTAGAGAAGTATTTGGGGTCCTGGAACCCTACCTTGTATGCAAGGTCGCTGACGCGCATGTTGGGGTCTTTTTCCGCTAGTCGGTGTGCCTCTTTCATACGGACGTCGCGGATGAAGGAGGTGACATTCATGCCTGTGATGGCACGAAGCTTGTTATAAAGGGTCGATGAACTGGCACCCATGTCAGCGGCAAAGGCTTTACGATCGTATTCGCTGTCCTCAAGATGCTCATGGACGCAGTTGAGGGCCTTTTCCAGAAAAAGCTGTTCTGGAGTTAGGACGATTTCCTGATTGTCACCATTGTCCTGACCTATTCTCTGGTTATAGTCTTGTAAAGTACGTCTGCGATTCTCAATGATGTTGTCGATATGTAGTTTCAACTCGCTTAGACGAAATGGTTTGTTAAGATAATCGTCGGCACCGGTCTTAAGCATTTCCTCCTCGTCTTCTTTCTGAGTCTTGGCGGTCAATAAGATGATGGGAAGTTTGCTGAAGTTGGGACTTTCCTTGAGTTTACGAGTCAGCTCGAAACCGTCCATCTCCGGCATCATCACATCAGAAACGATGAGGTCGAGTGGTGTCTTGTGGACAATCTTGAGGGCTTCCTTGCCGTTTTGGGCTAACAGGACGTGGTAATGGTTCTTCAGCATGTTATGCATCAGCATGAGTAGTTCCGGACTGTCCTCTACAATCAGAATGCGGTAGGCATCGTCGACCAATAATCCGCTGGTGTTTGTTTCGACATTAATGTCTGGAGCTTTCAATGTGATACCTGTAATGACTTCATTGGGGATGGTCAGACTGATTTTGTGCTTCTCATCAATCTGATTGGCCTTGAAGGATTCCTTGGTAATAGGAATGCTGATGGTGAAGGTGGTTCCAATACCTTCTTTACTTTCACAACTGATGGAACCTTTATGCAGGTGTATAAGGTCTCGTGTCAAGGCCAGACCGAGTCCAGTGCCGATGGTCTTGTGCTGACGGTGTTCGTCGTCGTAGAAACGCTGGAAGATTTTTTTTATCTTTTCCTTGGGAATGCCACAGCCTGTATCGCGTACCTCTATATATAATACGTCATAATTACGACTGGTCCAGGCGCGGAGGTTTACTTCGCCTTCGTCGGTGAATTTGGCCGCATTCGACAGTAGGTTGTAGATAATCTTGTCCAACTTGTCGGTGTCTATCCAGCCCATCATGCTTTGCGGAATGCATTCGATGGAAAATCTTAAGTGCTTCTTGTCTATGAGTGGTTTTAAACAAAGGGCTGTGTTGTAAATGTATTGCATGACATCACCTTGGGCAACCACGAGTTTCAGTTCGTGAGTCTGTGACTTGCTGGTTTCATGGATTTGTTGGAGAAGACGGACCATGCGGTGGATGTTAAATTGCATAAGATCATACTCTTTGTCATGTTGAGGCGCTTCTTCACGTAACAGATCCACTGAGGCAGATATGACGGTAAGTGGCGTCAATAATTCATGGGCGATATTGGTAAAGATTTGGGCCATTTGCTGTCGTTGTCTGACACGAATATTGTGTCTATAGACCTCTCTTCCAAGGAAGAAAGCTGCTGCCATGATGGCTAAAAAGCCTATAATCAGTAATAATAGTAGGTCCATTTCGACTGTTTTTGATGGCACAAAGGTAAAAAAAATAATTGTATTTCCAACTTTTTTCGAGAAAAAGATGCATTTATAAGTCTAAAAAAGTAGAAATTCTGTGAATTTAGGTCGAAAATCCGTTAGATAACGAATTTTAAACCTCAAATAATTATTAATCGACCTATATATTGATGAATTAGTCTATCTTTGCAGCAGAAAAAGATTTTTAATGGTTAAGGTTTATGGTTGATTAATTTAGTTTTTTAAAGTTAACAAGGAAAAGGCTCGTTGTGAAACGGGCCTTTTCTTTTTGTATGATGCGTAATATTTTATCGATTAAGAAGGAAACGTTCCGCTTCGATGGCGGCCTGACAACCGGACCCAGCAGCAGAGATGGCTTGTCGGTAGATGGGGTCGGCACAATCACCGGCTACGAACACCCCTGGGATTTTTGTCCTGGGTGTGCCGTTAATCTTCTTGAGGTAACCTGTCTCGTCTGTATCAAGCCATTCCTTGAAGATGTCCGTATTTGGCTTATGACCGATAGCGAGGAAGAAACCGTCGATGGCTATATCGACCAACTCTTCATCAGGTTCGCCCTTACGCTTGACGAGGTGGGCGCCTTCAACACCGTTCTCACCATATAAACCAACGGTGTTGTGCTCGAAAAGAATCTCGATATTTTCTGTTTCACGTACGCGTTGCTGCATAACCTGAGATGCACGAAGGAAGGGCTTGCGGACAATGAGATAGACCTTCTTGGCGAGTCCAGACAGATAGAGCGCATCTTCACATGCTGTGTCACCACCACCCACAACAGCCACGGTCTTCTTGCGGTAGAAGAAACCGTCACAGGTAGCACAGGCTGAAACGCCTTGTCCATTGTACTTACGTTCGTCATCAAGACCAAGATATTTTGCTGAGGCTCCTGTAGCAATGATTACGGTATCGGCAACGATTTCAGTGCCGTCTTCGGCAGTACAGATATAAGGTGATTTGGTGAAATCAACCTTTACGATCTCACCATCACGGATGTCGGTCCCGAAGCGTTCTGCTTGTTCACGGAGGTCCATCATCATCTGATTGCCATCAACACCCTGAGGGTAGCCTGGGAAGTTCTCCACTTCTGTGGTCTGCGTCAACTGACCACCAGGTTGCATACCACTATACTCTATAGGACTCAGGTTAGCGCGGCTAGCATAAATGGCAGCGGTATACCCTGCGGGTCCGCTGCCTATAATCAAACATTTGGTCTTTTCCATATTAATGTAACAGTTGCTCAATCTGAGCAGCGATGTTTTCAATCTTCTCCGTGGGTTCGAAACGGGCGACAACCTGTCCTTTCTTGTTGATAAGGAATTTGGTAAAATTCCATTTGATGTCAGGTTTCTGCTTGTAGTCTGGGTCAGATTTCGTCAACATATCGTCGAGGATATGGGCAATTGGGTGATCCATGTCCCAACCAGCAAAACCTTTCTCATTCTGGAGAAATATGTAAAGGGGGTCGGCATCGTCACCATTGACCTTAATCTTCTTGAAGCGCGGGAATTCTGTGCCGAAATTCAGTTTGCAGAATTCATGGATGCTGTCGTCTGTGCCTGGAGCCTGCTGTCCGAACTGGTTACAGGGGAAATCGAGGATCTCGAAACCCTGGGCGTGATACTTCTCGTAGAGTTTCTCCAGTTCGTCGTATTGAGGGGTGAATCCACATTTGGTTGCTGTATTTACAATCAGCAACACCTCATTGGCGTATTCTTTCAAAGATACGTCCTTACCTTTTCTGTCTTTGACAGAGAAATCATAAATGGTTTTCATTTGCTATTTTACTAAATGTGTAGTTTCTGCGCTACAAAGATAACTATTTTTTCGTGAATAGTAAATAGTGAATGGTGAATACTTGTTGTGTCTTCGTATTTTTTAACTTTTCTTTCTTCATTCTTCATTCTTCACTCTTCACTTCTATTTCAGTCCCCATGCACTCTTGATGTTTTCAACGCCAAGAGTCTCTATGTGTTCCTCTGTCTCGTCATCAAGGTTACAGAAGAAATCAATGTTTGTTAGAGTTTCCAGTTCACGGATACTGACCACATAAGGACTGAGCATGTAGTCGCCTTTGGCATCTTTTGTATAGTCGGAGTCTTTGTCTTTATGCTCAATCCAGAAGCCGAGAGCTTTGTAGCCGCTACTGTTTTTGCAGAGTATGGCCATAAAGAAATATTTCGGAATAATCATTTTTTTCTGCACATAGCCGCGTATCTGGTCATCGCGGTCGATAGTTCCTCCCTTGCAGACATATAGTGTATCGCGAAAAGAGCCTCGGTTCCAGTTCCTTACCTGTTGTTCCATAGCTGACCAGACACCGGCATTGAAGACATTTCGCTGCGGTTGCATGTTGGTGAGGAAGAATGTCTGGCGGTTAGCCTCCTTCGAATACTGGCGGTCGGCAGAAGGACAGATATGTCCATGATCATATCCGGAACTCCAGAAAAGGTCTAGGGGCGTACCATCGGCAGTTGTGAAGTAGTTGCTGTGGTCAAGATCCTCGTCGAAGGGATAACCTTCCTGGTAGCGGCCAACGTTGCCTCCGGAGTTACCGCTGTGCATTTGGTAACACGACCATCGCTGAGACTTTTTGATGCAATCCCATTCGGTTGAGAAGTTTACACCGTACTTGTCGTTGGTTTTGTGGATGAGCACAATGCTATTTCCGCCTTTCAGTTTGGGAAATTCCAGCCGTGAGGCCTCAGGATAAACGCTGGTGAGGTTTCTGTTTTTGTTTTCTGCAAGACCTTTCATCTTGACGTCATTCTCGTCCTTACTGCACGAGCAGAATATGAGGATGACAGATAGGAAGGTCAGTGATAATAGTTTTAGTGGTCTCATAAGTGTTGGTATAGCTAAAAAAGGTGCGGCCAGGCATATGCAACTACCATGGACGCACCTTTTATAAATGTTGCGGTTATAATCTTACTTCTTCGCAGCCTTACCGTAGCGGCTCATGAACTTATCAACACGACCTGCGGTGTCAACGAGCTTGCTCTTACCAGTATAGAACGGGTGAGAGGTGCTAGAGATTTCGACTTTTACCACTGGGTAAGTTTCGCCTTCGAATTCCACTGTGTCATTCGTCTTTGCTGTGGACTTCGAGAGGAACATATCGCCGTTGGACATGTCCTTGAACACGACGGGGCGATAGTTTTCTGGATGAATTCCTTTTTTCATTTTGAGTTAAAATATTAATGTTTAAAACCTATTTACGCATAAAGCGGCTGCAAAGGTACGAAGATTTTTCGGATCTCGCAAACTTTTCTACATTTTTTTATCTTTTTCGCTATTTTGCATAGGTAACCTCTATTGATACAATGCGCAGTTGGGTTCCTGATTTAGCCTCAGTATAGTCGTTGACAATCTTCAGAGTCTTACTGCTGAAATCGCTGAAGGCCAGCGTAACATCTTCACGCTTAACGGTGACTTTCTTACTGTCAGCCTCACCATATAACTGCTCGTTGCCTAGGTAATTTGCTACACAGGTTAAGACGACTTTTGTCATGTTCTTGCTCGGAGACTTGATGGTCAACGAGTTCTTGGCGTATACACGGGCGGCTTTACCACTGGTGTAGTACTTCGGGGCATTCTCATTTTCCTCTGCAGCGAAAGTGATTGAAAGACCGTCAGAGAATGTTTGCGTTCCAAGTTCAGCAGCATTCTCCAGTCCCAGAGATTCCATCATATAAGTAGCACCACTGTCTGAACTGCCACCGCCTCCTTCTCCAGTGTCACCACCGCCTTCGATGCTTACGAAATAAGCATTCAGCACTTCAATCTTACCGTTGTATTCGCCACGATTGCCGATGATGGTAAGCTTGCAGCCTTCCTTGATACCCTTAGTGGCTACGAGATCCTGGAATTTCTTTTTCTCGCCACCCTTCTCAGAGAGCAAGCCATAGACATAGACGGAGCCTGTGGCATCCTCAAGGTCGAAGTTTCCATATTGGTCGCCATCCTTGAGGTTCTTCACCGTTCCTGTCAATTTGTACCAGACATCATTACTTACGGCTGCAGCGTTGAAATCTGCAATGGAGACAGTCTTTACACCAGTATCAGCAGAACCTCCGTCTTCGATGCTTACGAAGTAGGCATTCAGCACTTCAATCTTGTCGTTGTATTCGCCACGATTACCGATGATGGTGATCTTTGACCCTTCCTTGATACCCTTGGCGGCTACGAGCTCCTGGAACTTCTTTTTGTCGCCACCCTTCTCCGAAAGTAGACCATAGACATAGACGGAGCCTGTGGCATCCTCAAGGTCGAAGTTGCCGTACTGGTCCCCATCCTTCAGGTTCTTTACTGTACCTGTCAGCTGATACCATGTATCACTCACTGGTGCAGCATTGAAATCTGCAATGCTTACGGTCTTTACTTCTGATGAGCTTCCACCACCATCAGCAGTCTTGCCGTTGAGCGAGTAGAGGTAGCCGGTATTTTGGGATGTCTCAGGTGTGTTACCCTTGAAGTTGACAACCTTACCACAAACAATTACCTCGTCATTTTCCTTGAGCAGATCGCCTTCTGTATACTTCTTGTTGCCGAGGTAGAGAACACGGTAAGCTGTGAAGACGGCATCGAAGCCTTCATCAATCATCGTGAACGTGGCGTTACCGTACTGGGTGCCGAATTGCTCGGTGATTTCCTTTACCTTACCCTTGATGTAGACTTCGTTGGGTGAAGTGACATCAGCACCAAGACCGTTGAGGTAGTTCAACACACCTGCCACATTGTAGGGATCAGCCTGTGTACCAGCACCTTTTGCTTCGCCTGTTTTGGCTTCAGGAACATCTGCACCCTTGCCGTTGATACTTACGACATAGGCCTTGCCCTGCACGGTCTCAGGTGTGCTGCCACGATAGTTGACAATCTTGCCGCAGATGACTACTACATCATTTTCCTGGATATTCACATCGTTCTCATTGGCGTATTTCTTATTGCCAAGGTAGAGACCGCGGTAGAAAGTGAACTGGTTGGTGCCATCCTCCGTATCAGAGATGACGAACTGAGCATTACCATATTGGGTGCTAAAGGCTTCCTTGACGGAAGTTACTACACCAGTTACATAGATGTCCTTCGTTGACTCCACATCGGGACCGAGCTCATTGAGATAAGCTAATACGCCAGCCACATTAAATGGGCTATCCTTAGTGCCGTCGCCGACAGGGTCAATCACTTCTTCCTCAGGATCTGGTTTGAGGTAGTCAAGCGGGTTGTTGAATGGCATGGGCACATCCTCACAGCTGGTGAAGGTGCCGAGCGCGATGGCTGCCGCCATCAGTATGTTATAGATCTTTTTCATATTCTTATTATTCATTATTCACTATTTATTATTCGCTATTCACTTCTCCACGACGTCGCTTTCTTCGCGGATGAGTACCTGCCAGGTGTTGTTGTAGCGGGTAAAGATACCTGTGATGTCAACCTCTCCCTGCGGAAGTGGTGTCTTGGCAAAGTCTGCGTATGTACTGGTGCGTACCACAAGCTGGTTTGATGAGATGCCTTGCAAACTGCGGTTGACGCTATTGGCAGCATCCTTGTCCTTGTCTGCGGCATAGACTTTTTTACCGTTAGCGCCTTGGAATTTCACACCTCGTATGGTCATCAGACGTCCACAATTCTCCTTCATGTAATTCGCATCGCCGAGCTTTGTCTTATCAAAGTCTGCTGGACTCACACTTTTCATGCCAAGGAGCTTGTAGTGCTGTTGCCAGATAGCACGTGACATACGGCTGACATATGTTCGTCCATTGGCATTGGTATAGGGTGTACCGATTTCCGGTTGCTGACCGTAGCCGCCGATATATAGACCCTTCAGCTCAATAAGAATCTCACGGCCTACCTGCATTTGTCCGTAAAGACCACCTTGGGCTATGCAGATGATCATAGAACCTGTTCCGTCCTCAATGGCAACCTGACTGTAGAGATTACCTTGCACGTCATTGCCTGTCACTACACCTTTGATCTGTGTGAGTTCCTCGAACTGTACATAGCTGCCGTTGTAGATCACTGTGGCATATTTCTGTTTGAGCTGGGCTATGCTCACGAGATTGGTCTCAGTGACTGCCTCATTGCCAAATTCGCTACCATCGGTGCCTGGGATTTCCCAGCGGTTGTCCATACATCCGGTAAAGATGACGCTGACAAATGCTATAATAATATAATAATGTATATGTTTCATATCAGTCCTCCTTTCTAGAATTTGTATCCTATGTTCAACATTCCGTTGATACCATACGCATAGAACTTCTTCGGGTTAATCGAGAAGCGGTAGGCTCGTACATTGCCGCTGGCGGTATAGTCGCTACGGCTCTGCTCATAGCCTCCGGTGACAATCTTCTGGTTATTCAGCAGGTTGGTGACAGAGAGGTTGATGCTCAGCTGACGTCCACGCCCCAGTCGGAGACTGCGACCAATAGAGGCATCAAGCATGAATCCACCGTGACCTTTCTGCTGGGCGAGGGCACTCTCCAAAACATTTCCCTCATTGTCGAAGATTTCCTCACCCACCTGCTGGCGGTTGTAGAGAGATGACTCATACCGTTGCGAAGGTGAGTAGGAGAGATAGATACGGTCATACCAGTTACAATTCAGGTCGATGAACCAACCCCACTTATGGTAACTGAATATCAGGCTGGCTGCGGTAAGCGGCGTGCCGCTCTCGCGCATATTCTTGTTTCTTACTATTTCCGGCTTGTGTTCGTTGCCATCGTTGTAGGTACCTGTGGTTGAACTCATATACCAGACATTGGCATCGTTGGTGTTCTTGGCCTCACTGATGGTACCAATAGTCTTGATATTGAACTCGTTGGTGATTTTGAAATTGATACCCCATTCCACACCGTAGTATTCCTTATTGATACCAGTCATGGAAACGTAAGAGAACGAGTTGATATCGTCGAAATAGAAATTCTGCCACTCGGTGACATCCTTTATCTGGCTGTAATAGCCTGTGATATTGGCTTTCATCCAAGGGGTCTGAACTTGATAGCCGACTTCTGCACTGAACACCTTCTCATTCTTCAGATCGAGTACGAAGTCGTTGTTGATCTCAGGTGATACAAAGGCTGTGGAAGCCTGCGGCGCACGCCATTCATACCCCACACCGAGGGTGATGACATTGCTCATGCCGAGGTTGTAATGGATACCAGCCTTACCTCCACCGTCAAGGAAGAAACTCGAAGGACTCTCTCCCCAGGAATTACCAACAGCCATACCGTTTTCCATCTTGCCGTCACGGTACATCTGTGTGCCCCCGATACGACCGCTGATGAACGAGTGCATACGACCTTTGTCATATTTGTAGGTGGCCCACCAGTTGGCTTTGTCTACGAAGATGTTGTAGTCGTATCCGAAACGATCCCCCACGCCGACGTATGCATTGGGATTACGGACATCATATTGCACTTGCGGAGAAAATTCGGAATAATTGCCGATAGCGTAGGTGTTCACGTTGTGGAAACTGAGGGCACCTAAGAGATCCTCCATAGTCTGGTAGCGCATGCTCTTATTGGTGGCTAAGTGGATACCAGTACTCAGGGCTGCAAAACGATTCAACTCTTTCTGAAGGGCCGACGATAGCGTCAGATTCAGGTTGTTGTTGTGGCGTGCTTCGATGTAGTACATGGCATCGGCACCCTGAGCAGCGGCCTGTTTGTTGGCAAAGTAGAGCTGGTCGAAATTTATCTGACGGTTTGCTTTGTTCTCCATCAAGAAGATACGTGCCGTCTCAAACTCCCTGATAGCAGCATTGTCACGGTGGGCAAGGTCGTTCTCATTCCAAACATTAAAATAGCTCGACGGCATATTCTTCCAGTAGTCGGGCTGGGGATTGTCTGAATTGTTATAGTTCAGACGTGTTCCCTTATACATCGAATAGCGTCCTGTGAGCGATGTTGTCAGCTTTGTCGTGCTGTTAATCTGCCAGTCCCAGGTGAGCAGGGCTGTCGGAGCCCAGTCGTTGACTACGCGCGATGAACGCTTCTTACCGTCCTGATAACCCCAGTAGGGATTATAGTAGCGGTCGTTGGCCAGCCAGTACATCTCATCGGTGCCGGCTCCCTGAGTGGCGCGCTCTGTGGGATTACCCCAGGTGACAAGCGACAGACGGTGCTCATCATTGAAGATCTTCTCCACACCGAGGAAATAGGAGAGTGAGTTGTAGAAGGTTCCCTCTACATATCCCTCATTGGCCCAGCGATAGGTGAGGTTGGCAGAGAAGGCCCAACCGTTGGCGTTGATGCCTGAGTTGTAGGTGTACATAGCTCTCACGCGGTAGTTGCGGTTGGCACCTGTCACCGTGATCCTCTGCCCCTGTGCCATAGCCGACGGACGGAAGTTGTAGTTGTTCGAACCTCCCATGGCCGGCATACCGAAGTTGTTGGTCTCGAAGGGTAGGGAGTTCTCCACGCCTTTGGTCTGCTGGTTCAGACCACCTACTAGAGAGAAACGGAACTGTCCCGACTCCATATCGTTCATCGGGGTACCGTTGATGTAGATCTCATTGTACTTTTGGTTAAAAGCACGGAACCTGAAGCGCACGGGGCTGAACAGATATCCCACCTGCGAGGCGTAGATATTGTTGTTAGAGTGGATGATCGATACGTTTTGCGACATATCGTCGTCCTCGCCCAACTGTGCTTCTGTGAAAGTGAACGCATCATTCATGACTGCTTCCTGGGCAGTGGAGTCTGTATCTTCCTGCGCCAACAGCGGTGATGCGACGGCAAAGGCGATTGCCAGTAGTTTCAGCCTTTTCATCATAAGCAATTATTTATAGTTGTTAGTAAATTATGTGGCAAAGATACAAAAAAAATTCAATTTATAATTCATATTTCATAAAATTTTTATATCTTTGCGGCATAAAACATATTTTGATATGAAAAAAGTCTATTTATTACTGCTGACAATGTTCCTTTTCCTGGGAACGAACGAATCAATGGCCCAGTCCAAGAAATATTCGGTCTATGGTGTGGGGTTCTATAATTTGGAGAATCTCTTCGATACCTGTCACGATGCAGGCAAGAATGATTATGAGTATCTGCCTGAGGGCACCAACAAGTGGACAGGTTTGAAATATACGCATAAGTTGCGCAATATGTCGCGAGTGCTTTCAGAGATGGGTACAGATAAGTTGCCGAAGGTGGGCTGTGCCGTCATCGGTGTCTCAGAGGTTGAGAATGCCAAGTGTCTGACAGACCTCTGCAATCAGGAACCGTTGAAGGCCAAGAACTTCCAGTTTGTGCATATCGAGGGACCTGATCAGCGTGGTGTCGACTGCGCCCTGCTTTACAATCCCGCCCTCTTTACCGTTCGCGACGTGAAACTTGTACCTTATATATATAGGTTACCTCAGGATTCTATGAGAGCCACCCGTGGTTTCTTAGTAGTGAGCGGTACGATGGCCGATGAGCATGTGACCGTTGTTGTTTGTCACCTGCCCTCGCGTGGTGCCACCTCGTTCTATCGTGAGGAAGGTGGTGCTCAGGTGAAGGTGGTCAAGGACTCGCTGATTGCCGAAGATCCCAATGTAAAGGTACTGGTGATGGGCGATATGAACGACGACCCACAGGATGCCTCAATGGCGAAGTGCCTTGGTGCCAAGCGTAAGATTAAGGATGTGGGCGATGGCGATATGTACAACCCCTGGTGGGATGTGCTGGCATCGGGAACGGGTACGCTGATGTATGATGGCGCTTGGAACCTCTTCGACCAGATCATCCTCTCGCCGAGTCTCATCAACCGCGACAATTCAAAGGATTATTCCACGCTGAAACTTTTCTCGCATCAGATCTTCCGTCGTGACTATCTTTTCCAGAAGGATGGAAAATATAAAGGCAACACACTTCGAACCCAAGCTGGTGGCGTCTGGCTCGATGGCTTCAGCGATCACCTGCCAACGGTCGTCTATTTAATCAAGGAACAGAAATGATTATCATTGGAATAGCAGGTGGCTCTGGCTCTGGCAAGACCACCGTCGTCAAGCGTATTACAAAAGCACTGCCTCCCCATTGTGCAGCCATTATCCCGTTGGACTCGTATTATAACGATACCACCGCCCTGACTGATGAGGAGCGCAAGGCCATCAATTTCGACCACCCAGACGCCTTCGACTGGAAACTGCTGACGGAACAGATCAAGAAGTTGAAGAATGGCGAGGCCATCGAACAGCCCACCTATTCGTATGTGCTCTCCAACCGTCTGCCTGAGACCGTTCATGTGGAACCTAAACCCGTGATTATCCTCGAGGGTATCATGACGCTTCACTATAAGAAGCTGCGTGATATGATGGACCTGAAGATCTTTGTCGATACCGATAGTGATGTGCGCCTGATCCGTAATATCCGTCGCGATGTGGTGGAGCGTGGACGTACTGTTGATATGGTGCTCGACCATTATGAGAACGATGTGAAACCCATGCACGAACAGTTCATCGAACCTACGAAGAAGTTTGCTGATCTCATCATTCCTTGGGGACGTGAAAACAAGCGCGGCATCGATATCATGCGCACGTACATACAAGGCTTCTCAGAAGAAGTCATCGAGGAAATGAAAAAAGAATAGAGGCCGATTGACCTCTATTCTTCTTTTATGGTTGGCATGTATCGGGAATAATCATCTTCCGCAGGCTTTTCGGGCTCTGCCTCCGTCACCTCCGTAGGCGTCTCTTCCACCACCTCTTCCGCCACAGGTATCTCCTGGGCTTTGACGAACTTCCGCTTCTCGTTGTGAATCTTCAGTGCATTGATTAGCTCTGTCACACCATAGAGCAGGCTACACCAGCCCAGTACCAGCATCGCCATCTCAGCAGGTGCCAGAGGTTTGATGATTACAAAGAGACCAACCAACAGAATGACTGAAGGGAAGATCCAGTAGCCGAAACCTATCTTTCCGAATCTGCGCGCGTTGAGCAGACTCATATACTGATTGACGGCTCCTAATACCAGTACAGCACCGATGATATACATCAGGGCCTTGACAAATACGGTAGGTGTCAGCGCCAGTATCAGACCGAGGATGGCGCTGCCCACACCCACAATCGGGAATGTAGGCTTATGACCAGACACCACATTTCCTTCAGCATCGGTAATTGTATATTCACTGACATGCTTCAGCGCATTGTAATAGGCCACCATCGAGATGATGCCCGACAACAGGAACAACACGCCGATGGCAATGGTGATCCATGTGACGGTATTATCCGGATACTTGATGAGCATGATACCAACAGCGATGGCGCAGATGGCACGGAATACGGAACTCTGTAATATCTTCATTTTACTTTTCTTTTCAATTTTGCGATGCAAATATAGTAAAATAAGGTGGAATACCCAAATATTTTAGTAATTTTGCACCAAATTTAGAGAAATATGACCACATTATACTTAGTCAGACACGGTGAAACGGAGGACAATGTCAATCAGATCATGCAAGGTCAGACGCAAGGCAGACTGACTGCAAATGGCATCGCCCAGGCTCAGGAGGTAAGAGATAAACTGGCTTCTGAGTCTTTTGCTGCCATCATCGCCAGCGATCTGAAACGCTCGGTGGATACTGCCACCATCATTGCCGAACCCCATCACTTGGAGGTGGTCCAGACATCACTGCTCCGAGAGCGTGATTGGGGTAGTTTCACGGGCCGTTATATTCCCGACCTGAAAGGCGAAGTGTGGCCTGATGACATCGAGACATTAGAAAACCTTCTTTCCCGGGCTGGCGAATTCATCGCCTTTGTCAAGCAGACGTATCCAGGAAAGAAGGTGCTGGCCGTTGGACATGGCATTATCAATAAAGCCGTCCAGGCTGTCTATCATAAGAAGTCAATGAGCGAGGTTCAGCGTATGATGAATGCTGAGGTTCGTATCTTGGAACTCTGAGTTTTAGCGACGACCTCCAGCGTGTCCACCTGCACTACGGCTTCCACCACCACTGCTACTGCGGCTAGGGCCACTGCTCATGCTGCGACTGGGAGCACTGCTGCTACGACTGGGGGCTGAGGCTGAGCTGCCAAAGCTACGGCTGGGAGTAGAGTGACTGCTTGCGCTGCTGCTCGGACGTGATACACTGCTGCTGGGCCTTGAGCTGCTGCTAAAGTTGCGATTCGAAGTTGAACTACTGCTGCTCGAACCGAAATCACGGCTAGGACGTGAGCTGCTGCCAATGCTGCTGGGACGAGAGGTGCTGCTACCTGTGCCGATGCTGCGCTCAGGACGTGTACCACTACCAGAACCTATGCTGCGCTCGGGTCTTGTGCTGCCACTGCCAGAGCCAATGCTGCGCTCAGGACGAGAGCCGCTGTTGGGCCTTGACTCAACGTTAGGTCTTGACTCGTTGTTGTTGGGTCTTGTCTGGCTACCACCACCATTACTGAATTCACGGTGACCTTCCACCTGACGGTTTCTGATGCCTGATTCCGGTCTTCTGGCTCCCGACTCCTGACTCCTGACTCCTCTGTCACGATTCACACGTCCACCATTCTCTATACGGCCTCTGCCTTCCGGACGACCAGTCACACGGGTAGAGCTGCGGTTGCCACGGAAATCACCACGGTCCCAACGGTCGTGCATGCCTACATGCTCTCTTCTTGGGGCACGGAAGTGCTGTCTGTGACCATAGTAGTAACCTCGATCACCATGAATGTGCCAGGCATGTCCGCCACGATAGCTGACATAGAAGGTCGGCGTGCCGAAATAGAAGTAGTCACGGTGCGGATATCGGGCGTAGATACCGAAGTGCCAGTAACCTGCCTCCCAGTAGAGGGGACGGTAGAAATAGCTGGCTGCGATAAAGGCATTCCACTGCCAGTCCATAAGGATATAACTCAGATCGAGGTTGCGACGCTCCCAGTAGACGCCAAACACGTCAGTGCGACCAGTCACACCCATCAGATAGTCGAGGTTGATTTCATAACAAGCCTCGTATTGCTCTTCGGTGAGGTTGAGCTCATAGGCCATCTTATCAGTCAGGAACAGGGCCTCTCTGCGGGCCTGCTCGAAACTCATGGCGGTGGCAGAGACTGCTATCGTCAGCATCGTCACCAGGATCATCAACATCTTTTTCATAATCGTATCTTTTTAACTGTTAGACATTCGTTTTATCTGTTCACGGTGCAAAATTACGAAGAAAAAGATGGGTTCCCAAAGGATTTTCCCTAAATTGACGGGGATTTTCCCTATTAATACTTATCAAACGTCCACGTTTGGTTGTCCTGACGCAGTTGCAGACGGTCAGAACTCAGCGTTTCTACCTTCAGACGGATATTGTTGAAGGTCTTGAAACCAAAGCTCTTCTCCACCAGAATCGTGTCTTCAGGAATGCCCTTGATGGAGTAACACTGGATAAACAGACTATCGCCCACATGCTGGAAATTGCCATACAGTTCATTCTCGCCGAGATTCTTCACCCATACGATGGAACCTGAAAAGCTGATATACTTTGTGTCAGAACCTGACAGTCGCCACTGCCCCAGAAGATCACCAGCATCGCCACCCTCCTGACAGGAGAGAAGGAAGATGTAAGATGTAAGAAGGAAGATGTATTTATAGAATCTTGCCATGATAACCGATTATAAAGTTGAATGTTGAACAGTCGCCGTAGATATTTCCCTTGTCCAGGCCGTAGGCAGCACTAAACTGCCAGGGACCCAGCTCATACAAACCATGCACCATTGCGTCGAAGGAGTGATGCTTCACGGCCAACGGAATCTGATAGGTGCCCCATCCCTCGCGATAGGAACCCTTCACCACATATTTCAGGTGGTCGGTAATCTCGCCGTTGATACCCAGATGCCAGGCTTTGATACGGTTGTCGCGATAGCGGGTGTAGCCGTCCTCATTATAGATGGGCGAGGTGATGAGGGCGTTGCCTGGCGTCATGCCGTAGTGGGCAAAGCTGTCGTAGAACATGTGGTTGTAATAGTTGTCATCGCCAAATGCCTTGTCGGTGATCTGACTGCGTATGGGCTCTGGATGGTCACCTGCGTCCCAATGCAGCGGACCGCTCTGGTTCGTGGTCTGGAAGAATTCTGCCACCACACCTCTTACGTAATGTCTGCCCTCAGCGCGGTTCTTGTATTCCACACCCCACAGACCGTCCCAGCCATTGCTCTTGCGCATGCCGGAACCATCCTCGAAGATATCGTCGTAATACACCTGCACTTGATGCTGTTCATTGATGTTCCAACCCAGCTGCAAGGTCATCAGTCCGAGGTGGTTGCCGTAGATCCAGTCTTCCAGCGACTCGTCGTCATAGTAGTTGCTATCGCCCAAAGGCAGCACCACGTTCCACATCGCCTTCAAATTGGCGGGCTTCTTCTTCGTGGCATCATCCTCTTTGTTATAATTCGTGCCACCAAATTGCGCCACATGCTGTATACCGGCTGTCACAAACAATGGCTTCGTGGGGTTGGTGCGGAAATACAGGTGTTTCTGGTGGTAATAGGCGCCTGTAGTATACATGATGTTCACCTCGCTGGCCTCCTGATATCGGTCCTCGCGATAATCGCTGTCCATCATCTTTCCATAGCCAAAGTCGAAGTTTATCTGCAGCCATTCCTTGGTGAAAGGTACCGTCCAGAAGTCGTTCGTGCCTAGATGGATCTGCGGGATGGGCTTGGCATTCGTACCCTTCACAAACGAACCGCTGGAGAGCAGGGCATCGCGCACCACGGGCTTTTCCTCGCGACTACCTATTTCCAGAAAGAATGCCTTCTGATATTGCAGGTTGGCGTAGCACTGCTGCAGATATGCTTTGTGGTCGGCATGCACCGAACTAATCACGTCCACAGCCCCTGAGAGTGTGAAGTCCTTCGACAACTGATGCTCCACATTCAGAGCCCCTCGTAGATAAGCTGTATTGGGTCGTGTGGCCAGCACATGATGACGATTGGTCACCAACTGATAGGCGGTATAGTCACCTGACCCCACAGCCGTCTCTGCTTCAAGGTTATACTCGATGTGCGTCTGTGCCCCAACGGAACTAATTAATAATGAACAAATAATAAATAATAAACCTCGCAGTCTTCTCATATCTAAAATATCTTGCCTGAGACAATATTCGCAAACGTCTTCCAGAGGATCTTGGCATCCGTCCACAACGACTGATGCTCCAGATAATACAGATCCATCTCCAGTCGCACCAGCATCTTGTCGATGGTGTCGGTATAGCCGTTCTTCAGCGTGGCATAACTGGTGATACCGGGCCTGAGCGAATAGAGGCGTTCATAGCGGCTGTCACGCTGCAGAATCTGGTCGATATAGTATTTCCGTTCAGGCCTTGGACCCACGAAAGCCATATCACCCACGAACACATTCCACAACTGTGGCAACTCGTCGAGATGGTGTGTGCGCAGAAACCTTCCGATGCGTGTCAGTCTGGGGTCGTCGTCCTGCTGCAACAGCTCCTCGCCCTCTTTCTCGGCATCCACTACCATACTGCGGAACTTATAGATGTAGAACGGCTTCCCACCCAGTCCTATGCGTTCCTGCTTATAGATGGCAGGTCCACCACCCAGTTTGATACTGAGCCAGCAAACTAGAATCAGAGGTGAAAAGACAATCAGACACAGGGCCGACACGATAAAGTCAAGAAACCGTTTCATGCCACACAATCTTCATTTGGTTAATACACACATTCACCAGACTGTATATCAACACGTCTACCACGATGATCCAAGTGAAGTTCAGCAGCGGGTAAAGTCCGAAGTTGATGGCGGCATAGGCCACAGCGAGACCGAGGATGGTCAGCAGCGCCTGATACTGGCTCATGCCCGAGCGCATCAGCTTATGGTGGATATGGTTCTTGTCGGCCGCGAACAAGGGCTTATGGTGTATCAGTCGGTAGAGTGTCACCCTCACCACGTCGGCCATAGGCACAAACAACAGGGTGATGGGCACCAGTAATGCCTCCGAACGTGGGGGCCAGATAGTTGGGTTGTTCGAGGCGCACTTAATAGCGAGGAATCCCAGGATGAATCCCAGCGACAACGAGCCCGAGTCGCCCATGAAGATCTTCGTGTTGCGCTCGGCACTGCCGAAGAGGTTGAAATAGCTGAAGGCAATCAGCGCTCCAATCAGTCCTGCCACCAAGATGGAGTAGGTGTGCATGAACACGTCGTAATAGTTGAAATACACCAGGAATCCTATCAGTGCAAACAGCGACAGACCGGAAGCCAGACCGTCGATACCGTCAATCAGGTTGATGGCATTGTCGATGAACACCATCATGAAGATGGTCAGCGGGATGCCGATGTAGTAGGGGATTTCGTAGATGCCGAACAGACCGTAGAGATTGTTGATGTAAAGGCCGGCCAAGGGCAGCAGACAGCCTGTGAATATCTGTACGGTAAACTTTGTCTTGGCGTTCAGACCTGTCAGGTCGTCGATGATACCAGTGATGTATATCAGCAGCAGACCCAACATAAAGATGACACTCCAGAGCGTGATAGGCAATGTATGCTCGTCGGAAACGGGCAACAGCAACAGAACCACCAGAAAGGCGGTGATCATGCTGGGGAAGAACGAGATGCCACCCATGCGGGGGATAGCGTTCTTGTGTACCTTACGTTCGTTGGGGATATCGTAGAGTTTCTTGCGCTTACAATAGTCCAATATCGCGGGCGTGAACACAAACCCGCAGACCAGACTCATTAAAAAAGCACCGAGTAGATATATCGTCATAAGCAATCGTTCCTATACATTATATATATATAACTCACAAAACGGCGATATATTGTGTCTCGATGCTCTTTTTTTGAATCTTTTTCTTCCCGCCATGCAGTTGTTGCGTTGCAACGTTGCATGAAGGAGTATAATACATAAAAACAAACATTCTATTTATCATAATATTCCAAATACTATCCAGTAGGTAGTTTCTGTGTGGGGTGGGAGGTGCTTATTGCAACATTGCAACGCAACAAATCTGTTTTCTTGCCCTCACTCATGAGATACGTTTTGCTACAGTTAATGCTGGCAGTTGCTGCAGTTAATGCTCGTCGCTCGAGCTCTGCTCGCAAAGAAATATGTATTAAAACCCGCAGAATCTGTGTTGCAAATCCTCCTGATTTGCATATATCTTTACACTATTTCGACTCGAAAATCAGCCTTAAACCGACGATTTTTGTGCCTCCCTAGGAAAAAAGTGTTCCCTGCCTACAAAATTTTTGTTCCCTGCCTAGGCCGCAAAAACTCCCAAGCATGCTTAAATTGTACTCCCAATGCCCTGATAGGAAATAATCTTACACAAAGAGACCCCTAAATTACATTGTTTTTAGCGTTTCTTCGAATACATATCCGAACCCTGTGCGACTGACGATGTTCTGAGCGTAGGGGCCTAATTTCTTGCGTAGGCGGGTGATATTGACATTGATGGTTCGGTCTGTGACGATGACGCCAGCCCAGATGGTGTCCATCAGTTGTTGGCGTGAGAGCACTTTCCCACGATTAGCCAGAAGCAGATGGAGCAGCGAGAACTCTGTGGGCGTAAGATTCACAGGATTACCATCAACGGTTGTCGTCTTCTTGTCGAGGTTCAGCTGCAATCCGCCATAGCTGAGCAGATGTTTGCCCAAGCGGGCTTCGACGATATTCATGACATAGTCGCCGATTTTCTCGCAGTCGGCCACGATGTCGTTGTAGAGCGTGCCCAGTGCATAGGAGTACTGATGCGAGTTGACGCCCACGATGGTCTCTGCCCTGAGTTGGCCTCGAAGCTGATTGATGTCGTTTTCGATGGAGAGTGAGTCGGTCAGCGAGAGGTCTTTGCGACGCCCGCTCACCACAACTATCATCTGCACCACCGCCTCGTTCACCAGTCGGAGCATGTCATGCAGTCTGGCGTATTGCTCGGCTGTAAAGTCCTCCTTGTTCTCCCGCAGATGGACCACCGTTCGTGCCATCTTGTAACAGGCATCGCCAATGGATTCCAGCTCGCCAATCTGACGGAGCATCACGCGCGTCTTGTCCTTCGTGTCGTCAGAGAGGTGTTCATTGCCCACCTGCTCCAGATATTTCGCAATCTCTATTTCCATGTTGTCGGCTATGGTCTCATAGCGCTCGATGCGTGCATACTGACTCTCCAGTTCCTTCTTGTCCTTCTCGTCGATGAGCACGCTGGCCATCCCCAACATGCGGTGCATGCGTTCAGCAAAATGCACAATCTCCTTCTGAGCCTGAAGCACGGCAATCTCGGGCGTCTGGATCACACCGTTGTTGATGAAATGCAGCGTGGTAGGCTGTTTGGCCTCGGCTTTGCCTTCGGGCAGAAGTTTGCAGACCATCTGCTCCATTTGGGGAATCAGACCGATGAGCAAGGCTGTGTTGAGCACATTGAAGCACGTGTGGAACATGGCCAGCACGATAGGTATCCTCTCGGTCTGCCCTGTCATTGACGGATTGTAGCCAACGAGGCTGCACACCATATCGGTAAAGGGGTAGAACACCACGAGCACCCAGACGACGCCAAACACATTGAACATCAAGTGCGCTAATGCTGCGCGACGGGCCTCAGTGCCAGCACCCAGAGCTGCAAGGTTGGCAGTGGCCGTAGTGCCGATATTCTCGCCCATCACCAAGGCGATACCCATATAGATGGGCAACACGCCTGTAGAGCAGAGCAGGATGGTAATCGCCATCACCGCTGCCGACGACTGCACCACGCAAGTGATGATGGTGCCTGCGGCCAGGAAGGTAAGGATGGTGAGATAGCTGCTGGTATCATATGAGGCGAAGAAACTGACCACATCAGCATTGTGAGCCAGGTCCATATCGCGCCCCACGCTGCTCAGCATGACCAGCGACCAGAACAGGAATGCCAGTCCGAAGAGGAAATCGCCTGCCACACGATGGCGCTTCTTGTAGATGAGCACCATACCGAGGAGGAAGGCGGGAAACACAACGATGGTCAGATCGAGATTGTAGCCTAACGACATAATCCAGGCTGTGAGTGTGGTACCGATGTTGGCACCCATGATGACTGATATGGCTTGTGCCAGCGTGAGCAGTCCTGCGGATACAAACGAAACCGTCATGACCGTCGTGGCCGACGATGACTGCACGGCACAGGTCACCATCGTGCCTGTGAGCATGCCGCTCAGGCGGTTGCCAGTCATACGGGCTAATACGTGTCTTAAACTTGGTCCTGCCATCTTCTGCAAGGCATCGCTCATCGTCTTCATGCCGTAAATGAGCAGTGCCAACGAGCCTAGCAGTCTGAAAAATAATACAATCGTCATATACTTGAGTTTTATTATTACGCTGCAAAGATACGAAAATGGCGTCAAACAAACAAAATAAGTTGATTACAATTCGGTTACAAAAGAATCCCTTCTGTTACACTAGGATGTAACAAAAGAAACTCTGTTGTATTATCAGAGCAGGTGCAGATCTTCTCCGAATGGATGATCAGAAGCGATTTCTTTGCCGTTACAGATCGACGAGTTCCTTGAAGATGATTTCGGCCTCTTTGTTGGATTTCTCGCTGGTAAACATCTTGGTGATGCGCTCTTTACCGGCAGTGGCGTACTGCATGTAAAGATCATTGTCGGTGAGCAGCTTGTCGATGGCAGCGGCGTAGGCTTTGACATCGCCCAAGGGCACCTCAATACAAGTTTCACCATTTACCGACACCCAGTTGACGCCTGAGCCTTCGATGGTGAAGGTGACAGGTACGCTGCCACAGTACATTGCCTCTGCCAGAGCGATGCCAAAGGCTTCCTGTTTGGTGCAAGAGGTGAAGGCAAAGATGTCGGAAGCGTAATAATAGCAACGCAGATAGTCGTTGGGGATGCGTCCGATGAATTTTACACGATCGGAAGTGGTCATCGCTTTCAGACGCTCGGTCTCGGGACCTCTGCCGCCAATGAGGATGACGCAATCTGACTGGATGTATTTCTCCGCCTCAATCAGATAGTTGAAGCCTTTGTAGGTAGCATGTCGGCCTACGACGAACACGATCTTCTTGTTGTGGTATTTGTTGCGGATTTCCTCCACAATCTTCTCGTCGCCCTTCTTCCACTGAAACTCCTTCTTGATAATGCCGTTGGGTACCACCTTGGTCTTGTCGCGATAGTCGTAGATGGGACTCGAAGGGTGGATATAGTTGGGACTTGTAGCGAGTATCAGGTCGGCCTTCTTCAGCAGCCTGCGCTCGAACTGATTTACCATGCGGTAAAGCATGCCCTTGCCCAGAATGTCGGAATGCCACAGCAGCACGAGCTTGGCATCGCGGGGCTTGAGCTTGGCGGTGATGGGGTAGAGGAAGGGATTCGGACAATGCAAAAGGATGATATCGGGTTGTTCCTCGTAGATGATCTTCTTGAGATAATGGTAATAGGTGAAGGCGATATCCTGACTCGAGACTTTCATGGAGGGGGCGATACGGTAGACCTTGATGCCATTGACGGTATCCATACGGGTGATGCCGTCCTGACTGAAGCAGATGATGACATGGTCGAAATGGGTTAGACCCTCGGCCATGTATTTGGTGACGGTCTCGATGCCGCCTTCAACGGGATAATAATATTTGGCTATCTGGAGTATCGTTTTCTTCATCGGCAATATCTTTTCATTATTATAACGCAAGAAACGGCGGTTAATTGTGTTGGTCGGAGAATTTTTCCTTCAGGAGGGCAATCAGGGTCTTTGCAGACGCTGCCCACGAGAAGCGATGGGCAATGACGGCCCTTTCCCCATGATTGGCGAGGAACTGTTGGATGGCTTTTCGGATAGCGTAGGGATTATAGGGGTCGAAATAGGTGGCAGCATCGCCACAGACCTCACGCAGCACTGGGATATCGGACACTAGCACAGGACATCCGCAGCTCATGGCCTCAATTGGTGGCAGACCAAAACCTTCGTAGAGCGAGGGGAAGATGAAGCAGACGGCTTGGTTGTAGAGACGCACCAGCTCTTCGTCTGAGACTCGACCGAGGTAGCGGATATTATCCCCCTGATTCTCCTGACTCTCTCCAAACACCCGATGGCTGGAGCCGACGATGTAGAGCTTGCAATCGGGAATATCCTGAAAGGCCTCAATCAGACGGGCAAAGTTCTTACGGGGATCGAGAGAGGAAACGGCCAGAGCGAAGTGCTCTCGGGGCTCTTCCACCTCAAGAAGGGGTCGGAAGAGGGTTTCGTCAGTGGCATTATAGACCACCGTGATGTCCTGCTCCTTGAGGAAGGGATAGAACCGCAGGATCTCCCGTTTCGAGAACTCGCTGACGGTGAGGATATGTCGGGAGGTCTTGACAGCCAGAGGAGTCATGATCTTGTACCACCAGTAATACGCCTTAGAAAACCAATTGTGATTCTCTAGAAACGAGAGGTCGTGGATGGTCATCATCTTGTTCCGCACAAGGATCGAACCCAGTCCCGTGAAACTCATCACAACGTAGTTCTTCTTACCCACAAAGAAGAAAGGCAGGACACACTGTTCCCAGAGGTGGGAATTGCCCCAACCATAATGGACAATCTTCAGCCCACTGACATCGTAGCAGTCCTGAATCGTGGCCTTAGGACAGACGATGGTAAACGACAGTTGTTGCTCCGCCATCGCCTTACACATGTTGTAGGCATAGCGTTCGACACCCGTCATGGGCTGCGTTAGGAATCGGCCGTTAATGTAGATATCAGTCATTAGTGGATGTGGATGCGGAACTTATAGTAATAATACGTGAAGATAGAGCCGTAGCCAGCACTGCGGAGCATGCGGTATTGACGGATGTTCAGTCGTAGCATCTCCCAGAAATGGCGTATCCTGTAACCGATGGTGAAGCGGGCCCCGTCGGTGGCTCCTACGGTGTTGTCGCCATGATTCCTGTATTCTAAGAGAGCTTCTGGCATCGCATAGACAATGCCTTTTTCTGCAAAGGTGCGTGTCGTCACCCATCCATCGTGCATCAGAGCGTGTTTCCAGGGTCGGTCTAATGACACTGCCCTCGATTTCCGGTTGAAAAGCATGGCGCAGCCGAGGGTGATGTTGATGACACACTCACGGAAACAGGTTACCTTCTCCGGATAGATATGTCCGTATTCACGATAGGAGGGGTGCAGGACATTCAGTTGGCTGTCGACCACTCTGACATCTGAATGCACAATGATGGGCTTGTCGGGATGCAGCGCCTCTTGTTCCTTCATGGCAAGGTATGATTTCTCTACTTTCGTGGGATGCCATACGTCATCCTGATCGGAGAACATATAATAATCGGCCTCAACCTTTTCCAATAGGCTCATGAAGTTTTGGAGCGCACCGCCCTGAGAGGGGTAGTCAAGAACGGTCACCGTTTCAGCACATCGGGTGGCATAATCGTTCAGGATCTCTATCGTACCGTCCTTTGACCCGTCGTCGTGGATGTAAAGGTGCCACAGACCGCTGGTCTGCGACAAGATAGAGTCGATCTGCTCGCGGAGGTATTTTGCTCCGTTATAGGTGGCCATCAGAATGGCGATATGTTCGGTTTGTTGTTTTATTGATTCCATATTCCTTTTGCCTGACCATTAATGAGTTTGTTGAATTGCAGCCTGTTGACGATGAGGCCGGGGATGTTGACGAGACACATCACGCCGATGAACCAGATGATGTCGTCCGTTAGTCTGACCACGAGATAGGCCAATGGGATAAACAGAATGGCGGCTATTGTCGAGAAGATCAGTTGTAGGCGGAGTTTCCCGATACCGTTGATGAAATAGCTGTAACGCATACTGTAAATCAGAATGAAGATATACACGGCCACGGCAATGCTCATCCGGAAATCGACGTTGTGGTCGTTGCCGATCCAGATGGTGTAGACCCAATCGGATGCGAGCACCATAACGGTTAGGCCTATCATGATGCCTATCGTCATCAGTCGGAGTTTCCTGATAGCCTGGCGTATCCATTGGAGGTCACCTCGCGCGTAGGCATCGGTGGTAGCATTCCAGAAAGGCATGCAGATGACGGTGAAGGCCACGAGCATGATGCTGAGGTAGCGATAGGCAATCTGGTAGGGGGTGACCATAGCAGGCGAGAACAGCTTGGAGATGAGGATGTTGGAGGTCATCAACAGCACTACACCACAAATTTGGATGATGAAAAACAGAATCCCCATGCTGATCACTTCTTTTGCCTCTTTCATGTCGACAAGACTGAACGATGGCCGCAGATGCGGGAACTTGTACCAGAAAGTAAAGGGGAAGGCAATGAGATAGACCAGCAGAGGGCAGGCGGTGTTAACGAGTGCGATATGGAGCAACGAATGACTGCCACTCTTATAGACGATGTAGGTGCCGATGAGTGCCAGTGTCTGTCCTATGGCTATCAGCAGGTTGCTGACAGCAGGCAATTGCAGACCCATATAGAAGTTGCCGATGAGCTTGAAAATGAAGGTGGTGCAGACCAGTGTGACGGTCACCATCAGAATCTGGTCGAGATCGGCGACTTTGTCTGGTTCAACGTTCAACAGCTGGTAGTTGTCGCATGTCATAATGAGCACCAGCAGCACTAGCAGCGTTGGAATGATGATGTAGGTGAGCATTGCAAACGTTGAGGATACCAGCGATCTGGCACGTGCTTCTTCTCCGTGGGCCAGGTAGACGGCCAGTTTGTTCCTCATGCCGTTGCCGAGTCCGATGTCCAGATTGTCAATCCAAAGCATCACACTGCTGATGGTCAGCCACACACCGTTGTTGTAGTATCCCAGACAGTTGAGGGTGATTGGTACCATCAGTAACACGATGATGGCCGACCATCCTTTGGCAAGGAAGGATACCATGATGTTCTTCTGGAGCAATGAAGAACGGTGTTTGCTGATGGTGCTGTCGGTGGTCATGACTTTAATGGGGTTAACTGAAATCTGATCTTCTCTTGGGTGAGCAGGATGATGAAGAACATAAACTGCAGGACAAAGACCATGCTCAGGAAGACATTCTCCTGATAGAATTGCAGCAGCAACACGTAGATGGCGTAAGTATAGAGGCAGGTGCCAGCACCATTACCACTACGGAACAGCCGGTAGAGATAGCCGCAGGCACAACCGTAAAGAACAGCGAAGAAGGCAATGCCAGGATAACCGAAATCGATGTAGAACGGTTGGAAGATGGTGTAGACATTAGTGGATACGGGAACAAAGACAAACTCCTGCAACTTGTTCTTGACCACCACATCGGCTCCTAAGCGCTCCAAAAAGAGGTAGAAGGTTTCAAATGTGTTTGTTCCAAACTGTGGAATGACCTCTGGGAATAATTGGCAGAAGGCGACAGGTGGCGACAAGGCATACATGGTGAAGAAGTCGAACAGCGTTTCTTCTTTCTGATAGTCGCTGTCTTCTCCTGCACGTCCCAGATTAAAGATATAAAACAGGATGATGATCAGGATGCTGAATGTGAGGATGGACCGCATACGTATGACCTTCTTCTCGAAAAGGACAAACATGGTACTGACGAACACGAAGAACATCAGTCCCTTCTCCATGATAGCTAATGAGTTCATGAGACAGGCCAGACCCAAAACGACCACCTGCCAAGTGGGAACCTTGGGATGTGCCCATATTGCAACGACAAACAAAGCCTGATTGATGACGGCGGAATAGTTCAGGATGCCTTGTCCTTCGCCGAACAGAGCCAGGGTGCGGACGTTGGTCATTAGATCCTCTGTTCCGAACATCGTGACGATCTGGATGACGCGATAGACGTAGAGTGGCGTAATGATGAGGGAGATAACGAAGAAAAAGAGAAACAGAGATTTGTTGAAGTGTATGCCGTTGGTGGAGATGTTGCTGTCGTTGCTGGTGTCGGAAGATAGCCAGAAGGTGCTGAGCGCACAGATACAGAAGATGGGCAGCCAAATCAGGAAACAGTAATAAAACTGTCGGGTGATGGGATAGAGATCGGTGTCAAGCAGATAATACAGTCCTAAGATAAGCACCCAGATGCCGATGGTCAGGGCCCAAGGCGAGAAATAGCCGTCGAACTGGCTCAGTCTGATATTTTCCCCACGTCGCTCTTGATATCGAAGAAACCCTCTTGTAAAGAGCACTGCCAAAATGATGAAACAGAGCAGATAGCCTATCAGCTGCTTGTTGGCGTGCTGGGGAACGGTATTGTCCTGTATCACAGCAAACGAGAGGTAGGCCCTCTCTTTCAAGGCTTTCTGACGTGCATATTCCTCTACGGCTTTCTCATGGAGCGCATAGGCCGTCTTTAATTCGTTCGTAAGCGCTTGCTCTTCCTGTTTCAGGGCATTGGTGTTGATGTTGACATGGCTGTCGACAAATCTGCCATAATCAGCCATCACCTGCTGGTATTTTGCCTGGGTTGCAGACATGTTCCTGATGGCATTATGCATGGCGGAGTCGACAATGATATGACGATGTTGGGTTATGATATCCTGTAACTGGATGGTTACGCTGTCTAACATCTGCGAGGCGATGACAGGATCCTTGTCTGTAAAACTGATGCTGAGCGAAGTCTCCAAGCTGCTGTAGTTGTAGTTGATACGGTCGAGAATGGCCTTGACCGTATCCTTCTCATCCACGTACTGACCATAAGTCAGATGCTTGCCAGGTACATGTTTCTGTGCGATGTCGCGAGCGAAATCTTCTGTCTTCAGGACTTTGCAATAGATTTCCATATCGTTCATGCCAGTGTTGGCACCGCCCATGGCATCCTTAAGGTATGCTTTGATGTTGCTGAAACCAATGGCAAGCTCTGTCTCCTTGTACTCATCGCTGAGTTTCGTGACAGCCGTATATTCCTTAGGTACACACAGCCACACTACTAATGCGAGAAGTGTGGCTATGAGTATGGCGAGAATATAGGGATGCTTTTTCAATAGGGTGGGATTCTATATGTTGATGAAATTCTTGCGATTCTTCCAGGCAAGCATGCCTGCCCTGAGCAGGAATCCCAGCAGCATCCAGATGATGAGTGTGACAATTTTGGGTTGGCTACTGTGTTTGACAGGAACAGTAGCCTCCTGAACAATTGTGAAGGCTGGTGTACGCTCCTGAACCTTGGCCTTGGCCAACTGCAGTTGCTCCACCACCTGCTGGTAGATGGTGTATTTCAGTTGCATCTCATTCTCCAACTCGTCGCCCTTGAGCACATACGACTGCATCTTTAGGTTCATGTAGGAGTCGCCGAAAGCTGCATATTTCTGACGGGCCTTAGCATATTCCCTATGTGCCTCGTCGAACAGCTTTTGCATGTATTCCAGATCGACACGTGCTTTCTTGGTACGATAGTCGGTAATCGTGCGTTGCAGGTGCATCTGAAGAGAGTCGGCCACCGTCGCTGCTATCAGCGGGTCTTGGTCTTCCACCTCAATTGTGATCACATTGGTCTTCTTATCCACCGAACAGTCAATCTTTCCCATGATGTTTTTCGCCACATCAAACTCCTTCTTTGTCAGGTGTTTGGGGTTGACTTTATGGTCAGATGGCACTTTCTCCTCAGTGGTAAACAGGTCCTTCACTTGTTTCAGCCAATCCTGCGGATACTCGTAGAAGGCCTTCTTCTGATGTTTGTCGAGATAGTCGAAATAGGTGTAGGTCTCGCCAGTCTTGTTTTTGGTCACGGTTACGGGGAACATGCCGACCACAAAACCTGTAGAGCCCATCAGGTCTGGGTAGATTTCCGGATAGAGCGCATCGCCTGTCTGGCCAATCTTCATATTCATGCCAACCATAGCTGCCAATGAAGATAGACTGCCGGAAAAACTGCTACCGGATTCCTCGGGGGCGAGGATGACGGTCGATTTGTAAATCTTCGGCGTTGCGAAAGCTAGGATCACACCGATCACACCCGCCGTACACGAATAGATACAGACTTTCCGGAAGTCGGCCTTCAGAATCCTGAAGACTTCAATGAGACTGATATCGATGATTTTCTTCTTCTCTTCCATACTTTTTACTTGATGAGATTAGCAATCGTTGCTATCATCGTGGCGATCGAGGCGGTGCTGGTACCGATACTGAGCCATTCGGTCAGACCGAGTCCGCGACGACGGGCTTTGGTGGGTACTACGATTTGACAGCCCGGTTTCGGCTTATGCTTACGGTCGGCCTTCGCCACCATGCCATTCATATAAATGATGATCGTCCTACTGCGCTTGCCCGCCGAGCTCACACCACCGGCCAGGTCGATGTAGTAGTCGGCTTTCTCACCGGCTTTATAGCGCACGGTGTTGGGATAAAGCACCTCACCATTGATACTCACCGTACTGGTGTAGCGCGGCACCACGATGCGGTCACCCTCACGCAGGTAGGGGTCATCGTCACTGCCGGGATTGGCCAAGGCCTTGTCCAGTTCGATGGCCACAGGGAAGGTGGTCAGTGTCAACAGTTTCTTTATGTCGATCGAGTCGTTGCCCGAGTTACGCTGGGCGGTACGGAGCATCGTCTCCATCAGCTCACGCTCCTCCTGTGTCATCTGTCTCAACAGTTTCGCACCCTCGGGGTAGGCACGCTTTGTCAAACCACCGGCCTGTTTGATGATCTCGCTCAGACGTTGGTTACTGCTGGTCAGCGTGTAGTTACCCTTAAACTGCACCTCACCCTCAATGGTCACGTTCTGCTGTTCGTTATAGTTGGGACTCCTTCTGATATACACCTCGTCGAAGGGCTGCAGTGTGAAGGGTGTCTCGCCCTGCGGGATGGTGAAGTCGGGATTCAGCGTAAAGCTATAGGTAAAGGCCAGGGTGTCACCTGCCTCGGTGGCATTGGGCTCTATGATGCGTCTCGACACGTCGACCTTCGCCAGTGAGGCGGCATTGGTCAGACCGCCGGCCTGCAATACCAAGTCCTCTACAGTCTCATTCGAGGCAAACTTATACACGCCAGGGTAGTTCACCTCTCCGTGGATGGTGATCGTCTGGTCCTCTTTCTCCTCCTCACGACTGCCCACGTAGATCACGTCCTCGTTCTTCAGTTCGATATCGGGCACATTGCCTTCCAGGATGCCAAGCACGTCCACGCTCAACACCTCCAGTGTCCTGTCCTTCTTCATGCGGTGCATTACGGCATGCTGTCCGATGGCGTTCTCCGTTAGTCCGTCAGCAGCCTCTATTAGCGCCTTTACCGTACAGATCTGTCCACCCACCTGATAGTAACCCGGACGGAACACGGCACCTTTCACCTCCACCGTGTTCTGATAGCGGTTCAGCGTCGAGTCCACACTCACCGAGTCCTCGTCCATCAGTTTGAAGTCGTTCAGATCAAACTCACCCACGTTAAACACCGAGTACATCTGTCCGGCTTTTCTGTGCACGCGGATGGTCTTCGTATAGGCATCGCCGGTAAACCCTCCGGCATAGCGCAGCAGAGTGGCGGCACTCTCGGTCTTCTTCATCTCGTAGAACATTGGGCGTTTGATCTTTCCGGCAATGTTCACCAGTCCCTCATAGGGTCCTACGGTCACGATATCATTGTCCTGCAGACGCACGTCGCCCGTCAACTTGCCGTTGAGCAGGAAGTCATACACATCCACGTTCGACAACAGCTTACCGTTTCTGTACACCTTCACGTTTCTCAGCGTACCGATCTCATTGGGCCCACCGGCCATATAGAGGGCGTTATACACGGTGGCGAAGGCCGACATCGTAAAGGTGCCGGGCGTCTTTACCTCACCAATTACACTGATGGTAATGGTTCTTGTCTGTCCCACGGTCAGTTCGATGTGCGAGCCCTGATACCTTGGTCCCAGCACGTTTTTCAGCTTTGCCTTTGCCTGACTCACCGTCAGTCCGCCCAACTGTATCAGTCCAAAGTCCTCCACCGTCACGTAGCCGTCGGGCGAGATGGTCTCGCTGATGCTTTCCTGTGAGGCACCCGAAATGTCAATGTTCACATCGTCGCCTGGTCCCAGTCGGTAGTTCTGCGGTGTGGCGAGGTTCATGCTGCTCTCAAAGCTCAGCTCCTTATTGTTAAAGATATCATGTCCGAAGATCTTGCGTTTTGGTTCCTTCTCCTTTTCCTCGTCGTAGAAATACTTCAGCGAGTCGGGCATCAGGAAGTCGGCAGCATCGTCAAACTCCGTAAACTCCTTGTCGTTCTCGTCGTAGGTGTTTTGTTTGGTCTTCTTCCTTCCGTCTTTAACGCGGTAGGGTGACACGTTGCGTTTTTCCTTGTCTATCGTCTCCTGACGCTTCTCACCGTTGGCCTCGCGCATGCGTTTCTTCACCTCCTTCGATCCGGCGGTGATGTCCTGTGCTCCCAGCGAGCCGTTTTTCATTTGGCGCTCATACTTCTTGCGCAGTCGCTGCAACTGTTCCATGGTCACACCGCGCTGCATCAGCTGCGTCACGATCTGCTGTCTCGACACGCCCTTGGCGTTCTGTTCTATCACATAGTCCATCACCTGATTGTCGGTCATACCCGACTGTGCCCAGCCCATTGCGGCGGTGAGCAGCAGTGATATCATCAGCGTAGTAAGTCTTTTCATACGTTGTCTATTACGAACATTATATATAATATAACTTGTCGGAAGTCGTTTTTATTGCATAAATCTCGGCAAAGGTATCACTTTTTTTCCAAAAAACTTGCATTTCTGCGGAAAAGTTGATATCTTTGCACCGAAATTACGACGATTTCGTCTCTGGGGTTGACTGGATTTGACAGCAGGATGAGATGGTATGTAAGCACGCGGAGGCTTCTTGGTTCCCTCCATAATCTGAGCTGAGGAAAAATTAATTGGCGAAAGAAATTACGCTCTCGCTGCCTAATCGAAGCATAGTAGATTGAGGCTTAATTCGGCTACCAGGTAGCTGAACGAGACGTCGCTCCGAGGATGTTGTTCCGAATCCGAAGATCCAGCGGCGCAGGTTAAATCGGGAATAGTCCCTGTAGGCTCCGATGCAGAGATGAAATTTAGGAGCTAAGGCATCAGTTGGTGGTCCAGGTCTTGCTGCTGCTCGAAAACCAAAGTCTGGAATAAGCGTGTAGAAAGCGTATGGTTTCCCTGTTTGGACGAGGGTTCGACTCCCTCCAGCTCCACGAAGTTCTCCCACGGGGGGAGAATGTTAACTTTAAAAAACAATTAAGTATGAGAAGCATGAAGCTTTCCAACGTTTTTGCGTTGATGTTGATGACGGCCGTCATGTCGTCGTGTGAGAAAATGACGCTCTCTGAGGGCGCCGAGTCCGAGAACAATGAAAAGGGCAACGTCGTGTTGAGGGTCACCCAGTTCGAGCAGACTCCCTTCGATGCAAACACCCGTGCCGAAGTGGGCAGCGTGTGTACACGACTTTGTTTTCATATCTATGGCGAAGATGGTGTCCGCGTGAAGTATGTCAATCAGAAACTAGAAGACTCCAACTTTGGTACCGCATCGTTCTCTTTGGCAGAGGGGCACTACATTTTGGTGGTCGTAGGCCATAGCGCTTCCTCGAATCCCAGTTTCAGCAAGGATGAGAAAGTAAGTATTTCTGGCAGTAATCTCGGTGATACTTTCTGGTGCTGTGAGGAGTTTGATGTGGGAGAAGATGAAATGGAGCTGAGTTTGGTGCTGAAGCGTATTGTCTCACTGATAAGGTTCATTCCGACAGACGACAGACCGGCCAATATGAACCAGGTAATCTTCTCCTATAAGGGCAGTAAGGGCTCTTTCAATGGCCTCACGGGTTATGGTAGCACGAATACTTCGCAGATGGTCACGTTGGACGTAGATCCTGATGACGATTGGTATGAGTATTATATGATTCCGAGTTCCGACAACGATCTGCTTGATATCAAGATGAGCACCTATTATGTCGAAAGTGACGGAAAGATCCACAGCCTGACCGAAAAGGAAATCACTCAGGTACCCGTCAAACGGAATTGTATCACGATCTGCCGAGGTAGTCTCTTCGACGGAACAAGCTCATCCCAATCTGTCTTTATCACGATTACCGTGGATACAGAATGGGATGAGAATATCAATGTCTCGTTCTGATTTTTCTACTTATGATGCTCCTTCATGTACTCGCGGGGAGACATGCCGTAGACGCTCTTGAAGAGGGTGGAGAAGGAGGTGGGGTTGGAGAAGCCGCAGGCATAGACAACCTCGGTGATGTTCATATTCTGCGTGGTGAGCAGGTTGGCTGCCTGCTTCAAGCGCAGGGTACGGATGAAATCGTGGGGCGTCTGGCCCGTGAGCTCCTTCATCTTACGGTGCAAGTGGACGCGGCTGATGCCTACCTCATCGGCAATCATATCGACGCTGAGGTCGGAATTGTTCAACTGCTTGTTGATGGTGGACATGATGCGCTCGAGCAACTTCTCGTCGGGCGACTTGACCTTCACCTCCTCCATCTGTTCCTCGAGCTGATCGGTGCGGCCGTATTTCTGGCGCAGCAGCGAACGGGCGTTGATAAGGTTAGCGATGGTGCGGCGTAGGATATCCATATTGAACGGCTTGACGATATAGGCGTCGGCGCCTGTCTCTAGACCCTCGAGCTTGTCCTCGTCGCGGTTCTTCGCCGTGAGCAGGATGACCGGCAGGTGGTTGGTCTGCGGATTGAGCTTGAGTTGTGAACAGAGTGTGTTGCCGTCCATCTCGGGCATCATGATATCGCTGATGACCATATCCGGCTGCGTGCGGTAGACCTCGGCGAGGGCCTCACGGCCGTTGGTGCAGCTGTGGATATCGTAGAGTTCAGAGAGTTCCTTGGTGAGGTAGTCGCGGATCTCGTCATCGTCCTCGGCGATGATGATGGTGGGACGCGCCTGGAGCATTTTCTCGGGCTGCATCTCCACAGGAATCTTCTCCTCCTCGGGTTCCTCGATGATGTCGGCCAGCTCGTCGATGGTGTCGGTCTCCTTCTCCTCGACCAGCATCTCTTCCGGACGCAGGTGGGCATTGCCCAACGGGATGGTGACGGTAAACTCACAGCCCTGTTCGAGGTTGCGTGCCTTGATGCTGCCGTAATGCAGTTCGACGAGTGAACGTGTGAGGTCGAGGCCGATGCCGGTGCCGACGTTGCGGTCGTTGGTGCCGGAGGGCGTCTGATAGAAGCGTTCGAAGATGCGGTCGAGCTTGTCCTCGGGGATGTTCTCGCCGTTGTCGCTGATGGCGATGGAGGCGTTCTGGGCATCGTGGGTGACGCGGATGTCGATCTTACCGCCGGCAGGGGTGAACTTGAAGGCGTTGGAGAGGATGTTGAAGATGACCTTGTCGAAATTCTTGCGGTCGATCCAAACCGGCAGGCGGTCGGTATCGTGTTCGAAGCTCAGGGCGATCTGTTTGGACTCCGCCTGATGTTTGAACATGTTGTGGATATCATCGACGAAGGCGATGAGGTTGGTCTCCTGCATGCGCATCTGCATCATACCCTTGTCGATCTTACGGAGGTCCATCATCTGGTTAATGAGGTTGAGGATGCGCTCCGCATTACGTTTGATGGTGAGGTAGACATTATGGCGCTGCGGGTCGTTGTCCTGTTTCATGAGTGAGAGCAGCGGCGTGATGATGAGCGTCATAGGCGTGCGGATCTCGTGACTGATGTTCATGAAGAAGCGCAACTTAGCCTCGCCCATCTGCTCGGCATGGATATGTTCCTGGATGCGCAGACGATCTTTCTCCTTCCTGCGGCGACCAATAATGTACTGCGAGAGCACGGCGCCGATGATGAACAGGTAGAGACAGTAGGCCCAAGCCGAACGGTACCAGGGACTGTGGATGATGACCGTGAACTCCCTGTCTGACGTGGTCTGCCCGTTGCGCTCAGCCTTCACACGGAAACGGTAGGTGCCCGGCGGTAGGTGGGTGAACGTAATCTCGTTGACACCTGGCTGCAGACGGTTGTAGGCCTCACCGTTGATGCTATAGAGATAGGATATCTGTTCGGGGTTGTCGTAGGTGAGGGTAGAGAACTGCAGGGTGAACGTGTTGTCGTGAGATGCCAGCTGGAAACGGTTGGACGCGATGACAGTGGTGTCACATATCTGATAGCCATCAGACTCTGATGAACTGCTGATAGGGGTACCGTTGACAAGGAACGACACCAGACATACCTTCGCCTCCCATTTGGTCTGTTGGATGAGCTCGGGGTGGAACCAGGTGATGCCGCCGACGCCGCCGAAGAGCAATAGGCGGTGCTGAGGGCCGACCAACGAACAGGAGGCCCCGTCGGAGAACTCGTTCGACTGCAAACCATTGTCGACAAAGTAGCTCTTCGCCTCACCGGTTTTGGGGTTGAGGCTGCAGAGACCGTGGTCGGTGGCGATCCAGAGTGCCCCCTTGTCGTCCTGCTCGATTGAGGCGATACCGTTGTCGGCGAGACCTTTCTCAGTGGTATAGTGTTGCAGTTCCTTCTTTTTCAGGTCGTAGCTGTAGAGACCGTCGTTGGTACCGATCCACAACAACCCGTCGAACTCCTTAACCACGCGCGTGGGCGTACCATAGTTCAGACAATTCTGCCCGAAGAGGTCGGTCCAGTTCTCGGTCTCGAGGTCCATGCAGCATACACCCATGGTGGTGGCGACATAGACACGCTTGCCGTCAGGCGAGAAAGAGACGGTAGAGAGGTAGTCGTTGACGATGCAGTTAAGCTGACGGTCGGTCTCGGCCCGCTCGTCGGTGGTATAGAACTTCTGCTGATTGGTGGCAGGATTCATGCGCAGCAGTCCCTGACCCATGGTAGCTAGCCACAGCTCGCCCGTTTTTGAGGCGGCGATGCCGAAGACGCTGATGTTGGGATATAGGGCATTCTTATGGAAGCTGCTGCCGTCGGCATCAATATAGCCGAAGCCCTCCTTGTAACTACCTACCCAGATGCGACCGTTCTGGTCTTCACAGACGGTGAGGATGGAGCCCGGGAAATTCTCCTTGAAATGTTTGAGCAGGTGTTGGTTGTGGTCGAGACAGTAGAGACCGTCTTTGTCGGTGCCCACCCAACAGCGTCCCTTGCTGTCAATGAGAGTGCTGATGACACACGCCTGACCGATGCGGTTCTGCTTTTCGAGCTTATAGCCCATGTAGTTGAACTCGGAGATGGGTCGGGGTTGCATGAAGATGCCCTTCTGCAGAAGGCCCAGCCAGACATTGCCGCCAGCATCCTCGACGATAGAGTAGACTTTGCTCATAGTGAGGTCGACCTCGCGGCAGAAGTAGGGATTATCCTCCAGCTGACCTGTCTGGGGGTCGTAGATGGCCAGTCCCATACCATCGTAGCCGAACATCATCTTACCGTCGCGTCGACAGTAGATGGCTGAGAGGTGCTTGTGGCCGGTAACATCGATATGACGGAAGTCGCCACCGTTGGCAGAACGCACGAACACACCCTGGTTAGATGTGCCGAGGTAGAGGTTGCCGTCCTGGTCCTTACCGAGACGCCGCATAGTGGTGCGTTCAGCATCCGAAGAGAAATAGCGGCGGACGTTCTTGCCATCATATTCCAATAGTCCCTGGTCGCCGGTTACCAGCCAGATGTGTCCCTGCTGGTCTTCGGCGATGGCATTGATGGTGTGGATATCGGCCAGCGGACCGCCCACCTGTTGGGCATGACTGCGGTCGGTGACTTTCAGCAAACCATGTCCGGAAGTTCCGGCCATGATGTCACCATTCTGACGCAGGAGGAAACACGTCATGTAACATGGGACAATGTTTCCGTCGAGGTCTTTTACCTCTATATCATGGAATTGGTCGCCGTCGTAAGTCTGGAACGCACCGTACATACCCATGTAAAACAGACCATTCTTGTCCTGTATCATACAGTTCACATAGTTGCTGGCCATACCGTTCTCCACCGTCTGTTCTTTCTTCAGGATGTGGAACTTGTAGCCGTCGTACATGTTCAGACCATTGCGTGTGGCGACCCATATCAAGCCGTCGTGATCGAGATATACCTGACTAGTAAAGCTGCTGGATAGTTGTTTGTCTGCATCGAACAGTTTACCCGTTTGTGCAAACACAGTAAGCACAGAGAGAGTCAGTAATATAGTTAAGTACTTACGTAACATTGTTTTCGAAAAGTAACATTTTCATCAAAATCTGTGCAAAGTTATGCTTTTTTTTTGTAACTTCCAAATAAATGATACATTTTCTTAAGTTTATGATGCATAAAATAGAGTTTATTTCAAATAAAATGTGTAATTTTGCAGCGGAATTTTAAAAGAAGACAGTTTTTTAGGTTAGTTATATAGTTAGTAGTTAGTTTGGAAAAACCTTGTATAGTTTAATTTCCATGAACCATTTAGAACTTTACATTGTTTTGGTAAAAGCCCGGACTTGTGAAAGCCCGGGTTTTTTATTGGAAAAGAAATGAAACAAAAAACAAAGGTGATATAGTATTAATGTTGTAATTTTGCAGCCAAATGGAATTTAAACGAAATGAAACGATGAAAAAGAAAGCTATTCTCTTTGTTTCGCTGCTGATGTTCCTGTTTGCTTCCAATAGCATGATGGCTCAGCAGCGCAGACCTGTTGATTCACAACATCCCCTTTGGCTGGTACACATTGATGTCTGGAATTCGGCTGATCCGCAGAAGATCATCGACCTGATTCCCGACGATGTCAAACCCTACGTTTGTATGAATCTCTCGCTGTCGTGTCAGTTTGATACGAAGACCAGCATGTATCGTATGCCGCGTAATGCCGTTCGCACCTATAAGTCGTGGGCGACTGTGTGTCAGAAGAACGGCATGTGGTTCTCCTGTCAGCCGGCATCGGGTGGTCATACCCATATTCAGGACAACGACTTGGAGACCTTCGAGTATTTCTTCAAGACCTTTCCTAACTTCCTGGGCTGGGACTATGCCGAGCAGTTCTGGGCCTTCGGTGATGCCGGCGACCTGAGTTCGATGACTGCCGCCTCGCGCTGGGCGCTGTTTGCCAACCTGGTGGAGATGTCACACAAGTATGGTGGTTTCCTGACTGTCAGTTGGTGCGGTGGCGATTACCACATGAGCACCAACCCGATGGGAGAGCTGAAGGCCGACAAGAACTTCCTGGAAGCCTGCCGGAAATATCCCGAGGCCATCGTGTTCTTATATAAATATACCCATTCGAGCAGTTTCTACAACAACGAGAGCATCTGTTGGGGACCGTTTGTTTCCGGTCTCGCCAAGAACTATGGTGTGCGTTATGACAACTGCGGCTGGAACGATATGACCAGTAAACTGATCGGTGAGAACAAGTGTAAGTATCCCGGTAGTGCTGGTATCGGAACGGTGATGGAGCAGATGTGCGTCAACGGCGGTTCGGTGTGGGACGGTCCGGAGCTCATCTGGCGCGAGGAGTGTTTCTTGAACCAGGCCGACTCGAATGTCGACGGCTATACCCGTAGAAACTGGGCGGCCTCGCCCCACTTCAAGGGCATCTGGACGGATATGTGGCGCAAGATTATCGACGGCAAGATGTATATCCCCACCCGCGAAGAGGTGATAGACAAGACGAAGATCGTGGTGGTCAACGACCTCGATATCTCGAAGGGCTATGACTCCTACACCTCGTGGGACGATCTCTACAATGGTGTCTACCTGCAGACCGACCCCGCCAACCAGAGGAAGGAAACCCGCCATAACTACGGACAGTGGTATAACAACCTCTGTTACTTCAAGAAGACCGGTCGTTACGGAGCCATTCCCATCGTGATCGACCTCTATGACGATATCGCCAAGAAGATCCCCGTACAGGTGAAACGCTCGAACTACACCTCGCGTTGGGCGACGCAGGCCAGGAAACAGGCCGATTTCAACGACCAGTATCCCGAAGTGTCGACAGGCGACCTCTATGTGAACCGCTACCGTAACCAGTTGGTGACCTATACCCCTTACACCTATCTGAACGGTAAGAAATCGGCGTCGGCAGAGATTCCCCTGCAGTATAACACCTGCGACACGCTGAAATTGCAGTACGGCAAACTCTCCAGCGCCGTCATCCGCGAGTATGCCGACCATATCGACTTCTATTTCAACAACTATCGCAGCGACAGTACCGCCATGCAGAGTGACAAGATCACCATCACCGGTGTGACGATGGAGCCTACCTGCAGTTATAACAAGCCTACGATCAGCGGCCTATCCGGACATAGCTACACCATTAACGGCAAGAAATATGATGCCGAGAACCAGACCTTCACGGTGACTATCCAACACATGGGTCCCATCGTTGTGAAGATCAACTGTAAGGGTGCAGCCACCGACCGTCAGACCGACGTGTTGCCGGCAGAGAAACTCGAACTGCCCAAGCAGCCGGAACCCTATAAAGGCCCGATTATCATCGAGGCCGAGGATATGGACCGCAAGAGTGTGGACCACAAACTGACCAATTCCGGATGGTGGGCACAGGACTATAAGAACTTCGCTGGTCTGGGTTTTGTGGAGACACAGGCCAATACCAATAGTGCCCTGCGCCATCAGTTGAAGAATCTGGCCGAGGGTGGGGAGTACAATATCCGCGTGCGCTACTGTAACAGCAGCAAGGCCGGAAAGATGAAGGCGACGGTGAATGGTGAGGTTCAGGAAGTGAACTTCGAGAAAGTAGCCAGAAACGACTGGCACGAGGCCGTTATCCCTGTAACGCTTAAAGCCGGCGACAACAACTTCGTGCTTCAGAATTCCGGCTCTATCAAGATGACCATCGACCAGATCATCTACGAACCTGCGGGGACACCTGTTGAGAAATTCAAGGTAAAGGTGCGTGAGGCTGACTTCGGAAAGGTAGTGGCCGATGTCGATTCCGCCGTTGCCGGACAGACCGTACACCTCACCATCACCCCCGATGAGGGTTATGGCATCAAGGCGTTGCGCGTGGTCAACTCGGTGTTCTTTACGCAGGGTGTGACCATTCCTGTGGAGAACGGTGCAACCGACGTCACCTTTGATATGCCCGATGAAAATGTGACCATCCAACCGGTGTTCTATGATATGCAGGCCGTCTACGAACTCGACTATACCTATGTCGAGGGTGGTGCGCTGCCCGTAGGCTGGCGTACGACCGATAATGGCGACGTGCGTAACTATCCCGCCAACAACGGCAGCGGTCCGCGTACCTTTGCCGGTCTGACCGGTTATCAGGGCAAGGCCCTCTACTGGCGCACCACCAGTGCGGAGTATGGTCGTCTGAGCGATTACCCCTTGAACCTGGAGCCCGGCAACTACGAACTGACCTTTGTGATGGCCGCCTGGAAGGGTGAGCCCACCTATCAGGCCAGAATCCTCAGCAGCAACGGTTCGGCTATCAAGACCTCAGAGACCTTCACGGCCACCCCGAATATCAATGGTAACTTCGCCGGCGATATCTCTGCCGCCGAACGCATCACTCTGCCCTTCGAGGTGAAGACCAAGGGTAAATACATCATCCAGTTCAAGGAAGTAGGCAGCGGCATGCAGGAATTCCTCCTGGCCGAGTGTCGCATCAGGAATCTCACGCCGTCGGGCATCGAACGGGTGAACCGTGAGATACTGACCGACGAGCTCTACGATCTGCACGGTCGTCGTGTGGGCAGTGAGGCAAAGGGCGTGTTGATCCTGCGTCAGGCAGACGGCACCACCCGAAAGATTTTCAGAAAGTAATAAATATAATAAGGTATAGATATGAAACATTTGCGGAGCGCCATCCTGATGGCATTAACCATGTTAGTTGACAGTAGCGCTGTGGCTGCTGAGAAACAATTTGCAAGTCCCGACGGTCAGGTGGTCGTGACAGTGAGCGACGAGGGTGGAAAACCCACCTATCAGGTGAGTCTGGGAGGCGTTGTATTCCTCGAGTCCTCGCGATTGGGACTGAACACGAACATCGGCGATCTGACGCAGAACCTGACGATGAAAGATTGTCAGGTGCGTACAGTTAGCGACACCTATTCGCTCAAGACTACCAAACAGAGCCAGATTACTTACGAGGCTACCGAGGCCGTGTGTCAATTCGTGCAGAATGACCGTCAGGTGCTCGATGTCATCTTCCGCGTCAGCAACCGCGATGTGGCCTTCCGCTATAAGCTCTACTCGAGACGGGCCCGTGGGGGAGAGACGCTGGTGGCTGTGGTCAACGACGAGGCCTCAGGATTTGTGATGCCCGAGGGAACCACCACCTTCCTCTGTCCGCAGTCGAAGCCGATGGGTGGTTTCGCCCGTACCTCTCCCAGCTACGAGACCAGCTACACCCTCGACGACCAGATGGGTAAGAACGGCTGGGGCGAGGGTTACAGCTTCCCCTGTCTGTTCAAGAACGGCGAGAAGGGTTGGCTGCTCATCTCCGAGACCGGTACCGATGGCTCGTATGTCGGTTGTCGATTGTTGAACGAGGGTGGGGCAAACTACAAGATCGGTTTCCCGCAGGCCGGCGAACTCAACGGTCATGGGAGCACGACCGCTGCCGTCAGTCTGCCTTACGAGACCCCTTGGCGCACGATTACCCTGGGCACTACGCTGAAAAATATTGTAGAGAGTACCGTTGCCAACGACCTCGTACAACCCAAATACCAGGCCTCGAAGGACTACACCTACGGCAAGGGTTCGTGGTCGTGGATCATCGGTATGGACTCCAGCTGTAACTTCGACGAGCAGAAGCGCTATATCGACTTCTCTGCTGCGATGGGTTGGCGCTCAGTACTGGTCGACGCCCTCTGGGACAAGCAGATCGGTTACGAGAAGATGGAGGAACTCTCCCGCTATGCCCAGTCGAAGGGTGTAGGACTTTTCCTCTGGTACAACTCCAACGGCGCGTGGAACGATGCCCCGCAGTCGCCGAAGGACAAGATGGACAAGTCGCCCGCCCGTCGTAAGGAGATGGCGTGGATGCAGAAGAATGGCATCCTGGGTATCAAGGTCGACTTCTTCGGTGGCGACAAACAACCTATGATGCAGCTCTACGAAGATATCCTTACCGATGCCAACGAGTTCGGTATCCAGTGCATCTTCCACGGATGCACGTTGCCGAGAGGCTGGGAGCGCATGTATCCCAACTATGTGGCTTCTGAGGCGGTGCTCGCTTCCGAGAACTTGCACTTCGGACAGGGCGCCTGTGATGCGGAGGCGACGAATGCCTGTACCCACACCTTCATCCGCAATGCCGTCGGTTCGATGGACTTCGGCGGTTCGACGCTCAACAAGCATTACAATGCCGACAACCAGCACGGTACCACCCGTCGCACGAGTGATGTCTTTGCGCTGGCTACGGCCGTACTGTTCCAGTCGAGTGTGCAGCATTTCGCGATGGCCCCCAACAACCTGACCGATGCTCCTGCATGGGCCGTACAGTTCATGAAGGATGTGCCCACCACCTGGGACGAGGTGAAGTTCATCGACGGCTATCCCGGTAAGTATGCCATCATCGCCCGTCGTGCGGGACAGAAGTGGTTCATCGCCGGCATCAGTGCCCAGAAGGAACCCCTCAAGACCAAGCTCGACCTCAGTCCGTTCTTCAAGAAGGGCACGACCGTCGACACCTATATCGACGATGCCGCCCTGAATGGTGCTACCAAACAGATTAAAATATCCGCTAAGCCCGTTGCCGTCACCATCCCTGAGAATGGTGGTCTGGTGTTTGTGGGCGATATGTAAATGCTCATCAGGCGAATCATACGCAGACTTCCCATTTGGGTAGTGCTCATCGGACTGCTGAGTCCGGTGGGGGTGTGGTCGCAATCCCGTCTCGACAGCATCCGAACGCTGCTCGAGAACGCACCGGTTCAGGAGAAGGTCTATCTGCATCTCGACAATAACTGCTATTACAAGGGCGATACCATCTGGTACCGTTCGTATGTCGTCAGGGCTGATAACCTCGACTATACCGACATGAGCCACATCCTCTATGTGGAACTGCTCTCGCCCGACGGACTGGTGGTAGAACGACAGCATATCATCGTCTCGCCCGATGGTTACGGCGATGGTAACTTTACCTTGAAGGACTCACTCTATTCTGGCTATTACGAACTGCGGGCCTACACCCGTTGGATGCTGAATTTCCGGGTGACCGAACACCCCTACGGCCGTAAGGACCGCGAACATTTCTACAACAAGGAGATGGCACGCGATTTCTTCCGCCAGTTCGGTACGATATATAGTCGTGTGGTGCCGGTCTACGAACGTCCGGATTCCGCAGGCGACTATGCGCAGAAATACATCGTCAGCAGGCCAAAGACGCGCATCGAGAAAGAACTCAAAGAAGACCTGTTGGTGAATTTCTACCCTGAGGGTGGACATCTCATCGCCGGCAAACGTTGTCGGGTGGCCTTCGAGGTGCATGATGAGGAGGGTCAGCAGGTCGATATCGAGGGGGCCGTACGCATCCCCGACCGTTCTGATAGTCTCCGCATCCGTACCACCCATCAGGGCAGAGGTGTCTTTACCGTCGATGTGCCGCAGAATGGTAGACTGAAAGCCCGTTTCACCTATCACGGCAAAGACTATCGCTTCGACCTCCCGAAAGCAGAATCGTTGGGTTGTGCCTTACAACTCGATGCTACTACGCTCTCTGCCGAGATTGCTCCGCAAGGTTTCCCCGCCGGTCATCGCTTTGCGGTGGCAGTACTCTGTCGCGGGGTGCTGAAATCCTTCCAGACCATTACCGACGGCGGACGTATCGCGCTCGATGCCTCGTTGCTGCCGACTGGTGTCAACGATCTCATCGTTCTCGATGAAGACGGACGGTTGCTGGCCGATCGCCTGTTCTTCGTCAATCACCACGACTACGACCTGAATCCTGTTACTGTCAGCGGCTTGCAGAACGAATACCAGCCCTTCGAGGCCGTCAGTTTGCAGTTCCAGGCCCCGCAGGCGATGAAACACCTTTCTATCTCCGTCCGCGATGGTGCCAACGAAGAACTCACCTACGATACCGGTAACATCCTCACCGACCTCCTGCTTTCTAGCGAACTGAAAGGTTTTGTGGCCTATCCCGACTATTACTTCGGGGTCGACGATGCCGAACACCGCGGTGCCCTCGATCTGTTGATGATGGTACAGGGTTGGCGACGTTACGACTTCGCTGAGATCACCAGTGGCGAACGGTTGCGCTACGAACCCGAACAGTATATGACCGTCGAGGGCAGCGTGTGGCCCCTGGGCGATAGCAATGAGATATATCCCGACGAGGTGCGCTACTGGCCGATGGGCATCTTTGGCTACATCCCCAATATGGAAGAGGCCAACGATACCGATATCGTCGACGAGGAGAAGGGCAGCGACATGGTGCAGGGACTGAACCGTTACGAGGCAACGACTCCCGATGAGCTTGTGGCCCAGCAGCAGGAAGGCACCATCGAACTCGAACAGGTGGGAACGGCCATCTACGTGAAGGATGATACCGATGCCAAGAGTGCCTTCGACCCCTTCTTCGGCGTAGAACATAAAGGACTGCACAAGCCGGTGACCCTCGAAGCCGAACTGGTGTTCCCCGATGATATCGCCACCATCAGGATGGAGACCGATGCCGGCGGACATTTCATGTTTGATATACCCGCCTACTACGGACAGGCGATCCTCTTCCTCCGAGCGTCGAAGACCGATATCAGCGAGGAGAAACGCCAGAAGAAACTCAACAAAGGCATGCTCGACGAGACTGCCTTCCCCGATTTCTACGTGAAGCGCGACCTCTTCTATCCCGTCTTCGCCAAGAAATACGACTATTACCAGTGCCATGTGCCGCAGATTTCCACAGGCACCGCCTTCGACGACTATACGTTGCCCGATACCGCCCGACTCTCGAAGATGGACGCCACGCTGAAAGAGGTGAAGGTGAAGGGTAAGCGTCGGCATGGGCGACATGCGATCGACTACTCCAAGCCTGCCTATGTCTACGATGCCGTCAACCTCTACAACCTCGTTACCGACCGCGGCCTCTCTTTCGGACGCTTCGAACCGCGCCGGTTCCCCATGCAGATTGCCTATGCCCTGCTCGGCAACTACAACAGCGAGCGCGCCTTGCAGGTGATGGCCCGTCTCAACGATCAGGACCTCACGCCCTATGTTTTCTACCGCAACTACGACCCAGGACCTACCGTGATGGAGCAGTTCCGCAGCAATATCTGGGTTTTCGACCGCATCAAACTCAACCGTCAGGATGAGATCCGGTTGTTTACCGACTTCGAGCTCCGCAACGAAGACCGTCCCGTCCCCATGCAGAGTATGGTGGCCGATGTCACCCTCGACTATATGCTTCTGCCCGATGATGGCAAACGCTATACTTTCCGCGACCGACGAATCATCCTCGACGGGATGTTCGAGCCGGCTGATTTCTATCATCCCGATTACAGTCGTAAACCTCTCGATGCCGACGTGCATGACTACCGTCGCACGCTCTACTGGAATCCCAACGCCCAATTGGATGAAGACGGTCGTTTTACGGCCAACTTCTACAACAACGGCAAGATCTCTCGGTTCAAAGTCAGCACCGCTGGCATCATCCCGCAGACATCACATTAGTTTTAATTTTAATATACCAACTTATGAAACGAATCTTATCATTTTTGTTTTTTGCGACCCTGACCCTCGCGTCATGGGCACAGGTGACTAACGCTCTTGAACAAGTCAAGGCTAATCCTCAGAAAGCTTACGGTACCGACTTCCCCTATGCTTTCACTAATCCCACGCTGACCAAGACACCGAAAGGCTACAAGCCCTTCTACATCAGCCACTACTCCCGTCACGGTTCACGTTACTACTGGAACGAGCGTCTCTATCCCGAGCTCGACACCCTGTTGGTGACTGCTCACCGTCGTCATCAGCTTACCCCCGAGGGCGAACGCTTCTTCGAGCGTTTCCGTGCTTGTAAGGACGAACTGAAAACCGGCGTCAGCGAACTCTCCGATCTGGGTTGGGAGCAGCACCAGTTCATCGCCCGCACCATGTACAACAACTTCCCCGAGGTGTTCAAGAAGGGCGGTAATGTCCTCGCCATCTCTTCCCTCTCCGGTCGTTGCGTACTCAGTATGTCGAGTTTCTGTCAGGAACTCGTGCAGTGCAATCCGAAGATCGAGATCCGCGAACAGTCGTCACGCTTCACCCTCGACGGTGTGGTACCTACCGACCGTCAGAACCCCATCAAGCACAAGTTCCCCAGAGCCAAAGCCCGTTGGGAGAACCACCGCGACCTGTTCCAGTATAAGGATGACCTCGACAGTCTGATCATCCAGCGCACTTTCACCTCGACCGACAGTCTGCCCGGTCGTGTGAGCCGTATCCCCGAGAACCTCATCAACCTCTACACCTCGCTGCCCAGTATCGGTCATGCGGGCATGATGGGCAATATCATCACCGATCAGGAGATTGCCGCCCGTTGGGAGAATTCCAACCTCGGTTCCTACTCCTGGGTGTTCACCCCGAAATACGATATGATCCCCATCCTGCAGGATATCCTCAAAAAGGCTGAGGCTGTCATCAACGGCACCAGCGACCGTATCGCCGACCTGCGTTTCGGTCATGATACCTGTCTGGGTCCGCTCACCGTCCTCATGGGCCTGAACGGCGCCGACAAGGATCCTGAGGATCCCAACGAGGTGAAGAATGTCTACCAAAACTGGCAGACGGGTAAGGCCTCCAACCTCCAGCTGATTTTCTATCGTGGCAAGAAAGGTGCCGACGACATTCTCATCAAGTGTCTGCTCAACGGTGCTGAGGCCTCAATGCCTATTCCTACCGATAATTTCCCCTATTACCGCTGGGCTGACTTCAAGCGGGTCTATACCGAGCGGTGTAAAGCACCAGAACAATAATGAAAAAAGTAGTATCGACATGGGCCGTCCTCCTGGCTTTCGTTGGGAGTCTCACGGCATCCGGGCAGGAGACTGCGAATCAGTTCTCGATCGCCACACTCAATGTGGATGGTTTGCCCCAGAAAATCTTAGTGTTAAAGGTCAATGCTGACGGTCCCGGCAACGGAGGTACCGCCCGCATTGGCAAGTACCTGATGAAGAAAGGCTACGACCTCGTGATGTTGCAGGAAGACTTCAATTACCACGATGTGCTCTCGGTCTTTCTCGAGGACGACTACAAGATGGACGAGTGGACGGGCGATGTCGATGCGGTGGGTCATACCATCGACTACTTACATTTGCAGAACCACCGTTTCACCTGCGACGGTCTGATGGCCTGTTGGAAAAACGACCTCACGGTGTCGCCTGCCGCCCGAATACCCTGGCAGCAGAACTTCGGCAAATTCAGTCACGCCCTCGACGAGATGATCACCAAAGGCTTCCGTCGTTACGAGGTGACGCTGCGGAGTGGCGACCGTATCGTGGTCTATAACATGCATATGGACGCCAGCGACGATAAGGACGAGGCCGAGAAGAACGACACCAAGGACAAAGAGGCGCGTCTGGCCCAGTGGACTCAGTTGAAGGAAGATGTGCTGGCGCAGCTCGACTCACGTCCCATCATCATCGTAGGCGATATGAACAGTCTTTATAGCCGCGACGATGTGAAGGGTGTGTTTATCGATGCCATCAACGACTCCGGTCGCGCTACGGTCAATGATGTCTGGCTCGAACTCAACAAACCGGGTGAGGAGACCCTCGACAAGATTCTCTACATCAACCCCGCGATGGGAACGAAGATCCAGCCGGTGGCGTTCTCGCTCGACAAGGACGGCTATCTTTATGAGGGCAAGCCCCTGGGCGACCACTATCCCGTGGCTGCCACTTTCCAGGTGGTCTCGAAGTCTACGGGCATTGAGACAATGGATAATGGACAATGGATGATGGAGAATTATTACGACCTCCAAGGCCAGAAGGTCACCCAGCCGAAGCGTGGTATCTATATCCAGCAGCAAGGCGGCAAGACCGACAAACGTGTAATGAAGTAAAGATGAAAGGAGATATGACAATGAAAAAGATCACCCTTATTCTTTTGGCACTCGTGGCTTTGGTGCTCACCAGTGCAGCTCAGGATGCCAGCTACCGCATCCTTTCCGAGAGCGACTATACGGCAAAGGCTAAGCTGGGTGGGAATTTCTCATTCGGTTCACGAGAGGTGAAACTCGTGGTCTACGAATATCCCTCTACCGATGCCGACGGTAAGGCCGTCACCATCAGTGGTGTCATCATGATCCCGACGAACATCCTCGACGGCAGTGTGCCTTGTGACGGCGTCGTCATGTATAATCATTACACGGTCGGCTCACCCGACGATGTGCCTTCGAAGTGTGAGAAGGGTCTGAATGAGATCAGCGCCCTGTTGGCGAATCCTCTGCGCCCCAATTACATCGTCGTGGCCAGCGACTATATCGGCTACGGCTCGTCGATCGACCACAACGTGTCTTATATCTGTGGCGACACCAACGGCCGCAATGCGCTGGATGGATTGTTGGCTGCCCGACAGTTCTTCAAGGACCGCAATATCCCGCAAGGCAAGTACCTCTTCAATATGGGCTTCTCACAGGGTGGTACGGAGAGCATGTTTGCCGCCAAACTCACCGATACCGAGAAGAAGTACAAGGACATCCGTTTCGACAAAACCTTCTCGGGTGGTGGTCCACTCGATTTCGAGCAGATCTATTCCATCTACGTGGAGCGGGATGCCTGCGACGACATCGCCGACGTGATCATGATGCTCATCTCCGTCAACGAGAACTATCATCTGGGCATCGATTACAAGGATATTTTCAAGGAACCCGTCGCCTCGAAGGCACTCGACTATTTCAAGGCCAAGGACAAGAGCGTGATAGGTGAAGTCGGTGTGCTGTCGATGGACTCCATCCACCAGGTGCTGACACCCACCTTCATGAATCTGGAAAGTGAGCCCGCCAAGAAGCTGCGTGCCAAATTGAAGGAGATCAGCCTGACCACAGGCTGGGAACCCGACACCACCAAGAACTACTACATCGAGCACAGCCGCCACGATAACTACGTGCCTATCCAAAGCGTGCGAGGCATCATCCCCTGGATGAAAGAAAAGGGCTTCAAACCCAGTCTCGTGCCAGGCAAGAGCTCGTTGCAGACCTGTACCGTGGTGTTCAAGCTGAAACACCAGCAGTCGGGCATCGTGTGGGCCATCCAGACGATGGCCGCCATCCAGTTCTGGCCCGTGCTCTACTACGAGGGCGAGCAGAACCGTTACTTCCGCGATGTGGTGGGCGATATGGATGTGATGAAGGTCATCAAGATCCTCGAGAGCTGGGGCATCGACCTCAAAAAGATTGTCAACGAGGGCGGTTTGGCCAGAAACAGATCGAATATCTTCGACCTCATCCCCAATATCGGCGAGACGTTGGGCAAGGTGGGCCTCACCACCGATGACCTTCAAGAGATGCTCGATGACTCGGGTATCGACCTCGTTATGGTCGCCAGGGTATTCGCTTATCTGAAACTGGGCGTCGACCCGATGAACCCCTCTGGTGCACGGGCGACGGATCCTGGCTTCGACCAAGATACTCTCGAGGAGCGCGTCGAAGGCCCGCTCTACCTCCTGCGCAACTACGAACAGACGCTGACCAACTGGTTCCTGTTGTTCGGTTACGATGTTGACTATAACTTATGGGGATTATAATATGAAACAGTTCCGTTTCCTGACCGTGACGCTTGCCTGCGGCTGGCTCCTGCTCAGCGCATGCAGCTCCGACGACAGCAACAATAGTGAAAATCAGAATATCGAGGTGCTCCGCCCGTTGGATGTCGCTGCCGACCAGCTGAACCAACGTCTGGAAGGACTCGATTTCAAGGACCTCGATCCATTGGCAGAGACCGTTGCCAGCGCCACGAGAGCTGACGGCGAGGCCTCTGAGTTCGATGTGAAGCTCTCCACACTCCTCACCCTGCTCAAGGGCGAGGAGGACAAGGGTGTCACCATGGGTCGTCGGTTCTCCTATGATGCTTTCAACACGGCCCTCGAACTGGCCTACGACCTCTCTGTCATCCTCAAAGACAATGGTGAGAGCAGTTCGTCGTGGTTCGGTCTCAAGGCCGACGGCAGGGGAGAGGTGACCTATACCGCCCGCAACGGTCAGCAGTATCACGTCTCGGCAGAGATGGAAAAGGATATCTCCATCTATCGCTGGAACTTCTATGTCACCGGCGCTAGCCAGTTCTATATATATAAAGGTGATGAACTGGTGCTGCGACTCCTCTCCAATACCGAGCGCAACCGTCCTGTCTGGTTGCCGCTGCTGGTTCGCGGCAATAGTTACAGTGGTGAACTGCTTTATCGCGACTTTGTGGTCACCCTCGACTACCGGCAGTTGCACACCCACGAGCGGAGTGTAGTGCTCAGCTACGGCAAGGCCGACGATACCTCACCGCTCCTGGTGATGAATACCACGCTGACCGACGATGCCGACATCCTCAAACTCATCAAGCATGATGTCAATGTTGAGGCCGACTTCACCGTCACCGCCATCGACGATCTCTTTGTGTTCAATGGTCATGCCAACAATGTCAACTACCTTGTGGTCAATGGCATCAAGATAGCCAAGTGCATGCAGGAAGGAACCAGCGAGGAGGAGTGCCGGCAGCTGGTGGCCGATTTCAACGACAACCTCGTCTTGTCGCTCAGTCTCTCCACCATTCCTCTGGGCGATATCTTCATGGGTACTGTCCATGATGAAGCCATCGGTCGCTATTATCCTACGGTGATGCTGCGCTCGTCACTGACCAACGGCGAGGAGGTCCCCCTGACCACCATGCTCGAAAGACTCGGCATCGACATCCCCGATATTCTCCAGACCGTCGCCCAGTTCGACGATTAGTCTATGAGGCCATAACCCAACCCTCGAAGAAGGGCGTATATATCCATCTTGGCAAAAAACAGGTCGTCAAATAATGTAACAAAAGAACCCCCGCCACACGGCGAGGGTTCTTTTTCACTATTCAAGTGACACATGGGGACAGGCACTCAGTGTGTTATTTCCAATGGCACATTGGTGCCTGTCCCTGTGTGTCACTCTCGATGCCGGTCTATTTTTTTAGAATACCAATGGTTCGTAACCAATCACGATGTGTCAGACACCCGATAACCTTAATATCGTTAAACTTGTCCCAATTTGCGCATTTTTAATAAAAAATGACTCACAAAACGCGTTTTGTTAGTCGATAGTGTTAAATTGTGAGTCGATGAATTCAATTTTTCTCTATCTTTGTAGCCAAAATAGAATAGAATCATTAAAAACCAAATAAGATATGAAGAAAAAACGTCTTTATGAAAAGCCTGCGATGCAGGTGTACAATCTGCCGAAGCAACCACAGTTGCTGCAGATGAGCGGTAATGACCCATTTAACGACGGAAACGATCCGTTCAATCCTTAATGCATGTTGAACCCTAAAAGAGCAAAGACAATGAAGACATTCAGAATATTCAGCATTGCAGTACTGGGCATCATCCTGGCAGCCTGCAGCAGCAACGACGAGATCATTGAGCAACCCGCTCAGCCTAACGACGATGTGATTCACTTCTCAGGAACCATCAGTCTTGAAGGGGCTGGTACACGCACCGCAATGACAGAGACGGAAGCAGACCAGACCATTACTGCGGATTGGCAAGTGAACGACAAGATTAATATGTGCCAAAACGGCTCCTGTTTTGGTACAGCGTTGGTGACGAGCTTATCCGGTTCCTCTGCCACAATTGAGGGCACGCTCTCTTCGGGTTGTGATCTTTCGGCAAACTTCGACCTGAAATATTTGGGAAATAGTGAAGGTGCAAACTTCAATACTGTATTACAAGATAGGTATATGAATCAGCGGGGAACTGTTGGCAATCTTGGCACTTACGATTGGCGCGAGGGCAGTGCCAAACTGAAGTTGGACGGTAGCAATTACGTCATCGATGGCACGGTTAAGCTCGAAGCCAAGATGGCTGTCTGGAAACTCACATTGACCGATGGAACGAACCCGCTCAATATGAGCAATACTGGCAAGACACTGAAGGTGTTCTATGATGGTGTCCAGGTGGCTGGATCAAAAGCCAATTTCTCAGGTGGATCCACTAATATTGTCTATCTGGCCGTACCTACCGCTAGCAGCAAGACCATCAGGATAGAATACAATGACGGTTCCAATACCTATTTTTATCAGAAATCGGGCGTGAGCATCGCTGCCAGCAAATATTATCAGAGCACAGTAACGCTCAGCAGGATGATTAGTGGTAGTTCTGCCATCACCGGAGGCGGTTCGCAGGAATGGGTGCAGTTATGGGCTGGTGGCCCGAAATGGGCTAAGTTTAATGTGGGCTCAACCATTACCAGCTATGCAGGCGTAACGGAATACTCGTTGGCTACTGTTGGCGGACACTATTCTTATCGTGGAATAACAGATAATAGTGCAGATGCTGGTGCTGTTGATGATACCGCTAAGTATTTCTGGGGTGCCAATTGGGCAACTCCTACCAAGGATCAACTACAAGCTTTATTGGATAATTGTACCTGGACACTTTGCGATGGATCTACTGTTCAATATGAAACAGGCTGCACTTTGGTAGGCTATAAACTTTCCGGTAAGGAAACCGGCTATATGGGCAATTCCATTTTCCTGCCCTATGCAGGCATTAATGATCAAAATCATTATGGTCTCCAGGGAACTGCTGGTTATAGAGGTGTATTTTGGTCATTGACCTCCGGAGGTTATGGCGCATATTATCTGAATGAAGGACAATATGGTCAATCGGTAATGGATCACAATCAACCCCATGGTTGCTCCGTCCGTGCCATCTGTGTAGAATAAAAATGTTAGTTGTGTGGGCTATAAAATAGATTGAACAACACAATAGGGACGATCCCTATTGTGAGAATCATCATAAAAATGACCGACATCCTCTCGATGCCGGTCATTTTTTTTAGAATACCAATGGGCCGTAGCCCATGCAACTCGTGGTCGTGATGGCCGTCAGGAAGGCCGTGAGCGCAGCTACTACAACCTTCACCGCAATCTCAATAATCCTCTTCTTCATACGCTATTCCGTTTGAATGTTAGTTGTCGTCGGAGTGACACATGGGGACAGGCACGCAGTGTGCTATTTCCAATGGCACATTGGTGCCTGTCCCCTGTGTGTCCGAATCATAGGGCGAATCACGGGGTGTTTACGGTGCTTTTCTCGTTAAATTATTAAGAAATAACCACTATTAACATTATTTAGGGGGGGTAAACGAATATTAACTATTTTCTTTGTACCTTTGCCCGCTGAAAGCGGGCGAAGGCGCTGCTATTTTGTGTGTAATCACCAGAGAAATCAATAAAAATCAAACAATAAGAATTATGAAACAGAAAAAGACTATTAGATCTTTATGGACGCCGACGGCGAGGCCGTTGGACGGCGCGAGACGAGTGGCGATGCTGCTGCTCACTTTGTTGCTCACCATGACTGCACAGACGGCGTGGGCAGAAGATGTGAACCTCACAGAGGACACAGGTGAAGGTACTGGCACAGCAGCACGATGGTATGTGAACATGCCTCAAACCGGCACAAACACGCTAACATTGACAAATGCTAGCATTACCTCTTTCAAGGTGTATGACAACGGCGGCAAGAGCGGTAACTATGCTGATGGTTGTAGTAGTTACCTCATCATTACTGCCCCCGATGGCTACGTACTAAGAATATCGGGCCGTATCATGACGGAGTATCTACAGGACCTATTGACAGTCTATGATGGCAACACGACCAGTAGCTCAAAATTACTCGACGAAGAGACCGGTAACATGAAAACCGGTCAAAAGAATATCGGTCCTATAACTAGTTCGGGTCGGAACATGATGATTTATTTCAATCCGAATAACAGTGAAAACCACGAAGGTCTCGATCTGACCATAACACTGATTAATACCAAAAATCTGTCTGATGCCAATATCACCTTGGAAACCAACTATTTTTGGAACAACGGCGCCGCCATCGATATAACTTATACCGTGAAGGATCTCGTTGGAAACGTGCTGACGAAGAACACCCATTTTACCGAGACCATCAAGAAGGGAGGCAACGTGGTGAGCGATGGTGTTAAAGATGTGGGCGACTATACGCTCACCATCACGGGCACAGGCAGTTACAACGGCGAAAAGACGGTGAACTTCACCGTTGAAGAGAGTATCTGCCTCTACGGCGTACTTTCCGGCGAGAGCAACAAGACCATGACACTAAAGTATGGTAATTTCCCTGCCGAAACTGCAACCAACAAGCAGAAGTATACCCCAGGAAACGGCGCATGGTGGAATCGACGTGAATCCAAAACCATCGTCATCGATGCAAGTTGTCAGAACTACCAAGGTACCTCGCTACAATCTCTCTTCTACAATTGGAGTAATGTGACCTCTATCACCGGCCTTGAGAATCTCAACTACCACAACACGGTGACGGATATGTCATATATGTTCGGAAAGTGCAACGCCCTGACCACGCTTGATGTCAGCAGCCTCAATACCACCACCGTAACGGATATGAACCATATGTTCAACGAATGTGGATCGCTGACAACCATCAACTTCGGCGACGGTACGAAGTTCAACACCAGCATAGTGACGGATATGTCATGGATGTTCTGGAAGTGTACGAATTTGACTGTGCTCGACCTCAGTGCGTTCAGCACCCCAGCGCTTAGTAATGTAAACGGTATGTTCTATGGCTGTTCTAACCTTCAGACCATCATCGTCAGCAGCAGCGGCTGGACTGTGGCAGGTGTGAGTTCTAGTACCGCCACTGTGTTCGCTGATTGCTCGGCAATTGTCGGCGAGCAAGGCACGACGTATGATGGAGACAAGGTCGGTTTTTACCGCGCACATATTGACGGCGGCACCTCGAACCCGGGCTATCTGACTGGACGATACACCATCACCTACAACACGAACGGCGGCACGATGCCCACTGCCACGTATGTCACTTCTTTCACTGGTAAGGACAACGTCGTAATTGACTTGCCGATGCCTACCCGCGATGGCTATGCCTTCGCAGGATGGTTTGAAAACTCTGAACTCACCGGCACAGCCATCACCTCTTATCCTGCCGGCACGAGAGGCGACAAGACACTCTACGCCAAGTGGTCGCAGGCGCTCTATGCCGTCGTCAACGGAACAACCATGACACTGAAGTGTGGCGACCCCTCGAGCGAGACAGGCTCCGTCACGTACACCGGCACGTCAACGTGGAACACTGGTTTTAGAAGTACCATCACCACCGCTGTCGTCGATGCAAGTTGTCAAAACTACACTGGAACCAAGCTGGTTAGTTTGTTTTTTAAATGCGAGAGTTTGGCCACCATCACCGGCCTTGACTATCTCAACACTGAGAATGTGACCGACATGGCATTTGCTTTTGGCAGTTGTAAGGCACTGACTTCGGTGGATGTCAGCAAGTTCAATACCAGCAAAGTGGAGGATATGTCCAGTATGTTTGTAGATTGTCAGAGCCTGACCACACTCGACGTCAGTTCGTTCAACACCGCCAAGGTCGAACGTATGCCGGGACTCTTTGAAGGTTGCAACCACCTGACCACGATAGACATCAGAAACTTCAACACCAGCGAGGTGAAGAAGATGGATGAAATGTTTAATTCCTGCAGCCAGTTGACAACCATCATCGTCGGCGAAGGATGGAGCACGGCGAAAGTGACATCTTCAGACGATATGTTCGCATATGACAGTAAACTTGTCGGTCAGAATAATACGGCATGTGACGGAACAAACAATCTTGACGCGAACTACGCCTGTGTGGATGCGGCTGGCACTCCCGGCTATCTGAGCCTGGGACTCAACGAGGCCACGGGTATCGTCAATGCTGCGGCTTACACAGGCAAGAAGGCGCAGTTCACCCGCACGTTCACCGGCGGCAAGGCTTCGACGGTATGCCTGCCGTTCAGCTTTACGCCTGATGCTGGCATCGGAACATTCTATACGCTCTTTGCCATCAATAAGGAGACCACACCATACTGGACGGTGACGATGCAGGCGGAAGCTACCACAGCACCGCTCGCAGCCAACACGCCGTATCTGCTGATGGCTACGGGCACAGGCGCTTTGAACTTCTCGGGCACCGTCAGCAGTGTGGCTACGGAAATGAAGAGTGCCGATGTGGCTGACCCTGTGGTATCAGGTGGAAAGTGGAACCTCATCGGTACCTATAGCGACATCTCATGGACCAGCGACGGTCCGAATGCAGCCGATTTGGGTAGTGTGTATGGCTTTGCCGCCAAGGACTATGGCACAGCAGTCCATGCCGGTGACTTTGTGAAGGCCGCCAGCGGTGCCGGCATCTCGCCTTTCCGTGCCTATCTGAAATATACGGCTCCATCGTCGTCAGCCCGTAGCGTGACGCGCGGTGAGGCTGACGAGCTGCCTGCACGCATCACCGTGCGCCTGATCGGGGCTAACGGCGATACGACTGCCATCGGCACGATGGACACCAGGACCGGAGAGATCTCGTTTGACGGCTGGTATACGCTCGACGGCACCCGTCTCAGCGGCAAGCCTTCGGCAAAGGGCGTGTATGTGAATAATGGTAAGAAGATTGTGATTAAGTAAGGAAAGGAGGAATAAGAAATGAAGAAGCAATATATGAAACCCTCGATGAAGGTATATGAACTGAAAGGCCAGCCCCAGCTGCTGGCTGGCAGCGCCCCCGATTACCCCGACCGCTTCGGCTTCGCCCCCGGCATCACGCCCGAGGACGGCAACCACCTGGCGTAATATCAGTGTCACAACGGGTTCAGGACACTTTGAGACATGTCACAAACTATCCTGACCCTATCGTGACATGGAAAACGGAAGTCATATCGGCTTCCGTTTTTTCGTCTGGTTTTTGAAATAATCGCCTCAAAAACTCACAATAGGGACCGTCCTTTTTGTGAGATTTTGTGATTTTTTGTCCTTTAACACAAATTAAAGTGAGAGGGGATACGCTATAACAAAAATCTTTGTAATTTTGTACCCGAAATAATTGTACGAGAACATTATTAATCAAACAATAGACAATGACAACTATCAAAGAGAAACGAAAGTACGAGAAGCCTGCGATGCAGGTGTATGATTTGCCACAGCAACCGCAGCTGCTGGCTGGTAGTGAGACCGGTGGCGACATGCCCGGTATGCCCGGTTATCCCGGCGGTGGTGATCCATTTAATCCAGTTCCTTAACCCTTAAACCGACAAGATGATGAAAACAATGAAGAATCTCATTTGGATGGCGGCCCTCGCACTGACGGCAGCCACATGGTCGGCCTGCTCGAACGAGGACGTTCCGACAGTCACAGATCAGCCTGCACAGGCCCGCACCTATACCGTTACCACCACGCTCTCGCCGCGCAACGGCGGAACCCGCAGCACGATGACCGACAACGGCAACGGCTCCATCAGCGCCACGTGGGCTGTGGGCGACAAGATATTGGTGGGCTACTATAAGAACGGCAGTGATTTTGTAAATACCACGGCTGAGGTGACAGCCGTCAATCCCTCGACGAAGGCCGCCACCATCACCGTGTCGCTGACCAACCCGAGCAACGGCTATATCACGTACAAATACCCTGTCAGTTTCTACGATGGAACTAAGGATGTCGCCAAGGACCAGATAGGCACGCTGGATGACGTCAACGACAATTTCGCCGCTTTGTGGGGCGACGGCTCGATAAACGTCTCCGGCTCGGACGTTACTCTGTCGTCCGTAACAATGGAGCCTCAGATGTGCATCTGGAAGTTCTCGTTCACCGACGGCTCGAGCGACATCACCGACGCCATCACCAAGCTCATCATCGACTTCCCCAGCTACGGGACGTACGAAGTCTCCCCGTCGTCGCAGAGTACCATCTATGTAGCCCTGCACGGCGATGTCATCAATGCCGATCCCATCTGCATCACGGCCCAGACCCCCTCGGGTGTCTATCGCAAGGCGGCCGCAAGCGTCACGCTGGCTAAAGGCACAACGTATACCAGCACGGACTTGGCCCTGAAGAAGGCTGAAGTCGGCAAAGTGTTTGGTGCCGATGGAAACATCTACGATAATGCTGCCGCTACCCCAGGCGGCAATACCGCTCGAGCTCTGATTACCTACGTTGGCAACGATAACTGCGAGGCAGAACCATACAACCACGGTCTGGCCCTCGCCATGAGCGATGCGAATATTGGAAGCACTTGCATATGGGAAACATCGAATACTGATGCCGGCCATATTCAGCAGGGCAGCCCTTTTACTATCGAGAGTGGCTTGCAGTATAACGCGACGCACAACACTGACGATTATCCCGCATTTAAATACGCAATAGCCAATAATGGCACCGCTGCGCCCGTAGGCTGCTCCGCCTGGTTCCTGGCCTCAGGCTACCAATGGGGAAAGATGTTAACCGCAGCAGGCAGCCACACCGCTCTTCGCGACGGCTTCTACGGCGTTGGCGGAACAAATATGCAGTCGAAAAACTACTGGTCGTCTTCGGAGTGCGATGATAGCCAAGCGTGGGCCTACGTCTTTGAGTACGGTAATGCGGGTGTCGGCTTTAAGAGCAGCAATAACTATGTCCGTTCGGCCCTCGCTTTTTGACCTAAGGGATCAGGGCAACAGGTCTTTGATCTTTTGTGACACATTGGGGTCAGGCACCTCTGTGACACTTAACGATCCGTACATAAAATTCCCCCGCAGCATCTCTCTGCGAGGGAATTTTTATTAGAAGGGGCCGTAGCCCATGCAACTCGTGGTCGTGATGGCCGTCAGGAAGGCCGTGAGCGCAGCTACTACAACCTTCACCGCAATCTCAATGATACGCTTTTTCATACGCTATTCCGTTAGAATGTTAGTTGTCGTCGGAGTGACACATGGGGACAGGCACGCAGTGTGCTATTTCCAATGGCACATTGGTGCCTGTCCCCTGTGTGTCCTCTTCACTCTTCACTCTTCACTCGCGCAGCGTTAGTCCTTGTCGAGACCTTCTCCACCGTCGCCACCTTCACCGCTGACACCAGTGCTGATCACGAGGGCAGAAGCCTGTGCGGGCATAGCGAAGCTACCGGTATAGACACCATCGTCCTCAGTCAGCTCGAGGGGCGAGCTATTGATAGATGCCGTAGGCACCTGACCTTCTGCAGGCGTGATACTGATCTCCACCTCATCGTCCTCATTGAGGGTTGCTCCAGAGGTCACAGCGTTGCCATCATGGGTGACGGTTGCACTACCACTACCGCTCGTTGCAATCGTCAGCGCATAGCCGCTCTGCTGATTCTGCTGGCCCTGCTGGCCTTGCTCACCCTGCTGGTTCTGAGAACCGCCGTTCTGCTCACCGCTATTCTGGCTACCGTTCTGTGAACCACCGTTCTCGGTGTTAGTGTTCTCGTCCTCGTTGTCCTCAACGGTACCTGCGTCGGCAGAGGTCACGCGCTTCACAAGGTTGCCGTTACGGTCGTAACAGGTAATCTGGATAGCGGTGTTAGCCAGCTCGTCCTTCAGATCCTGAGTAGGAGTGAAGATGATGCGGCGGGTTGAGATCAGCGAGGTCTTCACGTCCTCAACCTTTGCCACACTCTTGGCGCGCAGGCCGAAGCGCATCGAACCCAGTCCGGGCAGAGCCACACTGTGTCCCTCGGTCGCCCAAGCCTTGATCACCTCACCGGCTGCATCCCAGCAAGCCTTCATCACACCCTGGCTCACACCCGAGCGGAGAGCCGCCTCCTTGATAACCTTCGCCTGGTTCAGTGCGATGTAGAGGTCAGGTGACATCACATAGCGCCACACACCGGGATCATTCTCGTCTTTCGTGAACTTAATGTTACGTTCAACTGCTTTTACTTTCAATGCCATAAATAATTCCTTTCTTTTTAATGGTTAATAAATTGATTAATTGTTAATTGATTGTTAATTATTTTTACTTGCCTCCGAAAAATCTCCATTTTTGGCTTTGCCTAGGAAACAGGTGCCTCGCGCGCAGGCAATTTTTGTTGCTCAGGCAGGCCGCAAATTTCGTCTTTTTTCTTTAACATTGCAAAGGTACAAAAATTTCAAAGCACTTCCAAATTATTCTTCAAAAAAAGCACGCAAAAAAGCACGCTGCGATTTTCCAGCAAATAATAACTCAGAAAATCTAGTCATTAGTCATTAGTCATTAGTCATTAACGTTTTGTGAAGATGGAAATTGTCTACAACTATAATATAAATATATATATTTATATTATAGTTGAATTAATAACCCCCAATCCGGAATCCTTAATCCTTAATGACTAATGACTAATGACTAAATGACTAAAATTTTTCCGGGAAAACTTGCAAATATCGCTTGAAATCACTATCTTTGCAACCGAAACATTAAAACCATAACTCAATTACAACTGTTATGAAGCAAAAACGACCATCTATATTCCATCGGGCTGCGATGACGCTGCTCATGCTGGTGCTTACAATTATTGCCCCATCCAGTAAGGCCTGGGCGCAGACAATTGAAGTGGATAACTGGGCTGAACTGAAGTCGGCGCTGGAGGACGGCCATAACGTGGTGCTGACAGGCGACCCGGAGCGCACCACCGATAATGAGATAATCACGGTGGATAAGGTGGTGACGCTTGACTTACACGGCCACAGCATCAGCGGCGGAAACAAACGAGGCACTATTATCTATGTGGCAACCGGCGGCAACCTGACTGTGACCGATCTCACCGAGGCCAAGAACGGCCAGATATACGGGGCAAAGAACAACTACAACATCTATATCAAAGGCATCGGCGCGGTAACCCTCGCGGCAGGCATCATCATCGGACCGAACGGTGTGTATGTCGCTGAAAATGGCTGCTTCACGATGACCGGTGGCACCATCAATACTGGTGGCGGCACGGGCGTGACACTCTATGAGAGCAGCAGCATGACTATCAGCGGTGGCACCATCACCGGGAACGACAAGGGCGTGTATAACTTAGACGACGGCGATTCCTCGACCGCGTCGACGCTGACCGTGAGCGGCAGCCCCGTCATCTCGGGTAATACGGAGGACGTGTATCTATTGTATGTGTATGAAAACAACAACATCGTCCCCATCATTATCGGCGGCGCCCTGACGTCACAGGCCTCCATCGGCATCTCCACCGACCAGGACGCTGACGACGTGAAGGGCAAAGCCTTCACCAGCGGGCTGGAGGGCAAGGGCTCGGCGGACAACTTCTTCCTCCACTCGTCGGTGACCGACCTCACCATCGTGACCATCGGCAGCGAACTGGGCTTCGCGAAGAAGGCGACGCTGACGGCGAACGATGCGGGCGAAGGAAAGGGCAAGTGGTGCTCCTACTACAACAGTTCACAGAAGATGCGCGCCCCGAGCGGCGTGACGGCCTACAAGGCGAAGGTGAACGACGCGAAGACGGGCGTGACGCTGACGGAGCTGTTCACCAACGGCGGCGTCATCAAGGAGGACCAGGGCGTGCTGCTGAAGGCTGACGGCGACATCGTGCTGACCACGACCGACGATGGTGCCGACGGCGACTACGACGACAACGAGCTGACGGGCTCCGACGACGATGCCGACCAGGGCGCGAACGAGGGCCACTGCTACGTGCTGAGCAAGGTGGGCGATCAGTTCGGATTCTTCCTGCTCCAGTCGGGCGTGCAGACCAAGGGTCACAGGGCATACCTCATCGTCAGCAGCAGCGGGGCCCGTGGGTTCCTCAGCTTCGGCGGCGACGACTCTGCCACCGATATCAACGACACAAAGGGGTCAGGCACTTCTGTGTCCTCGGATGTGTATACCCTCGACGGGCGCAGGCTTCAGGGCGAACCCAGCAAGAAGGGCGTGTATGTGAGAAACGGACAGAAATTCATCATCAAATAATCAGGAGGACTGCAGTATGAAAGAAATCAACAACAAACGCCCATACATGAAGCCCTCCATGAAGGTCTTTACTATCGAAGTCCGTCACCAGATCCTCGCCGGCTCTCCCTTACCCATCGATCCCACACCGACCCCGAATCAGTGGTAATCTTTGCACTTAGATAACATTAATCACCAACAATATGAATAAGAATCAGACATTTCACACTTTCCTGTTTCGCATGGCGGCGATGCTGTGCGTGACGGCGATGATAATGATGGCCTTTCCCAGTAAGGCCTGGGCCGACGGTTCCTGGACCAGCGGCAACTGCACGGTGACGCTGACGGGCGGCACACTGACCGTCTCTGGCAACGGCGCTATGGATGATTATGGTGGGGGAGTACTAAGTCCTTGGTATTGGGATCGTGGCAGCGTTACATCCATTGTCATCGGCAGTGGAGTGACACACATCGGTGTAAATGCTTTTTATTCCTGCGGAAATTTAGGGACCGTTACTTTCGAAGCAACCTCCCAGCGAACCACTATTGGGCGCTATGCTTTTAACTACTGCAACATGTCTTCAATTACCATCCCTGCCAACGTAACAAGTATAGATGAGGGGGCCTTCTGTGGATGCCAATACTTAGCGACTGTAACCTTCGAGGCCAATTCGCATCTGACCACCATCGGTAATAATGCTTTTTCTTTCTGCGAAGCCTTATCGACCATCGATATTCCTAATAGCGTGACGAGCATCGGCGATGATGCATTTGTTGGGTGTACTGCCTTACAAACGGTCAATATCGGAAGTGGTTTGACAACCATCGGAGAGTATGCTTTTGTACAGTGCGATGCGCTGACGACCTTCACCGTCGATGCGAACAATACCAACTATAAAAGCGTGGACGGCGTTTTGTTCAGCGAAGGTGGCACAAAACTTATGATATACCCAATGGGCAAGACAGCTACGTCGTACACCGTTCCCGACAACGTGACAAGCATCGGCGATAGTGCTTTCTATAATCGCACCGCCTTAACATCTATCACCCTCCCTGCCGGCTTAACGACGATTTGTGACTACGCTTTCTGGGGATGCGATAATCTGGCGGCCATCACCATTCCGGCAAGTGTAACCACGATTGGGGCAAATGCCTTCAAAGATTGTGGCCAAATGACGTCGGTTACGTTCGACGCCAACTCTCAGCTGACCACTATCGGAGCCCATGCCTTCGAGAAATGTCTTGGTATAGAGACACTAAATCTGGAAGCGAACTCCCATCTGACCACTATCGGGGACTATGCCTTTTGGTATTGTTGGTATCTATCATCAATCACCATCCCTGCCAGTGTGACGAGCCTCGGTGCTCATGCCTTCGATAGTTGCGATGGTATAACGTCACTTAACTTCGAGGCCAATTCTCAGCTGACTACTATCGGTGAGAGCGTCTTTAAGAATTGTCGTGGCCTGACATCGGTCACCATCCCCGACGGCGTGACGACCATCGGGAAACATGCCTTCATGTATGGTTCCGGTGCCATGAATCTGGCTTCGGTCACCATCCCTGCCAGCGTGACATGTATCAGTGACAGTGCCTTCTACAATTGCAAAAATCTAGAGACCATCAATGTGGGCGAGAACTCCCAGCTGACTACTATCGGTATGAATGCTTTTTATTATTCTAAATGGCTGAGAACCCATCCCGATGGCCTGGCTTATATCGGCAACGTGGCGTATCAGCTGAAAGGCTCGACGTTCGATGGCAGTATCAGGGAGGGCACGGTGAGTATCGCTGATGGTTGCTTCAACAACAAAAGCATTACTGCCGTCTCCATCCCCAACACGGTGAAAATCATCGGCACAAGAGCCTTCGAAAGGTGCTCGAACCTGACATCGATCGTCATCCCCAACGGTGTGACGTGCATCGGCGACAGTGCTTTCTGTCACTGCACCTACATGACATCGGCAGTCATCGGCAGTGGTGTGGAGACTATTGGCGCTTATGCCTTTGATAAATGCATCAAGCTGACAACGATCGTCATTGGTAATGGAGTGACGACCATCGGGCGTAGTGCCTTTACTAATTGCAAAAATCAAAGGACTTATACCATCTATGCTACAACTCCACCGACTATCTTTAATAATATTTTCTATAATGGAACTAGTCTCGATACCTATTGTAAATACGTGTTAAGTGACTGCTTGGAGGTTTATAATAGCCATCCATATGGTGAGTGGAGTGCACTTAATTATGCCATCCCCGACCTGACGGTTCACGATGCGGGTGGAGAGTTGGGCAGTTGGTGTACGTACTACAACGGTCTGGCCGACGTGACGGTGCCCGATGGAACAACCATCTATAAGGCATCGCTCAACAGTGCCAAGGACGGCGTGATTATGACGGAGGTGGATGGCCATATCATCAAAAGAGGCGAGGCCGTGCTGCTGAAGTCAACGAGCGATATCACAATCTCCTCGGCAGCCTCGTCGGGCACAGGCGACTATACAGGAAATGTTCTCCAGGGCGTGGACATATCGACGCCTCAGGCAACGGGCATCACCTATTATGTATTGAGCAAGCCCGAGGGTAAGGACTTCGGATTCTACCAACTGGCCGACGGCACGGACCTCGCTGCCAACAAGGCTTATCTGGTGATTCCCGCCGCTGCCCGTGGGTTCATCGGCCTCGATGCGAACAACAGCCCCACCGCCATCAACGACACAAAGGGGTCAGGCACTTCTGTGTCCTCGGCTGTGTATACCCTCGACGGGCGCAGGCTTCAGGGCGAGCCCAGCAAGAAGGGCGTGTATGTGAGAAACGGACAGAAATTCATCATCAAATAATCAGGAGGACTGCAGTATGAAAGAGATCAACAACAAACGCCCATACATCAAGCCCTCCATGAAGGTCTTTACAATCAATACCCGTCACCAGATCCTCGCCGGCTCTCCCTTACCCATCGATCCCACACCGACCCCGAATCAGTGGTAAAATTACACAGAAGGGACATATTGTAGATAGTCTTAGGAACAGGCACCTGGGTAACAAAGAGACGCACCCTCAACCACCTGTCCCAGAGACTACAACTCGTGAGTGTCACTCACGACTTCAAATTCGAGGCTCCTGATGGCAAACAACGCTTTGCTGATGCTTTGGATAGCGATTGTGTACAGACGCTGGCAAAAGCGGCAAAGCTGAGCGCGTGAGAATGGTGCGGATTTTTTTACACTCTCTTTTCGAAAATTAAAAAATAATCTTGCTAAAATTTGGAACTTCACCGGATTATTCTTACCTTTGCACCCGCTGACTCCTGGTGGGATAATCCCTCAGTGAGTTTATTTAATTTTTTCATAAATAAACACCCTTCGAGAGCGCTCGGCTTTGCCGCTTATATGAGCATAGCGAGTCTTAAGAATCGTGTAATTGTTTTAGGTTTATAATTTTAAGTTATTAGTTCCGCATTGTTCGTGATGAATCGTGCGGATTTTATTTTATTTATAAAATATCACCGAAAAATTTGGATTTTTGCCAACTATTGCTTATCTCTGAGCAAGCTCGAAGATAGGCTGCATCTCGAAAATACAAAGAAAAATGAAATTTTCTTTGGTATTTTGCTCGATTTGCACTATCTCTGGCTACGCCGAAGATACTCCCGCTCGAAAAAACTCAAAAAATATTTGTTTTTTTGCTCGCTTATTCGTATCTTTGCAACATGACTACAAAAAACCTATACATGACTATTGGGCTACTAACGTGTAAAACGTTGGTATTAAAGCAAATTTACCCCCCCCAATTTTGTAATAGGTTAAATATACAGGGCGTCGCCAGGCAATACCGCAAGTATGCTCCCCTGCTGCTATCGGCTCCGGCCTTTAGTGGCAGGGATTTTTGTGTGAACCATATAATAACGGAAAGGAGCAAGTATGCCTAAAGGAGTGAAAAATGGTCCACAACATCTGCGCTTGATTTCGCGTAATGAAGCAGCAGAGATGATGGGATGTAGCGCAACGACTATATCCAACTGGGTAGAAAAGGGCATTATAAAAGGGCATAAGCTGGACAATTTGCTGCTCGTGGATAAAGAGAGTATTGAAAAACTCCTGGATAGTGCTGCTGATGTAGCCGACATGGAGAAGAACCTGAGAGAACTGAAGAGCAAACTCGCTGATGAGATTCAAAAGAGAAATCAGAAAATTAAGAGTTTATATGATGAAACAGGTTTGAGCAACCAAGATAGATTCTTAAAGGAACTGATCGATTGCATCATTGAAAGTGTTAAGGATCAGTTGTCGGATAAAGAATTTATTATTGTTTCGGGTGTACTAAAAGGCAGGCCCACATCAGAAATAGCAAAAGAGATAGGGCGTACAGATAATACTGTTTGGAATACTTGGCGACGCGTAATGCCAAAACTATTCGATATATTAGAATACCCCACCGTCTGCAAGGAGAAAGAAGATTTGGCTGATGAAAATAAGAAGTTGAAAGAAGAAATTAAGCAATTGAAGAGTGCTCAACGTGGCCGCAACTTACAAGCAACTCCGTTTGCAAAAGATCTTACGGACTTCGGTTTTCCCCCTCACCTCTGTAACAAACTGCTTGAATTTGGTTGCAAATCTCTAGCCGACCTGTTGCAATATGACACATATCATCTCTTGAATATTCCTAAGATTGGCGCATCATCCATCTGTCAAATAAAAGTCCGACTCGACCTAAATAACAAAAGAACCGTCCCTCTGTTAGAGTAGTCGCTGGGACAGGCATATAGTCGCTGGGACAGGTACTTGGGTATGACGGCTGCTATGACTCAGGTACCCCCGCGGCTACTGACCCTTGTACTAACGGAGAATGCAAATTTCTTCGTATTCTCTTCATTTATTTGGATTTTTATTGTATCTTTGCAACCGATATCAGATTTTATCATTATTCCTAACAATATGAAACAGAGACTACTTATCATCCTGTTGACGCTCCTCACCACCATGACGGCCAGGGCACAGGTCGTGACGCCTATAGGAGTGGACGATTTTAACGGACTAAAGACAGCCATTGAGTCGGCGACATCCGCAGAACCCGTGAGCGTGGTGATGACGGAGAACATCACCCAGACCGACCTTATCTATGTTGCTAATGAAGATGGCAGCATTGTAAGTCTCGACCTGAACGGCCACGAATGTAATTCAGGATTTATGTTTACTAAAGCTAACGTATCTTTTACTATCACCGACAACAGCGCAGGAAAGAATGGCAGCGTTAAATTAAGTTGGTTTAACCCTAGAATACCTTTCGATATCGAAGCCCCCGGATGCTCTCTCATAATTACCGGGGGCAATATTAACGCCGAAAGTGGAGAACCTTGCATAAAAGTCGATGCATCCGACTGTAACTTGACGATGACTGGCGGTACCCTAACATCTCCGGGTTGGTCTAGTAATGGAGTCGTGGAGTTTACAAATAGTTCCAGTAACTGCAAATTTACGATGTCCGGTGGTAAGATAAGTGGGGGTAAATATTCCATAGATTTGAATCCAGATGGTAATAACACTTTCATTGTGAGTGGAAACCCCGTTTTTGAGGGTAATGATACGCAAAAATCTAACGTGAGAATGAGCAACAATCCCATCGAGATTAACGGTACATTAGGAACAACTACAAAAATCAGTATCTATGGCGAAAATATTGACAATTTTTTCGACAATCCCCTCACCAGTGGACTTGGACTCGACAATGAAGTTCCAAACGGCTCGGCTACGAACTTCAGCATCAATGGGAACAGCGACCTCGGAATCGTGGCCTACGCGGGCGAATTGTACCTCGGCCAGATGATGGCGACGAACGATGCGGGCGGCACACTGGGCAAGTGGTGCTCATACTACAACAGCACTTATAACATGCGCGCCTGCAGTGGTGTGA
>JAEEGG010000905.1_pt1 | contig 85183 bp, 72 predicted proteins | sample 9134161 | NCBI WGS metagenome assembly JAEEGG01 (sample SAMN16246543, study PRJNA631951) | gut metagenome | biome: gut microbiome; feature: rumen; material: CR-attached | host: Bos | place: Iran: Karaj | collected 2018-10
AACAAAATCGATAATAATTTAAAACATCAAGTGAGATGATTAACAGAGAAATTATTCGTTCAAAGATTGTTCAGTTAACCTATGCGTACTATCAAAACGGTAGCAAGAACATCGATACAGCTGAGAAAGAGTTATTCTTCAGTCTGTCGAAAGCTTATGACCTTTACAATAACCTGTTGGCCTTGGTAGTGGCCATTACAAAGGAATCAAGGCGCCGTCTGGAAGTACTGCAGACTCGTGCTGCGCGTGAGGGCACCCCTGCCCCCTCGCAGAAATTCGCATTAAACCGCTTTGCCCTCCAGTTGGAAGGCAATAAGATGCTCAACGACTTTATCGGCACCCAGAAACAGACCTGGGCCGATCATCCAGAGTTCGTAGGCACGCTCCTTGAGCACATCGAGAGCTGTGAGATCTATCAGGAATACATGGACAGCAGTGAAGACAATTACGATGCTGACCGCGAACTGTGGCGTAAACTCTACCGCACGTTCATCCTGAAGAACGACGACTTGGACAGCCTGTTGGAAGAGATGAGCCTTTACTGGAACGACGACAAGGAGATTATCGACAGCTTCGTGCTGAAGACCTTCAACCGTTTCAGCGAGCAGAACGGCCCCAAGCAGGAGCTGTTGAAGGAGTGGGACAGCGACGAGGAGCAGGACTTTGCCCGTAAGCTCTTCCGTGCTGCCATCCTCAATGCCGACGAGTACCAGCACTTCATGAGCGAGGCATCACGCAACTGGGACTTCGGACGACTGGCCTATATGGACATCGTCATCATGCAGATAGCCATCGCTGAGCTCATGACATTCCCCAATATCCCTGTCAGCGTGACCATCAATGAGTATGTCAACCTGGCCAAGCTCTACTCTACCAGAAAGAGCGGTGGTTATATCAACGGCATGCTCGACGCCATCGCTCGCCATCTGATTGAGACAGGTCGTCTGACGAAGTTCATGGAGCCCAAGCCCGAAAAGAACACAGATCCCCTGCCCAAGAAGAAAGCCCGCAAACGCATCGAGAAGGCCGAGATAATGTCTGAGGCAGAACCCGAAGAGGAAAAATGAACTAAACTAATAAAATAAGGTATATGACAAACATCGTATTAGCTGCCCAGGCAGCAGGACAAGGCAGTGGAATGAGCATGATTATCATGATGGTGGCCATCTTTGCCATCATGTGGTTCTTCATGATCAAGCCGCAACAGAAGAAGCAGAAGGAAATCCAGAAGTTCCAGAACGAACTGACGGAAGGCACGGAAGTCATCACAGGCGGTGGTATCCATGGCGTCGTCAAGAGCATTGACCTGGCCAAGAACACCGTTGACGTGAGGATTGCCCGCGACGTCATCGTTACTGTCGAGAAAACCTCTGTCTTCAAGGATCTGTCGAATGTCCCCGTGCAGAAATAAGCACCGACCAGTATGGAGAGTCGCAGTCTGTGGCAAATAATCAGAGATTTCCTGTTCAGAGATTTCCTGTTTAGTAAGACTAACAGGGAATTTCTGATTTTCTTGTTCTTTCTCGCCCTGTCGGCATTCTTCTGGGCTTTCTTAGCGCTCAATGAGAGTTACGAAAAGGAATTTGCCATCCCTGTGACTATCACGGATGTACCCCAGAACATCATGCTGACCTCCGACGAGACTGACACCGTCAAGATCACCATCCGCGACAAAGGCACCATCCTGCTCACCTATATGTATGGCAAGGCGCTGCCACAAGTACGTGTCAACTACAAGAACTACGCCCGTCACGATGGTACAGGTACCATCCCCATGGGCGAGCTACAGAAGTTTATCCGACAGCAGTTGGCCAGCAGTTCCAAAATCATCAACTTCAAGCCCGACAAGTTAGTGTTCTACTACAACTTCGGCGACAAGAAGCGTGTGCCTGTCAGATGGAGCGGACGGGTCATCCCCGAGCAACTGTTCTTTATATCCAGGGTTGAGTATAACCCCGACAGCGTAACAGTCTATGCGCCGAAAGAGAAGCTCGACAGCATCAACATGATTTATACCGAGCAGCTGAACTACGTCAATTTCCGTGATACACTGCAGGTGAGCTGTCGTCTGATGAAACAGACGGGCGTGAAGGCGGTACCAGAGGAAATCAGCATCCGTTTCTTCACCGATGTGCTGACAGAAGAGAGCATCGACGGTGTCCCCATTCAGGGCATCAACATGCCGTCAGGCAAGATTCTCCGTACCTTCCCGGCTAAGGTCAAGGTGCGCTTTGTTACAGGTGCCAATGTATTCCGCAATCTCCATCCGGAAGACTTCACGGTAGTGGCCGACTATCAGGAACTGGTCAGCAGCCCCTCGGAGAAGTGCCGTATCTATCTGAAAGACTCGCCATCGGGCATCTCCCGTGCCAGGTTGGAACTCACACACGTCGACTACCTGATAGAGGAAGAGGAGACCCACTGATGAAAATCGGTATCACAGGAGGTATCGGCAGCGGCAAGAGCTACGTCTGCCAGCGACTGATAGCGCGCGGCTATGAGGTCTATGACTGCGACAGCGCTGCCAAGCGTCTGATGCGCACCTCGCCAGAACTCCAGCAGCAGATAAAGGCCTTGGTAGGCTCCCTCGAGAAAGCCGACATCGCCAAGTTCCTATTAGAGTCAGAGGCCAATGCCCATGCCATCGACGCCATCGTCCATCCAGCCGTCTTCCGCGACTTCGAAGCCAGTGGCATGAAGTGGATGGAGAGTGCCATCCTCTTTGAGTCAGGCGCCTATCGCTTGGTAGACAAGACCATCGTCGTGACGGCTCCTGAGGAAATCCGCATCCAGCGTGTGATGACCCGCGACAACATCAGCCGTGAAAAAGTGCTCGAATGGATGGCGCGCCAGCTGCCACAAGAGGAAGTACGCCAAAAGGCCGACTTCGAGATCATCAATGATGGCGAAGCAAATATCGAACAACAATTAAACAAAATATTAAGAAACATGAAAGAAACAATTTTAGCAATTGCCGGAAAGCCCGGCCTTTACAAACTCGTTACCAGAGGAAAGAACAACCTGATTGTCGAGGCGCTCGACGCCACACACCGTCGTCAGCCGGCCTTTGCCACCGACAGAATCACATCGCTTGGCGACATTGCCATGTTCACAGAGACGGATGATGTGCCTCTGATGACTGTCCTCGACAATATGAAGACCCTCGAAGGTGGCAAGAAAGCCAGCATCAATGAGAAGAAAGCCTCTGGCAAGGAGCTGCAGGACTACTTCACCAAGGTGCTGCCTGAATGGGATCGCGACCGTGTGCAGAACAGCCACATCAAAAAGCTCATCACCTGGTATAACATCCTCATCGAAAACGGCATTACCGATTTCAAAGAGGAAACAGAAGAAACAAAAGCACCAGAAGAAGAGAAAAAGACAGAGTAACTTTTTAAAGACATAATATCTTTTAAAGACATAATAACAGACTAACATATAAAAGCGTCCTCCCATAAACTCTACGGGGGGACGCTTTGTTATTATAACAATATGTTAGTCTGTTATTATGTCTTGTTCGTATGTTATTATGCCTTTAATTTAGAATCTGCCGGGGCCTCCGAAGCCACCGCCCATTCCGCCGCCGCCCATAGGCATACCGCCTCCGAAGCCGCCACCGCCACGGTTACCACCACGGCCACCGCCGCCCATTGGCATACCGCCCATCATGCCGCCCATGCCGCCCATCATGCCTCTACGAGAAGCACGTGTGCCAAACAGGTTCAGACGATAGCTGGCGCGGAACATCACGTAGCTGGTCACAGCGTTGTACTCGTTATCGGTACGGGCCATAGCAGAGATGGTACGTGAGAAGTTCGACTGCTGACCGAGAATGTCGTAGAACTGTACAGAGAGTGTCAGCGGTTTGCCACGCAGGAAGCTGTGAGAGATCTGACCGTTCCAGATGAGCTCGTTGGTATTCATCGACTCATCGGTATAACCACGACGGCTGTTCATACTGATATCTGTTGTCAGCTGAGTACCCCAAGGCAGGTAGATAGTCGAGTTCATACCGTAGGAGAAGGTCCAGGTATCGAGGTTAGAATTCGGCTGCAGCTCATTGCGTGTCTTATTGTAGTTCAGCGAACCGTTGAGCTCTACCTCCAACCAGTCGTTACGATAGCTACCACCCAGACGTCCACCGATGTTGTTCGAATTGGTCACGTTTCTGACTGACTCGCCGTGGATGGGATTGGTGGGATCGGTCACATAACCTACGCGGTGGTTATACTGGTCGTTCAGCGAGACGTTGTAGCTGAAGTAGCCTAATGAGTCGATGGCCGCGTTGTAGGTAATGTTACCACCGATATTCCAGTTACCATTGATATTCTCAGGACGCGAGGTACGGGCACCGGTCTTAGAATCGTACGAGGTCTTGTTGGCAATGCTGTTCGACGTGGTCGAGAAATTCAGGTTGGCGAAGATCATGCGCTGGTGATTCTGGTAATAGTCGTTGTAGCGCAGGCCGAAGTTCTGGGTGAACGAAGGCTTCAGGTCAGGATTACCAGTGGTCTTGTTCATCGGGTCGGTATCATCATTGATCACGAGCAGCTGATCGATTGAGGGCTGACTGGTACTACCACGATACTGGAACTGGAGGTTACCCTGCTGTGAGAAACGCCAGCGGAAGTTGGCTGTCGGGCTCCAGTTAGTCACTGTACGGTTTACAACGGTGTCCACGCCCAAGTAGCGCTGTGTGTACTCTGATGACTGCGGAACAATCTGGAAACCTACATTGAAGTCGTAGGTATCACGGATAAAGCGCAACATGATCTCACCCGTATGGATAAAGTTCTTATAGGCAGAGTAACGGCTCTGGTCCTTGCTGTAGAACTGGTCATCCTTCAATGGCGAATAGCCGAGATTAACCATCGTCCAATAATCGTCCCAGTTACCATACGACGGCTTGATACGATTGAAGTCATAGCCAGCTAAAGGATCACGAGCAGGATTATTCAGCAGAGGACGTGAATAGTCGAACGTCTGACGGTCGCTCTCGTTGTAGCGATACTGGAAGGTATAGCTGAACTGCAGGAACGTGGCGTATGCGATAGGCTCGCTATAGGTAGCACGGACACTGTAGTCATACGATTCTGTAGGCGACAGATTGTAACGGTTTGCCTGATACGACTTCAGACTGTCTACACCGTTGTATCTGGTATAGGCATCTGGCTGGTAGAGATTGGTCGAGTTGCTCGACAACTGGTTGTTCTCATTCTTGCTGTAGTTACCAGTCAACTGGATGGTGATATTACGGCCTCTGCCGTTCAGCAGACGGTTGATCTGTAAAGTACCGCCCAAACGTTTGTTCTCACCATAGCTCAACGAATTGTTGATACCACCATTGACAAGGATTCTGCTCAGGTCATCACCATACGAGGTAAGGCCACCGGTCTTGATGATTTCCTGCAAAACGGCTGCATCTAACTGATAGTTGATGAGCTCGTATGGATCGTCATTGAAGGTAGTTGAGGTGTTCCAACCGATACCGTCGTTATCGCCGAAGCTCCAATTCGGACGGAAGGCAATGTTCCACAGCGTATCAGGCGTCCACTCCAAACGGCCCTGTACGCTCCAGTTGTTGTTACGAGAATAGTTCTGATTCACAGAGTTCTGGAAAGAAGAAACACCTCCGTTGAAGTTCTCAGAAGAACGGCGTGACCAAGAGTCACCGTCACGATGGTTGAAGTTGACGCTGGCCTGACCGATCAGCTTGTTAGGCTTCTCGTAGTTCACGTTCACCATACCGGTCTTGGCAGCATTCAGGCCGCCGCCACCCATACCGCCACCGCCGCCAAAGCGTCGGCCACCACCCATACCCATGCCTTGGTCGTTGGTGTTGTTGGCATTCAGCATGGTCATCACGCGCCAGTCATCGCGCATATACATACCGAACAGACGACCAGAGTAGCGGTCCTTGGTACCGTAACCCAGGTCGGCGTTCGCCATCATACCGCGGTTCATACCGGCACGCAATCCGAAGTCGAGCACGGTCTGCTCGTTACCATCGTCGATACCGGTGATACGGGCCAGGTCGCTCTTCTCGTCATACGCGCGAACCTTTTCAATAATAGAAGTAGGCAGGTTCTTCAGCGCCGTCTTCGAGTCACCGAAATCCCTACCGTCCACCTTGATCTTCGACACCTGCTTACCATTGATGGTGATGTTACCGTTCTCATCGATATCGGCACCAGGCATACGCTTTACCAGTTCCTCTACCACAGAGCCCTCTGGCACACGATAGGCATCGGCATTGAAAATAAGAGTGTCGCCCTTCGACTGTACCTTAGCCAAATGGGCCGTTACCGTAGCGCCCTGCAACATGATAGCGTCAGGAGCTAGACTGATGGTTCCTGCCGATACGCTCTTACCATCGGCCACGGTAACCTTCTTCGTGTAGGTCTTAAAACCTACATAGGTAATTCTTAGTGTGAAGGTACCGTCGCTCGGCGCCTTCACACTAAATCTACCTTCAGCATTAGTTACGGCATTGGATACCACTTTCTCACCGCTCAACAGAGAGGCTGTGGCTTGAATCACAGCATCCTTCGTGTCTTGTTCCACTACTGTACCGGTTACGGTTCGTTGAGCAAATCCAGCGATTGTCATCACGCTGACAATCATTAATAATAGTAATCTTCTCATGATTGTTAATGAATAATTTGCTCTTTTGACGCATTAATATTTCAAAAGTTTAATCAACCTGAAGAAAAAAAGGGTATTTTCTACAATTATTTTCTTCTTTTTAAATGAAATTCCAAAAATTTGACTATCTTTGCACACGCAAAAATGACCACAAAAGGATAATGAACCCCCAACAGGTAGAAATATCGGAGAATTTAGAGACGTCACTCGCCAGAGCCATCGATGCCTGCGAGCACGATAGGCTCTTCATTCTCACCGACAATACCACCCGAGAGCTTTGCTGGCCCGTTGTCAGCGGTTTCCCCTGCCTTCAGGGTGCTGAGGTCATCAGCATCGGGGCTACCGACACCCACAAGACGCTTGAATCACTGGCCCACGTCTGGGAAGAACTCGGACGTTTGGGCGGCACCCGTCACACCTTATTAATAAATATAGGTGGTGGCATGGTGACTGATTTGGGCGGCTTTGCAGCATCCACCTTCAAGCGCGGCATCAACTACATCAACATCCCCACCACCCTGCTCGCCATGGTCGACGCCAGCGTCGGCGGCAAGACAGGCATCAACTTCCGTGGACTGAAGAATGAGATCGGGGTGTTTAACAATGCCGCCACGGTCATTCTCGACACACAGTTCCTGCGCACCCTCGACCGCGAAAACATCCTCTCCGGCTATGCCGAGATGCTGAAGCACGGACTTATCTCCAACGAGGCGATGTGGGCAGAACTGATGAATTTCGATCTCGGCGCCGAGCAGCTCGACCTCGCCACCCTCCAGCGTATGCTGGCCGACAGCGTGGCCGTCAAGCAGCGCATCGTCACCGAGGATCCCCTGGAGCACGGCCTCCGCAAGGCTCTCAACCTCGGCCACACCGTTGGCCACGCCTTCGAGTCATTTGCCCTGAGCACAATGGGGACTGTCCCCTCTGTGAGCAGCGCAGCGAATTACAGGGGGACTGTCCCCAGTGTGCGAAATGCCGTTCCCCAGCTCCACGGTTACTTCGTGGCCTATGGCCTCGTCTGCGAGCTCTACCTGAGCACCGTCAAGACAGGCTTCCCCACCGACAAGATGCGCCAGACCGTCAATTTCATCCGTGAACACTACGGTCGCATGCCCATCACCTGCGATGACTACCCCACCCTCTTCGAACTCATGACGCATGACAAGAAGAACACGGCGGGCAGCATCAACTTCACCCTGCTCGGTGACATCGGCGACATCTGCATCAACCAGACCGCCACGAAGGAAGAAATCTACGAAGCCCTCGACTTCTATCGGGAGGGCTGAGAAGGATTCTACAGTTGCCGCGCCCCAAGCGCGGTCTGAAAACGACCAATCAGCTTAATGAACCTGATCATATTACTAACTAATCGCAGATGCAGCCACTTGTGAAAGCAGCTGCATCTCTTTTTTATGTTTTTACGGGATTTCTTTGTCATTTTGGGAAATATCGCTATCTTTGCAATATAATCAACGGTGTATAATGACAGAAAGGAAATATCCAATAGGTATTCAGACATTCTCGGAAATTATTCGGGAGGGGTATTTATATGTTGATAAAAAACAGCGACACCTGACACAACTAAATGTAGTTACCTAATTGAGGTGGTTCTCTTACAATGTAGTTGAACATTGTAAATATTTCGGATATAGTTCTTGTTTCAATCTGAAAAGACTCTCAAAAAGTTGAGTTAACTCATTCGATCTAATGAGTTAACTCGTTCGATGTTTTGAGTTAACTCAACTCTTTGAACGAATTAGTAAAATGAAAATGTGCTTGGTTTCATATTGTCATGATTTCCGACTAAATTTCAATTTTATGTTTTTCCGGTTAAGATTTGCAGTGTACTGATTCTAACTGTTATATGTCTATCAATAAAGAAAGTCACATGAACGAATGGGGTATATAAGCTGTTTATCCTGAATTCACGTTAATAAGACATTTTAACGACGTTTTATATCCATTTGTATACACATTAAAGCAAAGTGTACAATTTACACTCTTAAAAAAATAAAAAAATTCCGCAATTTTATTTGGAAGTTTCACAATTATTCCTTATCTTTGCACCATCGTCAGTTAGCCTATAGGGATTTATGCTGGTCATTATCCCATTGGGCGGCGGGCGGTCTTAGTGTTAAGAAAGACGTTTTCGGACGTCTGTCGTTGTGGAACACGAATCTCGCAAGTTCCAAAACCCACAGCAGGCAGATGACAACGATACGTCTGCGTGGAGCGTTTCTATATACCTTATTTATATATAGTTCGTTCTGGCGTAGGCTAACTGCGTTGTCTATCCTGTGTGGGTGAGGCAATGCGAGAGCCAGTGTTCCCAGGATGGGCAGAAGATCAGCACCTACGCCTTTTTTATATACTGAGGGGAACCTAAAACACCTAAAAAAACAATAATGGTGTATTAGCTATTTCATCGGTGTAGCTGGATGTCAGTGCAGAAATGATTAGCAGAACTAAAAAGCGGAAAAGATATCTCCACCGCACTTTGGGCGGTGACCCTCTTCTTTTGTGTCCTTCACTCTATCATTCCCATGTCAAATAAATCGGACTTATTATGGTTTCCTATGCGTGTCACGTATAATAGGGAACTAAAGATAAAAGAAGCTCTCGATAAATTAAAGATAGAGAATTTCCTTCCTATGAGGTATGAATGGGTCAACAAAAAAAAGATATTAGTACCGGCCATTCACAATTTGATCTTTATACATTCCACCCAAGAGGACATCACAGATCTGAAGATGACAAAAAAAGACTTTGAGCCCTTGAGATATATGATAAGCCTCACTCAAACAAAAGATAAAGGCCACATTATTCACGTGCCAGACTTTCAGATGAATAATTTCATGCGAGTCGCATCTGTTCAGGATGAATCCATTATGTATCTTGACTGCAATGACTATATTAACAAGATCGGCAAAAAAGTCAAGATTACCGAAGGTCAATTTAAAGGGGTGGAAGGCGTTATAAAAAGAATAAAGAAAAACAAGTATATCGTTGTAAAAATAGAAGGTTTGGCCGCTGTTGCAATCACCTACGTGCCTGCCGATTGGATCATGGACATTTCCTAAAACATTATAATATGGATAAATACATCACATCACTTGAAAGTCTCCCGTTTGACTTGTTGCACATTGCCCAATCATTTGCTAATGACAACAAATCACCGAAGATAGAGCCTGCGCATCTGCTTCGCGCTTTACTTCACAAGAGTGCGGGATTAGTAAATTTCATTGAAGACACGCTCGATGACGATTACTATTATACAGTTGACTGGGCTGACATGCGTATGAAACAATGTGACAAGTCACCTTATGGAATGAAAGGTATAGAATTGTCACATGAGTCGCAGATAGTTGTTAAAGAAGCACTGGACATTAGTGAGAAATACGGATTGTCAGAGATTACTCCAGTTACACTTCTTGCCTCGCTCGTTACACCTGGTGTTGGTTTTACCTATGAACAGCTCAAGACATTACCCCTCCAAGCGGAGAAAATAAAAAAGACAATTCAATCCGGAGCCCCAACAAAATCGCCGGTAACATCAAAAACTGGTGGCCAAAGTACATCAAGTGCCATACATACGGAAACATATTGTGTTCCCATGCTATCAGACATCCCTGAGTCAAAAGTTATTGGCTTTGATCAAGAGATTCTTTCAATAATAGAGATACTAGCACGTAAAGACAGGGCAAACATTCTTATCGTCGGTGAAACTGGCGTGGGAAAGACAAGTCTTATCTATGGAATCCTTCAACGACTACGCGACAAGCAAGTACCGGCCTCACTAGAAGCACTACAGCCATACGAACTTGATTTGATTTCTTTAAGTCAAGGAGTCAGCTATAAAGGTGAAATTGAAGATAGATTCAAAAAAGTAACAGAAGATCTTCTCAATCAGACACAGCCCCTTTTGGTAATTGAGAACTTCCACCGCGTGGAAGACAAGCAATCAGTTCTTAACGGTATTCTTCCAAATCTTAAGAAGTTATTGTCCAAGAATATGATTCAAGTGCTTTGTACTGCCACGATCGACGGCTATACGAAAGATATAGAGAAGGACAAGGAATTCATATCCTTCTTTGAAAAGATTACTGCCGAGGAACCTACAGAGGAACAGGCTATTGAAATAATCCAAAGCAAGAGAAAAGATTATGAGCAGTTCCATCATTTGCCAATAGACGATGAAGTCCCTGTAGAGATTGTCCGTCTGGCTAAGCGTTATATGCCAGACCGTCATCTTCCTTCATCTGCTCTTGACCTACTTGACCGTGCTATGTCATCCATCAAAATTGCCAATGAAATGATTGACTTGGCCAATGAGAGGACCGAAAAGCAGGAAAAGCTCCAAAAAGATGCTGTCCGTGACGTTGTTTCAAAAATGACAGGCATCCCAATGGGTAACATACAATCAGAGGAACGAGTAAAGTTGTCCAATGCTGAAGACATCCTTCATAAGAGAGTTGTTGGACAAAACCATGCCATCAAGAGCATCTTGGATGCAATTTACGAATCCCGCTCTGGTCTCAACAAGAAAGGCCAACCTATGGGATCTTTCTTTTTCCTTGGTCCTACAGGTACAGGTAAAACAGAATTGGCAAAATCCTTGGCGGATTTTCTTTTCAATGACGAGACAGCCATGCTCCGTTTCGACATGTCAGAATATAAAGAAGAGCATTCGGTTGCCCTGCTTTATGGTGCGCCTCCAGGATATGTTGGCTATGAAGAGGGAGGCTTGCTGGTGAATCAAATTCGTCAGCATCCCTACTCCGTTGTCCTGTTCGACGAAATCGAAAAAGCCCACCGTTCAGTATTCGACCTGTTCCTCCAAATTTTAGATGAAGGAAAGTTACACGACCGTCTTGGACGTGTTGGAGACTTCTCCAATTCTCTAATCATCTTTACCTCAAATATCGGTAGTGATTATATTTTCAAATCATTTGGGGAGAATAAAGTACCAACTCACGACCAATTACTAGAGGTTATGCAAGGACAGTTCCGTCCAGAGTTCTTAGCCCGTCTTACAGAGATTGTCCCCTTCTCGCCTATTACAGAGGCAATGATTAACCGTATCTTCGACATTCACATCAAGAACCTGTTAAAGATGCTTCATGAGCAGAATATTGAATTGGAAATTGATGAATCTGCCCGCAAATATATCACAAGTGTTGGATTCAACGCCCATTACGGTGCGAGACCCATTCTCGGAATTATCCGAAAGGAGATCCGGCGCCCTCTGTCCAAATTAATTATATCTGGAGACGCAAATCCTGGAGACAAAGTAACAATGCGGTATGATGAAGAAAATCATGCAATGGCTTGGGATATTGAAACCCCAGAAGAATAGCAAACAAACAAAACAACATAATAGTATTCAACTAAAAAGTAAAACTATGGCAAGAAAAACTGTTATTTCGAAGGTTTTGGATGCTGATGCACAAGATGGCATCATCGAGTTCCCGCAAAACAGGACTCTTTATGCTGATCAGTTCACTGATGAAGCGCCAAACACAGACGAGGATCGTGAAGGGTTTAAGCCCAAGAACATGAAAGAAGTATTCGAGCACTATCAACCAAGCAAGGACGGTATCGCTCTTGAAACAGAAGAAGGTGGTGCTGTGTATGAGAGCTTTGAATTTAAGTCAATTAAAGATTTCGAAGATGAGTCATTAATTGACCAAAGCGAACTACTTGAAGCAGAAAAGGGTAAGATTGACGCTTACAATTCTGTCATTCGTCAGTTAGAAAAGAACAAGACACTGCGTAATACCCTCAAAGATGAAGCAGCAAGAGGTAATTTGAAGAATGCCTTAAAAGCATTGCTGGCAGAAATCGAAGAAGCTGAATAGTAATAACATTTAAAAATAGTTGCAATATGGCTGCAGAAGAATTGAAAAAAGAAGCTCTCAATGAAGGGTTAGAACTTAAAGAGAGAGAAAAGATAGAAAACCCTGCGGGATTGTTACAGGACAGTCTTGGCGGTTTGGATAAGTTTGGCGGTTTCCAATTACTCAAAGGCCTAATAAAAGGTGTAGAGAACATGGATCCTCGCCGTAAAGCAGTAAAGAACATTTTCCTTTCAGACTCTGCTTATACAGATGCACGTAAAAAGCTTAAGAACGAACTTAAATTGTGGGTTTCCATTCTTGAAGGTGAAGGAACCGACCCAATGGCAATCATCGAGACTTGCAAAGAAAAGTGCGACAAAGCTGAACGAAATTTGAAAGCCAACCTCTTCAACATTCACGAGGAAATCAAGAAGCTGGAAATCACCTATCGCTCACTTGACTCCTTTTTTGCCAACGCTGGGCAGGGTAAAATTGACTGCATTACCTTAATGAATGTCAACAAAGAAGAATTGGAGAATCACGATTCAGAGGATACCGTTGCCATCCGTGAAGAGTTGGAAAGATATTACGACCGCTTGAGTTTAAAGAATAACTATAGTTTACTCGTAGTACCTGGTTATTTAGGTGATGCAAGTACCGTTAGGATGTGGGCCGACACTGCTTATCGTAACAAGGTCATCATGTTGACAGACTTCAAGGACAGCCTCAACTTCGAGATGCTGAAAGAAGAACTTGACGATGCCAGCCTACAAGGACAGGATCTGCATTTGGCAAACATTGTCATGACATGTAACTACATACTTGGTAGAAAGAAATCTGAATTGGCAGACGAGGATGATGACATTTATCTTCCCGGTTCTGCCGCACTTGCAGGTCGTATGACTAATACCGACGAGATTGTAATTGCTCAGGGTGCAGCTGGCAAGAAGTATGGTACGCTGAGCAATGTGAAAGGGGCTCGTCTTGACCTTCGCAAGTCAGAAATAGCTGCATTGATTGACCAAGGTGTTATTCCGATGGTAGAGGAAGATGGACGTACAATGGCATTCTCAAATCGTTCACTATATAATGGTGCTACTATTGGCTTGCAGGAGTATCCTATTGTTCGCGTATTCGACTGGATTGGCAAGGTTTTCCAGAACTTCTTTAATGACGAGGCTTTGAGAAACTGGGATTCACAAGTTAAAGCTGAACTACAACAGGCTGTCCACGATTTCTTGAGTGATTACAAAGGACCCGGTAAACTCATTGAGAACTACAATTTAAAGGGGATTAACCAAGACCCAAAGACCAAAGACATCTCTGTTCAGGTTGAATTGAAACCGTTCTTTGCCGCCAAGAATTTCTTTATTGAGCTGACAGGACATAATGGTACGGCAGGTGTTGAATGGGATCAGAACATTAAGTAGAAGGTGTTTATCACTGATTTACATAATATTATTTATTAATTCTAAAAAATCAAACAATTATGGCAGCACAAAGAGTTGTTACGCTCAATGCCGATGGCATAGCTGAGCGCGAGATTATGTATGTTCGTTATGAACTGAATCAGCAAGTTGACGTAGAGGGACAGCCCACAGGCACAACCCGTGGTGGTAAAATTCACATCAAAGTTAAATCTAACGATGACGGGAACACTGATCTTTTGGAATGGATGTGCGAAACCTATATGAGTAAAAATGGCACCATCTCATGGCCAAACCATCAGGGAGGAGAGATGAAACACCTTGACTTCAAGGAAGGCTACATGGTAGAGTATGCTGAGACTTACGACAACAAGAATGAAGTCCAGCAATACGAGGAGTTCACCATTACCGCGAAGGAGATCCAGGTGGGCAATGCCCGTCACAATAACCGCTGGACTATCGACAACTAATCTTTTTACTATCTGATGCTTGGTTTGCGCCAAGCATCAGATAAAACAACAAATATATGGCACTTCAAGGCGAATTGACAATTGGCGGTCGTAAATATGGCATAGTAGAGTGTGCCTATGAATTCAACCAATCTGTAGATGATACGGGTAAACCGACCTCACGAACCCAAGGAGGGCAGATTACTTTTGTAATGCCATCCACAAGCGACGACGATCTATTCTTCTATAAATGGATGTTCAACAAAACAGAAGTTAAATCTGGTTATTTTCGGTTTGTGGTTTATTCAAAAAATAATAATCGCAGCTACAAGACGATAGAATTCAGTGATGCTTTTTGCGTTAACTTAAAAGACTATTTCAACGACAACGACAGCAAGTTAATGTATACGACGATAACTATTTTTGCAGAGATAATACGTATTGGCTCATTCGGTGATAGTGCAATATTCACAAATGAGTGGAAATAGCTTCTCATTATTTATTAACTATTCAACTTTATTAGAGTGTCTATATCAATTAGAAACATATCAATAGCCATTGGTGGGATCACTTCAACAGGATTTCACATTGAACTTGATGGAACCAAGTACCGTCTTGACAATTTTTGTCTATACCAAAGTCTATTGACGCACAATTCTCTTTCATTCTCAATGCACAAAGGACCGGAAGAGGAGATTACCGAGGCGCAGTTTTCAGTCTGTGGGCAAATCATTGGTAAGGATATCACTGTCATGCTTCAAACAGACAATATAGAAAAGGTTTCTATGAATGCAGAAAGCGACAGTATAGCTGATATAGAATTCAAAGGCGTCATCATAGCTGCATCTGGAAGCAGAAACAGGAGTGAATATAGTATTTCTGTGGAAGCGCGCAGTTGGGATGCCTTACTTGAAGACAATCCAAGTTGTAAATCATTTGAAGAAAAGACGCTTAATGACATTGTAAACGATGTAGTTGATGACTATAGCGGTCATCTTGACACGGAGATAGATTCCCGTTTTACAGATACTATTCCTTATTGCGTCCAATATAATGAAACCAATTTCCAATTCCTTCAGCGCCTTGCACGGAGGTATGGCGAATGGCTATATAATGATGGTACACAACTTATTTTTGGAAATCTCAAGAAACAGGATTCTGTTCGTCTCTCCTATCCCAGCAAGGATATTCCATCCTATAATGTAGACTTGAAAATGCAGCATGTTGCTTTCAGTCATGTTGCTTCCTCATATAATGCATACGATGCCAATCAGAAAGAGGGTATCGGTGAAATGCAGCGTTCATATAATGAATTGAGTGATAGGGTATTTGAAGCATCACAAAACAATTACACGAAACCTACTTTACAAAATCTCCATTCAGGTGGTTTTGCCAACAATGATGGTCGTGAGACTATATTAAACGTCTCTACCAAAACGCAAGCCCGTGGTGAGAAAGCTGGCATGTTAACTTATTCTGGTAATACATATTGCTCAAAGCTAAAGCTTGGTGCGACACTGGTCATCATCGATAACTATATTACAAATAGTGCATCAAATACGAAGAGTGACGTAGATCAGGACGAAATACTCATCACTGAACTTATACACTATTTCTCCTCAGACGAGACCTACAGCAATCATTTCAATGGCATTCCGTCTGAATGTGACTATCCACCTTATTCTAATAGCGATGTCTATCCTATGGCTACTTCCTGTCGTGCGAAGGTCAAAGACAATGAAGATCCCAACGGTCTCGGACGCATCCGTGTTCAGTTTGACTGGCAGGCACAATTGGAAGATGACATGATGACTCCTTGGTTACGTATGGCACAACCATACGCAGGTGGTGGAAAGGGATTCAGTTTTATTCCAGAAATTGGTGAAGAAGTCATGATTGACTTCGAAGGTGGAAATGCCGAACGTCCATACGTAAAAGGTACATTATATAATGGTGTAGGTGATGTAGACGGAGCTTGGGTGGCAAACAGCAATAGTGCTAATCAGGTTAAGGCTATCCGTACCCGTAATGGTCATACTATTGAAATCCATGATGAAGGCAACGATGGTTACATTCGTATCTATGACAATGAAAAAGAGAACTATATTCTAACGTTCTCTACTGACCGCAAACTTATTATGTTGGAGTCGACTGGCAATATTGAATTGTATGCAAAGAACGATATAATCATGCATGCAGGTCATGATATAAATGCCAGTGCAGATAATGACATTTTTATTGCAGCCTCTCACGATATGCAACGTACGGCAGATAACGATATTCGCGAACATGCCGGTAACGACCGAAGTACCAATATCGATCGCAACGATTCCCTTTCTGTCAGCGAAAATCAATTCGTCAAGATTGGTGATAATAAGGACGAGCAGGTTGAACACAAACTACAGGTTACAGCGGAAAATATCCGAGAAGAGGCAAAAGATCAGTTACTTGAATATTCAAAAATCCATCACATGAAGGCCGAGGATCAAGCAGCCCTTAATGCTGGCAGTCGTATTGATATTAAATCTGGTGTTGTAAAAGTACAATAAAATGGCTGATTCTTACGTTTGTTCTGGGGCAACGATGAAGTGTTCAATGGGAACTAATCAGGCAAAGCTGACAGTTCTTCCATCGCGCACAGTATTTCTTACAGGACAGCCGATGGCTAATATCAGCGATCACCTTTCAATGGTTAATCTTGCTCCATTTGGAAAGTGTCGCTCATTAGGTTTTCCGGCCACAGCATCAGCGACAGCAGCTAATCATGGTTCCCTGACTCCCATGCCCTGTATGCACAACACTCCTTTTCCTTGGATGCAGGGAAAGAACGACTATATAGTAAAAGGTGCCCCTGCTTTGCTGAAGTCTAGTACTTGCCAATGCATGTGGGGAGGAACGATCAGTATTATTGATGATGGGCAGTATGGGGAAGGTACGCAGTGGGTGCAAAAGCAGCCTACGAGCAATTTTAAACGTACATTATGCGAGCTCGTTAATTATGACTTAGGAATAAGTCATTCTATTAATGGGGGCTATAATTATAAAAAAGAGAAGAAAAGTAGCGAAGAAAAGTCATTTCTATCCACAAATACAAATAACACAAAATTACATTCCAAGAAAAAAAAGTTCTCTACACCAAAAGAAATTGAAGAATATAATAGAGTGTCAGAAATCGTATTGAATAGATGTAAAGATTTGACGGATGAAGAAATAAAACGAATTCAAAAGATGGCCGAGGAAATGCCTGATAACCTTAACAACCTTGAGAAAATTGCTATAGCAGAAAGAAACCTTAGGCTTGAGAAGCAATTTGGGAAGCAAATTGGGAAAAGAATGACTGTATCTGAAGCAGATAAGCAAAAAGCCAATCCAAATTACGCCCCCCATGCCACTAAATTCAAACAAGATCCTAATGGACCTTTTTTTTATTACAATAATAAAATCTATCAATTTGATGACAATTCCAATAGTTCTTATCGCTATTATAATGGCAATTGGTATATATATGACCCTAATGGAGCTAACGGTCCCAATTATTATTTAGGTTATAGATGTAGTAATAATCCTGATTATGTATACAGCATTAATTGTGCCACATGTGCAACTGCTTATGCATTGCGATTAATGGGTTTTGATATTACAGCGAAAGGTAATATAGAAAAAACAATTAATGAATGGCTGTCCCAAAACCATTCTTTTGATATTTGGGAAAATTTAGATGGGAGTAAAGCTAAGCCGATTATTACAAAAGAATGGATGAAAAATAACAACATAAGCATAATGACATCCGATGACTATAAAACGTATTTTAACGAAGTTTGCAATGAAGAAGGTGTCTACATTCTAACAACAAGTTGGGCATTAGGGGGAGGACATGCTACAATTTTACAACGAGACAGTGACGGTAATTTATACTGGATTGAGCCGCAAGCATACGATAGTTCATCGAGTTCTGATGGTAGAAGAAGTATTGATGACCTACTGGCACAAAATGGAGGATTAAATCCAAATCCACCATCAGAAATTATAGCAAAAGACAATAAAGGTAATATAATTAATGATAATGTAGGAGTCCCTATTACATACCAGCACGGTATAATGAGAGTGGACAATAAACTATTTAAGGCTAAAGGAGGATATACCTCATTGTTTGATTAATAATAAAATTGAATCGTATGAAAACAGATGTGCCAACAGCCATTAAAGATGCTGCCAAATTATTAATTGACAGATATGGAGAGAGCTTTCAATTTCTTGGCATTTATGAGAAAAAGGAAATCTACATGTACCTTTTCCCAGATTATTTACAAACAGGATTCCCATTTGTATATCTTTATGATAAGGATACCAATGTCGCTGAAGGAAGAACAGGTTTCGATGCCTCCAACATCGTTAATTCACTATTAAAAAAACAATGATGCAACTTCTCTTAAACTTACTCATAAAGTGTCCGACACCTTGTGAGTATAGAAAAAGCTGAAAATTTACTGTTAATGACCATTGAAATAAAAAATGATGCTTAATGAGTAGTAACTACATTGATGCTAAGGAGACCTCGTTTCAAGATTGTTCTCAATCTTCATTGATAAAATGCAAATTGAGAATTACTTTGATATTTAGGACATTATCACCTGTTCAGGAAGGAAAAGCTAAGGCATTTCGTAAAGGGCAAGACTCAAATAAGATTTTTAGTGATGATTTGGCTCAAGAATTGAGCGGGAGTACAATACGTTTTACAGATGAGGATGAAAATAGCGGTGAATATCTCATTATTGATAAAACATTCGTTGTAAGTGAGGAATCTCCGAAAGCTATGCAGACTCTATCTAAACAGATTGACGAGTACGTAAAGGGCTTTTGTATATTAAGTGACATCGAGAAGGTAATACCTTGCTTCTTTGTTCCATCAATAAGTGATGCTCCTATTATTCCAACACTTTTTTTTCATTCATTCCCACCTTCTTGTCTTATTAAAGAAAGAAATGACGGAATCTATGACAAAATTGACAAGAAAAAAGGATATGTTTGCTTCTTTGGATTTGATAAGACAAAGAGTATAGAAAGATTAGATACCGCTGTCTCTCCATATGGTTCAAACAAACCAATAGACCAACTTCTTTTACAACTTTCTGTTTTGATTTGTTATTATACATATTTTTATATTGACTATCAAGAACAGAAAGGTTGGAGCTTTTTCAAGAAGAATCTTGCAGACAAAAAGGAAATAGTCAATTATATAAAAAGTAAACAACCTCCTGTGAAAATTTCTATGCTACAAAAAGTAGCTAAAAACATTTCAGATAGTTTATCTTTTCCAATTAAATTTGTAGAAGGTGTGTTTGATTTCTTTTGTAATTATGATGGTCATCTGAAAAATAGAATTTATGGAAGGATCTTAGATGTACTTGATATTACAACGTCTGGAGATCCTCAAGTTGCAATTGAAGCAATTCATGAAATAATGTTGGCGAGTGGTAAAAATGCTCCTATTGATATGTATTCTTTTTTTGACAAATGTAAATATTGGGACTATATAGACAATAAGTTGTTAAGAGAAACTTGTCGGAGTTGGTTTGTCTGTTCTTCTGATATGGGTTTTATGTCTGGATATGGTGCATTACTTTTTTCTAATAAAAAGGACTATATCTATTGTGCAAAAGGGACTGATTTTGATTCATACGGTCGTGATTGGTTGGCAACTAATATATTACAGGGACTTACTGGTTTTTCTATACAACACGTTGTTGCAGTAAAGAGGGCAAAAGAAATAGATAAGCAAATCGGTAATAATGGAAGTCTGTGGTTTGTCGGCCATTCCCTTGGAGGTGGATTGGCAAGTGCGGGGACAATTTGTACGGATAATCGGGAGGGAATCACTTTCAATGCGGCAGGATTAAATGTAATTGGTGTAAAAGTCAACCAATTGATAAATAATAGAAGTGGGATTTTTCGTCCAAGTCAAAGTTGGAATCGGGTTCATCCCTATCGTATACAAGGAGAAGTACTTGATACGGCTCAAAAAACGATACTTAAAGCTTTGACTTTGGGAACTTTAGAGCGTGGATATGGAAAAAAATCTGTTGAAGTAAATATTGATGGTAAAGTTAGTTCGTGTGGTGCAAAACATGGAATAAATAACTTCCTGTTAAAAGAGGTAATGACTAAGCTTCAACCATTTGAAAATGCATGTGGAAGTCAGACAACAGCGGATAATAAGGTAATAAAAATCGAATATAATTCAAAGACCACAATTAGCGAGTGTAATATAGCATGAATTATCTTATTTCTGGCAATGCTCCGATACCTTATCCTGTAGAGACGTTTTTTGGCGTGATTTATTTTGCCGAAGAACAGATTATTGAAATACCTTTTCAGTATCCTTTAATAGGAGAATGGGGGATTCCAGCATCGGCAGTCTTTGAAGAGCCCAAAGAGCGTCTTGTTCCGCAGAAATTGGATGTTGTCTATCTATCTGTTATAGAAGGTGTGTTTTATTCAGTGGAAACAGAAGTTCCTCAAGACATATTTCTTGAAAAATGGAACCGAATTAATATAAGTACGGGAAATGATCATATTCCGTATGTGGTTGTGGGATTCGCTCCCTATGGGCTTGTGGCTTTTTGGATTTATTCATGTCATAAGTCCATATTAGTCTCAACTTTTCAAGCAGTGAGGACTATTGTTGATATGTCAGATTTTCGATCCGCAAATACCAGAATACAAATAGAGGACGTCTGTCAAAGATATATAAATAATGATTTGCGCGTAAAAGAGAACTTGGAGCAGAATGGTTTACCACCACGCGATCTGTTTGACAAATATATGCAGCAATTCACCTACCGCTACCTGCCTCTATTCGAACAATGGAATGAAAACGATAGTGAATGGCGAGAAAATGACAAAAAAGAAGGGAAGTCACTTCCAGAATTCGACTACATAGAAGAATCTCTTTTCGATGGAACTCATGACAAACTGCATGATGGGGAACTGATGAACTACCATCAAGCGGGGAAGACGAAGAAACTGGCGGTGAAGTGGCACATCAAGAAGTCTGAATATACGGCATACTTCTGGTTTGAGGACGAAGAAATCCGTGCAATCTTTGACCGTTTTTATGGGGCACATCCAGAAACAAAAACGGACTTTATGATACGGATTGATGCTGAAAAAAACAAATATGAGTTGGCACTCTATCGTTATGGTCTTAAAGAACCACAAGTGATAAGTGAATCGGCATACCAATTATTGGTGTTCAAAAACAAATTTGAATACTATAGAAGTGAGAACTATAATCAGCCACGCGGTGCGTGGATTTGGTAATACCCTTATAGAATAAAAAATGTAAGAATTCCAACAAATCATTTTTTAACATTAAAAAAATATGATAAAAAATATTTTTCTTTCTCTCATTATGTTCTTTTCATTTGGGAATATGCAACTTTTTGCACAATGGTCATCTTATTTAAGTGATAAAAAACCTTTCAAGCAAATACATCTTTATAAAGTTAAGAACAAATATTATGTTAGTGGTCTAAACAAAGACATTGACTCTCTGACAATAAATGATATGGCACTTCTTCGGAAGAAAAGCAAAGTTATTGAATATGACATTAACTTAGCTAAAAAGTATTTGAACGGGAATGCGCAAATAACTGACAATGACAGTTGTGAGATTCGTGCGAATTTGCACGGTATCGGCTATGCAAATATAGTTTTATATATGCAGGATCATCTAAGCAAGAGGAAGTTCGATGGTTTTGATACTTCTGTCATTTTTGTAATAGAAAGTGATGGCTCATTAACATGCCCTATAGTGATTAGTGGTAGAAATGTAGACGAAAATAAGGAGGTCATCCGGGTATTAAGGAAAACATCAAAAAAATGGATTCCTGCACAAAAGAACGGTTATAATGTTAGGACGATGCAAGGATATAGATTCTCATTTGAATTAAAGACATATACAATACGCGAACACTTTAGGTTCTGAAAGGATTGTCCGGGAAAGTCAATAATTAACGAATTTATGATTCGCATTGATTCTGAAAAGAACAAATATGAATTGGCACTTTATCGCTACGGGCTGAAAGAGCCACAAGTGATAAGTGAGTCGGCCTATCAATTATTAGTATTCAAAAACAAATTTGAATACTATAGAAGTGAGAACTATGACCAGCCACGTGGTGCATGGATATGGTAAGAAAAGGAAAGAAAAAACGCGCCCCTTGTTTGCCCCTTCAGTTTTTGGGCTTTTACTTTTGCAATAGCGCGAACATACGTTTGAGCATTGGCGAACATACGTTTGGGTATAGGCGAACATTGCTAAATCATTGAGAAATCTGTGGTCAAAAAGTGGCAAAAAAGGAACAATGCATAGAATGTAAAGGATTTAACTCTAATACGGGGTTATGTACCATCAAGTGGCAGGAGCCATTATTTGACAGGCATGATTGTCATGACTTTAAGAATAAGCTATCATCAGGGGAAACTGAGACCCATACAGAAAAACAAGATAAAGAGGATTTGAAAGAGGAAAACTCTCAGTCATCCTATCTTCGTGTCAAGAAGAGAGGCTTATCGCATGTAAGCAATTCTGTATTTGTAAAGAGTGAAATGGATAAAGAGAATGAAATTTCAGAGAAATCAGGATTGGTCTTGGAAGTTCCAGAGAACGTATTCCGCATAGGTTCACGAATATTAGGTATATTACTATTGATAGCAGTAGTCTTGGGCGTAATATATGGAATATATGCATATGTTACTTATCAGGAGAGGCAAGAAAAGGAAGATCTAATTTGGAAAGCAAAAGTCGTACTGGAGGAGATTCGTGGTGACAAAACTATTGGATATTTACGCTTGAATAAGATCATTGAAGAAGATAATATGATGAGGCTTTCCTTTTTGCGTAATATATGTGGAACGAATGGAATATCACATTTCTCTGATACGTTAATGTATAAGGAAATGGCATCATTAATAACTATTGCACCGCAAAAGTGGGATTCTCTTTTTTCACTATTACAAGAAATTGGTGCAGATTTGTCTATAGAATATTCGGATGTAAAAGGGAAACCTGCAATATTAATCCCCCATTCGCAGTTGCAAAGTAAATTACTTGCAAAGGAATTGTTAGATGAAGGGGACCAAATATTTATTCAGAGGAAAAGTGAGGAAGTTGTTCAATATGCAAAAAAGCATTTTGCAGGAGACACTTTTTTTGATGTAGACACTGTAACCCATGATACGGATTACGTTACTTTGTGGCTTAAGTATGATGACGGTAAGGCTCAGTTGGGTAAATCATTTCTGGATAGAACTTACATAAATCCCCATTTTACAGATCCAGTGGGCGACATGGGGAGTATTTTTGACAATATGTGGCCTATTTGTTTGCGAACCAATAAGGGGATTGCGATAGATTACCAAGGAACCAAAAGTAACTCAAAAAATAGGGTGGAGTGGAATGCTATAGAGATAAAAGAACTCCATCAGAAATATGGTGATTCTTTTTATACAGAACATCGTAAGACGAATCAAGTACACACAGTAATTGTGAAAGAAAAACAATAGATAAATCAAAAACAAATATGAATGCTATAGAAGCGAGAACTATAACTAGTCTCGCGGCGTATGGATATGGTAATTAACGTATACCTAAGCAAAAATACAATAATCTCATTTTATTATGGCAAAAAAATCCCAATGTGAGCAGTGTGATAAGTACATTCAGGAACGTGAGTTGTGCCGGAAGATTTGGAAGACTCCGGTATTTGATGATAATGAGTGTGAACTCCTCAAAAAGGGGAATGATCAACTCGACACAGAGGAACAAAAGGCTAATCAGTCCCATTTCCAAAACAACAATAGTGAAGAAACCTTCCAGCGTGAGATAACAGTAAACGGAGCAGGTATATATCATATGCAAGAGATAGCCAAATGGACAAGGTTCTTGGCTATTGTTGCTACGATTGAAATGACACTGATGACATTAGTTTCAATAGCGATAATTGTGCATGGTGCCCAAACGAACTTTATAGGTCTCATATACATAATTATAATTGCCATCTGTTTTTACCCAATTAAGAAAGCCTTTGATTTGGCTGGCCACATGAAGAATAGTGCGCTTCAAACAGATAGCGAGGAATTGGAGTGTGGGTTAGATGATTTGAGAGGCATCTTGAAATATATGGGTATACTAACCATCATCATGATGGTACCTTATGCCCTTTTCATTATTGTAGTCATAATCGGTGGAATAGGTGTAGGTATCGCATCGTTATTTCAATAGCTTAGTTATAATAATTTGACACAAAACAATTTATGGAAAAAAGACTACTAATTCTTATTGCTTTGGCATTATCACTATCACAATTCGTATTCGGACAAGACAATAATGTAACCACCCAGCTAAGTGAAACAAAAGTGTTCGACGTGGTTGATGAAATGCCATCTTTTGTTGGAGGAATAATAACAAGGAAATCGTTTGATCCCAAAACACAAGGGTACACTACTGTAGAGGATTCCGTTTCTTCAGGGCCACAAGGATTGTTTGAATATCTAGCTAAGTCAATTAAGTATCCTATTGTTGCAGAAGAGAATGGTGTTCAGGGAAGGGTTATTGTGACATTTGTCGTTGAACGCGATGGTTCAATCACAGAAGTAAAGGTGTTGAAATCCGTTGACCCTTCACTTGACAAGGAAGCTCAGCGTGTTGTGAAATCAATGCCGAAGTGGGAACCTGGCAAGCTAAAAGGTTCTGCGGTACGTGTGAAGTACACGGTTCCAGTAACTTTTCGACTTCAATAATCGCGTATTAGAAATCATTCTGGCGAATGAGATGATATCAAATAATAGTCCACTGATGTATTTACAAATCCTAAAAGATAAAATACGAGGCTCATTAATTGGTGGTGCAATTGGTGATGCGCTTGGTTATCCTGTGGAGTTCTGCAACTCTAAAGAGATACTAAACCATTATGGGAAATTGGGTATTACCCGCTTTGATTTGGAACCATATTGGCTTAATAAATCAGAACATACAGGTATGGCTATCGTTTCTGATGATACTCAGATGACGATGTTTACAGCATGTGGATTGGTAAATACACGGCGATATGGTGTTTCACTATTGGACAGCATCCAAGAGGCCTATTTAGAATGGTTGACTACCCAGGATAATAGATATACACTAGGAGCCGGGCCCAAATGTTGGATTACAACAATCCCAGAAATGAATGTACGGCGAGCACCTGGCAACACGTGTTTGACAAGTCTTCAAGGTATTGCCAGAAAACAGACTCCTGTCAACAAAAGTAAAGGGTGTGGTGGCGTCATGCGTATTGCACCCATTCCACTATATGCTGCTGTGGATAACAGGATAAGTATTGTTGATACAGACCGGTTGGCTGGTGACGTAGCCCAGCTCACCCACCACCATCCTCTTGGGTACATTCCAGCCGCCTTGATGTCTCACGTCATTTACAGGTTGGTTCAAGAAGAAACGCCAAGCCGTTCTAAGTTTGAGTTTTATATTCGCGAGGGTATGGAGCAAATAAAGGAACTCTATGCAGTTTCAAAGACATCCTTGAGAACTATGGAACAGCTCGTTGATAAGTCTTTGATCCTTTCTGGAAATGACCAACTAGATAATATAAATATTGAAGAACAACTGGGTGGGGGATGGGTCGCTGAAGAGACATTGGCTATTGCTCTCTACTGCATACATCGTTATTTCCCCACAGATCTCTCTGCGGATGCACTATCCACATCCTTTGAACGATCCCTGATTGCCTCTGTCAACCATAGTGGCGATAGTGATAGCACGGGTGCGGTCACAGGCAATATTATTGGCTCAATCACTGGCTACGATGCTATTCCACAATATTACAAAATCAACCTCGAACACCACGAAACAATTCTAAAATTGGCGGATGAACTATATAATAAGTAATCGAGTATAAATTCAGTTATTATGCAGGAGGGCAAAGAATCGTTGTTATTGAAATATCGTAATGCTATAGTGGACTTTTTAAAAGAAAATTCACTTAAATACACAACTAATGAGGAAAACCCTAATATCATTAGAACACGAATAGAATGTAAACCTGCAAATGCTTGTTTCCCGTTAGGAATTACAGTGACAAACGACCAGATGATATGGATGGTGTCGTTACCACCTATGCCTATCGCAGAAAGCAAGAAAGAAGAAATTAATTATAAACTCATAGGAATCAATAAAGGTTGCCATCTTTTGGACTTTGCTATTGTTGATAGCGGCATTTGCGGTTTAGTTTTCCTCAACATTTATTCGAATGATGATGCCAAACAAATTGTGCGTAACACTTATTTTGTTGTAAAAGACGATTTGGAGAATAGATGGCTCCCTATCGTACAAGTTGTATTTACAAATGATGATAACAATTCTTCGCTTGCTCAGTTGAAAAGAATTATTGAGTCAGACAAAGAAACAATAAATCTGACGATAGAAGAAGAAACGTCATTCTCAGGAAGACGGTTCAATGGTAGGTTGTTAGGATACACATATGCATTAGTTGATACGAGGAGTTATGGCAAATCAAGTATTTCAGAGATAAATAGTTTTAATAAAATTATTTCCTTCTTAAAAGATTATGCAAATGTGGAAGAAATGAAAGCTATTGAAAAATTGCTGTCTATAGTTAGGGATAGCATATCAATAGGATGTAATACTGATATGCTTTTAGGTCAAATAGAGGGTATCTATGCATTTGTTCATCAATTGCCACCTTCACTTCTTTGTTTGGATAGCGATATCACTCTTGGAGATAAAGTCTCTATAGAAAAGGAAGTGGAATCAGTAACCGCAAAAGAAATTGCAGCGGAAAAAGAAAGAGTCGGAATAAAAGAATTAACTTCTGAAGATATTCATGCGGCATTGTTGAAATGGGACAAGTCAATAAGTGAGCTAAAAGTATTGTGCCTGAAAAGTGGTATGAGTACAAGTAAAGCACAAATACTTATTGATGAAGTTTGCTGCAAGATTAATGAAGAGCGTAAAAGAAAAATGAAACCATATCTTATGGCAGTAGCAGCCCTAATAATTGCGGGTATAGGAATATGTGCCATTGAGGGATATTTCTTGTTCATTGTTCTAATTATTGTTACATTCTGTTTCTGCATTCAAAAGATTTACAGTATTTGTAAGCAATATAGAATTAAAACATCGTAAAGTACATTTGTGTAGATATATTTTGACTTATGGAAAGAAGAAAAAACGATTTTCGAAATGTTCTGTACGGATTCTATGTTGAAGATAGAAGCGTGACTGGTCATGAGAAAAATGCAGTAGAGACCCAAGAAGAAGAGATAAAAGCATCATACGGCTGTGAAGGTTTTCTTGGCCCCTATGAGTATGAAGTTCGCGATTATCAATACTTCTGTCAAGCTGGTATTAACGTAGCTTCTATCCTCCACGATGGTAGTATCTCTGGCTGTCTAAGTATTCGCTCAGAGTTGAACCAAGGCAATATCTACAAAGATTCATTTATGGATGTCTGGAATAATCGATTCCAGAAATATCGTGACCGTTCATGGATGAAAAAAGGTCCATGTGAGAACTGTGAGGTCTGGAGATGGTGCGAAGGCAATGGTATGCATCTTCGCGATAATGACGGTAATCTTTTGCTATGCAATTATAACAAGATGTACAAACAATAAAAATATGAAATTATGGCAAACGAAGAATTTTACGATGAAGAGTTTATCATCAATTTGACAATCGACGGAACAGAATATGAAGAAGTCGAAGTGAAAGTAACTGATCCGAATAAGACCATTCGCGATCAGATTAACAGTATTGTTCAGGTGTTTGAACTGCCAAAAATGGATAATGGTGGTAATCCCATTCAGTATCTGCTTGGTCAGATGTTGGATGACAACGATGAACCAAAGATCCTTGAGTTTGAGGATGAGGATGGTCGTGAACAGTGCCTGATGGACTATAATATCCTCCCTGGTGATAACCTGCACCTGATTTCTATTCCTATCGCTGGTTGAATGTAAAAAAGACTGTTTCCGAGTATGAATGACTTAATCAATAACTTCAACCAAAAAGAGCTGTCTGGTCGTGATGCCCGTCTCTTGCAGGAATGGCAACAATTGGATAGTCTTTGCAGCAAGAGAAAGGCTACAAGTCCCAATCCACGAAAACCATCGCTTTCATATATTATCCGAAAGAAAAATGTTATCGGACTCCCAACTGAATATGAAATCTGGTTTCGTTGCAAATCCATTGTTGGTGTAAAAGACACCGGTATTCCCCGTGAACCCATTTTTGGATATCTCCACAAAATGAGCATCCAGTTACCCCTTAGCTATCCATCTGCAGACGGTAGTCCCATTTTCACATTTAGGACGAATATCTGGCATCCAAACATCCGCTATTCTGGAAGTTTTAAGGGACATGTATGTTTAACAATCAAGGAAATGGGGGTTTTGGCTTCTCTGAAAGACTTAGTGCTCCGGGTGGAACGCTACTTGAAATATCAGTTATACCACGCACAAAACACCTACCCCTATCCAGAAGATCAGAATGTTGCTGAATGGGTAAGAGAAGAGGGTGAGCCAAACGGGTGGACCCGCTTTGGGCAAGATGCTCCAGACCAAATGCAGTCTCCAACATCAAACACTGAGGCTAGTGTTGAAACAAAGAAAGACAAACCCACAAAGAAATCACTGACAATATGAAGAGACTATTTATTTTTATATCCATATTCTTTTTCGCTGCTATCGGAAGTTATGCAGACGAGCAACAAAGAGTCAAATTGGACGATGGTCACACAAAAGAGCAAGTACGTCTCGGCTATTGCAATATCTTTGTTAAAAAAATAGATTCTGGTGATGACAGTAGCGCTAAGGTTACTGTTGAGATTGAGAATATTGACGAAACAAACGTCATTATACTTTTTGGTCACGCATATCCTGAAAAAGAACTTAAGAGGCTATCGCCATCAATTTCTTTCGACAAGTATTTTAATGGTACGAAAGGACATCGGAACATTGATACATATAAAGAAGCCCAAAATGTTATCTTCATTGAGCCGTCTGAAAAGGTTATGCTACCGAGTATCCTGATCAATAGTGAAGAGGTACATTTGTGTCGATTACCTTTATACATTGCCAAATATGAGAAAAAAAACTTTTTCAAATCAAGCAATGGTAGAAATAAATTACGCCTCATGGAGAAACAGATTCTTGAACTAGAAATTGAGGTAAAACTGAAGCCAGATGAGGATTTTATTAGATTAGGGGGTGAATGCAAGGCCTTGATTGAGGAGATTGGCAAACAAATATTCTGCAAAAACTCAAAGCACAGACTTTCTCTTGAAAAGCAAGAAGCGCCATATAAGGAAAAAATAGCCAAAATTAAAACAGAAATCGATGAAATCATAACGCGACATAATTGGCTCACCAGTGACATAGGTTATCAAAGATACAATGATTTAAAACGAGAACTGGATAGGATTCGTTTATCTGATCGCGAAGGCGACTGTGGTAAACATACTCAAGCGCGACATAAGTGTAAGTACTGCAATTTGTCAATTCAACAAATATATCATAAATTGGATGATTATTACAAGAAGATATACAGTAACAGTAACAGCAATCGAAAAGTCACAAAGGAGTCGGTTATGGCCGATGTGAATCTTTTATATAAGTGTTGCACAGATGGTAACTGTAGCAAACATGCATCTTCATGGAATAGCAGTGAATACAAGTCTAAGATTATTGACCGATATACCAGAATTAGCAATTTCTGATTATGGGGAATAAATTTATTCTATTGATACTTTTCCTTATATTTGCCAGTGTATCTTCATGGGCAAGAGAGGTAATTGACACTTTAGAGTCATCAAAGAAAGACAGGGTGATCATTACCTATGACATTACTCAAACGGACCGACAAGCCACCATAAAATTCCTTGATGTAAAGAAAAAATTAGGAAGAGCATTCAAAGACGATTATAAGAAACTCGATGAAATCGCGATCCTTTTCTTTGACAGGACAGGAAACTATGATGACAAAACGGAATTTTCGGGTATCAATACTGATGCATTCATGATTCCAAAGGATATCAAATATAAGGTTTCAAAAGATGGCTATTATCTTCTAAACGACAATCCTACAATAACAATGGAATTGAAATCTGGAGATAATATAAAAGTTTCCATTCCAATATTCATTGCTCATTACGAAGGCAAAAAACGTTATAAAGTATTTAGCCGCTGTGAAAACTTAATCATAGAACTATCTAAGAAGAAAAATTCTAACGTACAAGATAGAACAGCACAACAGCAAACAACCAAAATCATTACTTCTGAGGAGGAAGTAGAAGGAGAATTTACTGATATAGACGAGGCAAACATTTTGATTAATAAAGTTCAGGACCTATTGGCAGATGCGAAAGAGTATCCTTTCTCTGAAGAGTTAAAACAGGCAATATCAAGTCTACGAGATAGAAGCTACCGAATAACAGACGACAAGGCTTCATCAATAATAAGTGAAGTACTAAGGGCTTGTAAGATAAAGGAAAATGAATTGAAAAGTGATGCCGATGCTGCGGCAGAAGCAGCAGAAAGGGAGGCGGAACGACTGGCAAAACAGGCTGAAGAGCAAGCACGAGCTCGTCAAGATTCTATCAACGAGGCTGCTCGAATAAAAGCTGAAGAAGATAAAAAACAGAACCTATGGCTAATAATAGGCGGAGTAATTCTTGCAATTCTTGGATTCATTGGTAATAAAGCATTCAATATTTATAATAACAAGAAAAATCAGGAAAATTTTGCAAGGATTCAAGATGGCATGGTAAAACGCGCAGAAAATGAGGCTAAGCGTCGTGCAAGAAACATGGCTCAAAATCAAATCAACCAAGTTAAAAGAGAAGCAAGAAAGAAAACCCAAAGTGCCATCAATGATAGAATTAATACTATTGGGAAAAAAGGAAAAGGCAATCAAAGTATTTCAATTTAATTGTGAATATGAAAGCAATTTATAGATTTCTATTTATTTGTGCATTGGTCTTAATATGTATGATAGCTAATGCACAAGATTTTAAACAGAGTGATATTGAATTAAAGAAAGGCGATAGTCTCCATCCTAAGAAAGAAATAGTTGAAGATATTAAAGAAGAAACAAAGAAATCAGACGAGGAAATTACGAAATCTGAAGATAATAAGCTTAGTCCTTCAAAAGTAATTGAAATAAAACCTATTTCAACAACAAAGAAAGGCCCGCTAAATATAAATGAAATCGTCCCTGATTTCAATCATTATTTAGAGTCATTACCCTTCTTGTCACTATCAGCCATAGAATCAGAAACATCATCTATTGATGAGCATCTGAAAAGTCTGAGAAACTGGAAGGACAAGGATGCTTATATAAGAGAACACCATTTAAACACTTATATTAATACGACACGTGATTCTCTATCACAATACACCAAAAACATATCTTCTTTAATTACCGATTATTTAGACAAATTTAAAAAAAAGGAGATTAAAAATAAAACAGAATGTATTGATAGCATTCAAGCAATCCTTACTGACAGACTTGAACAGCGAGAAGCAAATATCAGTCGTCTGGCTGACGAAATAAATGTTTCTGATACAACAGAAGCATTTGATTGGAAAAATTTAGATTGGAAATTGATAGGCATCTGCGCTGGTTTATTATTGTTGCTGATAATACTCGTTGCGTGGTTTAGAAAAGCAAACAAGAGAAGCCGGACAACAACATTAGCTAATGATTACAATCGAACTACCGACACATCATCTGCTATAGTTGTACGCAGGAAAACGACATCCATATTAAGGAAACAAAGCCTTGAAGACGTAATAGGAAATGATGCTTATCTGAAAATTGATTGTGATGATTTTTGCAAAGATTCTGCTGTCAGAAGAATGTATATCAAGAATACTTGTATCAAAGACATCTACAATATGTATGCCGATGATTTACGCAACCCTAATAATCCGAAAGAAGATGGTTGCATGGTATTAGGCAGATGGGTTCATGATAATGAGAGTAATGAATATTATGTTTCGCTGGAGCATATAGTCCTTCCTGGTGATGATGCACTTTTCTCTGAGTACGAACTTAACTTTGGTGGAAAAATCAAACTGAAAGTTACGGAGAAATTGAGGAAGTTAAGAAGAGAGACCAATTTGCAGTATGACCTGACCTGCTGGATTCACTCTCATCCAGGACTTGGTGTATTCTTCAGCAACTCAGACAATAATGTGCAAATGCAATTGAAGCATCCTGCCCATCCCAACTTTTTAACTGCTATTGTTGTTGACATTCTAACGCCGCAACAGGAAATGGGTATTTTTACTTTCAAACATGATTCTTCGATGAACTCAAAAGCGGATCTACAGAAAATGTATTCTCTCGAAGAATTATATAAATGGGCTGTTGAGAGCGATCGTAATTCTTATAAACCCGAAGATTATTACAATACGTTAGCAAATGCGAAGGCTCATATAAAGGATTGCTATGGTATTGAACTAAGTAATGGTTCAATTATCGATATGGGAATGCTTGTGTCTGAGCAGAACTCTGGATTTATAGGAATGGTTCATGGCTTTAGCTATCAACAAGGATTAAATATAGAGAATATAGTTACAACCGTTTCCCAAAAAGAAACTGTACCAGACAATGAGTTAATAGGCTGTTTCGTTATGGCAACCCATTGTAGCATTCCCTCAATTCGTAAGACGATATCCTACTACATCGGTAAAATCAAATTCGTACTAGTATACACTACATCTGACAATTTGCTCACATCCATTCCCGTGATTAATCATGACATCAGCACCGATGAATCATATTATGGTGAACAAAAATTTGAAGATCTCAAAATATGGACAAGAAGAAAGAGATAATTATGAAAAGGATTCTTACTGTTTTGACACTCATCCTTGTTGCTGTCAGCATGAATGCACAGGATGTTAAGCAGATTCAATTCTGCGACAAGAAATATGAATATGGAATTGGGAAAGACAGCATCACCCTGTTTCTCAAAGTTTTAGATAGCGACGGAAACCGTTCCTTAGAGGCGACCGTAGCTGATTTGGAAAAGTATTTGGTAATCTATGAGGATAACAACATCATATCAAACGACAGGAGATCTATACATTCTCTTAGTTCGGGACAAAGAATACCAAGTAATTATACGTTTTCGGTCCTGGTGGATCTAAGTATACCAGAAGATGGCAAAGAGCAAATATATGATGTCGTAGGGAACATGGTGAATAGTGCTCCCGACAGTTGTGTATATCTATCGTTTTTTGGAAACGAAGTTACTTCAAGTCTTTTGGTAACAAAACATAATTATCAAGATTTTAAGTCTCAATTCCTGAAGAATGCAGAAAAGAAATACTTTTACGATGCCCTATACTCTAAATTGGCTGAATTCAGCGGAATCAACGCGGAATTGGAAGACGCAGCCAAATGTCAAACGGATTACGTCAGGAATCGTGTACTTATGGATAGAGCCAAGGAGAACAAAGAGAACAATCTATTGTTTGTCTTTACTGAGGGGAGTAAAAGACCTGACGAAGATGTCATAGGATCTGCGGAGGTCTCAGATTTTCAAATGGACAGGACTCACTTAGCACCTAAAGTATATGCTTTCTATTACACAGGAAACGGATTTGACGAGAGTGTCAAATTAACATTTGACTTAATAACGACGCCTCGTGACGATGATGGCAATATACTATACGAAAGAAAAGGTGAATACAAGCCATCTGATGATATGGAAAGTGTTTTGAACGCCTTTGAAGAAGTCGTCCAAGATGCCATGTATGATTTTGCTTTTATTTATAAAGCAACAGAAAACAAAATCTATTTAGGAAAAACAACATATGCGGCTGAATGGAAAGGATCACAGATGGGTAATGGAGCATATTCAATAGGTACAGTAGAAAATCCTTGGCCTACTTTAGAAGATAATCCTATCATTAAATATCTCGTAGCCATTCTTGTCACATTTCTGACAATTGTATTTTTCTTCTTTGTGATGAAGATTTCAATTCCTTATATAAAGTCCAAATCATTTGCACTAAAATATTATAAGAAATATGAACCAGAAGCAAATGTCCAAAGAAGAATATGTTATTACTGCAAACAAGAAATTCAAGCTGGACAGATGGTCGTAGCTAAATGCAAACATATCATGCATGTTTATTGTTGGCAACAGAATGGCTATAAATGTGCTGAATACGGACAGAATTGTAAAATAGGGATTCAGGATCATATCGAATGGAAGAATCTTTTGACAAAGAGTTCCATAAGAGACTGCTATCATACCATAGCTGGTATCTGTGCAGGTCTTGTGAGCTGGATTTTGTTTGAAATCATGGGAAGAGGTAGCTTCACCTCTATCTCAACAGGTATCGTAAAAACATTCTTCATGAATGAAGAACAGCAATTGAATCTATTTGATACATGTGTTACTAAGGTATCTGCATTTCTCACCATTGGATTCCTATTGGGCTTTTTCCTTTCTCTCATATTTAGATATAACGACGAATACAGAAAAAAAGATTGGAAGATTTACCTGAAGATTGTTGGCCTATCGTTATTATCAGGTATTATAGGTATGGCGGCTTTTGCTATCGGAGCAATTATCTTCTGTTTGTTGCTGTCTGCAATAAACACGACTTACATTCCGTGGTATTGTTCTTTACCTGCCTACCTTTTATTCTCTGTTTGTGCATCGCTAAGTTTAACAATTAAGTCATCGATTCCTGTAAAGAGCGCCATGATAGGAGGCGTTTGCTCAACCCTCATCGGATTCATTGTGCTCTATTTCTCAAGTTTCACCAGTTCAAGATTTGGATGGATGAACATATTACTTGATTTTGTGATTTACGGTGGAGGACTTGGTGCGTCACTTGTAACAGTACGAATGCTTGCTGAGAAATACTACCTTGTGATACAGAATGGTGTAAAAGCTGGACAACGAATTCCAATCCATAAATGGATGAATGCTACAGGCGGCGGTAATAAGGTATCGTTAGGTATGACGGGCGAATGTGAAATACAGATGAACTGGGAAAAAAGTAATAAAGTTGCCAAGGAACATGTACAACTCTATATTGATCATGCAAAATCACTACCTATGATCAAGCCCTTGGCTACAGGTGTGATTTTCAATACCCGCGCAGAGTTGCCAGTTGGGAAGCCATCGGTCCTTTCTAATGGAGATACTTTCAAAATAGGTGACACCATATTCCAATATGTTGAAACAGATTAATTCTACCTGCTATTATGGCGAAGTCAGAAAAGGATTATGAATGGGGTGAAGGTGTATTTACACTCCTTTCTTGGTTCAAGAAAGATAAGGTAAAGAATGCCCGTGTTTTGGTTGCAGGTGCAGGAGCATTGGGTAATGAGGTCGTCAAAGATTTAGCACTTTTTGGCGTTGGTCATATCTATGTGGTCGACTTTGACCAAATAGAGATTTCCAATCTGACTCGCTCTGTACTTTTTAGGGAAGAGGATGCATATAATCATTCTTACAAGGCTGAAATTGTGGCTAAAAGAGCAATGGAGATTAACCCTCAAATAAAAGTGACTCCTATAGTCGGAAACCTTTTCTCTGAAGTTGGCTTTGGTCTTTATCGAGCTGTTGATGTCGTTATTGGTTGTCTTGATAGTAGGATAGCCCGTTATTTGCTCAACAGATTATGCATGAGAGCCGGTAAGACTTGGATCGACGGTAGTATTGAGAATTTAACAGGCGCTGTAAAAGTCTACACACCTGGATTAAATTGTTATGAATGCGGGCTGTCAAGGGAAGAATTCAACATTATCATGCTCAGAACGGGGTGTGCAGATGTTGTACGCACCCAAACTTCAGCAGGACGGGTAGCAACAACACCAATCAGCGCTTCTATTATTGGTGCCATGCAGGTCCAGGAAGCCATGAAGATTATACACCTCGATACAGAGAAAGAAGGAAACAATCATTTCAAAACCCTTCAGGGTAAAATGCTCAGATATGAAGGGATGACAAATAGCATGAACATATACAAATACGCACCATGGAAAAAGAATTGTCCTGCACATGAAAGATGGGAGGACATCATTGAAGCTAAAGAATTGACCGCATCACTTACAGTCAGAGAAGCAATGAAAAAGCTGAAAAAACTGCTGAACGCCAAAGTTGTAGAAATCAATATGCGAAATAATAAGTTTATTGATAAGATTGTTTCTGACAAACCTGAAAAAGAATTTGAGGTAATGATTCCTGAATCGAAATTGGATGATTGCATAAATAATAATCCAGAAATGAAACGATTGAGCTATCGTACACTTTTCCACAAATCATTTTATGAAGTCATAGACCGGCATTTCCCTTATCTTGACATGACACTTCAGCAGATAGGCATTCCATCATTTGATGTTTTAGAGGTCGTTACTGATAAAGGATTATATCATGTGGAATTGACAGGAGACTCTAATTTGTTTATTTAGCCAGAATGTTACCAAAGAATATTCCAGAAGATATTAATGTAGAATTGTTGCTCTCCTACTTTCCTGAAGGTAATTGCAAAGTGGCATTTAAAGGATTGCATAAACGCAATTCCTATAAAGATATCATTGATATAGAGGAGCAACGTGATGGAACAGTTGTTCTTGGTATTGGAAGAAACAGTCTATATAATTCCTTACCAGAATTCATGTTCCACTCTGTAGATCGTTTTGACAATATTCCAAAGTCAGAAGAAAAGGAACGCTTTGCTGAAGAATATCAAAAGCAGGAACAGGAAAAAGAAAATGCTTACAAATTCTTTGCACCAATAGATATCCTCCTGCTCAGACAGCGTGTCGTAGTCAGAGAGCATCTGAATAAGTATGTTGAAAACAACAAAGTATTGATTGACACTATCTGTGGTCAACTTTCAGAAGAACGAAAATCAAACCGTTTTATAAAGCATGCCCTTAGTTTCATACCTTCATGTAAGACGATAAGGGGAAACAAAACACTATTGACTTTCATGTTGCGTAAAATATTCATGGAGGAAGGTCTAAGGATCGAGACGCATCACGAGATGGTTACATATAAAGATGAAACCCCTAGATATGTAGATGGCTTAGATGCTATTTTGGAAGACAGTTATGTTGGCAACATATTTGATGAAAGAACGACGATATACGACATACATTATTGGTCTGACGACGACTGCGACAAACATTTTTTGGAATTCATAAAAGATATTGATGTGTTTAGAGGTTTTATCCAAGACTATTTTATTTCTATTGAAGCGTCATTGCGTTTTGATATCTGCAAGGATGAGGCTTCATTAAGGCTTTCTGATGATATGGTTTTCAATTATTTGAACTTTAATACAAATCTATAAATATGGCTAAAAGAATATGCTGGAAAAAGGGCATGAGATTGACTGACGACATTCTCAGGAAGTCTGATAATTGTACAATAGAACTTGTTGGTAATGCATTGGTATTAGCAGCAGCTGGGCGTTTTGGATTATTACCATCCACATCTCCGTTTGACTTGTCCATGAACATTAACAAAGGGATTGTTGATGTGGACAGGTTGAGTTGTTCAGCTGTTACTAAAGATGGTTCTCTTATAGATGCCCATTATGATACCACTTTTACGAACACCTTTGATACTCGTGTTCAAATACCAGAAGGGAGTGGAAAAAAAGAATTCTTATTGACAATAGACGCTCATCCAGAACAATGGAAGGATACAAACAATGAATATGAAGAGCCTGTCTATTCATTTTCATTGATTGCTATCAATAGTCCATTGCCTGCAAATTCACTACCAATTGCGCATATTGTTGATGAATATGGATGGCGGATAAATGATGTTGATTTTGTTCCACCTTGTCTTTATATATCTTCTCATCAAAAGTATATTGAATTAAAGAAACAGTTTGAAGAGGTTCTTACTGCTATAGACACTAAAGCTCGTAATCTGTTACATTCTAACGGGAAAGAGGCTATTCGTATATTCTGGCCAGTAGTTCAGCAACTTATGATTACTATTAATAAAGAGTGTGATTTGATGACACCAATGGAGTTGCTAGCAAATGTTCAGAAATGTGTCAGTGCGTTTACCTGTGCCTGCGAACTTGATGAATACTTGAATCTTGCCGATGCAGAGAATTTCAAGAATTACATCTATACGCCATACACTTACAAGGATTGTTATCTGCAAATAAGAGAAGGATTGGCGTTATGCTTCTCTATAAGCGATAAAATTGAGAAAATAGGAGAAAGTATTCCTCCACAGCCTATAAGTAATTCTGTTCCTTCTCCGACATTGTTTGCAGAAGACCTATATCAAGAGTGTGGCACATCAGAGTCCAATATCAATATCTCATACGATATAAAAGAAGCAAAAATCTATTTCTCAACAGATGGGCGCGAACCAACAATTAGGTCAGGAAGAGCCTTAAGAACTAAAAGTGGATTTAGAATCAAGTTTGACAATGGATTCCGTCAAGAGAAAGGAAAAGAAGCAGACAAAACAATAACTATAAAGTTAATTGCTATGGTTGATGGAGACAGTAGTGATACAAACAGTTATAACATTGTACTGCATAAGAGTTCGAAATTTAGTGACGCAATTCCTATCTAATGTTGTTTTCCAGTACACCTCTTTCGTTTAGAAATACAGAAACAAGCATTAATATAGTACGCGATATAGAAGAACGTATTTCAATGCTTGACAATCTGGTAGAACTAATCGTGTTCACGCCAAAAGGTAGTTTTGATGGTGATCCTGATTTCGGTTTTGAATATTGGAATCACGAATATTCTAATGTACATTATCGTGCGTTCAACAATGAACAGACAGGAATGTCTATTAGAGGACTGCATAATGAGGTAACTAAAAAAGAGTGTCAGGAGAGTATTCGACAAAGTTTGTCAACATACGCATCATTCCTAAAGCAAGTAACAGTGTCGATGGAACTAAATTCAACAGAGACGGAAAAGTTAAAAAAGAAGAAAGTACCATCAAAATATATCGTAACAATTAATGTGGAAGGTATTATTGATGATGGATTAGGCACTACTTGTAAATACGAAAAAAAAGTTATGTTCTTGATGGAGCCTACAGTAAAAAAGTATAAAATTTAAAGAAACTATATGGATATTGATATAGAGAGAAGAGTTAACGAGGCTATTGAAGAACTGCACAAGCTTTCAATTGATGGCATTGACTTCAACCAGATGGATCCAATAGCTAAGATGATGCTAATAGCGCTTATCAATGAAGTTCAGAAAATACAGGACTATGTTGATGGGACTGCACAACGTATCCTTGAACGGTATTGCGCAGACTTCATTCCCTATGAGAAAGTAAATGCTATACCCGCAATAGCTCTGATTAATCCCACATTCAAGCCTCAAAAGGATAGTGGAATAATGAACGTAGGATCAGGTGCGACTTTTACATACAAAACAAATAATGCCAAAAGTCCCCTTAATTATATTCCGTTATTAAAAACATCACTCATTCCGTATTCGGATTTGTATGTGCTGACCCCACGAAGGATGTCATATAACCAAGGCTCACGCACCATCAAGATGAATAAAAATAATAATGTGTGGGTTGGTATTACGACTAAAGCAGAAATAGATTGTATACAAGGTTTATCATTGCTTATAACCGGGACGAACATGATTCAACCTAATCATGTCTTTGTCGGAGTCGATGATCAGGAACTTGATATCTCTACGATGCGAGAGATTGAAAACATTGAAATGGCAGAACCTTTTGATGCACAACAGTCATCAGGACAGTTCTTTTCATTCATCAATGTGTGGAAAGAGAATCTTCTAAACATGGAAGATGCTTCATTAATATATCTTACAGATACCACAAGAGACAGGGATTTGTTTAAGCCACGAACCTATCCAAAAGTATTCCAACAATGGTTGGAAGATGAGGCTTTAGATTGTTTTGTGCCCAATACACTATGGTTACGGTTAGAATTCCCAGAAGGATTTGATGTTCCTGATTCATGTAACATATTACTCAATGTCATTCCTGTTGTAAATGTTGATGTGAACAACTTGACGCTCACTCAAGCATCTCCAATAGCTAAACTTCAGAAACAAGATAATTCTTATTTCCTCAGGATCTTGGAAACAAGTTCGTCATCCCACAAGCAGGGTTTTAACATGAATTCGGAAGAAATCATCGTGAGAGATTTTGATGCATCTTGCTACCATAATGGCAATCTTTATAGAGATGTCAGAACTCTGTATAATCGTTTTATTGATGATTACTATGCCTTCATAGAATATAATGGCATTAAAGACGGTGAGGTCTTAAAGCAGTTACGTGAAACCATTAATCGTCTTGGAAAGAGTGTTGGGGACAAAAATGCGAAGTTTAAGTTTGACAGTGGAACTTACGTGATGAAGAATATGAATCAAGATTCACACACAACTTCGACCAAAGTCAGTTACATAACAACTCAAGGAAAAATCGGCAACACACCACAGATTGGTGAAACGATGGAGAACAAGAAATTACCCGCTATAGAACAAAAGGTGACTGTTGTCGTTTCAGCCATGGGAGGTGCAAATAAAGCGTCTGCAGATGAAAGGTATGAACAACTACGCTACTATTCTTTGACTAACGACCGTCTATATACCAAAATGGACATAGAAGCTTTTTTGAGGAAGGAGATAATGGCAGAGTTTGGTAAATCAGAGTTCAAACGTATCTTCATCAGAATTAATGTCGAAGGAACTGGAGGTCGAACATCTCTTCAAAGAGGCTTGTATATAGACATTGATTTTAAAGATAAGAAGAATTACGAGAAGGCTACACATGGTTCATTCGATAAACTAATGCAACAGAAGATAGAAGGCAAGTCGTGTATTGCTATGCCCATTAACGTGAAGTTAAAAAATTTAGAGGAGAATATAATCTAATGGCTAATGTCGTCTTGAATTTAAAGCCTCTAATACAGGAGCTTATCCACACTGATATTAAGAGTTTTTTGAAAAATTCAAAAAACTCTCAAAAAATATTGAGCGACTGGGATAATTTAATTAAGGCATTAGGACAAGCAGCAGAAAAGATTTCAAAAGGAGAAAAAATAGGTTCTGAATTATCTCAAATAGGGAAAATGGCAACAAGTCTTGGCGGTTGTGCTGCGGAATTCGGCAGCATGCTTCCTGGGCCTATTGGGATTGCCTGTTCTATTGCATTGGCAATAGTATGTCTTATCCCTCCAATTGACGGGATAGGTTTTGTTCTTAACTTAATGGGATGTATTCCGTTTGCAAAGGCAGGTTTGAAAACTGCTAGGCCATTGATAGAAGGTATTATAAGAGATGCTTTAAAATCTCCCATGATTAAGGGTTGCATTAATGCAGGGCGCGACATCACTAGAAAAACAATAAGATATAATGGAGAATATGCAAAAACCATGTATAGACGATTGGTAGAAACTAATAACAAAAGCGTTAGAAACAGTACAAAATACACGCCTATAGGTAATTCGCAAAGTAAAATATCTCCAAAAACAGCAGGTAGTAATTTAGGCATACATGAGGGTGGGGCTTTTTCACCAGAGACAGTTCACCAAGGGACACAGATAGTACGCAGAACTCAGGTGTTAGGAACACCAGTCACAAGTGTAGGGAATCCATTCTTTAATACTTTCTCTCATCTATGAAAATATACTTTGCATTCTGTCTGCTCATGGCTGTCATACCTTCCTTTGGACAGTCAAATACAGATATTAAGGCCTATATTGACCTATACAAACAGATTGCTTTGGAACAAGAGAGAGAATTTGGTATCCCGGCTCCAATAACTTTGGCTCAAGGCATTTTGGAATCTGGTGCAGGAAAGAGTGGCTTAACACGAAAATCGAACAACCATTTTGGAATAAAAAGGGGTACAGGCTGGAATGGACCGTTATGTTATGCATGGGATGACGACCCTCAGAAAAGCCCATTCCGTGTTTATTCATCTGCAGCAGAATCGTACAGAGATCATTCTATATTTCTCAAAAACAATAGTAGGTACAAGTCTCTATTTTCAAAAAGCGTATATGACTACCGTGGTTGGGCAAATGGACTGCAAAGAGCTGGCTATGCTACCTCGCCAACATACGCAAAGGCATTAATTGGCTATATTGATAGTTATAAGCTATATGCTATTAACGGAGGCGTGAAACTACGCCCTGGTAAATCAGTTACAATAACACGAACCATAACAAGAGCTGAGCTAATTACAAGGAAAGATATACAGATGGAAGAGACCGAAGAGTCGGAAGAGCAAGAGGAGTTTGAGAGGACGATAAGAAAATTCGTAGTAGAAATAAATGGAGTCAGATGTACTATTTTATACCCCGGCGAAACATTGTCTTCTATCGCAATGAAATATGACATATCAAAAAGAGAAATATTGCTATTCAATGAAACGACCAGCGAGAATGATTTCCAAGAAGGTGACATCGTTTTTTTAAGGAAAAAGAAAAAGAAATACGAGGGAGCCCAAGACTTCTATAAAGCAAGGGATGGTGAGTCTCTGTATACAGTTTCTCAGCGCTTTGGAATAAAACTGGCAAGTTTAACAAAAATGAATCATAAAACGTCCTTTTCAATTTTATCTGAAGGAGAGAAGTTAAGGCTTAAGTAATGAGTGGGAACACTAAAAGATGATTGAGATCGAAAAATATATTAATGATAAAGGACTTTTTGACGGGAGGTATCTACTCTTGCGCCAACTAAGTACTGCTGGAGGTACTGCTGATGTTTGGTTAGCAGAAGATAAAGATACCGAAGATGAAAAGTTAGCTGACGAGGATGGGGACGAGATTGTTAAAGTAGAAGGTTCCGCAGTCCTTGTTGCTATCAAAATATACCGTCCCAAAAATATATTAGATGCAGAAGGCATTCAGACGTTCAAGAAAGAATACAAAACCGTGTATAATTGCCATCATGCAAATTTGTTAAAACCAACGGGGTTTTCTATTATTGATGAAAGTATTCCGTATCTGATTATGCCTTACTGTGAAAAAGGATCTGTAGAAAAATTGGTTGGAAAGCTATCTGATAAAGATGATATATGGAAGTTTATATTTGATACTGCTTCAGGATTAGCTTATTTACATTCGTGTAATCCACCTATAGTTCATCAAGACATAAAACCTGCGAATATTCTAATTGACGATAAGAACAATTATTGTATCACTGATTTTGGAATTAGTGTCAAAAGTGGAAAGGATAGCGAGAACTATTTGGATGACGAAAACAGTGGAACTATCATTTATATGCCTCCTGAACGTTTCATGGATGGATATGAACCTAATGCGAAAAGCGACGTATGGTCACTGGGGGCAACAATATATGAACTCATAACGGGCGATGTACCATTTGGAGACAAAGGAGGGGAGAAACAATTAAAGGCAGAGACAGTACCGGAAATAAAGGCAAAAATACCAAAGAAAATCAAATCTTTGGTCTATGCATGTTTAGATGCGAACTCAGACAAGCGACCTTCTGCTGAAGCAATAGCTGAGGTAGCAAGAAAGAAAGGGAAGAAATACTTCACGACAAATGCCCTCGTTTTACTATCTATCATCATTATTGCTTTTGCAATAATTGTATGGAACAATACAAATACAGCAGAAACGGAGAACCCCTTTGTTTCTCTTTGTAATAGTGGAGACTCGATTATAAATATAGAAAAGGATCATGCTGTAACAGATATTCCAATAGATATTATTACTTCGCGCAAACGCCTTAATGAAGCGGTTGATTTCTATAACAGAGCGCTCCAAGAAAAAGAAGGTATCGTTGCTAAACGACGAGTTAGTATAACGAATAAAATTGAAGCGATTCGCAATCTTTCACCTTTATATGATATTTATGAGGGTGTATGTGACTCCTTAAAAATGGCTATTGAAGATGGGGCTGAGATCCAGTCGGAATTGTTAAAGAACAAACGAGACAATATATCAGATAAAATCAAAGAAATAATTGTTACTTTATGAGGAAAACAATCTTATTACTTATGGGTATCTTGGTTGGTGGATACTACAGCCATGTTAATGCCCAATCGTGTCGCGACCTTTTTCGTGATGCTAACCAATTAGTACAAGAGGGAAAATTAGAAAAGGCTAAGACAAAATATCAGCAAGTGGTTAATTGCGGCGATAACTTTTATCTTCCTGATAGCAAAGAGAAAATCAAATGGATCGATAGAATTATGGCCAAGCCAAACAAAGCCAAACCCTTCGCAATATCTAATAGCGAAATTGTTATACCACATCAGGGTGGACAAGATGTAATAACTGTGGATGGCGAGGGCTCATGGACAGCTTCTGTTGGGAACTCTGGCCAAGGCTGGTGCAAAATAAAAAGAGAAAAGAGAAAAGTGTATGTAATAAGCGATGCCAACGAAAACAATACTGACAGAACTTGTGAGATTAGTATCTCCATGGGCGGAAAAACCAAGAAAGTCAAAGTGAAAAATGACAAAGCACCTGAAGTTCTTGTCCCTTCAGTTGAAAATATTACATTTCCTTCAAAAGGAGAGACAAATACCGTAGAAATTCGTTCTAACACAGACTGGAAAATAACCGAGGTTCCCGGATGGATTATTACGAGCAAAGAAGATGGGAAAATCACATTGACAGCGCAAGCTAATGATAATAATACAGATAGAAAAGCAGATATAAAAATCGAAAGTACATCGAAATCTGTTATCATTAACATATATCAAAGTGCTGGACTTGATCATCTAGCTTTCTCAAAAAATGATTTGCATTTTGGCCCAGATGGCGGCGATGAGTACATCAACGTCTATACCGATGCTGAAGAATGGAGATTTGGCGATTTCCCTCATTGGTGTCAAGTTTCAAAGGTCGCAGAAAAACTTATAAGGGTTCATTGCACTCCAAATGATCCCATTGATTTAAATAGAGAAGCTAGTGTAAATGTTACAACTGGGAAGCAGACCCTGGGAATTAAAGTTAGTCAAGAGGCAAAACCCTTTGTTGCTGTTATTCCCAATTTTGGTATCGGTGGTAGGGCTATTTCATTCGGCATAAGTGCAGGATATGTTAATCCAGTTATTTCTACGTCTTCAGGCGGCAATTTTACAGGAAGTGTCGTTAACTATGCGTTAGGAAATAGTGCGGAAGAAGTTTCTTTTTCTGTATCTGGTGGTTTTAACATTGGGGCATTTGCAGACATACGTTTATACAAAAATTTCTATTTGAAAGCAGGTTTGGAATTCACTCATTATTCGTATAAGAATGAGTTCAATAAAGATGTAGAACGGCGTATTTTGCAAACCAACCAATATTATCTTGGAGGTCCGACTCAGAACAACTACAAAGAAGAATACACTATAAATCAATTAGAAATCCCTATTCTTACTTCTTATAGAATAGCTACTAGTAGAATTAGTCATGTCCAGTTGAATGTTGGTCCTGTTGTATATTATGGATTATCAGCTAAAATGAAATTGTCTGGAAATACTGATACAGAAACACTACATGCCTATAAATACACAAATCTCCAATATACAAATCAGTTATATAACAACTCTACATATTCTTCTCATTATGCAGGATATGGAGACTTGGATTTATACGGGAAGCATTTTGATTATACCGAGACATATACAATGGGGAATAATGCTGATATTAGTAAATCCTATGACCTTGATAGTTCACCTCTGAACAGGTTTAACTTCGGTATCCGAATGGGTGTTGCTTTTGAATATGCTGGTGTAAGTTTGGGGTTAGAATATAATCTTATGCTCACAAATATGGCAGATAAGAAATTCTGGGAAAGTGATAGATTGACCATTTTTGACCAAACACCAGGTATTGTAATGTCTGGCTATAAACAGCGCAATAGTTACTTCGGTGTTAAACTGGGTTACACATTTAGGTATTGAATAAACAAAAAATTTTAAATCACTAAAACAATAGAAACAATGAAACATATTTTTAAAACAGTACTTTTCGCTGTATGTTTATTAGCGTGCTATTCATGTGACGATGACTGCAAAAACGAATCTAATATAGACATTCCAGAGGTTGACATTGCTGATGAGATTATTGGCGAATGGGTATATGACATACCAGAAGAAAATGCATGGCAATCTATGAAATTTGTTGCAGAAGGTTCCTATTTTTGTTATTCAGACAAAAAAGAAAACTGGACTGAAGTATTGAAAAGTATTCATAAGGGTAATTATGGAGTAAAAGGGTATGTAATATCCGCATCAAATGGTGCAACCTATCTCGACATGACTGTTTCAAAGATTAATGGTTATGAGTTTACTGGAAGGTTAAATGAAACGATTGTTGATTTCAAATTCAACAAAGTTGTTATGCGAACCCACCTTACGTATGGCCAATCTATTACACCGCCATATGAACAACTGGTAGATACAACAATAGTTGGTTATAAATCACACGATGAAAGTATTGCTTCCATCGACAATAGTACTGGTGAGATTACAGCAGTGGCCAATAACGGCCGAACCTATGTTGATATTATAACAAAAGGCGGTACTGCCGTCATTAAAGTTATGGTTGGAAATGTAGATGATGGAGATGAAGCAGAAATTTCACCAATCAAAAAAAAAGACGTAACACCTCCCCGACCAATCTTGAACCTTTCAAAAGCTATCCTCGGAAAGTGGATTTGGGACGTGAGTTATTGGGAATCGATATCTTTCTTAGAGAATGGCAAGGTCTATTATTCTAATGTTGATGCCGCAAGGGGAATATATAATGAAAATGCTCCTGGTGAATATATAATAGACTCATCGACTAATAGACTTACGCTGAAGGTGTTACCTACTGGTGGAACGCAAATTACTGTGGTAATGGCCATTTCTGCCATTAGTAAGTATAGTTTTACTGCTAAGTTCTATCTTACAGATGGACAGTCAACAGGAACATTTACTTATGCTAAACAATTGGAGTCTATTGAGCTTAAAGGAGGCGAAACTATACTTCCAGAATATGATACACTTGTTGAGACAGGCACAGTCATTAATAAATTCCAATCACATAATTCCTATATTGCAGAAGTTAATAGTGAGACAGGCGAGATAACTGCAAAAATGGGTGGGAAGACCTATATCGATATTATTACGGATGACGGTACTGCCGTTTTGGAGGTAATAGTAAAGAGTCTCATGCAATACAATTACGAAGATTTTATTGGGGTGAATAAGCAAACAATCACCAATACTTTTGAACATATTTATACAACTGATGGTGATGACATGATTTACAATTACCGTAAAGGATCTGTTGCTGAAGAAGAGGGTGTCGTAAAAGATGCGAATTGGGATCAGATTTTGTTTAGATTAGATTCTTCAACGGGCAAGGTGAAAGCCATATCTCTTTTAGCGAAAAAGGATGTTTGGTTTACACCAGAAGAAATGGTTCAGTACTTGTCTCAGCGTTTCTATGTATATGAAAAGGGTTCTGAAGAGGATTTTATAGCGTTCATGAATGCTGAAAATCTGGAGGATGCAACAATCGGTATAACTTGGGATATGACAAATGGTATATTAACATACGTGGAAATTCCTCATAAGGCAGAAACATCTGTGCTTGATTATGGTGGCTATTTAGGAAAGACACGTGAAGAAATCAAGTCATTGATGAATGGCTACTCCCTTCTTTCAGAAACGGATGAGAGAATCGGATATACAATAGGTAGTGAATATCTGAGAATGGCAAGATTCTCGTTTAAGGCAAGTTCTGGCATTAAAGATACAGTACAGGAGGTTGTACTATATCTTAACACTGGGATTGACCCAAATTTTGTCAAAAGCGAAATAGAAAAAACTTATAAATATTCTGATGGAGTTGAAGGCAGTTATTTGAATTACTCTTCGGAAGACACGAAAATTAGAGTTGTTTACCAGATTAGTTCGAATCTTTTACAATTCATTCAGAGATAATTGTTTATTGTAGAATGTCCTTCCCCTTTGTGAAGGACATTCCTTAAGGTAGATAAAAACATGTTGAATATTGAAGAATTTGCAGACAATAGTGAACTGTTTGACGGACACTACGCACTCATCCGACCACTTAGTGTTGACGGTGCTACTGCTGACGTTTGGCTAGCTTTAGATACAAACACTGTAACAGAAGAAATCCAATTGTCAGACATAATACATCTACATGACGATGAAATTGAAAAACTTGGCCTTGTGGTGGCTATTAAGATATATCGTCCCCAGAATGCTCTTGATATAGAAGGGGAGCAGAGATTTCGGGACGAATATATGATAGTGTTCAATTGTCATCATACAAATTTGATCCATCCAACACATTTTTCAATATTTAGAGAAACTCCTTACCTGGTTTTGCCATATTGCAAACTTGGTTCATCGGAATTACTTATAGGAAATCCTCTCGAAAATGAAGCTATATGGAAATACATTAAGGATGTAGCTTCTGGTCTTGCATATTTACATGCCCTTACTCCGCCCATTATCCATCAAGATATAAAACCGGCCAATATTCTTTTGGACGATACACTTCATTATGCAATTACCGACTTTGGAATTAGTGCACAAAAAGGAGGTATTCACGGCTTCTATTATGACGAGGAAAATAGTGGTACACTTGCGTATATGGCTCCTGAGCGATTCCAAGAGGGCGCAGAACCGATACCACAAAGTGATATATGGGCTTTTGGAGCGACCTTGTGTGAGATATTGACAGGCAAGGTTCCATTTGGAGAAGAAGGCGGTAAAAATCAGATAGAGACAAATGCAGAAATGCCTGTTATACCGAATGTGTCATCTGACATTCAAAGACTTATTAATGCTTGCTTGTCCAAAGAACCAGGAGACAGACCATCTGCTGAGCAAATAATTAAGGCCGCTGAAGCACAACAATACCCTATAAAATCGAAAAAGTTTATTTATGGCGCATTGATTGCCTTGTTTGTGGTACTAATTGTATGCGCAACTTATTTTTTATCAAAATCCAGTGAGGAGATAGTGACATATCAGCCTACTCCAGAAGAATTGTATGATCTCGCCCTAAATAAAATGAATAGCAATGATGTTGATTCGCTACAAGCAGGATTAGAGATTATGGATAGTTTAAGTAACATGAAGTATATTCCAGCTATATATCAAATGGTACTTACTTATGGATGGTATAAAGAAAAAGAACCTTTGAGAAGAAAGGAAATTTTAGGTATTGAGATGGGTTCTGAAGGAGAACCTATATCTGATATATACATGAATAAAGCCGTTGCTCTCTATACGCAAATCGTACAACTTAACGATTCAACTTATGGCAAGGAACTTGCTGATGCAGGATATAGATTGGCATGGTATTATTTGAAGCAATATAACAATAATATGCAAAACTTAAAGAAGACAAGAGACTATCTTCGAAATTCACAAAAATGGGCAATGAAAGTGAATGATACCATAATTCTTAAAAGAACGAACATAGGTTTACAACAAATAGATCGAGTCCTTAATGATAACAATTAATAGAGATATGAAAAAAATACTTTTTACTGTCTTTCTAATGATCATTTCGGTATCATCGGAAGGACAAATTGCTAAATGGCTGATTCCCCCTATGTATGACAATATACATATGGCAAATGGGGAAAAATTAATTATTACAGATTCTTTGAATAAAAAGATCATTTGGTCACAAACAGGAAAGCGTCTTTCTATGACCGAAGACCAAATTCATTCTTTTGAAGAGGGATATGGGGTTACCATCAAACGTGGAACCGGTATAATAACAGGCTTTTACGATAAGAATGGAAAATTCACATCCTTATCAGGTTGCAATGCCACTTTCTCTTTGCCCTATTTCTCGAATCAACATCTTTTAGTACAAGAAGGGTATTATTACAGATTTGTAAATCCCGATGGTGAAATTGGTGTAGTAGAATATGCTAAGGCATATCCTTTTTCTAATGGCTATGCTTCTTGTCAAGCGTTTACAAATTTACAAAAGAAAAAAGAGACATATAATCTCCTACTTTCTAAGGATAATGATCCTATCTCTTTTTCATTTGGCGGTAAACAGTTTGATAACGATGACATTGAATTTATATCGTCCGTTAATGATGAGAGTATTGGTTTTGTTGTAGCAAAACGTAAGTTATACTATTTCAATGGAAAGGATAGAAGTCTGACACCCGTATTTGCAAAAAAAGATGAAACAAATATTAAGAATCAGGCAAAAGTGGAATATGATATTTCATCATCGTTATCATATGAGTCTGATTCTGTTACAATCCTCCAAGCAAAAGCGGGTAAAAAAGATTTCGTTCAAATAAAGTTTAATCAGATATGGATACCTCTTTCCATAAAACTTACAGATGGAGAGTATGTTTATGAAAAGAATATAAAAACGAAAACTACGTATGATTCTCCATTAAGACTGGTAAAGAATTATGAAAAATGTGGAATTATTTGTGATGGAAAGGAAATTTTGCCTCCTCAGCTAGACGATTTAATCACCTGTTTTGATGATAAAGCATTTGTACGTCTATCGGGCAAATGTGGAATGCTTCAAGTACTTAAGGATGAGGACTTCAAAATAACTATTAACAAAGGAGATAAAATAGATTTTAAGCATCAAAAAAAGGAAACAACAATTAGATTGGATTTGCCGAAAATCATTTCTGCCTATAATACAAGAATTGAAGTGGATCCGAAATCTGGATGCGAGGTAGATATGACATCCGGGGAGAAAAAAGATACAGAATTCGGCAATTATATTCTATACAATTGCGTATTAAATTTTCCCCAATCTTTACCTGATGAGATGTATGGAGATGAAAGAAATGATATTATCTATCCCATACAAATCGTCTATGACGGTTTAAAGTCTCCGATTATGCCCTTTAAGGTCAAAGCGTGGCATCATAAATATATTAACGTGGATGTAAACGATTCTGAGATTTCTATGCATCAAGGAACTCTATCTTTTACATTCAATATAAATCCAGAAAGAGATCCTGGCGAAGCAGTATATCCTATGAATATTATTGTTAAGACAGATTCATCACAGTACGTACCGGAAAAGATATCGGAAACTAGGTACAGATGTAAGATTTCGGAATTGAATGAGGGAATAAATAATGTCGTAATTCAGATAATGGAAGAAGGGTGTCCTCCTACATCATCCTCGTTTGAGGTGACTTATACAAAGCCTTCCGCTAAGACAGGCAGTAAGTCTGCAGTGAAGGAAGGCGTTGCTATCAGAAAGAAAACGACAAAGACACCAGCTACTCCAACTCCTTATCTACCAACATAATTTATGTTTTGATATGAAAATAAAAATTGTAGCAACAACCGACATCGGTAAGGAGCGAACAAATAATGAGGACGCATTTATTATCTGTCCTGACTTGTCACAACAAGATTGGTCTCATAACGAAACACCCACGTACATTCCCTTGAACAAATATGGTTCCCTTCTCGTTGTTGCAGATGGTATGGGTGGTGCAAACGCAGGTGAAGTCGCTTCGTCGATAGCTACAAAATCAATACGACGAAGTTTCTCAAAAGAGACTGTTGAACAAGCAATTAAGGATAATAAAATTGAAGACTTACTCCTTTCTTGCATAAAGGAGGCCGATGAACGTATAAACCAAAGGATATTTGAAGACCCTGATACATCTGGTATGGGTACAACAATAGTTGTATGTTGGATTATTGATAGTATAGCTCATATCGCATGGTGTGGTGATAGCAGATGCTATGCCTATAACGCCTTTAAAGGACTTAAACAATTAACCAAAGACCATTCATTAGTTCAAGAGTTAATTGACAAAGGTGAAATTACAGAAAAAGGAGCTCTCACTCATCCTGATAATAACGTTATAACAAGAGGACTTGGCGATGTGAATTCTCAATGTCAACCTGATATTGTATCATATCCAATAACTCCTAACGACATGATACTATTGTGCAGTGATGGATTATGTGGATATAATACCAACAAAGAGATAGAACATATTTTGGATGCACATAGTATTGATACCATGAAATGTCGTGACGAACTACTGAGACTTGCATTAGATACTGGTGGTTTTGACAATATATGTATTACTCTCGCATCAGTGATTGATGATAAACAGAGATTACCATTAGCACCTACTACAATGCAAAAGTTATTAATCAAATTGAAGAGATTGTTTCAGCAATCCTGATACTTAAGAATAGTTGTACCTACATATAATTACAACAGCAGCTATAACTTCATATGAAGCATTTAGCTGTTGTTGTTTTGTTATTCACAGTTGGTTATAGTATAGCGGCCAGAAGGCACGGATGGTCGTAAGGAGATCACGACCGATTCGAATCGTGAATTCATACTCCTGACCTTTTACCCAGCGGTAGCGATTAAACGCTTCGAAACTGACGGGCTTTCCATCGACCCTTTCTATGATTTGTCCCTGTCGGAATCCTGCAGCATAAGCCTTGCTCTGTTCCATGACCATTCCAATCATGGCATGACCGTTTCTCTCGACGATAAACAAATCTGGCCGATGGTTGGCAATGACACAAGACGTTGCGCCATCGTAGGGTTGGAAAATGAGTTGCTTGCGGAACGGGTTGATAATCATTGCTCCATACTTCAGTAACGGAGTCCCGATATGTGAATTGCCCTGCACAGTTTCACTGTGAATCTCACGCATCTCGAAGCCACCAATTTTCAGCTGTCTGATGGCAAGGAGTGTAATCTTGTTGGAGCGCTCACTCCCAAAATGCCCGATAGCCCGACTTCCATAGGTGGTGCCTTCAATCTGTTCCTTAATCAATGGATTGGTTGCTGTCATCTCTTCGAAACTCTGGGCATTGACGGCATAGGGCATCGGGCTGCCAGTGTCAAACAACACATCCTCTTCCACGCCCTCAAATGGACTTACCTTGACATACGGAACATGCCATTTCAATGTGTATCTCATCACCTCCCCCATCTCCTTTTTATAGAGAGACTTGCGATCAGTAAGGGTCATTGTCTTATCGCGTGTGTTTATCTTTGCTGCGACACCTTTGTTAAAGAGGGCAAAGCCAATAATACCATCCTCGCCCTTGCGCACGATATTTCGTTTCATACGCTGCACTTCAAATCCAATAACCGTGAGATCTCCGATTTTGAAGGGTGGCAACTCGACTGTCTTTACCTGTTGACTCTGGCCAGTAGCATCCTCCGACCTGATGAATCCAACCTCCTTGACACCTTCGAACTCCACATCGTCGTATATGACCCCTTGGCTCGCACCTGTATCAAGTTTGAAGCGAAACGTCTTGCCATTGATATCTACAGACAAATATATCTGTCCACGTTCAATCTCAATGGGAATCGTCGTCAGAAAATTCTTCTTTGAGAGTACAAAGTCAGCATCGTAACGTTTCAGTTGTCCAAACGCTACAGCACCAATCATCGTCAGCAGCAGAAGTATCAATAGGCGTCTTCTCTCCATATACCTTATTATAATATAGCTGCAAAGATAAAACATTTTTGGGAAACGGGCAAATTTTCTTTGTCATTTATGAGTTGTTAGATTGTTAGAAGCCACCAAGCCCTGTCGAAAAACCACTACTGAGCCAAACGAATAATGTTTATTCGGCGAAATCGCGATAATGTAGCGGAAATTCCGTAACGGATCAGTCCTAAAGCTATAATGACTCAGGCCTCATATTTTCACGAATATACCCTCAAATTTGAGCGAATCAGGCCCCAAAATTAATTATCAGGCCTTAGCGGATAATTTTTCAGGCCTGAACGGATAAAAATCAGGCCTATGTCGAAAAATTATCAAGCCTAAGAGAAATCAGTATCAGGTAAGCTTTTTTCATTTCTCAGGGAAGGATTGTGAACGATTTGCCTTCTAAGAAAGATTTCTATTATTACAATCGGGCAAGCTTTTCTGCTTCATGGCGGGAAGGCTTGCCTGTTTCTGTGAGGGGAATTTGTGAAACGTGAAGATAGGCGTGGGGCTGATGGAACTTGGGAAGAATGCGCTCGCAGATTTGACGGGCATCAGAGACAGAGCCTTCGGTAAGGAGGACGACAATCTCGCCGAATTTTGGATCTGGACGCTTCGTTATGATAAAAGGTACGTGTAGATGGGGACGGAGCTGACGTTCGAGCTGCTCAGCCTGGATCTTCAAACCGCCAGAGCAGATGATGTTGTCTTTACGACCAAGGATCCTAAAGCGCGTGTTCAGACCTCCCCTGCCCCCTCCTCGCTCCAGCTCTGCTGGCTTGCTACCGCAGGGACGCAAGAACTTAGGAGGGGAAAGAACGGCGATATCGTTGGTGGTGAGGGGTTCGGCGCAGACTTCAGGGGCATCGATGATGAGAGTTGATTCATCGGAGAGACTGACAGTAACAGAGGGGAAAGGAGTATACCAGTCGGAGGCGTCGGGACCAGAAAGACGTCGGAGAGCGATGTGAGAAAGGGTCTCGGTCATGCCGTAAGTGCTCCAGACGGCATTGGGGAAGGTCTTGAGTTCTGCGGCCAAAGCGTCGTCGATAGCACCACCGCCGATGATAAGGTGACGGATGGACTTGAGGCGCTCACGCTCGGAGGGGACTTGGAGGGAGTTGTAGACCTGCAAAGGAACCATAGCAGCGAAAGAGAGGGGAGTCTGGTCATTGAGGGCAACACACTGGGGACAGGCACACACTGTGCCATCAGAGATAGCACATTGGTGCCAGTCCCCATTGTGTCGCTGCGTCGCAAGAGGGTGACCTGAAGGCTCAACGAATACCAAAGTCAGCTGGCGCTCGAGGGCGCGGACTACCATCATTTTGCCAGCGATGTAGTCGAGAGACATACAGAGGAGGGCGGTGTCGCCTGGCTGGAGACCAAGGAAGTCGTTGGTGATGCGGGCAGAGGCGAGCATACGGCGTTTTTCAACCAGCATAGGTTTGGGAGCGCCCGTAGAACCGCTGGTCTGGACGTGGACGTAAGGACTGGAGCTATTCCACTCGGACAAGAACTCATCAAGAGACATTTATTCAGACAACGAATTTTACGAATTACACGAATTAATTTTGTAAAGTCGGTCTCCACGAATTTCCAATCCCATATCAACGTTGTCAGTGAAGAGCTGGCCAGTACCGAGTCCCTGGGGCATGGTGATGTGGTCGCCGTAGACCGAGGAAGCAAACTGGGCGATGGCATTAAGACCGATGTTGCTTTCAAGGGCGGAGGTGATCCACGAGCCGATACCCATATCGCGAGCCAGATAAATCCACTCACGACAGCCCGCAATACCACCGTGGAGCGAGGGCTTGAGGATGATGTAACGGGGTTTGATGATGTTGAGCATGTGGCGCTTCATCTCAGGGTCGTTGATACCGATAAGCTCTTCGTCGAGGGCAATAGGAAGGGGTGACTCGCGACAGAGTTCGGCCATGTACGCCCATTGACCTGCCTTTATCGGCTGTTCGATGGAATGGATGGCGTATTGCGAAAGGAGCTCGAGTTTATAGAGGGCGTCTTCGTAGGGGAAGGCGCCGTTAGCATCGAGACGGAGTTCGACTTCGTGGAAAGAGAACCGATCCCTGATTCGTTTGATGAGGTCGAGTTCCTGGTCGAAGTCGATGGCACCAATCTTAAGCTTGATGCAGCGGAAGCCAGCCTCCAGTTTCTCCTCCATACGCTGAAGCATTTCCTCGTGATTGCCCATCCAGACGAGGCCGTTGATGGGGATGCCGACCTCGCCACGAGAAAAAGCGGTGTCGAAGAGGCGGTCGCCATGCTGGAGATTCAGCAGAGCCGTCTCCAAGCCGAATAGCATCGAGGGGTAGTCGCGAAGAGAGTCGTAGTCGATTTCACCAGACTGACAGAAATCCTCGCAGACCTTATTTAATATAGAGGCGTATTCAGAATCAGGAAGAGCATCGTAGCTCAAATCGGGCAAAGGAGCACACTCCCCTACTCCTGTCCGCTGCCCGTCCGACAGATGAATCAACCAGATTTTTCTGGTGGTATAGACGCCCCTGGAGGTTCCCGCTGGCTGCTTGAAATGCAATATTTTCTCAGACAAAGTAACTGAAAAAGACATATTAACAGACTAACAGATTTATATTAACAGACTAATTTATATTAACATACCAATGATAATAACAGACTATGAGAAACGTCGGCGATAGATGCGATATTTGCGTTTAAACTGCAATTCTTCAGAACCAAAATTAATGAGAAGACCATCATCAATACCTGTTGCAGTAAGGTAATTCACCAATTGAATCTCATGGGCCATGTGCAAAGATTGAACAGCCTTCAATTCAAGAATAAGTATTCCCTCAACTACAATATCAGCTTTAAAATCACCAACAAGTACATCGTCATAAAATACACTAATTGGTTTCTCAATTTCATAGGATAAACCATTCTTTTTAAGTTCAACTATCATAGCGTTCTTGTAGACAGACTCCAAATATCCCGGTCCAAGACATCTCCGAATCCTGCCTGCACAATCCATTACAGTCTTTATCAACACCTCTACATCCGCCATAATCGTATGTTAATATGAATAATATCTGTATGTTAATAATATATGTTCGTATGTTATTATGTCTTTAACCCGTTACTCTGTCTTTACGGCAGTTTAGGATACTTCTTGAAGTCGGGCTTACGTTTCTCGAGGAAGGCTTTGCCACCTTCTTGGGCTTCGTCGAGGAAGTAGTAGAGCATGGTGCAGTCGCCGGCGAGTTCCTGGATACCGGCCTGACCGTCGAGCTCGGCATTAAGACCAGCCTTGATCATACGGAGGGCCAAGGGCGAACGCTCCATCATAATCTCCGCCCACTCGACACATTCATCTTCGAGACGCTCGATGGGCACGACTTTGTTCACCATGCCCATCTCCTCTGCCTCACGCGCCGTGTACTGACGACAGAGGAACCATATTTCGCGTGCCTTCTTCTGTCCCACGATACGGGCGAGATAGGAGGAGCCGAAACCGGCATCGAAAGATCCGACCTTAGGCCCCGTCTGTCCGAAGATGGCATTCTCAGAGGCGATGGTGAGGTCGCAAACCAGATGGAGCACATGACCGCCACCGATGGCATAGCCATTGACCATCGCAATGACGGGTTTCGGCAGACGACGGATCTGCATCTGCACATCGAGGACACTCAAACGGGGCACGCCCTCGTCGTCGACATAGCCGCCACGACCTTTCACATGCATATCGCCACCGGAACAGAAGGCATGCTTAACATCGGCGAGGGTCTTGCCCTCCGGCACCTCAGACATAGCACCCGTCAGCAACACCACAGAAATGTCCTGCATCTCCCGACATATAGAGAATGCCTGAGAGAGCTCCCATGTAGTTTTGGGAGTGAAGGCATTACGATAATGCGGACGGTTGATTGTGATCTTGGCGATGCCATTGTATGACTCGAAGCGTATCTCCTCGAACTTGCGTATTTCTTTCCAATTTCTATACATATTATCAATTTTTAAAGACAGAATAACATATTTATCAAAGAGTGAGAGAGCGATAATAGTTGCGGAAGACATGTTCGTCCTCTGCGGGGTCGGTAAAGACTTCGAGGAGGACAGGACGGTCGCTTTCTATATATAATAAGGTGTCGATGCCTTGTTGAAGCTCTGACATGTTGGTAGCCTTGAGATACTTCACATTGTTCTGCTGACAGATGCCCTCGGCAGAGGTGTGGTGCTCGGCAGCAATAAACTGATCACGGGCGGGACTCTGTTCCAAGCCTGGAAGCATGTTGAAGATGCCGCCTTTGCCGTTGTTCAGCAGGAGGACACGGAAGTTTCCTTTAAGATTCTGATTCCACAAGGCGTTCTGGTCGTAGAAGAAACTCAGGTCGCCAATGACGCAGAAGACTTTCGAGAGGTGAGAGGTGAGAGGTGAGAGGTGAGAGATATGATTTGACTGTTGAGACACAAGTGAAAAACCAGCAGCAGTAGAGAGGGAACCGTCGATACCATTCACGCCACGATTGCAGAAGACACTATGCTGCGCAAAGATGTTGGCCAGACGGATAGCAGAGCTATTGGCATAGTGAATAGTAAAGGGTGAAGAGTGAAGGGTTAACTGTGACTCGAAGTACTTGACAGCGGCCATCTCGGAATAGGCCGGCTGATAATCGGCGGCATGCGTGCGGACCTTTGTCAGCAGGGCCTCCCATTTCTGAATAAAGGGATGAGGTTGTTGTTCGAGCAGGAAACGGATTTGGTCTTCGACCACCGCAACATCTCCCTGAATGACGCGCGTCAGGTTCATAAAAGTATCCGTGACCTCACCCGTTGCATTGACCATCCATGTTTCCTTGGCCTTGCGAAGGAAGCGTTTCAGACGCTTGCTGACGATAGAGCCACCGATATACAGCACGATTTCAGGCACATAGCTCTCGTCATCACCGATGAGACAGACAGCCTCATCATAGCCGGGGTTCATGGGCTGTCCGGCAATGAGCAAGGGACGTTTCGACTGCATGAACATCCGGCAGACATGACTCAGTGTTTGGTTGGAAATATCGGCAGGCAGAAGTTCAATCTTCCGCTCCACAGGCAGAGCTGAGACGCTAAAATCAAAGAGCGGCTCACTGATGGGTACATTGATATGCACAGGGGCATGCCTTTCGAGCAGGGCTTCATTTATCAAACGGTTGCAATACCAATGCTGCTCGTTCAGACCACCCCTAACCCCTCCTAACTCAGGAGGGGAAGAAATTACCTCTGGCAACGAGACGGCCTTCTTCACGAAGCGTCCGAGGGCATCAGGCTGCGGAAGTGTCTGACCGTCGAGTTGGTCTATCCATTGCGGAGGACGGTCGGCGGAAATAACCACCAAGGGGATATGCTGATAGTAAGCCTCAGCGACAGCAGGAGCCAGATTCAGCAGCGCCGTGCCACTGGTGACACAAACCACAACGGGGTCACACGTACACAGGGCCATGCCCAAAGCATAGAATCCAGCCGAACGCTCATCCGTCACTGGATAGCACTGAATATCAGGACACTCATTGAGGTTATGCACGATAGGTGAGTTCCTACTGCCCGGGCAACAGACGGCATGACGAATGCCATGCGCCACAAGCAATGACGTCAGTATATTTACATTTTCCTTATTGCTATACATCTTCTCATTGTTTCAAGTTTTGCCTCCGTCTCTTGCCATTCCAGTTCCTTCTGACTGTCTTTGAGCAGTCCACCACCAGCATAGAGATGGTATCGGTTACCTTCAATGTTCATGCAGCGCAGCGACACATAGAGATGCGTTTCCTCAGCGGGGTCGAGCATACCTATGAAACCGCTATAATAGCGACGGGGCGTATGTTCGTTGTGGATGATGAATTCAAAAGTCTCACGTTTTGGCAATCCACAGACGGCAGGCGTAGGATGGAGGGTATGCAGCAGATCACCCAAATGCTGGTTGTCAGGGAGTGAGAACGTGAAGTCACTTCGGAGATGTACCAGATTGGCGGCCCTAACGGTGTGAGGTCCTTCTTCGCGGAAATCGCCCGTAAACTGTTCAAGACATTCGGTGATATAGGTAGCGACGATACGTTGCTCCTGGATGTTCTTTGTACTCCACGAGATGTCAACCACCCCTGCCCCTCCTTGGGAAGGAGGGGAATCGGGAAGGGAGTATCCTTGGGAAGGAGGGGAATCGAAAGAAAGGAGGTCGCCCTCTAACTTCATCGTTCCTGCCAGAGCGATGGTGCGCCAGGTGTCTGCCTTGCCTTCGAGGAGGATCTCGGGGGTGGCCGTCAGCCAACAGCCGCTCTTCGGCGTGTTCACCAAAGCAATGAACATGCGAGGATAGAGCATACATGCCCGATGGAAGAGTTCCAGAGGTGGAATAGCTTCAGGCGATGTTTCGTCGGCACAGCGCGCCAGCACAATCTTTCGGAAGGCGCCGGAGACCAGTTGCGAATGGAAATTGGCAAAGTCGATGGCGTAAAAAGAGGTGAGAGGTAAGAGGTGAGAGGTAAGAGATATGTCTGCAGCAGAGTATTCTCTCACCTCTTGCCCCTTACCACTTACCTCTATCGATTCCACACTATCAGGTCGGATCAAAAGAATGGGTTGCTTCTCAGAAATCTGAAAAGGGGCCACCACGAAGCCCCTTCTGCCATTCAACTCTGCACAAGAAAGAAATTCCGCAGGCTCACCTTCTGTCTGTCGGATGAGTGTCGCGTGGTCTTCATGGGGTAGCCTGTATAGGGCAAAAGCCGTCATTTCTTCTTCTGCTTGATAATATAATTGGTCACACGGACGTTAGAAATCAGATCGCCAGAAGAATCCTTGATATCCACATTCCAGACGTGGAGGGTGGTGCCCTTATTAAGCAGACGGGCGTATGCCGTGACGCAATCCCCTTCTGACACTGCCTTCACATGACTGCCACTGACCTCAATGCCCACACAGGCACAATTCGGGCACAAGGCCGAAGAGCCTACCCCTGCCACATTCTCGGCCAGAGCCAAGGAAGCACCACCGCTCAGAAAGCCAAAGGGCTGGCGGTTGCGCTCGTCAACCTTCATGCGTGCCATACAAGTATCGTCCTCAGGTGTGGAAAAAAACTCCATACCGAGGGCGGTACTCAGGTTAGGCTTCTCGTTGATAATCCGGTTTATTCTTTCAACATCCACAACTATTCAATATTAACTATTCACTTAAACAGCGAATACTCTGGTACGCTCCATGCCAGCGCACTGGCACCTAACACATCGCGCTCACGGTCGTCGAGCTTAGAAATCAGCAGCCTCACCTTCTTCTTCAGGTTACCAAACACCAGTTTCTCAAGTTCTTCCTCAGCAGAATCCAACAGCCAATGCCCTGCATGTGAAATACCGCCGGTAAAGATGATAGCCTCCGGATCAATCAGCGAGGCATAGGTGGCAAGTCCCTGACCCAGGATACGGCCTGTGCGACGATAGACTTCGATGGCCATTGCATCACCCTTGTCACAGCACTCCTTGATAGTGCGAGGCGACAGTTTTTCCAAATTGCGCATCAGTGAAGGTTCGTTGTTATTCTCCATCAATTCCTGAGCCGTACGAATAATGCCTTTAGCTCCCACATAGGCTTCCAGACAACCCTTGTTGCCACAACCGCACTGGCGGCCATCGGGATAGACGCATGTGTGTCCGAACTCTCCGGCATAGCCGCCATGACCGCGATGCTCCTTACCATCGGAAAAGAAGCAGCTGCCGATACCAACACCTAAACTGACAATGATAAAGTTCGTCATACCATGTGCGCTACCGAAGGTGTACTCCCCTAAAGCCGAGATATGCGCATCGTTCGACAAGCCCACTGCCAGTCCGATACGGTCGCGCAGCATTGCTGCCAATGGTACGATACCCTTCCACGGCAGATTGGCCGCATTCTCAATACATCCTGAAACCGTACTGGCACTGGGACAGCTGACACCGATGGAACGGATGGTCTCATAGCCACCGTTCTGCTCAACCATCATCACGATCTTCTCGCTCAATGCTGTCACGAAGTTATTCACATCAGGGTAATCTTCCGTCGAGAAAGCGTCTTCTGCCAAGATATTTCCCCTGACATCAACCATAGCATAAGTCGTACGTTCGATGCTGATATCCACACCGACAACCTTAGTCTTAATATTATTATCCTCCATTCCTATTTTATTTAAATAATGAATACTCTTTCACATCCCAGGCCAAAGCGCTGGCGCCCAGCACATCGCGTTCACCCTCCTTGAGGATGGATACCAACAGACGGGTCTCTCCCTGAATATTATGGAACACATGCTCATCAAACGACTTCCGCATTGGCTTCAACAGCCATTTGCCAGCCTGCACCATATCACCCGTCAGGATGATTGCCTCAGGATTCAGGATTGAAGCATAATTGGCCAGACCCAGTCCAAACATATAGCCCAGACGCCGCATGGCCTCGATAGCCACCTGGTCGCCCTGGTCACAATAATAGGCAACCGTCTGGACACTGATATTCTTCAGTTCTTTCAGAGCCGACGGCAATTCCTCTGCCTTCAGCAATTCCTCGACGGTCTTCACCAGTCCCTTGTCAGAGCAGTAGGTCTCTAAGCAACCCCTACGTCCGCAACCACACTCGCGACCGCCGACTTCCACACAGGAGTGTCCCACCTCTCCGGCAAAACCGTTCACACCTAAATGAGGCTTTCCGTCCATGAAGATACAACTGCCGAGACCGCCATGACTGATCGACACCACCACAAAGTCTTTCAGACCGTGGGCACTGCCGAAGGCTTTCTCACCCAAGGCGGTAACATGAGCATCGTTTGCAAGTGCTACAGCCAGTCCGAGACGGTCGCGCAGCATCGCTGCCAAAGGTACGACACCTTTCCACGGCATATTGGCAGCATTCTCGATACAACCGGTCCTGAAGTTGCCACTCGGCGCACTTAAACCTACAGAACGTACCTTGTCATAGCCACCATTCTCCTCGACGAGCATAATGATCTTTTCACTCAGGGCACTGACATAATCCGATATGTTTGGATACTCCATCGTCATAAAATAGTCCGTCGCGATAATCTCGCCACGGATATCCACCAAGGCGTATGTGGTTCTTACCTCACGGATGTCAACGCCAACGACTCTGGTTTTTATTTGTTCAACTGCTTCCATATTCTTCTTCATTATTATTCAACAAACAGAGAATATTCCTTCACCTCCCAGGCCAGCACGCTCGCACCAAGGATATTACGTTCACCTTCCTCCAGTTCAGAAGACAGGAACTTCACCTTACCCTGGATATTATGGAACACATGTTCCTCAAAGGCTTTCTTTGCAGGCTCCATTAGCCACTTTCCGGCTTTGGCAATACCACCTGTGAAGATGATGGCCTCAGGATCGAGGACAGAGGCATAGTTGGCAAGTCCGAGGCCCAAGGCTTCACCTGTCCTACGGAAGGTCTCGATGGCCATGGCATCCCCCTCATTACAGAGTTCAGCAATCACTTTTGGTGTCAGTTTCGGCACCCGGCGCATCTTCGAAGGCTCCGCCGACTCCGTCATAATCTCACGAGCCGTACGGATAATACCCTTCGTAGCCGTGTAGGCCTCTAAACAGCCCTTGTTACCACAGCCGCACAGACGACCGTCGGGGTGGATGCAGGTATGTCCGATCTCACCGGCATAGCCGTCAGAGCCTAACTTCACCGTTCCGTCAGTGAAGACACAACTGCCCAAGCCCGAGCCGATAGTGATCACGATAAAGTCGCGCATACCATGGGCACAACCGAAAGCATGCTCGCCAAGCGCCACCACATGCGAGTTGTTGGCAACGGCTACAGCCAGTCCCAATCTGTCGCGCAACAAGGCCGACAGGGGGATGACACCTTTCCACGGGAAATTGGGAGAGTTCACGATACAACCTGACTGAAAGTTTGCACTCGGCGCGCTGATGCCCACCGAACGGATGGTCTCGTAACCACCATTGGCCTCAATCAAATTAATGATACCATCGCTCAGTTTCGCCACAAAACCGCCTATCTCCGGGTAGTCCTCTGTGGGAAAGCTCTCCTTTACCAAAATGTTTCCCCTGACATCTACAATAGCATACGACGTAGCGTCAAGACTGATATCAACACCAATAACTCTTTTCTTAACCGTTTTTTGATCCATAGCTACTTCTTTAGTTATTCTGCCACAAAAATAGAAATAATTTGATAAACAACCAAATCTTTCCCAACTATTTTTGCAAATTTTTACCCTATTCTTGCATTTTCCGAGATATTTTCGTAACTTTGCACCCATAATTGCAATTATTTTTTGAAAAAGATGAATGTTTTAGAACTAAGCGAACAAGAAATTGGCAGACGCGAGAGTCTGCAGGAATTACGCAATATGGGCATCGACCCATATCCCGCTGCTGAATTTCCAACCAATGCTTTCAGCACGGAAATCAAGGAGAATTTCAAAGATGATGACACTGAGCGTGAAGTCATTATCGCCGGTCGTATGATGAGTCGTCGTGTCATGGGTAAGGCCTCTTTTGCCGAACTTCAGGACTCCAAGGGTCGTATTCAGGTGTACATCACCCGCGACGATATCTGCCCTGGCGAGAACAAAGACCTATATAATAATGTATTCAAACGTCTGCTCGATATCGGCGACTTTATCGGTGTCAAGGGTAAGGTGTTCCGCACCCAGACCGGTGAAATCTCTGTACACGCCTCAGAACTGAAGCTGCTTTCCAAGAGCCTGAAGCCCCTGCCCATCGTGAAATATAAGGATGGTGTGGCTTACGACAAATTCGACGATCCTGAGCTGCGCTACCGCCAGCGCTATGTCGACCTCGTGGTCAACGAGGGCGTGAAGGATACGTTCCTCCAGAGGGCAACCGTCATCCGGACGCTCCGGAAAGTTCTGGATGAAGCCGGCTATACCGAGGTAGAGACCCCTACCCTGCAGATGATTGCCGGCGGTGCTTCGGCCCGTCCGTTTATCACCCATTTCAATGCGCTCGATCAGGATATGTATATGCGCATCGCTACCGAACTCTATCTGAAGCGCCTCATAGTGGGTGGTTTCGAGGGTGTCTACGAGATTGGCAAGAACTTCCGCAATGAGGGTATGGACCGCAACCACAACCCCGAATTTACCTGCATGGAGCTCTATGTACAGTATAAGGACTATAATTGGATGATGTCGTTCACCGAGAAGCTCTTGGAAACCATCTGTATCGCCGTCAACGGCAAGCCCGAGCGTGAGATCGATGGCAATATCGTCAGCTTCAAGGCTCCCTATCGTCGTCTGCCCATCCTCGAGGCTATTCAGGAAAAGACTGGTTTCGACTGCAACGGCAAGACCGAGGAGGAGATCCGCGACTTCTGTAAGTCCAAGGGCATGGATGTCGACGAGACCATGGGTAAAGGAAAGCTCATCGACGAGCTCTTTGGTGAGTTCTGCGAGGGCACCTTCATCCAGCCTACCTTCATCACCGATTATCCCGTCGAGATGTCACCCCTCACCAAGATGCACCGCTCCAAGCCCGGCCTCACCGAGCGTTTCGAGCTGATGGTCAATGGTAAGGAGCTGGCCAATGCCTATTCTGAGCTCAACGACCCCATCGATCAGGAGGAGCGTTTCATAGAGCAGATGCGTCTGGCCGACAAGGGCGACGACGAGGCCATGATCATCGATCAGGACTTCCTGCGTGCCCTGCAGTACGGTATGCCGCCCACCTCAGGTATCGGTATCGGCATCGACCGTCTGGTCATGCTCATGACCGGCAAAACCTTCATCCAGGAAGTGCTCTTCTTCCCCCAGATGAAGCCCGAGAAGAAGATTCCTCAGTCATCAGTAGCCGAGTGGGCAGAGATTGGTGTCCCCGAGGACATTGTCCCCGTCCTCCGCAAGGCCGGCTTTAACCTCGTTCAGAACATCAAGGACGAAAAGCCTCAGGGCCTCCAGCAGAAAATCGGCGAGATCTTTAAGAAATACAAGCTCGACCTCCAGAAGCCCTCTGTCGACGAAGTCGCAGCCTGGATCGAGAAAGCATAACCCCACCCCCCGCCCCTCCCGAAGTGAGGGGAGATTAAATTGTTTTGCAAATGGATATTTTCAACAGCAAGAGTAATCAAACTCCCCTTCCCTCGGGAGGGGTTGGAGGTGGGTCTTTGGGACGCATAGCAATTATTGGCGGAGGCTCGTGGGCAACGGCAATAGCCAAGATCGTGGTGGGACACACCCATCACATCGGCTGGTATATGCGTCGCGACGACCGTATCGACGACTTCCGCCGCCTGGGCCATAACCCAGCCTATCTTACCAGTGTCCACTTCGACGTCAATGAGATACACTTCGACAACGATATCAACCGCATCGCGCAGCAGTACGACACGTTGGTATTCGTCACCCCTTCGCCCTATCTGAAGGGACATCTCAAGAAGCTCAAGACCCGCATCCGCGACAAGTTCGTCATCACCGCCATTAAGGGTATTGTCCCCGACGAGAACCTCGTCTGCTCGGAATATTTCCATCAGGTATTCGATGTGCCCTACGACAACCTCGCCTGCATCGGAGGTCCCTCCCATGCCGAGGAGGTGGCGTTGGAGCGTCTCTCCTACCTCACCGTTGGCTGCGCCGACCGTGAGAAGGCTAAAGCCTTTGCCGATGTCCTCACCAGCGAGTTTATCAAGACCAAGACATCGTCCGACGTGCTCGGCATCGAATATTCCTCTGTGCTGAAGAATGTCTACGCCATTGCAGCGGGCATCTGTAACGGTCTGAAATATGGCGACAACTTCCAGGCTGTCCTCATGGCCAATGCCGTGCAGGAGATGAACCGTTTCCTCACAGCCGTCTACCCCATCGAGCGCAATGCCTACGACAGTGTGTACTTAGGCGACCTGCTCGTCACGGGCTACAGCAATTTCTCGCGTAACCGCACCTTCGGAACCATGATTGGCAAAGGCTACAGCGTAAAATCTGCACAGATAGAGATGGAGATGATTGCCGAGGGCTATTTCGGTACCAAGTGTATGAAGGAGATCAACCGCCACTGGCACGTCAACATGCCTATCCTCGATGCCGTCTACAACATTCTGTACGAGCGCATCGCCCCACAAATCGAAATAAAATTATTAACAGATTCATTCAGATAATATATGAGTAACATTAAACTTGACATCACAAAGGCTGCTTGCTTCCTTGAGGCAGGCGCAGTAGAGGCTTTCGAGCCAAAAGTTAAGGCCGCTCAGGCTTCTCTTGAGGACGGCACATGTCCCGGTAACGATTTCTTAGGATGGCTCCATCTGCCCTCCAGCATCACCCCCGCATTCCTCGGTGAACTGCAGGCTTGCGCCGACACCCTCCGCGCCAACTGCGAGGCTATCGTCGTAGCAGGCATCGGCGGTTCCTATTTGGGTGCCCGCGCCGTGATCGAGGCACTGAGCAATTCGTTCGCCTGGTTAGTAAAGGACACTAAGAATCCCACCATCCTCTTCGCAGGTAATAACATCGGTGAGGATTATCTCTTCGAGCTCACCGAGTATCTCAAGGACAAGAAATTCGGCGTGATCAATATCTCCAAGTCTGGTACGACCACCGAGACAGCCCTCACCTTCCGTCTGCTCAAGAAGCAGTGCGAGGCCCAGCGTGGCAAGGAAGAGGCCAAGAAGGTCATCGTAGCCATCACCGACGCCAAGAAGGGTGCTGCCCGCACTTGCGCCGACAAGGAAGGTTACACAAGCTTCATCATCCCCGACAATGTGGGTGGTCGCTTCTCTGTGCTCACACCGGTAGGTCTGCTGCCCATCGCCTGCGCAGGTTTCAACATCAAGGAGCTCGTAGCTGGTGCTCAGGATATGGAGAAGGCATGTGCCCCTGACGTACCCTTCGCAGAGAATCCCGCAGCCCAGTATGCTGCCGTTCGCAATGGTCTCTACCAGAGCGGCAAGAAAATCGAGATCATGGTCAACTTCCAGCCCAAGCTCCACTTCATGAGTGAATGGTGGAAACAGCTCTATGGCGAGTCTGAGGGTAAGGACAAGAAGGGTATCTTCCCTGCTTCTGTCGACTTCACCACCGACCTCCACTCTATGGGACAGTGGATCCAGGACGGCGAGCGCACCATCTTCGAGACTGTCATCAGCGTTGAGGAGCCCGAGAAGAAACTGCTCTTCCCCGAGGATGAGGAGAACCTCGACGGTCTGAACTTCCTCGCTGGCAAGCGTGTCGACGAAGTGAACAAGATGGCAGAGCTCGGCACCCGTCTGGCTCATGTCGACGGTGGCGTGCCCAACATCCGCATCACCATGCCTCGCCTCAACGAGCGTTACCTCGGCCAGCTCATCTACTTCTTCGAGATCGGCTGCGGCATCAGCGGCAATGTGCTCGGCGTGAACCCGTTCAACCAGCCCGGCGTAGAGGCTTACAAGAAGAATATGTTCGCCCTGCTCGACAAGCCCGGCTACGAGGCAGACAGCAAAGCCATCAAGGAGCGCCTTGCAAAGGAAGCCTAGGAAATCCTAGAGAATCCTAGAATATCTAGAATATCTAGAATGTACCATCTCGCAATTAAACAATACTTAGAAAGACACGGCTTTGAGGCCTTACGCCCCAAAGCCGTGCTCTTTGACATGGACGGCGTGCTCTACGACTCCATGCCCAACCACGCCATTGCCTGGCAACAGTCCATGGCACAGTTCGGCATCGAGATGACCGCCGGTGATGCTTACGCCACCGAGGGTGCCCGCGGCGTAGACACCATCCGCCAGATGGTAGCCCGTCAACAGGGCCGCGACATCGACGAGGACGAAGCCCAGCGCATGTACGATGTAAAGAGCCGTATCTTCCACGAGTTACCGGAAGCTCCGGTCATGCCGGGTATTTTGGAATTAATGCGCCAGATACAAGCCGACGGCATCCAAATCGGTGTCGTCACCGGCAGCGGACAGAAACCGCTCATCAAGCGCATATTGAAAGACTTCGGCGCCTTCGTCGACGAAGACCATATCACCACCGCCTACGATGTCCGTCGTGGCAAACCTAAACCCGATCCCTATCTGAAAGGACTTCGCAAGGCCGGCAATCTGCAGCCCTACGAAGCCTTCGTCGTGGAGAACGCCCCCTTAGGCATCCGCGCCGGTGTGGCTGCCAAGATCTTCACCATTGCCGTCAACACAGGTCCCCTGCCTGGCCAGACGCTCTTAGATGCCAATGCCGACCTGCTCTTCCCTTCCATGACCGACTTCAGTGATAACTGGAAAAAACTGATGCAGTCACTATAATGAAGGAAATCCCTCCATCAGCAGCAACTGTTTCATTCTTTCATTTTTCCCTTGAGCCATAACATCTGATTGTAATTGGTTTCATTCGTTGTCCAATGCTCATTCACAGGGGTAATCAGACTTTCCTTTGGAGCCGCGATGAGGTTCCAGACGATATAGCTCGTTGTCGGAGGGCAGACGTTATCGTTGTAGCCCCACGTCAGATAGACGGGACAGGTGATACGACGGGCGAAGTTCACCACATCGAAATAAGCCATCGTTCCGACCTTCTCAGGCGTCAGAATATGGCTTAGGCGGTTGAAGTGCGGATAGCCGCCCGCACGGTTGTCGAGATAGCCTGCCATATCCGAGAGTGCCGGATGATTCGCCACACATGCCGTCACACGGGGATCGAGACCGGCCGTAATGAGCGAGAGGGCGCCACCCTGACTACCGCCCTGCACGAAGACATTCTTACCATCCCAATCGGGCAGCGTCGTGAGATAGTCGATGGCACGCACACAGGCCACGTAGACGTGTTTCATATAGTAGTTGTCCTTGTCGTCAAGGCCATTCGTCAGATAACCGTTTTCATAGTCGAAGGCAGTCGTGATCTCCTTGAACTGCTCCTCAGTCATCTCCGGGTTCAGTCCGTGAATCTCCATCTCCAAACGGATAAACCCGTTCTGGGCATAATAGATATTCCGCATGGGTTCCTTGATGGTCTTGATGCCAGCGCCTGGGGGACAAAGCACCACAGGATACTTGCCTTCCTTTTTCGGCTTCGACAGATAGGCATAGATGCTATGACGCTTGTCGTATTTTATCTTCAGGAGATACATGTCCGTTTCGTCCGTGCAATAATCCTCCACCTTCTTACAATCCACATGCAGCGGTGTCTTACGCGCTTCGTCGAGATTCGCTGTCCAGAAAGCATCAAAGTCAGCAGGATTCTTCGTATAGGGTTTCAGCTGTTCCGGCGAGAATCCCACCTTCACATGATGTTGGTATCTATTTCCCCTCCTGAATAGGAGGGGTGCCGCAGGCGGGGTGGTCTGATCTGGAGCAGTCTTCTTTACCGCAGGCATGCTAATCTGATCACCCTCCACCGTCAGTCTCAAATCTAAAAATCCCGGTTCCTTCATCGTCCCCATATCAATACTGGCCCTGCCGTTCTTCAGCCTCACCTTTCCCGACGACGTCGCCGGCATCATATCCGGCCCGATCTCATAACTCACCTCCACATCCTGAGGCATACCATACAGATAGAAGCTCACTTCCACCTTTGCTTTCTCTCCCACCTTATACAGCCAGTCTGCATGATCAGGCACCGTCAGCCACAGATAGTCCGACCGATAAGGATAATTTTCGGCATGAGCTGCCACTATACAGCTCACCGCCAATACCAATAACAATAATATTTTCTTCATCTGATCACAATTTTTTTCCTATTGACAATATAAATACCAGGCTTCAGGTTTTCTGACGATACGCGCTGACCCTGGAGATTGTAGAGAGTTGAGAGTTGAGAATTGAGAGTTGAGAGGTGGGGGGTGATGGCTGTCACAGTAGCATTGTCGGTGACAGCGACACAGAGGCGGCGCTCATAGCTATCGCCAGTAGCATCCTGCACCTTCAGGGTAATTGTGGTCATCGCCTTGGTCTGACCAGCTGCAACCGTCATGACGTTGCCACTGAGACTTGCCGTAACGCCCGTGCCACTGAGTGCAATCGAGTAGGCAGGCTGATCGGTATAGCCGGCAAAGAGCCTGTCCGCATCTATGGTTGTAGATTGGCCAGGAGTCAGGAAAATGTGAGGTTGAGCCATAAAGTCGAGATAACGTTCCAACTCTGTATAGCCGTCGCCCTCTGTATCGGCATTGGTTTCCTTGAAATCACGCGTGCGAGTTCTTGGATCGGTGCCGCGGATTTCCTCCCACCAGTTAGGCAGTCCGTCATAGTCGGTGTCGTATGACACAGGGCGCAATTCTTCCGGATAGTCCTCGAAACCACCGGCATCAGCCTCATTGTCTATTTCGCCCTTAATACCCGACTTTGAACCTATATAAGTGTAAGTACGATTGAGTGTTTCGTAGAAGATGCGCTGGTCGGTGAGGTCGCTCATGGGTTGGTTGGCACCGACATCGCTCATCACACTTTTATAAGCAGCTTGGGCTGTCTCGATTGTTGCAAAGGAATCCCAGAAGGGTGTATCACGCCAAGTCTTTTCCGGTTGCGGCCCCGTAGCCCGATAAGTCACGCCCAGTTTATCCTGCGTGAGCGAGCCGTTCTTGTTCTCGCGGATGTTACCACTGACGTAGGCAAACTGATCGCGGTCTCCCCCACTCTCGTTATCAGCCGAGAAGAGAATTTCAAGTTTCGTGTCAGGGCCCATCTTATAGTAGTTGTTGACAAACTGCATCTCCATGGCGCCGCCGTCGGTAGTGCGGCCGTACCAGTTGTAAACCACATTATTAAACATATCCAAGCGCCCCTGCGACTTGCCGTTGCTGTCGGCACCGCCGCCCATCGACCAGTTCCTGCCATTACAGTCGGCCAACAGGTTGTGGTGGAACGAACCAATATCGCCACCGATAGTGGCGGCATAGCCGTGATTGGTGCCTGCAGGATATTTGCGATGGCCAGTAATGCCTAAGGCCTCGCTGATCATAGAACGCTGGAAGGTGATATTACGCGAGCTGCGACTCGAGAATGTCTCGTCAGTTCCCCACGAAGCAGTGACGTGGTCGAGGATGGTATGGTCGCTGTAGTAGGTGCCGATGGCATTACCTGTGTCCTCGCTGTCGCCCAATCCACGGCGTGCGCGCAGGAACCGGCAGATGTTGTCATCGCCCAAACCGATACCACAGTGTTTGATACAGATGCCCTTGCCTGGAGCCGTCTGGGCGGCAATGGTCACCTGATCGTCAACCAGACATTGCTGGAAGTTCATGTCTATAGTGCCCGATACGCGGAACAATACCGTTCTCGGTCCCGAGCCGTTGGTCAGTGCCCAGCGCAGTGTACCCTCGCTGCCGTCATCCTTCAGCGAGCTGACATATACCACCTTGCCACCACGACCACCACGGGCAAAGCGTCCGTAGCCTTCCGCACCAGGAAAAGCCTGATGACGCGGTTGGAAACTCCACACATCACCCACGGTCAAGGTGCCGTCGGCTTCTTCACGGTCGACACGCCAGTAGTAGGCGTTCATACTGCTCAGGTCTTGCACATCATAGCTATTCTCCGTGGCCAGTGTGGCTGAGGCATTTGCCGGGTTGGCCGTCTCTATCTCCGTCTGATTCGTACCAAAGTAAAGATACTGCTTCACCGTCTTCCCGTCAATGGGCAATGTCCATCTCAACGTGGCAGTTGCGCCATCGACAGGGGCGTGCATATCACCATTGGCGGGATAGGGATTTGTGGCCAGTACAGCCAAATCGCGCTTACCTGCATCGGGGGTAGCCTCCGCATAATTGTGAACAGGCGTCACCTCACCTTTAGTCCATCGGCAAGCAGCCGGTATCACGATTGAGTTGCCGTTGAGCAAAGCCAGAAAGTCGTCGGTCTGCATCTCTTCTATCGTCATCTGACGGCAGTTTTCTGTCGTACCCTTGTCTTGGTCTGCCCATACGGCGTCATTGCCCGACGTGCTGGTAAAATAGCAGTTGCGCACAGTAGAGCCTTGTGAGTTTGTTGCCGTCACGCCACCCATGTTTGGTTTTGTGCGGTTGGTAATGGTGACCGTCGTATAACAGTTTTCTACCAGCACGCTGTTTACGTCGCCATTACCGATACGTCCTACGATACCACCTGTATCGTTCTTGCCGTCCAATTTGCCCGTCACATAGCAGTTCTGTATCTTCGTCGAGCCTAATGCCTGTCCGGCAATACCGCCGCTGTTTGAACCCCAGCCGAAGATGTGACTGTCGGTAACCGAGCAGTTGATGATGCGCGAATTGACGACACGTGCCGCCACGCCGGCCAGATAGGCGCCTGCATACAAGAACATATCATTGATGCGCAGGTTACAGATGTCCGCATCTTCCACGACGCGGAACAGAGCCAGATAGTTCATTGCCTGTGCATACGTCATATAGATGCCGCTGATGGTATGTCCGTCACCGTCGAAAGTGCCTTGGAAGGCTGTATAGTCCGTCTCGCTGGTATAGTTGCCGATGGTCGGTGTTTCCGGAAAAGCCTTACCGCCCTGCAGCACCTCGAGGTCATTCTGCATCACACCGCTGTTGACGACAATATCATTTGTCAACTTGAAATAGCGTCCGCGACTGAAGTCAGGAATTGTAGCCACATCGTTGGCCAAATTGGCCAGCTCGTCAGCAGTGCCAATCAGATAAGGGTTCTCTTTCGTTCCGTCACCACCGGAATAGTGGTTAGTCTGTGCCGATACTATCAGTGATAGCATGGACAACAAAATTAGTAGTTTGTGTCTCATTTTTGATTTGTTTTGTATTTCTGCGTGCAAAGTTACACAAAAAAAATGGAACGGAAGTGTAATTCCGTTCCATTTTAGTAGAATATTGAACCAATTGTATTACTTCTGGATGAACTTGCGACCATTTTGGATAACAATACCCTTGTAGTCCTTGCCAACCTTCTGACCTGCGAGATTGTAGATAAGGCCGTTCTGCTTATTAGCCTTTGTAATAACGCTGATGTTAGAAGCATCAACCAACTCGCCCTCAAGCGTAAAGTTATCGAAACTCATAGCCTTGGCGCTGTCTTTGTTGAAGTCAACATCGGCAATGACACGATAGGTGCCTGCAGTAAGCTTGAGGTCACCAAGCGACGTCATCACACCGAATTTCTCCTCAAAGCCGGGATAGTACTGGATAGCCTGCCAGTTGACGGGAAGTCCATCTGCGTTCTTTGCCTCGAATACGAACAGAACAGTGTCCTTCTCAATGCGGCAGTAGCTGCCTGCACCCCACTCAAGGTTATTGTATCCGCCAGTCTTGGTGATCCAAGTAGAGTTGTAAACCTCAGTCTCATCCTTCATGATACGGATGCGGTAGGCTGGATTCTGCTCTACCAGCAGGTCGAAGTCGATGGCGCTGACATTGAAGGTCTTTCCATCGGCCACGGTCAGGTCGAAACCGAATGCCCAGTTCTCAGAGCCGATGGCATTCTCGTCATTGTGTTTGTTGGCACCACCTGCTGTGCAGTTCAGCTTCCAGACATAGTCGACAGGAATGTTCTTCACGCCCTGATGACATACGTTCTTGATTTCATAGCCACCTTCCTGGGTCTCATCCTTCACGATGGTAGCCTCAATCTCAGCACTCTGGAAGAACTTGGCGGTCAGGCCGTCGGCACTCTTGTTGAACTTGTCAACGGTCTCAATATAGTTCCAAGTGTCGTAAGTAACCGTACCGTCGTCAGCTGTGAAAGTAGGACGTGCAATACCAACGGCCACGCTCTCTCCCTGTCCCTGAGAACCACCGCCAACGGTCACAACAACGGTGTTGATACGTACCTGGTTGGTAGAAGCAGTCATAGAGAACGATGAGGCATCGCCAGTCCATGTGCCCACCTTACCTTCGAAAGCATAAGAACCAGCGGTTGCATCAGTGAAACAACCAGGACCGTACTTGGCATCACCTTCGGCCGTGCAGGAAATCTCAACCTTCTGGATGTTACCAACAGTAGAAGTAACTGTAAAAGTAGCACTCTTGTAGCAGCGGTACTGGTCAGTCAGGTTCATAGCGCCATTGCTCACAGCGATAGTAACGCCATCTTTAGTCACCTGATCTGCTCCAGGATTGCTGGCATCGCAAGTTCCCTTATCAGCAGATGCATCAAAGGTAATCTGAGCCATACCGCTCAAACTCATCATTGCCATAGCGGCAACAAAAACATTACGTAGAATTTTGTTCATAAATATAAATTTTTAAGTTAATAATATGTACTCGTTTGTTGGCTGCAAAGATATAGTAAAAAATTGGAAAGCAGAAACTTTTTGGAGTTTTTTTCAAAAAAAGTGAAGGGTGCCCATTAAAAATGCCACCCTCCACCTTATCTATTATTTACTGATTGCGAACGTATGGGTCGTAGCCCGGATTCTGACCGAACTCCTCAGCATTCTGCAACTTGTCGAGGAATGTATTGGGGATTGGCCATAGGTTGTTGTGCTCGTCAACCACATCATTACCATCCCAAGCAGGATTGTGCTGACGGATATAGCTCACCAGTTTACCTGTGCGCTTCAGGTCGAACCAGCGCAACCACTCACCGCAGAGTTCGCGTGCACGCTCTTCGAGAATCCACTCGACAGTCATATCGGCAGCATTCACTTGAGCCTCAGCAAGGCTGTGACCTGGCTTCACGACACGTGCGTTACGAATCTCGCTGTTGATGATCTGGGCAGCACCACCCTGATCGCCAAGACCAATCTTTGCCTCGGCGGCAATTAGCGGCATCTCGGCATAGCGAATAACGGGTACATCAGCAAAACCGACATTACCATTGGCCGCAGCCAGTAAGATGGTACCATTGGGATCACGGTCCCAAATGCGGTATTTCATAAAGCGAGGGAATGCTTCGAACTTGGTCTTGATGTCACTACGAATCCTACAACCACCTTGAGGATTGACATTATATATATCGTATGTATCACTAAGGCCAAGCAGTGCAATGCCATCGGTAGCTGCTTCCTTTTTGTCTGCCAGAGTAACATTCTGCTTGGTAAAGCGCAATACGACGTCACCGTTTTCAACCGACTTACCTGTCAATTCATGAAGGACCTCGTCATTAGGATCATCATACTGGTAGTTCTTTGCCATCACCTCTGTCCATTTATACGAGCCACGAGGATTGCTCTCTTCAAAATCTTCCTGGAACAGCACATCGTAACGAATGTCCCAGTCCTGCCACAAATTCAGGAAATAGTAAGTTGGCATCAGCAGGGCACTCTCCTTGGGATACTCCCAAGAGGTGGCTGTATTGGTAATACCAGCCTTTTCCAACAGACGGGGCGACCAATAGAGGTTCAGACGATTGGGGTTCTTCGGGTTGGAATTCAGCGAAGAGTTGCTGCTGTGTGACACTACCCAAAGGAACTCGGTATTGGTCTTGTTGTTCTTGGCCTGCCAGATTTCGTCGTAGGTGGCATACAGGCTGATACCTAATGACGCCTTGTTGTCCATCACATATTTGGCTGCATCGTAAGCCTTCTGATAGAAAGCCCTCTGCTCGGTACTACCGGCAGCCTCATACTGTGCACGAGCCAGACAGACGCGGGCCAGCAGACCATAGGCAGCCTTCTTGGTGGCACGACCCACATCGCCGTTATATGGCTTTACGGGCAACTTTTCGGCAGCAGACTCACAGTCTGGAATAATCACCTCGTCGTAAATAACCTTCCTGTCAGTACGCTGCGAAGTGAATACAGGTTCGTCGGTACCTTTGGTACGCATCTCTATGTCACCGAACCACTCTACCAACCACCAGTAGCTGAATGCGCGGGTAAAGCGTGCCTCACCCTCGAAATCGTCACGTGTAGCATCATTGAGGTTTTTTGTACTGGGCAGATATTGCAGCACGTTATTAGCCACGTTGATGTTATCATAGTTACGTTCCCATGCACCTTTCACCTGACCACGATCACCTTGCAAATTGACAAAACGCGTCAGCTGCATACCATACTCATTCTTCTCGGGTGTGTTGGCCCAGATATCGCCGGCACCCTCGAAGTAGAGCACGGGGTCTTCACGTCCGTAGTACTTCCATTTATAGTTGTAATACAACTGGTTCACCAGATTCTCTATGCCCTGTGGGGTGGCAAAAGTCGCTGCGGCACCCTCACTGGAGGGGTTGTATTCGTCGAGGTCACACGAAGTGAAGCCCAACGCGGTTGCACTCAAAAGCAGTGCGCCTATGAAATATTGATTGATATGTTTCATAATGTTTATCCTCCTTAATTAAAAAATAACATTCAGTCCCACGGTCACACTGCGCTGCTGTCCCTCAGGATCCCAGTGCTTCATCCAGTCTTCCTTGACAATGTAGAGAGGATTATTGACGGTAGCATAAACGCGTACCTTCTGCAAAGTCAGCGTCTTCAACAGGTTTTTGGGGAGCGTATAGCCAAGAGCAATACGCTTCAGCTTGATAAACGACTGCTCGCAGTAGCCTAATGACTGATAGCCGACATAGTCGAACAACTTTCGGTTACGCATCAGCCCTGGCAGGCTTGCACCTTCGTTTGAGCCTTCCACCCAATAGTCCATATTGGTGTACTTACCACCATTCGATGGGTCGAAGTTGGCCAATGGGCTCTCACCCCAATGTCCCCAACGGGCATAGATGTAGATGTTCAGATCCCAGTTCTTGTAACGGAAATCGTTGTTGAAACCAGCAAACCATTTTGGTGACTGCGAACCAATGTAGTCAATATCCTTGTTCTGGTCAATGACATTGTCACCGTCAAGATCAGCAACCTTTACGTCGCCAGGCTTGAAGGGCTGTGTCTTCTCCGCATCCTTGAAATAGGTTGCTGCTTCGGCAGCCTCAGCAGTAGACCAGATGCCCAGATAAGTAAATGTCTTATACGACTTGATAGGACGTCCTAACATCAACGTTGAAGTCTCCTTGTTTGTTCCGATCTGGATATCCGTACCGTCTACGAGGTCAATAATCTTCTCACTGTTGGCCGAAAAGGTCAGCGTGCTGTTCCACTGAAAGTCCTTGCTAACGATATTGCGTGAATTGATGGTCAACTCGACACCGCGGTTACGGGTAGAACCGATATTGGTATAGGTGGCAAAGTTACCGTCGTTACCTGCTGTAGTTGGCAGGGTGCGCAGCAGAATCAGGTCAGTGGTCTTCGTGTTATAATAGTCGAAGGTAATATTAAGGCGATTGTTGAACAACACCAAATCGAATCCGAGGTCGATGGTCTTCGACTTCTCCCACTTAGTGTCCTTATTACCAATAAGGTTGTTTTTTCCCAATATATAACGGTTTGCAGCGGTATCCTGGAAGCCAAAGCTCCAGTTGGCAAATGTCACACCCGACTCTGTACCGTAGACAGGAATACCAGAGTTACCAGTCACACCATAGGTAGCACGAAGTTTTAAGTCGTCGAGCCAAGATTTGGCCGACTTCATGAACGGTTCGTCGCTCATGCGCCAAGCCAAAGCAGCAGAGGGGAACGTATCCCACTTGTGACCCTCGGCCAGCACAGAGGCACCGTCGCGACGTAACGAGGCGGTAAGAAGGTAGCGGCTCTTCCAATCGTAGCTGATACGACCTGCATACGAGAAATTCTGCTGCTGTTCGTAAGCGCTACTGTGGATAGAGTGACCGTCGCCACCGTCGTTACTGGCCAGATTCCACCAGAGATTTGAGGCCAACGTCTGATTGATAGAGGTGGCAGAGAGATTGTCGCTAATGCGCTTGTTCCACGTGGTGAGCAGAGTCAACGAAAGATGATGGTCTTCGGGCAACATCTTGAACTGGTAGGTCAGGACGTTGTTCCATTCTACGTATGTACTCGACGCTTTAGTCATCGAAGCTGTCGACTGTTGGGTACCGGCATCGATGACGGAGGCCGAATTGGCATCGGCATAGTCGCCAACGGAAGTGTTGACAAGGTGAGCATTCACCTGTGTGCGGAAATTCAGTCCGTCAATGGGGTGAATATCCAAATAGCCATTGGCCACCACGTTGGTACCGTAGCTTTCACGAGCATAGAGATTGTCGCCCAAGGTGTTAATGAGCGGGTTGACGTATTCCGAAGCAGTCAACGGGCGCTCAACCATTTCTGTACCTATTTTATAGATATCATTCACATCGTCATAGTATCCGTATGGCGAGCCCAGTTGCATACCAGTTGTCGGCGTGCTCTGGTAGGGCGAATTCTCCGTACGGCGGTGGGTCAGCTGGAAGTTGACACCAGCATCAATCCACTGATGAATCTTATGATCGATATTCGCACGCAGCGTATAGCGGTCGCTACCGGCACTCTCCTTCCACTTGTCGCCATCTTTGGCATAACCTAAGCTGAAGCGGGCGCTGGTCTTGTCGTTACCGCCACTGAGAGTAATGGTATGACGGTTGCTCCAAGTAGTAGACTTCTGCAACTCTTCGTCGAAATCCGTCCATACACCAGCTTTGTAGGCCGCGTATGCTGCATTGCTGGAGAAAAGGTTCAGGTCGTCAGAAGGCGAACTCCATTGTCCGGCATTCTGTGCTGCAACACGATTGGCCTCGTAGTAGTTTTCGCCAGAACGATAGTCGGGATGCTGCTCACGGAAAGCTCCGGTGACATAGCCATTATACGACACCTGCAACTTACCCTTCTCGGCTTTCTTGGTAGTAATGATGATAACGCCATTAGCACCTTGGGAACCATAGATGGCTGTTGAAGAGGCATCCTTCAAGACATCGATCGTCTCAATGTCGTCAGGGTTCAGATCACCCATCGAACCTCCCTGTACACCGTCGATGATAACCAACGGGGCGTTATTACCATTGATAGAACGGTTACCACGGATTCGCAACTCCGAGCCATTCACGTCGAGACCGGTGATGCGTCCCTGCAATGAGGTTGCCACGTCACTCGTCGGCGTCTGAAGGATGACGTCACTCTTCACCTGTGCGACGGCACCCGTCACATCACGTTTCTTCACGGTTCCGAAACCGATGACTACGACTTCTTCCAGTCCTACGGCATCTGGTTCCATCTTTACCTGCATGTTGGCCGAGGCAGAAAGGATCTGCTCTTTATAGCCGGCATAGGAAAACTGTAGCTTACGATCAGAGGGTACACTAAGGCTGAAATTACCATCAATGTCTGTAATGGTTCCGCCTGTAGAGCCGACAATCTTGATAGTTACGCCAATCATTGGCTCACCATACTCATCGACCACATGACCCTTAATAGACCTTGCCTGCTGGACTTCAGTAGGCGCACTTGAAGGTGCGGCAACGATTGTGCCTAAGGGCAGACAACCTAATGCCAACAGCCAAAAGAGTTTTTTTGTCTTCATGATGATTTGTTTTGAATTAATACTATAGTTATTTGTTATTTCGTTTCTCTTGATTATATATATAAGACGAATAACCCCAGCTGATGTAATCGTTTACATCAAAAATTCTACCCTATTTTATGGCAAATACATACGTTTGTCAGATAAACAGAAAAAATTAGAAACTAATTCCCATAATAACCCATAATTTCCATAATTAACTATTATGCATATTTTATATTATGGATATTACGAATTATTACGGGAATTTGTTTTTTTCTCCCCCTGAGTAGGGGGAGTCAGAGGGGGTCTGAGCGGTGGTCTGATCACTTCGGCTGTAGATCGGCATACTCTTTAGCGACGTTCTTGATACAGGGACAATCCTTCTGGGGGTTCAAGTCGTGATGCCCCACAATCACGGCGCGGGGGTAACGCGCGTGAAGTTCTTCTAAGAGTCCGCGGAGTGATGCCTTCTGTGCTTCAGTTCGCGTGTCGGCGGGTTGACCGCGGATGTCGAGCCCACCCTCATAGCAGACGCCTATCGAGTGGGCGTTGTGGTTCTGTCCTTTGACGTGGCAGTGAGCACCGATCATCCACTCAGGACGGCCTGGCTCTATCGTTCCGTCTCGTCGGATCACGTAGTGGTAGCCGATACCGAGCTTCCAGCCCTGTCGCCTATGCCACGTGTCTATCTGAGCGGCCGAACTCGTCTGGTCGGGCCTCACCGCAGAACAGTGAACAATGATTAACGTAATAACTCTCATCTCTCAATTCTCAACTAAATCGTGCAACTAACGGCACCTAATGCGGTCAGTATTGCCGTCGCAATTGATGCGATAATCTGCACAACAAACTTTGCTGCTTCTTTCTTGGTCATAAACAATTTTTTTTAAAGACAACTAATTACACTAATTTCACGAATTCCATAAAATTCTACTCATGCAATTGATGGTGTTGCAGGACATTCTATTTCCCCTCCTGAGTAGGAGGGGTCAGGGGTGGTCTGAGCAAGCGGTTTATGCAAACGTTCAGACCCCCTCTGGCTCCCCCTACTCAGGGGGAGAATTAGTTACCTGTGTCAATCGGATTGTGGTTGTCACCGCCGCTTGTGGTGCCGGTATTGATCACAAGCGTGCTTGCCTGTCCGGGCATGGCGAAGCTACCAGTGTAGACGCCGTCCGATTCGGTGAGTTCAATCTCCGATCCATTGACACTCGCCGTCGGCACCTGACCCTCGGCCGGTGTGATGCTGATCTCCACCTCGTCATCCTCGTTCAGACTGGCACCCGAACTCACGGCACTGCCATTGAGCGTCACCGTCGATGAGCCGCTACCGCTGGTTGAGATCGTCAGCGCGAAACCGCTCTGCTGACTCTGACCGCCATTCTGCGAACCGCCCTGCTGGGAGCCACCATTGCCAGATCCTGAGCCTGTGTCCGTCTCGTCCTCATCCTCCGGCTCCGCATTCATGGCGTTGTCGTGTGTCTCCTCAAACACCACGTCCTTAAGCAGTGTGATGGCATTCACATACTTCTGCTTGACACTGCCATCCGCTTTCTTCTCCTGCCCCACTACGACACGCTCCGTCTCAGGCTGGAACAGCACGCGACGCGTGGTGATCGTAGCCGAGGTGCAGTCCTCGATCCTGGCAACGCCGATCGACGAGAAGCCGACCTTCATGATACCGATGCCGTCGAGCTTCACCTTCTGGCCAAGTTCGAAGTAGTGCTTCATGGCAGCACCAAGCTCGTCGAGCACGGCCTTGATGTCCGACTTCTTCACCGAGGCCTGCTGCTGGATGAAGTCCGCCAGCTCTTCCGTACCAATGAAATGGTTGTCATATACGGCAGTCGCGTAGTACTTGCCGTAGCTCTTCACATTGTGCGAATTCTTGTTCTGTGATTTAATGTACTTCTGACTCATGTTTGAAATTAAGAATTAAAAATTAAAAATTAAAAAATATGATTACCTTGACTTGCAGAGGATTCCTTACGGTTGTACGGATAGTCTGAACGAGTTGTCCGGATAGTCTCTTCGCGTCATTCGAATAATCCCTTACCCCCTATAGGGATTATCTGAACGACTCGTCGAGATAGTCTGAACGACTCAAAGATCACCCTGCCCCGCCTTGTCACTTACAAAGGTACAACATTCCAAAAGTACGTTTTATCATCCTTTCCTATTTCTACTCATCTTTTCCCATTCTTTCCTACCTATATTTACAGGATTATCGAATCATTTATAAAAAAACACAGAATCATTTGGATTTTTCAATTATTCTCCTTATCTTTGCACCGTCAAATTTAAATATGGAGGACATGTACAAGAGAGTAATCTACAACAATAGGGAAGATGCTGTGGCTGCATTCAAGAAAATGGTTCAGAGAAAACGCGAATGGGTCAAACAGGCAGAAAAAGAGCTGGATGATTTAGCTCTACAACGAGAACTTGCCGTTTAACACTTAACTCAAACCTTATTTCCTATGAATACACTTAATCTAACACGCATCAACAGTAATTCGCCATATTTTGTATGGCAGACATCAGAGGGTGACTACAATTTCGAGTCAGACTTCGGTGTATTATACCGTATCAGTTTCCGTATTGAGCAGACAATCTGGCAGGAAGGAGCATACGAATTCAGTATAATTAATCAGAATCGTAAAGCTTCACCTAATGACAAGAAACTGAGAGACACTATCATCTGTATTATTGAGGAGTTCTTTGCCAGCAACCCTGACATTCTACTTTACCAGTGTGAAACAGGCGATAATCGCCAAGCTATGAGAGAGCGTCTGTTCCTACGTTGGTTTAGAGAATATGATCGGAGTGATAGATACTATATCAAGGTTTCTGAGATTATTGCAGAGAAGGTGGCTAACTATACAGCGATGATTGTCCAAAAAGACAACCCGCATCTCGACGAGATTATTCGAGATTTTGACGAGTTTGTTGGTTTCTTCAAGAACAAGCCTGAAGAATCAGCCTAATCCTCTACATCGATGCCGTAATGCCTTGCGATCCATTCTACCACTCTGGGTGGAAGGATCTGATAGGGTCGCATGCCCATTGTATAGAGCTGGTCATGATAAGGTTCTATCCAGTTGGCCAGCGTCTTCGTTGTTACATCGGCCCGAATGGCCAACTGCTTTCTTGTCATTGCTTTCATTGTTTGTTTATATTTTGTTAGTCTGTTACTCTGTCTTTAAAAGTTACTCTGTCTTTAAAAGTTATTCTGTCTTCTTTGCCACATTGACAGATTAAAATAGAACTTTCTCGTGCGTACCACACAGGCGGGCGCGGTACGCACGAGAAAGTCCTGGATTATTGTGTCATTTCGTCAAATACACCGCTGACCGATACTGCCGAGGCCTCTGATTCCGGCCGGGCATCGTATGCCAGCATCGAACGGTTCGCCTTGATGTCATCTGGTTGGTAGGCCACGACTAAATAGCCCCGCTGTCCATGCGAGCGCACACCCTCGAAGCCAAGGGCGGTCATGGCACGGCCCAGCTTGTTCATCGTCAGCCGCGGTATCAGGTTGCCGCCGATGGTCTGCAGGATCTCCGCAGAACTGACAAAATCACTGCATTCGTCTTTGCGGGGCAGACGGTAGTACTTACTGATCAGCTCACGCTCCGGCTTGGCCACCTCGAACCGTTCGTTGTGGCGCGCCATCAGCTGCATCTCCCGGTCGTTGAACCAGTAGCGGAAGCCCCTTTGATAGAGTCCATACGCCTGGGCGAAGACCGCCTCATGGTCGAAGGGATGCTCATGCGGACTCTCGATACTCTCCACCTCGAACGGCAGCCATCGGCGCGTACCCGTGTCATCGTCGATGAAACGGATGTTATTACCCGTGCCACAGTAGGTAGCGATATGCTTGCGACGCTCAGAACTGTGGGCGTATGCCTTCCGCTCGTCGGTCACGGTGGTAGTGACCGCCCACTTCAGACGGTTCATCTCCGAGGGCTTCATCGTGTCGAGCTCCTCACAGCAGATCAGCCCATACTGCGACAGTTTCAGCACCTCGTCCTTCGTCATGTTGCCGAAGCTGGTGTTCGAGTGGAAATAGGGTTGCAGCTCCGGCGGCAGCAAATGTCCGAACCAGGTGGTCTTGAAAATGCCCTGGCGACCTACGAACACGAGGATCTCCTGGTTCACCTTCCCCTCTTCGAGCCAGCCCGCTATCATCGCCACGAGCCATTTCCGCAGGCAGACGTAGAACAGCAGCTGTTCCTCGGTGTCACCCTTCACCGTGACCGACATCGACAACTCGAGGATCGGATTGCTGTTCCCGTCCCACGGCGGCAGGCGGTGGAGATAGTGCACGAAGGGATTGTAGAGCGGCACGAAGTCGGAATTGATCACGTCCCAGACATCCTTCACCCGCACCTCCTTCTTCATGGCCAGCATGTTACACAACGAATTGACTACGCGGTCGTTCACCGTCTGCCACTCCTTACACCCGCGCCATTCGTCGAGCGGTGTCTTACCCGTGGGATACGTCATGCCGAGGGCATCAAACTCGTCCACATCCGGCACGCGGAACTCCTGCTTGTCGGTAATCACATTATGCCTGAGCAGGATCACCCCGTTGAGAAACTCCACAATATCCTGCTTCGAGGCATGCGTCTCCCGCCAGTTAGGCTTGTGTTCCCTTTCCCCTCCTGAGTAGGAGGGGTCAGGGGTGGTCTGATCACCCGCTTTCTTCTTGCGTTTCTTTTTCGTTTTCTCATCTTCTTTCATCGGCAAAAATATATGTTATTCTGTTCTTGCGTCCTTTCAGTAGCAAGCGAGCAAAGCTCGAGTCCTCTGTCTTTAAAAGTTACTCTGTCTTTCCCGCAAAGATACGAAAAAGAAAAAACATTTACCCCCTACAATGTACGGATATGTAGGGGGTATAACGTGGTAGAGAAGAACGCTCTATTATCTTATATTTCAAATAGTTCGTCCAGTCTGACTTGACTCTGAATCATCTCTGAATATTTACCTTGTGCTACACCTTCTGTGGTAATCATCGTAATCCAGGGAGTATGACGAAGTCCTGTCTCTTGTATAAATGCAT